>Ga0255782_10001660_pt1 | contig 18851 bp, 22 predicted proteins | sample 101ome_26_FD_179980 | JGI IMG/M metagenome (GOLD analysis project Ga0255782, IMG submission 179980) | Coastal salt marsh microbial communities from the Groves Creek Marsh, Skidaway Island, Georgia - 101408AT metaG (version 2) | ecosystem: Environmental > Aquatic > Marine > Intertidal zone >...
TTTATTCCTTACCGGAACTTAAAAAAGATAAAATAATTCAACATAAAATCATTTCATCTCCTGGCTGCTATCCAACATCTATATTAATTCCTTTAGCTCCATTAATTAAAAATAATCTAATTTTAAATTCAAATATCATTATCGATTCAAAATCAGGATATTCTGGCGCTGGTAGAAGTGTACATAAAAAGTATAAAAATAAGAACTTATATGAGTCTCTAAGTGCTTATGGCGTGGGTATACATAGACATAATTCTGAAATCCAACAAGAACTAGATTTTTATACAAAAAAGAAAAACAAATTTGATTTTACCCCACATTTATCACCAATGTTTAGAGGTATTTTAACAACCATTTACGTTGATTTAAAAAAAGGGATAAATATTTCAAAGGTTCATAAATATTTAACTAATTTTTACAATAATAGTAATTTTATTAAGATTAAAAAACCAAATACTTTTCTAAGCACTAATGATGTGATTAATACAAATAATTGTCATATATCTGTTTGCAATAGTAAAAATAAACATAAACTAATTATATTATCTGTTATAGATAACTTGATAAAAGGAGGCGGAGGTCAAGCCGTACAAAGTATGAATATTCACTACGGGTTTAGGGAAAATGAAGGCTTTATTAACTAATATTTTCAATTTACTTATATTAATTCTTTTTTTAAGTGGTTGTTCTATAGATAATAAAACAGGTTTTTGGGAAGATAAAAATGATTTTTCATCAAAAAAAGAATTATCATCGCTGTCATTTAATGAAAATTTATCTTTTGAAGAGTATAAAAAAAATATAATTACTTACGGAAAAAAAAGTAATTATCCAAAACTAATGGATTGATATGAAAAATAAAATTAATTTAGCTATAATTGGTTTGGGCCAGATTGGTAATTTTTTATACAATGAAATTTCTCTCAAAAAAAAAGATATTGAGCTAAAAACTGGAAAAATAATAGACATTATTGCGGTCTCAGCGAAAAATAGAAACAAAAAAAGAAAATATAAAATTGATAAAAAAATATTTTATTCAAATCCACTCAAGATAATAAAAGAAAAAAAAATTGATATTTTATTTGAAGTTATAGGTCAATCAGATGGAATTTCTAAAAAAATTGTAGAACAGTCGTTAAAGAATAAAATTCATGTTATAACACCAAATAAGGCCTTGATTTCAAAACATGGAGATTATCTATCTAATTTAGCAGAAAAAAATAAAGTAAACTTAGAATTTGAAGCAGCTGTAGCTGGAGGAATTCCTATTATTAGAACTATTAAAGAAGGTTTAGCCACAAATAAAATTAGCAAAGTTTACGGAATATTAAATGGAACATGCAATTATATTCTTACTCAAATGGAAAAAACAAAAGACTCTTTTTCAAATGTTTTAAAAGAAGCTCAAAGACTTGGGTATGCAGAACCTATAAATCCAAAATTAGATTTAAATGGATATGATGCACTAGCAAAAGTTAAAATATTATCTGCATTAGCATTTAATAGAAAAATTTCAAAATTTAATACTTTAATGGAAGGTATTGAAAAAATAGAAGCAAAAGATTTTGAAATAGTCGATAAATTAAAACTTAGAATTAAGTTATTAGGCATTACAGAGATAATTAATAATCAATTATTTGAACGTGTGCATCCCTGTTTAGTAGATAAAAATTCTTATATTGGAAATGTAAATGATGTAATGAATGCTGTAATATTAGATGGTTACCCTGTTGGAGAAAGTATATTACAAGGTGAAGGCGCAGGTCCAGGACCAACTTCTTCTGCATTAATGTCTGATTTATTATCAATATTAAGAGGAAATATTAAATATCCTTTTGGTATACCTTTTAAGAATAGAAGAAACATAATCAATTATAACAAAGATTTTTATGAAAACTCTTTATATTTAAGATTAGAAGTAAAAGATAAACCCGGAGTTTTATCTTCTATTACTAAAATTCTAGCAAATAATAAAATTTCTGTAAGAAGATTAATTCAAATACCTGATAATAAGAAAAAAACTGCTTCAATTGTTATAATTACTCATAAATGTAAAGAGCTAAACTCTAGAAAATGTATTAAATTATTTAAAAGTAATAAAAATATAAATAAGGAACCTGTATTAATAAGACTTTTTAATTAAGTATTTTTTCTATCTTATTGATTATTTTTTTTGAGGTTGGCTTAGTAAAAGACATATATGTTTCCTCAACTTTTCCTTCTTGATTAATTAAAATCTTGTGGAAATTCCATTTTGGAATAGCTGATTTTCCATAATTTTTAAATGCCCATTTGTATATTTCATGTGCATTTTCGCCCTTAACATCTGTTTTAGAGGTCATCGGGAAATTGATATTGAAGTTAACTTCGCAAAATTCTTTAATTTCTTTTTCAGTTCCAGGTTCTTGGTTGCCAAATTGATTAGATGGTATTCCCAATACTACCAAACCTCTATCTTTATATTTTGTCCATAAATCTTGAAGATCGTCATATTGCTTTGTAAAACCACATTTGCTAGCTACATTTACCATTAATATAACTTTGCCTTTAAATTCAGCTAAATCAATTTCATTTCCATTGATACTTTTAATTTTAAAATCATAAAATTTTTTTTCATAACTTGCAGATGAATTTTGAAAATTAAAAAAAGACATAAAAAAAATTATTAAAAAAAATATTTTTTTATTAATCATTTATTTTTTGAAAATAAAAGTAATAATAAATAGCCAAATAAAGTAGATAATAAAGATCCACTTAATACTCCAATTTTAACGCCATCCATATATTGCATATTTTCAGCAAAAGCTAAATTTCCAACAAATAAACTCATTGTAAACCCAATACCCGTTAATACACCAACCGCATAAAAGCTTATCCAATTAGAATTATTAGGCATTTGTGCGAGCTTTAATTTAATTGATATGTAAGAAAAAACAAAAACACCGAGTTGTTTACCAACAAATAAACCTAACAATATACCTAGTGGTACTTTATTTAGTAGTGAAGCAAATGTAAGTCCTTCCAAAGATACTCCTGCATTTGCAAATGCAAAGATTGGCATGATTCCAAAAGCCACATAAGGACTTATTCCATGTTCCAATTTTATCAATAATGAAAAGTCTTTATCTTTTTTTCTATGAGGTATTGTGCAAGCCAGCAAAACCCCAGCAATAGTAGCGTGGATACCTGATTGATGTGTAAACTCCCATAAAAATAAACCAACAATTAGGTAAGGTAAAAACTTCTTAACATTAAATTTATTTAAAATTAGTAATAAAATAAAAGCCAGAAGCATTAGAGATAAGTATTTGACACTTAAATCGCCTGAATAGAATAAAGCAATAATTACAATTGCACCTAGATCATCAATTATTGCTAACGCAGTTAAAAAAACTTTTAATGAGATAGGAACCCTAGATCCAAGCAAAGATAATACACCGAGTGAAAAAGCTATATCTGTCGCTGAAGGTATTGCCCATCCTCTTATAGTTTCACTATCTCCATAATTTATAAATACATAAAAAAGAGCAGGGACCAACATGCCCCCAACTGCACCGATGATTGGTAAAAGAGCTTGTTTAATATTTGATAACTCACCTTGTAAAAATTCTCTTTTTATTTCTAAAGTTACAAAAAAGAAGAAAATTGCCATTAGGGCATCATTGATCCAATGTAGAACTGAAAGCTTAATGCCAAAACTATTTACACCAATAAAAATATATTTTTCTAAAGTGCCAAAATATAAACTTGATAAATCAGAGTTGCTTATTATCAATGCGATAACTGCACTAAATAAAAGAACCAAACCACTTGCTGCTTCTAATTTGAAGAACCATCTAAAAGGTTTTGTAATATTTTGTATCATACTATTTTATTAAATCTTTTATGAATGAACTTATATCAAATATAATCTCATAAAAGTTATTTAGCGCTGGAATTAGAAATGGAAAATAATCGGATAAATTATTTTTAAAAGTATCTAGTACTAATATCAAAGCAATAAAAGTTATAATTATAATCAGCAGGATATTAAAAAAGCTTCTAGAGGTATTTTTTGGTTCAACTATATTATCACTGTCTTCATCTTCATATTCTTTTATCTTCTTTTTTCTAGTTTTTTTAACTTTTTGTTTTTTTTTAATTTTTGACTTTATTTCATCATTAGATTTTACAGGATTTATTTTTATTAAATCCACTTTAGTGTTGTCTTCAGTAATTTTCTCTTTTGAAAGTTCTGATACTATATTTTGGTCTTTTGGTAGATCGTAATGCCATCTATGTTTACAGCTACTGCATTGCAAAAGTCTACCATTTGTAGGTATAAGTTTTTCATCAATGTTAAATTTTTTGATGCAATTTGGACAGCTAATGATCATTAGGTTAGTTTATATATTAAATTATTTATTTTTTCTTGATTTTCGACATTAATATACTTTGAAATTTAATTTTTCTACTGTATTAGTACTGCATTCGGAGTGTAGCGCAGCCTGGTAGCGCATCTGGTTTGGGACCAGAGGGTCGCAGGTTCAAATCCTGCCACTCCGACCATCGATATGAAAAAAGCTAAAATATATAAACCTACAAAAACTGCCATGCAATCTGGTACCAAAAAGTTTGATAGATGGGTCATTGAATTTATAACAGATCAACCTGGTATTAATCCTTTAATGGGGTGGGAAAGTTCAACTGATACTAGTTCTGAATTAAAATTAGAATTCTCTTCAAAAAAACTTGCAGTTGATTATGCAAAGAAAAATAAAATAAATTTTGAAATTATAGAACCAAAATTAAGAAAAGTTATAAAAAAATCTTACGCTGATAACTTTACAAAATAAATAATGTTTAAATTTTTTACTGAAAAGAAGTGGTACGGGTGGAGTATTGTAGGTTCCATTTTTATACTTGTTTCAACCTGGTACCAAGTTCAATTAGATGTAAAAATTAATGAATGGTTTGGTGAATTTTACGATACTTTACAAAAAGCTTTAACTGAACAAGGGTCTGTAACAGAAGAAGAGTTTATAGGATATTTATTTACTTTTGCTAAAGTTGCTGGTCTATGGATAATTATTGCAATCGTAACAGGTTTTTTTGTTTCTCATTGGGTATTTAGATGGCGTACATCTATGGCTGAATATTATCATGATCAGTGGCTTAAAGCTCGTTTAACTGAAGGTGCATCACAAAGAGTCCAAGAGGATACACTGAAGTTTGCGAGAATTATGGAAGGTCTTGGCGTTGGTTTGCTAGATAGCATTATGACATTGATTGCTTTTTTACCAATTCTTTGGGGTCTGTCAAAACAAGTTAGTGTATTGCCATGGATAGGTGAAGTTAATCATGCACTTGTTTGGGTAGCAATTATTTCTGCATTAGGTGGAACAGTATTACTAGCAGCGGTAGGAATAAAACTTCCAGGTATTGAATATGATATTCAAAAAGAGGAGGCCGGATACAGAAAAGAACTTGTTCATGGAGAAGATGATCCTATTAGAGCAGCACCACCAACTATTGGACAGTTATATGACAGAGTAAGAGGAATTCATTATAAATCATATTTTCATTATTTATATTTTAACGCCGTTAAATGGAGTTATTTTCAAGGAATGGTAATTGTTCCATATTTAGCATTGGCACCTACAATTGTTAAAGGTGCAATTACATTAGGTTTTGTTCAACAAATAACAAGAGCATTTGGTAGAGTGGAAGGATCACTTCAATATCTTGTAAAAAGTTGGTCGACAATTGTTGAACTAATCTCGGTTTGGAAGAGATTAAGTGAGTTTGAAAGAAAACTAAAATCTACAGATGAGAAATTTGTAAGATCTTAAAATGTCTTTAGATAAATCTTTAATTGAAAAGTTTAGATCTGTGACTGTTAAATCAGCTTATGCAGCATCCAAGTTTAAAGGATTAAATGATAAAATAGGAGCAGATAAGGCCGCTGTAGATGTTATGAGAGCCGAGCTAAATAAAATTGATATGAAGGGCAGGGTTGTCATAGGAGAAGGTGAGTTAGATGAGGCGCCAATGTTATACATAGGCGAAGAATTAGGAACAAAAAAAGGATTAGAAATTGATATTGCAGTTGATCCAGTTGAGGGAACTAATTTTGTAGCTAAAAATTTACCTGGGGGTATTGCCGTACTTGCAGTATCAGAAAAAAATAATTTATTTAATGCACCTGAAACGTACATGCATAAATTAGCTGTAGGAAGAAATATTGAGAAAGGTGTTGTTGACCTAGACTTTACTTTAGAGAAAAATTTGAAAAATTTAGCAGATGCTAAAAATAAAGAATTATCTGATCTTACAGTCTGCTTTTTAGACAGAAGTAGACATAAAGATATCAACGAGACATTGGATAAATTTAATATAAATAAAAAACTAATTTCAGATGGAGATGTTTCTGGTGCTTTATATGTTACAGATGATAAATTTAATGTAGATATGTTTGTGGGTATTGGTGGAGGACCAGAAGGTGTACTCGCGGCTTCAGCCCTAGATGCAAGTAATTGTTTTTTTCAAGGAAGATTTATTTTCGATAACGATGAAGATGTTAAGAGAGCAAAACAAATGGGTATTAAAGATCTAAATAGAAAATATGATTTAAATGAAATTGTTTCAGGAGACTCAATATTTTCAGCAACAGGAATTACTGATGGTGATTTGGTGAAAGGTATAAATATAGATAAGGATGAATATACATCAGAAACACTTATCACACACAAAAGTAGTGGAACTTTTGAAATAATTAAGTCAATTGATCAATTAATATAACCTTGATTATACATTTAAATTCCACTAAAAGACCACCTTTTGGTCCCTTCGTCTATCGGTTAGGACACATGGTTTTCATCCATGAAAGAGGGGTTCGATTCCCCTAGGGACCGCCATTGAAAAATCACTATATATATTTAATTGGAACTTTATCAAAAGGTAAGTTAATCACTTATGTGGGTTACACATCTGATTTAAAAAAAAGATTATTACTTCATAATAGCTCAAAAGGTGCAAAATTTACAAGGGGTAGACTATGGTTCTTAATTTGTAAAAAAAAATACAAAACAAAAAGTATTGCACTTAGAGAGGAATATAGATTTAAAAAAAACTACTCTTTAAGAAAACAGTTTTTAAATAAATATCTAAAAAATGAAAAAGTTTTTAATTTTTAGAACTGATCGTATCGGTGATTTTATTGCATCTAAAATAATTTTTGAATCTATAAAATCAGATAACAATAAAAACACTATTGATGTAATTTGCTCAAATTATAATTACGGTTATTTAAAAAATTATAATTATATAAATAAACTTATAGTTTTAGATAAAAAAAATTTAAAAAATTATTTTTTTAATATTTTAAAGCTTAGAGAAACTAAATATGATTATTTAATTATATTAGATGGAAAAAGAAGATCCTTTATTTATTCATTATTTATTAGATCCTTTAAAAAATTTATAATTGTAAAAAATAAAAATTTAAAATTTTTAACAAATTCATTTTCATATACTGAATTTTTAAATTCTGAAAAATATTCTCAATTTCAAAATTTTATTAAATTTCTTAATATAATTAAAATTAAACCTGTTACTAAATTTAATTATTATAAAGATTATAAAATCAAAAATAATAATATATTTAAAGATAAGAATTATTTACATTTACATTTAGATGAAAAATGGTTCGAGGGTTATCATTATAAAGATTATGATTATATGAATTTAAATGCATCAAACCTTAATTTATTTCTGTCATATTTAATAAATAAATATAAAAAAAAAATTATTATTACCTCTGGTTTTAAAAAAATACAAAATTTAGAAAATTTTATTAAAAATTATTTTTATAAAAATAAAAAATTTTTGTTTCATAACAATTTTAAAAAAAAAATAATTTATATTAAAAATCTTGATTTTAGAGATATTGAATTAGTTGTTAAAAATTCAAAAGTATTAATTGCTTGTGAGGGTGCTATAAGTCATGTTTCTAATTCTTTTAATATACCTACTTTATGTTTAATCCAACGTAGTAGAAAACAAACTGCTTATTTTTGGACTGGTCATATGAAAAATATTAAGTATTTATACAGATCTGATATTAAAAAAATAATTGAACAAATAGATAAAATTAAAATTTAATCTTATTTAAAGCGTTGTTTTTAAATAAATTTGCTTCTTGTATATATCTTCTAACCATTTGAGTTGTTTTATGACCGGTCATAGACATTATGCTTCTTTCATCTGCTCCCATTTCAGCTGTTGAGGTAGCAAAGCCTGATCTAAGACTGTGACCAGCATATTTTGTATAATCTAATCCTGCTAATAATGCGTATTTTTTGATTATTAAAGCTACAGATTTATCAGAAATATTGAATATTTTACCCGATTTTATACTCGCAAGTTCTATCCATTGTTTTAAAGATATTACAGGACAATATGATGAGTTTTCAAAGTAGGGTATAGCTTTAGTCATTCCTTCGCCCGTTTGATCTGTTTTTGATCGTTTGATGAAAATTTTAACCCCTTCAGGTACAAAATCTACATCATCATATTCAATTGATACTAATTCTGACCTTCTAAAACCTCCTGCGAAACCAATTAGTATTAAACTTTTGTTTTTGAGTTTTTTAATCTCATCTTTTTCTTCATTTATTTGATTAATTATTATTTTTAAATCATTGATTAATAAAGGTTTTTTTGATTTTTGTTTAACTCCGTGAATTCTTTTTATACCTAAAAGATTTTCTGTAATAATTGGGTGTTTCGTATCAAGGTAATGACCTTTAATTTTATGTATCACTTTTATTGAGGCTAATCGTCGTTTTAAGGTGCTAAATTTACAAAATGAGCTTAAATGTGTTAAATAAATTGATAATATTTTAGGCTCTGTTGGAAGAGCAACCAATCCATTTTTTATACAAAATAATTTAAAATCTTTATAATCAGCTTGATAAGCTCTTAATGTATTTTGAGCTTTAGAACGTTTTAAGTTATTTAAAGTTTCTAATTCAAGGTTTTTAATATCTGTTGTAATTTCTGACATAATTTCCGATAACCATTAATTATCGGAAATAATATATTATCCTAAAATTAATGTCAATACACAAAAAATACATTAATCTGAGATAATGATATTTAAATCTAAACAACATCTTAAAGCTGTAAATGAGAGCTACACAGAGCATTTTTTGATAGCAACTAAGATTGGCCTCATAATGATAGTTTATGGCTTAATGGCAATATTACATGCTATTATTCCTGCTTATTTTCAGACTTCAGCTTCTAACAAGATTAAAGAGCTAAACTTAATAGTTACAAAAAGATAAATAATTATTAACGCTATTCACAGGTGTTAAAAACTCAATAAATTCAACAATAAAGTGATACATTCAACCTACTCTATTTGATAATCTCAAAAATGAATTAAGAGGCAACTCTTAACTGGCCATCTAGGGAAAAATCGAGAGATTCAAGCCTAGAGGGCAGAAAGCTTCGCGAAGTAGCGCTTAAATCACGGAGCGGGAAGGCATGGCGGTAGCGCATACAACGACGTGCCAAAAACTACTGTTCTTTGTGCCTGAAAAGGTGCAAGGAAACAGGGTTTTAATCATTTATGATCCTTAAAGGTACTAAATTTCAGTTAAAAGTGTGGAATTATCTTAAAAAAATACCAAAAGGCCAAATTAGAACCTATTTAGAGGTGGCAAAAGCAATAAAAAGACCAAAATCAGTTAGAGCTGTAGCAAATGCAATTGGCAAAAATCCAAATGCTCCAAAAATACCTTGTCATAGAGTTATTAGATCTGATGGAAAACTTGGCGGATATTCTGGTCCTGGAGGCATTAAAACTAAGAAAAAATTGCTTAAATCTGAAGGAATAATCTTTTAAAAGCAAGCAATACCAACGTTTTTATAGAAAAATACTATATTTAGATTGTTTATTATCAACTTCCCCTATTGGTTGTACTAGAGAACATTAAATTCTTAATTTAGGACTATCTATGGCTGTTTAAACGCTATATTCCAATTATGCATTACTAGCAAAAATTTATTAAAAATTACCTATTCTCTGAAGCTAAACAATTGATATTTTGCCTATTAAATCAAATTAGTTAATTGTTAAATTGAAATATTCTTAAAATGTTCACTCATTTAAATCCCGAAACAATTATGCTGAAAAATATAAGTTTTTTACCCTATTATATATAAGGTTAAAAAACATTTAATTTTCAATATTTCTGTTGTTTAAGATAACATTGTATTTAATCTTTTAGGAGATTATGTGATAAATATTTATATATGTAATTTACTTTAATAAAATAAAAAAAACTATATATTACAATAGTTTAATGAAATAATTTAATTATTTATATCAATAAATGGATAACTATTTAGAGCTTTTAATTAGTCGTTCACGTCTAAATACGTAAATTCCAGACAAAATAATTACTAATAAACCTAATATAGTATATTTATCAGGAAAGTCAGAAAACCATATATATCCAATGATTATATTAGGAATAATTTCAAAGTATCCTAATGGGGCGAGTTTACTGGCATCAGAATAATTATATGAAATTATAATTAAACCATGTGCTAAAGCAGCTATAAACCCCATATTTACAGCTAATAATAATTGATTTAACGAGGGATTTACCCAAACAAAAGGTAAATAAATACTTAAAACTACAGTTCCAATTATACTAGTTAAAAGCAATGTTAATAAGCCATTGTCAGTATCTTTTAGACTTCGAGTAACTATCAAATAAATTGCATAACAAAGTCCTGTACCAAGGGATGCTAAACTTGCCCAGTTAAATTCTACTATTCCAGGTCTGATAACTAATAAAACACCAATAAAACCAACAATTACTGCCGTCCATCTTCTTCGCCCCACCCTTTCTTTTAAAAAATAAGGAGATAATGCAGTAACAATTAAAGGACAAATAAATGCCAGTGTTAAAGCTTTGGCTAATGAGATTACCGAAATAGCGTAAAAAAAGAGTAAACTTGATGTGAGCAACAAAATTCCTCTTAAAACTTGAGATTTAATGTTTTTTGATCTCACAAAAGATTTTCGTGAAAATAGGTAAATAAAAATTCCCGTTATTACAGCACTAAAAAAGAAACGAAACCAAGTAATTTGTAAAATTGGTAAAGAATAAGATAAGTATTTTGCAATAGCATCCATAATTGGGAGGATTAACCATGCTGATAAATTTAGAATGGGACCCCTCATAAAGGGAAATACTTCAACGCAAAGAATACTATCACTGGTATTGTTATAAATGACATGATTGTTGATACCACGATTGTGCTAGCAACACTATCTACTATTGCCTTAGGAGAATACATAGATGCAATAAGATAATTTAAAACAGCACTAGGCATTGCGGCTTGAATCAATAATACACCAGCAGCAAAACCAGATAAATCAAAGTATAATATGATTACATAACCTATTAAAGGACCCAATATAACTCTAACTAAAGACGAATATAAAGCTTTTTTAAATGAAAAAACTTTTAATTTTGTTAATGCAATTCCAAGAGACATTAGAATAAGAAAAATAGTAGCGTAAGTTAATAATTCAGTTAGATTAATAATTGCTTTAGGCATATTAATTTCAAAATAAAGAAATAATACAGAAATCAAAATCGCATAAAATGGTGGACTTTTAGCTAAGACAGAAAAATTAAATTTTCTATCAGCAAGAAATATTCCAACTGTAAAATGAAATAATACAATTAAAGAAGAAATTACAGCCGCAACACCAAGTCCTTGTGACCCATAGGCAAATAAGCAAATAGGTAAACCCATATTACCCGTATTAGGCATAATAAATGGAGGTAATTCACGAATAATGTCTTTTGTATTTAATATAAATAGAGTTGCAATACCAAGTAAAATAAAACCCAATATAGCTAGTAAATAATAAAAGAAATAATTTTTAAATAATTCAAAAGATATACCGGTAGAGGTAATTGCATAAATAACCATTGCAGGTGTTCCTACATTGGCTGCAAAATTTGTAATAAACGTTGTATCAAATTTCTTATCTTTTTTTCCTAAGAAATAACCAATACCAACAATAAAAAAAACAGGGAAAACAACTTCAAATAATTTTAGATAAATTTCCATTATATTAATAATGACATGCCGTCATAGCCAGGGACAATATTTTTAGGTAAGAATTTTTGAATTTTTTTATAGTCAATCTCATTATTCATATTTGTTAAAATTGTTTTTTTTGGTTTAATAATTTCAACAAGTTTGATTACATCGTCTAAATTAAAATGAGATGGATGTGGATCATATCTTAAACAATCAACAATAAAATATTTTAAATTTTTAAGTTTTTTATAATCTTTTTCATAAATTTTACTAACATCGCTTACATAAGCGCAAGATTTATCAATTTTGTATAAAATGCTATTTATTTTACCGTGCTTAACAGGAATAGACTCAATAGTGATATTATTTTTTTTTAATTTAAAAACATGTTTTTTTTTTAATCTATTTAATTTGAAAATTGCTGGGTACCCGTGATTGTTTTTAAAACAATACTCAAATGATTTAAGCAGGTAATCTGAGGTTTTTTTATCAGCAAAGACATCTAATTTTTTTTTATTTTTTAAAAAAAAAACACGCAACTCATTAATTCCATGTGTTTGATCTCCATGTAGGTGCGTATAAAAAACCTTATCAATATTAGAAATTTTGTTTTTAAGTAATTGAGATTTCAAATCAGGCGAACTATCAATTAAAATATTAAATTTATCTTTGGAAATTAAAGCCGAACATCTGGATCTGTAATTTTCTTTAATTTTTGGATTACATTTGCCAAAGTAACCGTCAATTCTTGGTATTCCTAGTGAACTTCCTGATCCTAAAATAGTAAATCTTGTAGGCATTAAAAGAACAATTTATTAAAATTATTAGTCGTTATTTTATCCATCTCAATTTTATCTATATCTCTTAATTTGGCTAAATGTTCTAATGTATATTGAATAAAACTTGGTTCATTTTTTTTTCCACGCATAGGAACGGGTGCTAAAAAAGGACTGTCTGTTTCAATTAAAATTCTATCAAGTGGCAGTATTTTAAAAGTATTTTGCAAATCTTGGCTGTTTTTAAACGTAACAATTCCACTTGCTGAAAAATATGCACCAATATTAATTAGTTTTTTTGCAAAGTTTTCTGATCCAGTAAAGCAATGCATTAAAATTTTTATATTTTGATCTTTATATTCATCTAATATTTCAAAAGTAATATCTTCAGCATCTCTTGAATGGACAATTAATGGACAATTACATTCTATGGAAGCTTCTATATGAACCCTAAAACTGTCAATTTGGATTTTCTTTAGACTATTCTCATAATAAAAATCTAATCCAGTTTCCCCTACTCCAATAATTTTGTTATTTTTTTTAAATTCATCGATTATAAAATCTTTATTAAAATTAGATTTTTCAACATCATGAGGATGCACACCTATAGATCCATAAATTATTGGGTCTATCTCTATAATTTTTAAGATATTTTTATAACTACTTAAATTTGTAGAGATGGTTAAGAGTTTGCTTATACCAGTTTTTTTGGATCTAATTAAAACATCATCTATATTAGTAAACAGAGGTTCATGATCTAAATGGCAATGAGAATCTATCATTTATCAATTTTTTTAAATAAAATTTCTAATTTTTTTAATACAATATCTTCTTTAAGAAAATTATGATCTTTAACATGTTCAAAACTAAAAGCATCTTTGCTAATATCAAAAATATTTAAAACTTTTAGAGAAGTATCTGGAATTACTGGATTTAATAGTATTGATATTTTTCTTATTAATTCTAATGCAGTATAGACAATTGTATTAAGCCTATCTTTATCATTCTTTTTTTTCCATGGCTCTTGATCATTAAAATACTTGTTAGATGCAAATAGCATTTCAATAATAAATGACATGTATTGATTTATATCTTGATTATCAATTAGATTTCTAAGTTTATCTATGTCTTCAAAAGGTTTTAAAATTTTTAAATCATCTTCAGTAAAATTGTGGCTAGGTATTTTAAATTCACAATTTTTTTCACAAAATGCCAAAACTCTCTGACATAAATTTCCATAATTATTTGCTAAGTCACTATTAATGCAGCTTTCTAATTTATCTTGAGAAATATTCCCATCATTTCCAAATGAAACTTCTTTTAAAAGATAATATCTAAGAGTATCAAGTCCATACACATCTATAATTTCTAATGGGTCAAGAATATTGCCTTTTGATTTAGACATTTTCTCGTCGCCTGATAATATCCATCCATGACCATATACTCTTTTTGGCAATTGTAATTTTGCAGCCATTAGAAATGCTGGCCAATATACAGCATGAAATCTCAGAATATCTTTACCTATAATATGAATATCAGCAGGCCAAAAAGATTTGTAAAGTTCATCGTCAGTATTGGGATAATTAAGAGCGCTTATATAATTTGTTAAAGCATCCAACCAAACATAGATAATATGTTCATTGTTTGAAGGTATTTTAATTCCCCATGAAAAAGTTTTCCTACTAACCGAAAGATCTTTTAATCCACCTTTTACAAAGCTAATAACTTCATTTCTTCTACTTTCTGGAAGTATAAATTTTGGATTATCTTCATAAAATTTAAGTAGAGGTTTTTCCCATTCAGATAATTTAAAAAAGAAGGACTCTTCTTCAACCCACTCTACTGGGGATCCAGAACTAATTGCATATTTTTTATTATCTTTTGTTTCAATTTCATCTTCTTGATAAAAAGCTTCATCAGACACAGAATACCAGCCTTCGTATTTTGACATATAAATCTGACCATTTGCTTCGAGCAAACTCCATAAATTTTGCACAGACTTGATGTGCCTATCCTCTGTAGTTCTGATGAAATCAGTATTAGATAAATTTAAAGTTTTTGATAAGTCCTTAAAAGTTTTTGATATTAGGTTACAAAATTCTTTAGGTTCCATGCCTTGTTTTTCAGCAGATCTTTGGATTTTTAACCCATGTTCATCTGTTCCTGTTAGAAATTGTACTGAAAAACCATCATTTCTTTTAAAACGAGCAAAAAAATCAGCAACAATTGATGAATACGCATGACCCATATGAGGTTTTGCAGATGGGTAATAAATTGGTGTAGTAACGTAAAAATTTTTACTCATAACTTATAATTTCTTTAAATTCTAAAAAAAAGGTTTCTAAATCAAGGTTATATTTTCTAACATTTGAAAGTTTTTTAAAAAAGTATTCCTTAGTTTTAAAAAGATTTTTTCGATGGACATTTATATTTTTATAAAAATATAATTCAATAAAAAGGTTTAAATTCGATAATATAAAATCATCTTTCAATAAATTACTGTTGTTAAATATTTCAAATAGAAATTTTTCAATAGTTATATTTGTAATTTCTAAACCTTCATTTTCATTAAATTCTATAAATTTAATTAAAAAGGAAGGATTGTTATAATGATTTATAAAATCATCAGATATCAGATCATATTTACTTTCATTAAAATATTCGTCTACTATTGTTTTAGTGTATTTACTTTCTAAATTAATTTTAAATTCTATACATCTAGATTTAAGTGTTTCTATTAATTTAAAATTAGAATTATGTGTAATAATATAATTTAGATTATTATTAGGCTCCTCTACAGATTTTAAAAGAGCATTTACAGAATTTTGATTTAATAGATTAGCATCCTCAATAAGAACAAATCTTTCTTTATTGTTAAATGAGGAAGTATTTTGAAATTTGATCATCTCTCTTATTTGGGATATATCAATATTTTTTTTGTCGTCTTTTTTGTAAATTCTAAAGATGTTTGTATGAGAGTTGTTTTCTAATAATTTATTAGACCTATTTTGATTATTAATTTGTAAATTTTTAATATCATACGACAAGTCTTCATCTTTTGATAAAATATAGTTTAATAAATGTTTAGAAATTAGGTTTTTTCCAATTCCATCAGGGCCACTTAAAAGTATCTTGTTTGGAAATTTTTTCGCATCATAGAGATCTTTTAATTTAAAAAAAATATCATTATGTCCAATTAACTTGTTAATCATATCTGAATTAGTTTATTATTTTTTTAAAGGCTTTAATAACTTTATTTAGATTTTCTTTTTGTGAAGATTTATCAGATTCTAGTAAAACATAATTGGACTTGTTTTTTGACAGTTTTTTAAAACCTTTTCTAACTTTATCATAAAATTTAAATTTAAAATTATCATATCTATTTGTTCTAGATCTTAAAGATAATCTTTTAAACATATTTTTTTTATTCACTGTGCAAAGAAATGTTAGATTAGGTTTAAATTTTCCTACCACAAATGTGTTGAGTGATTTAATTGTTTTTAGATTTATACCCATCCCATAATGTTGATAAGCAATTGTTGAATCCGTAAATCTATCAATTAAAATAATTTTTTTTTGATAGTATTTATTTAAAATTTTATCTATATTTTCGGATCTAGAAGCCATGACCAATAACAGGTCTGTTTTTGCATTTAAATTTGAATTTTTATTTAGCATTAATTTTCTTAATTTTTCTGAGACCTTTGAGCCACCGGGTTCTCTAATTTTGATAAATTTGTAGTTATTTTGTTTTAAATACTTTGAAAAATTATTAATATTTGTTGATTTACCAGAGGCTTCTATACCTTCAAAAATAATTACCGGATATTTTGTTTTAGACATCGCCCCAAATTAAAAAATTAATCGAGGTAATTATACGAGATATTATATTTTGTTTTTGCACATCCTCAAAGGCAACCAAGTCATAAGATCCTATGGTCTCATCTTTATATCTTACATTTAACTTTCCTATTATATCATTTTTACTAACAGGTGCCTCTATAGGGCCTTCGTAATTTACAGATACCTTTAAGTATTTTTTTTTTGCTTTAGGTATAGTTTTATAAATATCCTCAGTTATATAGGCTTTAACCTTTTTTTTCTTACCCTGCCAAACATCTAGTTCTGATATGATTTCATTTTTTTTTCCAATTAAAATTGTATCAAAATTGGTTAAGCCCCAAGTTAAAAGTTTTGCCGATTGTCTTGATCTTTCATTTTTAGATGTAAAACCACTTCCAACTGCAATTAGCCTTCTCTCCTTTTTTTTAATTGAAGAAGCTAATGAATATTTTTCTACCGCAAGATACCCAGTCTTAATACCATCGGCACCCATATTTTTATATAACAGTGGGTTTCTATTGCCTTGTTTTATTGGATCGCCCCCTGTTCTATCCCATGTAAAATCTTTTTCTTTGTAATAATGATAATATTCTGGGTAATTTTTTATTAGATAATTTGACATGATAAGAATATCTCTAACAGTAGAATAATTATTTGGATCATTAATTCCTGATGAATTTGCAAAGTTTGTATTTTCCATTCCTATTTCTATAGCTTTTTCTGTCATCAATACTGCAAATTCAGCTTCGGTACCTGCAATTCCCTCGGCTAAAGCAACACATGCATCATTTCCAGATGCAACAATTATTCCTCTAAGAAGATTTTCAACTGAAACTTCGTCATTAACCATTATAAACATTGATGAGTATCCAGCTGTAGACAATCTCCAAGCATTTTCTGATACAATGAATTTTTCATCCAATGAAAGCTCACCTTTTTTAATTAAATCAAACGCTATTATGGAGGTCATTATTTTAGTCATTGATGCGGGATAAATAGATACGTCTGCATCTTTCTCATAAAGTATGTCGCCCGATAGGTAATCTTGCAAAATAGCAGTTTTTGCATTTACACTAATTATTGCAAAAGATTTGAATGATAGAGAAATAAAAAAAAGAACTGTAAGAAAAAGTTTTATAATATTAGGCTTAATCATAATTTTATAATATCAATATTGTCAAATTTCATTTGGTAAATTTTATCAAATTCTTTTTTAATTGAATTTATATCCTTATATGGACCTTTATAAACCCTGTATACATTGTTGTTAATATTATCTATTAAAACATTGTCTAAATTATATTCTTTTTTAAGCCTTTTCTTTAACAAAAGTGCCGAATCTTCAAAGTAAAGATCAGCAAATTTTATTATATAGTTAAAATTTTGTTTACTTGTTCTGTTTATTTTTTTTTCAGTTTTTAAAGTTGCATCATTACCAATATTTTCAATTGAAATTCCTTCTACAGGAGCTTTATCTGCAACTTTTTTTTCCTCTTTATAAGTTTTTGCTCTTTTTGCTACAAAAGCTCCGCTAGTATTAATTGTCTGAATAGCAATATATGGCTCTGAAGTATCAATTTCTAAATCTTCAGCAATTCTTTTCGAAATTACTGAATTATAAAAAAAAGGATATTTAGATTTTTTGCCTATTTTAGCTAATATATATTTGCCATTTAATAAGTTAGTTATTTTTACGGGAGTATCAAATTTAAGTTTATTATTTAAAACAACTAAAGATCTTTCATCAATTTTCTTATTAATTATTTTATTTTTATAAAGATTTTCATCATAAATTAATGCAAATCCTTTATTAGAATAATTTTCAAAATTAGAATTATATTTTAAATTTGAATATTTTTGCTCACATGCACTTAATAAAACAATTAATAATAATAAAAAAATTCTATAATTCATCTTTAAATTGATCTTTTAAAGTACAAACAGCTAAGGCAAATCTTAGTGACCTATTCCATTTTAAAATTAACTCATAATTATTAAAAACAATGTATGCGGGTGAAAACTTTTCAGAATTTTCTACTATATCAACATCTGGGGTAATAATTGCAGCATCTAAATTTCTATATTGATCTAAAAATTCATTATTAGATATATATT
>Ga0255782_10001662_pt1 | contig 18837 bp, 20 predicted proteins | sample 101ome_26_FD_179980 | JGI IMG/M metagenome (GOLD analysis project Ga0255782, IMG submission 179980) | Coastal salt marsh microbial communities from the Groves Creek Marsh, Skidaway Island, Georgia - 101408AT metaG (version 2) | ecosystem: Environmental > Aquatic > Marine > Intertidal zone >...
TGACTGGGGAACCTCTAATTTGTCTGAAAAACAAAAGATATATGCCGTAAACGATGTACTTTATTTGCATACTATCAAAGCAAAACTAGATTTGATACTTGAAAGAGAGGGTAGAATGGGACTTGCTAAGTCATGTTTTGATTTTATAAATACACAAGTAAGCTTAGACCTCATTGGGTGGAATAATCAAAATATATTCGACCATTAATTTCAAGCTCAATTTGATAAAAAATGGCAAATAAACAATCACCACATCAAATAGATAAAGTTAAATCTCACTCACGAAATATTAAAATCATAAGTTATTTCATATATCTTTTATTAGTAATGATATCTATTTTAATTTTCACTCAATATATCAAAGATAGAAATACAGCTGATATTACTCATAAGCAGAATGTTGAAACTGAGGATTATATAAATATTTCTGAAAAAATAATAGAAATTGAAAATTCTATAATTTCTGGGATAGATGAATACAATCAGTTATATGAAATTAAGTCAGAAAAAATAATTAATGCATCTTCTAAAAGCGAGATATTGGAACTTACAGGGATAAGTACAAAATTACTTTTAAGAAACGAATACGAGATGAATATAATTGGTGATACCGCAATCTATGATAATAGAAAAAAACATCTCAAACTGAATAGTAATATCGAAATATCTTCAAATGAGACGCCAATAATGTTTATAAAAGATTTAGACATTAATCTCTCTAAAAAGATAATCAGAAGCCCTGGACCAGTATTGGTCAAGTATAATGATATCTGTATAAGAGGGAACGAATTTGAAATAAGTGATAACGGTAATAAGATAAAATTCACCAATGGTGTAAATCTTAAACTAAAGGAAATAAGATCGTGTCAATTATCTTAAGAAAATTATTAGTGCTTATTATCCCATTTTTTTACGTTACAAATGACTCACTCGCATCTCAACACAGTTTTTTAAAACTAAACAACACCCCAATAAGTATAGAGGCAAGCACTCTTGAAATCATTCATAATGAGAAGAAAGTAATAATGGATGGAAAAGTAAGAGTGATAAACGAAGATATATCTCTAACTACCGATTATATGGAGCTCTTCTATAATTTGGTTGAAATAAGTAATGATATTGAAATTGTCAGAATATATTGTGATGGTAATGTTCTAATCGAGTTTGATGATCAGCTAATAACAAGCCAAATTGCAGAATATGATCTGAGTTCAAATTCATTACTTTTGAAAAAAGAGGTTTTGATTAGTAAGAATGAGGGGAACAATATTAAAGCCGAAGAAGTGATTGTCGATCTCAATACTATGCGTATTACAATGAAATCTGATGAAAGAGTAAGAGCATTCATTACACCAAATAAATAAAATGAGAATCTTATGATAACCGATGCACTTAACATTGAAGATATTGTGAAAGATTATAACAGTAAGAATGTTATCAATAATATATCTATGTCCATAAATCCCGGTGAGATTATTGGTTTGTTGGGACCAAATGGTGCAGGTAAAACAACCTTATTTTATATAATCATGGGACTTATCAGGCCAAACAGTGGGCAAATTAAATTAGATGGGCATGATATTACTAAATTAGCGATGTATAGCAGGGCTCGATTAGGTATAAGTTACTTACCTCAAGAGCCTTCAATATTCAGAGGTATGAATGTTAGAGATAATATAAATTGTGTTTTAGAAATAACCGAGAAAAATAAGAAACTTAGAAAAATAAAACTTGAAAAATTAATTGAAATATTTGGACTTGAAAAAATACAAAAAAGTTCAGCACGCGTGCTTTCAGGGGGTGAAAGGAGGAGAGTAGAAATTGCAAGATCTATAGCCACGCAGCCAAAATATATTCTAATGGATGAACCTTTTTCTGGTGTTGATCCAATCGCAATCGAAGAGATTAAAAAAATCATAAAGTCATTAAGTGACAATAATATTGGCATTATAATTACAGACCATAATGTTAGAGATACACTAAGTCTAATTGATCGAGCTTATCTTATTTACGAGGGCAGAATTTTGATAAGTGGGTCATCTGATGAGATACTAAATAGTGATGATGCAAAAAGAGTTTACTTAGGGAATGACTTTAATATTTAGTTGGATAGTATGAGCCTTGGACTAACAAATTTAACTAAATTGAACCAAGTTCAAAGTCTTTCTCCTCAGGCTCAACTTACAATAAAATTATTGAGTTTGAACAATGCTGAACTTGAAAATTTTCTAGAAAAAAAAATAGAAGATAACCCACTTCTCATTGAAAAAGAGTCTTCAGCAAAGGACGATCTTCAAGTCCAACCATTTACAGATAAATATGCAAGAAATTCTCTGGATTTAGAAATATTAAACAATGTCAGTTATTCAATGTCATTGCGAGAGCATCTTATTGATCAGCTTGCAATTTCTAATCTTGATGCCAGAGAAAAGATAATTTCAAATTATTTAATCAATACGCTTGATGACGCGGGTTATATTTCAGAAGAAGAAGAAAAAATTTGCCAAACACTTGGCATTGATCTTGATTATTATAACTCAGTTTTAACAAAACTTCAGAGTTTTGAACCAACAGGTGTTTTTTCAAGATCACTGAAAGAATGTCTTACATTACAACTCACCGAAAAAGGTCAATTAGATAAAAAATTAAGTCATCTACTTAATCATATAGAGTTACTTGCAGATGATAATGTAAAAAAAATAATCCAAATAATGGATATTACAAAAGAAGAACTTTTTGAGTTAATCAAAATAATAAGGAAATGCAATCCTAAACCAGGATTAAATTATTCGAAGGACACACTTGAAGTAATTACGCCTGATATCGTCATTAACAAAAACGAAAGTAGTATGTATGCCATTAAATTAACTCAAAATTATTTTTCTAATATAATTATTGATGAGACTTATAGTGATATTATTCAGAATAAAGTTAAAAAGAACGACTTTTTATATGGCCACTACACAGAAGCAAAAATGATTCTGACCAGCATAGCTCAGAGACAGAAAACATTATTGAAAGTAGCATATGAGGTTATGTTACAACAACGTGATTTTCTTGAGAATGGTATTAATTTTATGAAACCATTAAATCTAGATAAAATTGCTAAAATTACAAATCTACATATCTCAACAGTTAGCAGATCAATCCAAAATAAATTTATAGAAACACCCCGTGGAACCTTTGAAATGAAATATTTCTTTGACTCAGGGATCTCAAAAAAGAACTCTAGCGAAGAAATATCATCCAAAACTATAGAAAACAGAATAAAAGAATTGATAAAAAATGAAAAACAAGATGATATTTTATCTGATGATAAAATAGTAAGATTATTAGAGGAATATGATATAAAAATTGCTAGAAGGACTGTTGCCAAGTACAGAACAAAACTTAGCATTTTACCATCATCAAAAAGAAAGAATAAGTTTTTGTAATTATCTATATATATTTGAAGGAGTTTTTAATTATGGTTACTAAGATTGATATGCATACTCATGTTGCACCAAGAGAAGCTGTAAAAGTTGCAGATAAAGGTGGAAATTGGCATGGTGTGGAGTTTTCTCGAGATCACAATGAAAAACTGACAACATCCTATGGTGGCGAAACAATGGCATTACCGTGGCCAAGAAAGATGGAAACACCACAAGATAGATTAAACTCAATGAATGAAAGGAATGTCGATGTTCATGTTCTAAGCATGAGCCCATTAATGCATTGGCATAAACTTGACAATGTAAATGCCAAATCTTACGCAATAGATGTAAATGATGATATCTCAGACTATGCAAATATAGATAACGATAGGTTTCAATCTCTATGTTTTTTACCTTTGCAGGATACTGATGCGTCAATTTATGAATTAGAGAGGTGTGTAGTGTCAAAAAAGATGATGGGTGCAATGGTTGCCACAAATATCAATGGAATGGACTGGGATAACGATAAACTATATCCAATCTTAGAGGCTGCCAATAAATTGAAATGTCTAGTTTTTTTCCATCCCACGAGGGGTAGGGCAAATTCATGGCTAAAAAATTATCATCTAAGAAATCTCATTGGGAACCCGCTTGAAACAACTGTTGCTATGGCAAATATCATTTTTGGAGGCATATTGGATAAGTTGCCAGACTTAAACTTATGCTTTGCTCACGGGGGAGGCTTTATAAGACAAGGGATTGGACGCTTTGATCATGGATATAACGTAAGAGATGAGGCTAAAATGAATATTTCATCGCTCCCATCAGAATATTTAAAAAATTTCTACTACGATACAATAACACATTCTGAGGATGGATTAAGAAACTTAATAGATATTGTAGGTATAGATAGAATTTTTCTTGGAAGTGACCACCCTGCAGACATGGGGGAACCATACCCAGTTGATTTTGTTAATAATTCAACTCTACTAACAAAGGAAGAAAAAGAAAAAATATTAAGCGAAAATATTTTACCTTTCTTAAAATAATAAGGATAACAGATGACAACTAATAAAAAAAAAAATGACTTATCGAAAACTTTTGCTGAAAGGCGCAGCCATGTCTACCCAGCGCACGAGTGGCTAGCTGAAAAATTTCCTGAATATGTGCAAATAATGCTAGATTTAGACTATGAAATAAGACAGAAAACAAAAATATTTGATGAAAAAATGCACGAATTATTTCATATAATTGCGCTTGCTGTAAAAGGATCAAATCCTCATAACCAACAACACTTAAAAGCACACATAAAAAAAGGCCTAAAATTAGGATTAGCTCCAGAAGAAATCGCAGAAGCTTTAATGGTTTGCGTCAACCCAGGTGGAGCTATGGTTCTTACATATAGCGTAACTTGTATGCTTGAAGCAATTGATGAATTGAAACTGGAAGGTTGGGAAGAACCAAAATAAAATAAATTATTAATCTAATTAAATATTAGCTAATGGAACCGGTTGACCCGTTTCTGATGCCTCAGCCATGGCTAAAGTTACAGCTAATGTCTGTCTTGCTTCTTTAGCTGTTGTTAGGTGGCATTTGGAGCCTGTTGACTGTGCATCCAGCCATTCTTTGGTTTCATCAGCTATTCTTCCGAACATAATTCCATCAGCCCACTCACCCGATGATCTACTTCCCAAAAAAGCAAATTTTAACTTTTGGTCTTCAGCATAAGCATTACTATAACCATGCTCTGAATATAAAATTTGGTCCCTATGATCGTCATCAATTAAAATTACTCCATCTCGACCCATAATCTCAAGTCTTACACTTTGTCCAGTTGTTGGGAAACCTCCTGGTAGCGCATAACAAATATCAAATGAGAATACGGCACCTGTTGAATATTTTACCATAGTCAAACTTATGTCATCTACATCATAACCTTGATCTCGAAAAATAGTCCCATGCCCCATGGCTTGGACTTCTACCGGTGATACATCTGGGCCCAAACACCAGCCTATATAATCAACATTATATGTTATTATATCAAGTATAGGTGTTGCCTCCGGACATCTCTTAAGTATTTCGAGCATATTTGTTCTTGTATTGTAAACGCGCGTCATTCCTCCGAGGATAGGACCCAATTTTCCCCTTGAAATCTCATCATGAGCTACAAAATATTTTTGAAGAAATCTTTGCGAATAGCCAATCCTTAGATCAACCCCTTTTTCTTCTGCAAGCTTTGATAGCCTGTCACCATCTTCAATTGTTAGTGCAAGTGGTTTTTCAACCAGAACAGACTTGCCTGCATTTATAGCAGCCTCTACAGACTCTCTGTGCTCATCCTCTGGGGTTGAAACAATTATTACATCAACATTAGGATCATTAATTACTTCATAGTTATCCGTTGTAAATCCATTTGCATTAGTTGATTTTGCTAATTTTTCCGCAGATAACTCATTTACATCAGAAACTACGAGATATTTTACTGCTGAATGAAGAGCAGCAAGTTTTGCTCTATGTGTTCCAATCCTGCCCGAACCGATTACGCCGACACCTATCTGTCTTTTCTTATAGCTATTGCCTGATATTATCATGCTACTGCTCTTTTAGGTATTCCGCCCCTTTCCACATATGAGTATCTTTCCATAAGCTCAGGTGCAAGGCTTCTCCTGTGTTCAGCCGGAAATGATATCCACATGCGAAGTAAGTGTCTTTTCAATTTTGGATCATCATAATCTTCATAATCCTCTCTAGCATGCAATATTTGGTGATTGTTAATAAACTGAATATCTCCTTGTTGGAATCCCATAGATAATCTTAGAGATTCTCGTTCACTTATTTCTTGAACAACATCCAATGCTTCTCTTTGGAGATCTGTTAGAGCAAGGTGCTCGCCATGCCTTACAACAGACTCAAAAAATGCTCTTGAAGTAATTCTTGATGTTAGTTTACCATCATGGTAGCTGAACATAGGGCATGTATACCATGGTTGTTCCCCTTCTGGGTTCTCCCCTCTCCAATCAAGATTAAACGGCTGATGTAATACTTCAATTAGATCAGGTCTTTCTTTTCTCAAGACATTATGAATGGTAAGAGCTGATACTAAATAACTTGCTCCTCCTTTTTTAGCTTTTCTTTGGCAAAACAAACCAACCACATCCACTGGTAACTGGTCGGAATGGAAGTCCATTTTGAGTTTGGTCTGATACATTCTAGTTGTAGGATCTGATATAGATTTTCCTTCATCTGTAACATGTCCAAGTAAGTGACCTCTTGTATTTTGAGAAACAGGTTTTCCCAAATGGATACCAATCCCCCAATAAATAAGTTCACACTCTTCATCAGTATATTTATCTCTGTCAATTCCTCTTACCAGGACGAAACCAAGCTGGTTTTCTAAGATATCATATAATGAATGAATTTTTTTTGATAATGTTGGCAGTGCAAAGTCCTCTTTATTAAATGGTATCTTAATATCATTTTTTTTGATGTTTTTGAGAGCATCGTCTATTTCTTGTAGTTCTGCCTCACTGAGATGAAGCAACCATTCATTTGAGTTTTGTATTTCAGGCCCTACCCAAGCCGCTCTTTCAATTACATCACTGTTTAATACCATACCTAAATTTCCTTTTTTCTTCTCTTCGTTAATATACGTGCTGTGACAATAACAAGAACAGCACAAGCCACAGATCCAATGAAACCATTTTCTTCATTCATAAATGCAAATATAGCCTGGGTACCGATATCTGTAAATAAGAGATGACCGGAAATCCAACCTAATAGTCCTCCACCAAACCAGATAAGTATTGGATACCTTGTAAAAACATTCAATAAGAAAGAACTTCCAATAAATAAAAGAGGGATTGCTAAAACTATACCAAAAATAATAAGTGGAATTGATCCATGCGCTGCCGCTGCAACTGCAAGGACATTATCTAAACTCATGGCTGCATCTGCAACCGCGATAGTAAATATTACTTTTAATAATGTTTTTGCTTCACCTTTGTTCTGATGATGCTCCTCTTCTTCAGGTAAAATTAATTTTATTGCGATCCAAATCAATAATACTCCACCAATAGTCCTAATGTATGGCACATCTAAGATTAGAGTGACTATACTTGCAAAAATAATCCGAAGTAATATTGCGGTAGCTACCCCAAAGACCATACCAATTCTTTTTTGGTTTTCAGGTAATCCTCTACAGGCAAGAGCTATTACAATTGCATTATCACCACTTAGTATTAGATCAATCCAGACTATTTGCAGGACAACAACCCAATCTATTGTACTTAATAATGAAGTCATCTAGTATTCTATCCTGCTTATAGTCATACAAAATCATTCCTTGGTAAAGATACTGGCTCACCAAGCTCAACTGATAGGTCAGCAGCTTGATAGACTTGCATTACTAATTTAGCTTCTTCTGCCGTTACCATAACTGGAGTATCGAAAACTATTGAATTTATGAAATGATTTATCTCTTCATGCATTGAACCTGCAAAAACATGGTCAATTTGTTCGCCTGGCATCGATGATAGAGGATATCTGATTCCATCCTTTGTTGTATTTAGCTGTATATCCTTATGTGAGTCATCAATTGTAAGTGTTCCATCTGTTCCAACAATTTCTATGAATGCTTGTACATAATTAGGGTAACCAATTGGCAGAATCCAACCAATTCCAATTGTAATTGTGGTTCCATCATCCATTGTAATCATTACCCATTGATGATCTGGGGTCTCGCTTTTTCTTGCGAATAATTTGCCTGAAGTTTGCGAATATACTCTAATTGGTTTTCTTGGTTGCATCGCCCACAGGACAAAATCTAAATCGTGCACACCAGCAATTGAGGTAGGTGACATTTTTGATCTTCCAGTAATCTTTTCACCGAGTTCTCTTGTTGAGTTCCTTGAAATAAGGCATGTAACAGGATCCCCTATAAGCCCCCCCTTTAAGGCTTTATTGATATATGCATACCTTGGGTCAAACCTTCTTGAATAACCAACGGTCATTTTTAAGTTATTTCTAGTTGCGAGTTCAAGCGCTTGATCCGTTTCTGCAATTGTTGGTGCGATAGGCTTTTCGACAAAAACATGTTTCCCTTTCTTCAAACATTCCATCACGATTGGGAAACGAACTGTTTCTGGCGTCATGGAAATGACAATAGCATCAATATCTGGGTCATCTGAGAGCTCTCTCCAATCATTAGTGATTAGATCAGGCTTTAATTCTTTTTTGAGTTCTTCAACTCTCTGTTCGTCTATTTCTGCAATAGATAACTTGTCAATTAGAGGATTTTTACGACAAGCTGCTGCTCTTATACCCCCAACCCATCCAGCACCAATTACGGCTACATTTATTTGATTTAATTTTGCCATATTTAAAAAAATTTAGTTTTCAAAAATAAAACCACTTTAACGTAGAGACACTTTAACATAGAGAAATTAGTTTTCATTAAAAAAATAATATTACAGAGAAAATTAGGTTCTATTGACAAGAGTTTGAATTGTTGTAAAAATTGAAACTTATAATTTCAAGGGTCTTAGGAGGAATTACTACATGGATATAGCTCAAACATACGCAAAGTATACAAAAGAACTAACATATGATGATCTACCTGACGATGTGGTTGATCATGTCAAAAAATTAATTCTTGATATAATGGGGAACGATATTGGTGGCTATGAATGGATGGAGTCTGGTCCCTCAATTCTTGATGGCATTAGAACAATCAACAGAAATGCAAAAGGTGCGACTGTATTGGCAACTGGCGAGCAGATGGCTCCCGAATGGGCCTCGTTTGCAAATGCGTCAATGGCACATAGTTTGGATTATGATAATCACCATGCGAAAGGCGTGATTCATGCCGGTGGGAGTGTTGTAAATTGTGCCCTAGCTGCTGGAGAAGAAAATAACCTTACAGGTAAAGAATTAATAACCTCTGTTGTAATTGGATACGAAATTGCATGCAGGTTAGCAATGGCATTAGGACCACATTCATCACATGAAATGGGTTTTCACCCAACAGGAACATGCGCAACTTTCTCGGGCTCTGCAATAATTGGTCGTGCTAGAAAAATGTCTGAAGAACAAATTGTCAATGCTATGGGATTAAATGGATCTCAAGCTGCGGGATCTATGCAATATGTTGTAAATGGAGCCTGGAACAAAAGGACTCACCCAGGAATTAATACCCACTCAAGTTTTATTGCAGCAACACTTGCTCAGTCAGGCTTTATTGGAGCTGCTGAAGTATTTGAAGGCAAACAAGGTTTCCTCCAAGGCTACGCATTAAGACCAATACCAGAGAATGCCACCAAAACACTTGGTAAAAGTTATGAAACACTCGAAAATGCCATTAAACCATTTCCATTATGTCGTTATAACCACCAAACTCTTGATCTAGTAATTGATTATCAAAAAGAACATAACATTGATACAAAGAGAATTAGTAAAATTGTTATTGATATGCCTACCTATGGTGTGCAACTATGTGGCTCTCCTATCGAACTCAAACGTAACCCAAAATCTCCAGTTGATGCTCAATTTTCAGGGTGTTTTGCAGCAGCTTTAGCTTTAACCGAAAAAAGAGCAGATATGCAAACCTTTACAGCAGTCCTAGAAAAAGGTATGACCGATGAATTTAGGAGATTATTATCAATAACAGATATTCAGCAAGCTGATGATCTGGATGCTATTCATCCTGAATTCTGGCCGGGCAGGATTACAATGACAATAGATAATGAAGATGTTGAACTATATGGAAAGCATATGCGTGGGGAAAAAGAGCGTCCAATGTCCATTGAAGAAGTACAAGATAAATTTAGAGATTTAAGCCCAAACCATGATAGTAAAAAATTAGATGAAGTATTTAGTGTGATCAATGATTTGGAGAACGCTAGTATTGATGACTTATTATCACCACTAAGAAAATGATAACATAACAGGAGTTATTTGAATGTTTAAGATTGCAAAAATTGAAGCATGTGCTGTTGCTATTCCGCTAAAAATGCCAATTAAAATGTCTGGAATACTAATTGAAACATGTGATAATTTAGTTGTAAAAGTAACAGACTCAGATGGAAATGTTGGCTGGGGCGAAGCATCATCAGCACCAACAATGACAGGTGAAACTGTTGAAGGGCTCGTTGCTGCAACGAAATTTATGGCCAACAGACTCGAGGGAACTGAAGTCACAGGTAATGATGAGCTGGTCAATCTTATTGAACCTCTCATGGTAGCAAACCACAGCGCGAAATCGGCGATTGATGGCGCATTATATGATCTGATTGGCAAACATTTAAACAAACCGATGTATGAAATTCTTGGTGGAAAAAACCGTGAAAATGCACCTATGTTTTGGATGATTGCAGGAAGCAGTGATGAACTTGAATTAGCAAAAGCAAGAATAGATGAGGGCTATGTTGCATTTAAGGTTAAAGTTGGGATGAATCAGCCATCGCACGATCTTGATAGATCAGAAAAATCTCGTAAAATTTGTGGTGATAATGTCCATGTGTCCGCAGATGCAAACCAAGGTTACCGTCCAGAAGACGCTTTCGTATTCGCAAAAGGTGCAGGTAAAGCTGGGCTAGATTTCTTTGAACAACCTGTCCATGGTCATGATATAAAATCAATGGCAAAATGCGCAGAGTTATGTGAAGTGCCAATTGGTGCTGATGAAGGAATTCACTCAATTGAAGATATTCAAAAACACTACGACCATAATGCAGCAATGGGCGGCAGCCTCAAATTAATAAAATTAGGAAGTGCACAAGGGGTAATGGAGGGAGCAAAATTAATGCAGAAATTATCAATGTCTGTAAATCTTGCTGGAAAAACTGCCGACACAAGTATTGCAAGTGCAGCAATTTCTCACCTAGCGGTGTCTCTTCCTACACTTGAATGGGATGCAAGTGTAACCAATCAATATCTAGTTGATGATGTAGCTAAGAACCCAATCCAGGTTATAAATGGGAGAATAATCACGCCAGACGGCCCAGGGCTCGGTATTGAAGTTGATGAACAAAAGATCGAACAATATAAACGTGCAGTATAAGTAAATATGGCTGATGTTAATCTTGGTATTCTTGGAGTAGGTAATTGGAGTAAAAAACTAGCAAGTACCATTCAAAATATTGACAATGTAAATTTGTTAACATGCTTTAGCAGAACAAGTCATTCAAGAGAGGAATTTGCTCAAAAATTTGCCTGTGAACCTGCAACATCTTTTGATAAATTTATAAATGATAGAAGGATAGATGGAATAATCATTGCCACTCCTCATACAACACATGGAGACCTGATTTGTTCAATTGCTCAATGTAAAAAACACATTATGGTTGAAAAGCCATTAGCGTTATCGACCGAAGATGCAAAAAGATGTGTTGAGGTGACAAGGGCAAACAACGTACTCCTTCAAGTTGCACACTACAGGAGATTATTACCAGCAACAAGGTTATTATATGATAATATCAGCAATAATACTCTCGGGAAAATACATCTAATAGAAAGTAACTTTAGCCGACCCTTTGGACCGGATCCCAAAAGGCCATGGAGAGACAATGAAATAGAAGCTCCAGCTGGAGCATTCACTGCACTTGGTGTTCATATGATTGATAATCTAATATATCTAGGTGGTGACGTACAATCTGTAAATGCATTAAGTAGTGTTTTAGATGAAGATAATCCACTTGATGACATTACATCTGTTCTATTAAAATTTAAAAATGGTGCGCATGGTGTTATCAATACCTCTTTGAGATTACCGTTTATTGCAAATCTATGCGCTCAAGGTAATTTAGCCTCCGCCTGGAGCGAAGAGGATGGTCATAAGTTTTTCATTCAAAAAATAAATGAAGTAAAGAGAACAGAAGTGTCATTAAATAAAATTGATGGTGTAGAACAGAATTTAAGAAATTTTTGTAATTCAATAATTCATCAAATAGAACCTGAAACAAATGGTGAAGAAGCCACAAAAGTTGTAAGAGTCCTTGAAGCAATAGTTGAATCTTCGGCTAAAGATGGTCTTAGTATTCAAATATAAGAAAATATTTTAAATCACAAATTTTAATAGATCTCCCTGTCTAATATTCCTCTGAATGGAACTAATTTTCTTCTAATTTAGAATTAAATTTTTTAAGTAAATTATTACTTGCTATATCATCTTAATGGGACTATCGTTGATTTTATGTATGCGGTATCTAACTATTTTTTTGGGAGAATATAATATGACAAAAAATAGAAATATACTTATGATTTGTGCGTTAGCGCTCACTTTCATAATCTCATCAGTGACCACTGCGTCAGCTGATAAAATCAAACTAAGAATTGCATCAGGTCATCCAACTGGAGTTGTTTATGCAGGACTAATGCAAAGTTATTTTCAACCTATGCTTGCTGAAAGAGTAGCAGAGCGTACTGATCATGAGATTCAGTGGATTGAAGGGTACAGTGGAACAATTGCTAAAAACCCAGAAGTTTTAGAAGCTGTTCAAAATGGTATCACAGATATTGGTGGAATGTGCTTCTGCTTTGAGCCATCAAACCTACCATTACATGCATTCCAAGTGATGCTACCTTTTGGTACAATGAATCCAATGACAAGCCTTAGAATTGCGCAAAGAGTTTATGCTCAAGAGCCATATCTAACAAGTGTTTTTGAAGATGATTTCAATCAAGTTCTTCTTGCTAGGATTACAGACCAAGGTTACAACCTAGGTACAACATTCCCGTGGAAAGATTTATCAGAACTTGAAGGTGAAAAAATTGCGGGTGCTGGTTTAAACCTAAACTGGCTTGATTATGCTGGTATTACACCTGTACAAGGAACACTTTCAGAAGCTTACACAGGTCTTCAAACAAACCTATACGAAGGTTGGGTAATGTTCCCAAGTGCTTGGGTTAACTTGAAGCTATATGAACATGGTGACCATTACACATTGATTGGTTTTGGTGCTATGACATGGCATGGCTTAACAATCAACAAAGACTCATATGACAAACTTCCAGATGATGTAAAAGAAATATTACATGAAGTTGCAATGGAATATGAAGAACAAGTTGGTATTGTAAACAAGAGGGAATACCCTCAACATCTTGACACACTTCGTGACAAGATCACTGTTACAGAATTACCAGCTGACGTAAGAGCTGCATGGGCTGATTCTCTTGCTGATTGGCCACAATCAGTAGCAAGCGACCTTGAATCAAAAGGCTTACCTGCTGTTAGAGTGCTAAATCTTGCACTTGACGCTGCTGAAGCTGAAGGGTACAAGTGGCCTGTTCGTTACGTTGTTGAATAAAACAATCTAAAAATTCACAAGGTGTCCAATGGGCACCTTGTGAAGTCAATATTTCAAATAATAAAATGTATCTAGTTAGACTAAGTGATAAAATAGCAAAAGTAATGATGGTCATTGCTGCGGTGTGGGCATTTTCGCTCGCCTTCCTTATTCTTGCTGATGCATTATCGAGAAGTTTTTTAGATATTCCTCTAAATGGAACAAAGGATATAGTCGAAAACTCAATTGTTGTGATCATATTCTTTCAAGCTGGTTATGCTATACGGTCAAGATCCATGCTGCAATCAGACATATTAATTTCACAAGTATCTCCAAAAGTAAAAAAAGTTCTTCTAATTGTGGGATATTTATTAGGTATGTTCTTCTTTTATGTAATGATCACTGGTAGTTGGGACCTCGCGTTCCAAGCTTTTGCCAAGGGTGAATATGAAGGAGAGGGTGCGTTAAAAGTCCCTACTTGGCCAACAAGGTTTATTATAATATTTGGTAGTATTTTCTGCTTTATAAACTATCTGGTCCTTGCAATAGTAGATATTTTCAACATAAACGATGATGAAAGTTGGGGTAACAATGCTTGAATTTGAACTAATACTTGTTGGCTTACTTCTATTTTTTGTAGCTATTGGTGTTCACATTGTTATTGCGTTGGGAGTAACTGCAGTACTTGGTGTATATTTTGCATATGGCGATTTTGGGATGGTCCAAAAATTGGTAGGTAGCACATCATATGAAGGACTTCGTAATTATGTTTTCGCTGTTATCCCACTATTTATGTTAATGGGTGAATTTATAAGTAAGTCAGGAACGATTACTGATGTATACAGAGGAATTCAAAGAGGATTGAGAAAGTTACCCGGCAGACTTGCACTCGCGACTGTGATGGGTAATGCAATATTCTCATTTGTTACAGGTGTATCAATTGCTTCAGCTGCTGCTTTTACCAGAATTGCATATCCTGAAATGAAAAGACACCGATACAATAATGGTTTCTCACTTGCGTCAATAACTGGATCTAGCGTTCTTGGTATGTTAATTCCACCAAGTGTTCTAATGATCGTTTGGGGTATTCTAACAGAAAGATCTATCGGGCAGATATTCCTTGCTGGTGTTATTCCAGGTTTATTACTCACAGGTTTATTCATAGTCTACATACTTAGTGCTGCATTAATTATGCCAAAACTAGTTGGTTTAAATAAAGATGGAACACCCATTGCTAGTACTGAGCAAATAGATGATGAAGACTTGGAAACACAAGGAAGTGTTTTATGGAGCTCAGTGTGGCTATTTGGTATAATAGCAACTGTTTTAGGTGGTATTTGGGTTGGTTTTTTCTCTCCCACAGAGGGAGCTGGCGTAGGAGCTGCATTGGGATTAATATTAGCAATTACAAAAGGTGCTACTCTTAAAGACATAATTGGAACTATATTATCAGTGGGAAGAACTTCAGCACCAATACTCTTACTACTTTTGACTGCATCTCTCTACTCAAGATCACTTGCTATGACTGGTGTTACTTCAACTATACAAGACTTGTTCCTGTCCACAGGATTCGGTTATGTTGGTATTGTACTCTTAATGATGCTCATATGGTTCATCTTGGGTATGATTATAGATAGTATTTCTATAATGCTTCTAACAGTTGCAATATTCGAACCTATTGCTGTATCGTTAGGAATTGAGCCAATGGCATTCGCAATATTAGGAATCATTGCTATTGAAGCGGGTTTACTGACTCCACCATTTGGATTGTTAGTCTATACAGTAAAAGCGTCTGCGAGAGATAAAGATGTCCGACTTGGTCAGATATTCTATTACTCAATACCTTATTGGATAATCATGTTGATTACAGTCATATTACTACTTCTATTCCCAGGAATAGCAACGTTTTTACCTAATCTGTTATTTTAAAATCATTGTGGATATTTGATGGTGCCCTGACCTAGATTTGAACTAGGGACACAACGATTTTCAGTCGTTTGCTCTACCAACTGAGCTATCAGGGCACAGTGTACGATACACACAGATATTTATATGAACTTTTTTATGAGAAGTCTAGTGATCTTTTTTTAATACATCACTTAATTCTAGATTATCATAAATGGTGTCATCATTGATCTTTTCACCAGCTATATAATACCTTCCCGAGAGCCAATTACCTAAATCTTTATTAGCACACTTTTCTGAACAAAATGGAGAATATTCATCTTGAGATTTATTGGCACAAATTGGGCAGTTTTTATTTTTCATAGTTTATATTAGTTTTTTTTTTACTAATTATGATAAATGTTGGTTTTAATTCACAAAATATTCCCTAATGCCAGAACTGGTCCCATCATTATATATAATTTTTATTGTAACTTTTTTAGAAGATGGGGGGATTATACGAAACTTTTCTATATCTCTAGCTTGTCTATCACACATTGGAAGCACCAATATATTATTTGTTTGTGATTCATTTATCCCATACCTAACTTCTTTTATTAGACATCTATTCTCAATTAAATATTCGAATCTAATTATGAGATTTGAGTCCTGGGAGTCAAAAACCAACCATGTTTCTTCATTGGTTAAATTTTGTTTTTGATTATTTATTTGCAGAAATAAAAAAGAAAATAAGATTACAATTAGGATAATAAATAAAATTTTATATTTATGCTTATTTAAAATTTTACTTCTCTTTCCTTCTATATTTGACGTCATATCCAACACCATTGAGCAAGTTTGAGGTTTGATAGAGTGGGAGACCAACAACTGATGAATATGAACCAATAATCTTTATTACAAATGAGCCTGCAATTCCCTGAATAGCATAACCTCCCGCTTTATCATACCACTCTTTTGACAGTATATAAGATCCCATCTCCTCATCTGATAATCTTTTAAATTTTACTCTTGTTTCAACTAATCTGGAAATATATTTTCCATGCTGATCACGCAGGCATACTGCTGTATACACTCTGTGATTCCTTCCAGATAATAATTGTAATGCCCTTACTGCATCATCTTCATGATTTGGCTTTTCTACAATTCGTCTACCTACAGCAACAATTGTATCTGCAGCTAAAATTATAGAATTTTCTATTTTACTCTTCTCATATACTGCTTCAGCCTTACGTTTGGCTATTATAATAGCCTTTTGCTTTGGTAGTATTTTCGGGTCATCTATAGACTCATTTATATTTGAATCTGCAATCAAATCAGGAAAAACCCCAATTTGTTCCAAGAGATCTTTTCTTCTTGGTGATTTACTTGCTAAAATTAATTTTAAAGTCATATCTAACTTGGATTTTTTTTATTTAGTCTTGTTCTCAATGAATTTGCATGTGATGTAAGCCCCTCGTGCTCTGCAATAATAATTGCGCTTTCTGCTAATTCATTAAATGTTCCTTCTGAACATTCTATTATTGAAGTTTTTTTCATGAAATTATGCACTGACAGACCAGAAGAAAAACGTGCAGATTGCAGCGTTGGTAAAACATGATTTGTTCCTACAACATAATCACCTAATGCTTCTGGTGTAAATTTTCCTATGAATATTGCTCCCGCATTCCTTATCTGGGGAATAAGATCCGACGCGTAATCGGAACATAATTCTAAATGCTCTGGTGCTAAATAATTGATTAATTCTGAGATATCAGTATTGCTTTTACAAATAATTATACTTCCATATTTATTCCAACTTTTTTTAAGTGTTGAGTTATTATCAAAATTACTTAGCCTGTTATTTATTTCATCGTTAATTTTTGAAGCAAATTTAATGTCTTTTGTAATCAATATGGATTGCGCATTATCATCGTGTTCAGCCTGGGCAAAAAGATCTTCTATTACCCAATCCAGATCCATATCTTCTTCAGCAACAACAACAACCTCTGAAGGACCTGCCACCATGTCAATTCCAACATCACCAAATACTTGTTTCTTTGCTCCAGCAACATAACTATTACCTGGACCAACAATCATATCTACTTTCTTAATCATAGAAGTTCCATAGGCGAGGGCAGCTATAGCTTGGGCTCCCCCGATACGATAAATTTCTTTTATCCCACATATATAGGCTGCAGCTAATATAGGTTCATTGATAGTGCCATTAATTGATGGCGTGACCATCACAATTCTATCAACACCTGCAACTATCGCAGGAACAGCATTCATCAGAACTGAGCTAGGATATAGAGCTTTTCCGCCAGGTACATATAAACCAACTGACTGGATTGGTGTCCACTTTGAATCAATCTTAGTATCTAAATTATCTTTATATTTAATATCTGAAGGTTTGAGTTTTTTGTGATAATTCAAAATCCTTTTATAAGCAAATTCGAGTGATTTTTTAAGCTCAGGACTTATATTTTTATAACTGTCCTCTATGATTTCTTGTGGGATTAGCAGATCATTCTGATTTAGCTCATTTTTATCAAATTTGTTTGTAAATTGAATTAGTGCCGTATCACCATTTTCTTTTATTGAATTAATTATATTGATAACGTCTTTTGCAACATCATCAAAATTCGACTGCCTTTTTTTATTTAACTCAAAAAATTGCTCCATTGAGTCTTTATTGTCATAATAGTAGATTTTATTCATTGTATTACCTATCTATACTATTCTTTCAATAATTGCACCGCAATTTGATAATTTTTTTTCAAGTGAGTCAAACCCTCTATCAAGATGGTATACTCTATTTATTATAGTCTCTCCTACCGCAGTCAATCCTGCAATAACTAGCGAAACAGATGCTCTTAAATCGGTTGCCATAACTTGCGCACCTATAAGATTTGACTTCCCACTAATTATTGCTTTATCGCCATCTACAGTAATTTTCGCCCCCATTCTAACTAATTCTTGAACATGCATAAATCTATTTTCAAAAATCTTTTCATTTATTATTGATACCCCACTTGCTTGTGTAAGGAGTGCCATAAATTGTGCCTGTAAATCGGTTGGAAAACCAGGATATGTTTGCGTTGTAATTTCAATTGGAGATAATTTCTTATTTGTATTTTCAACTAATATACCTTCCTCTATCTTTAGTATATTACATCCAATTTCTTGAAGTAACCTAAGTGGTAATTCAAGAGTTTCATCATCACAATTTTTGAGTGTAACTCTACCTCCAGTCGCACAAC
>Ga0255782_10001682_pt1 | contig 18680 bp, 19 predicted proteins | sample 101ome_26_FD_179980 | JGI IMG/M metagenome (GOLD analysis project Ga0255782, IMG submission 179980) | Coastal salt marsh microbial communities from the Groves Creek Marsh, Skidaway Island, Georgia - 101408AT metaG (version 2) | ecosystem: Environmental > Aquatic > Marine > Intertidal zone >...
GATCTGAGCTAATTTTCATTTGTCTTTTTTCTAAAAAAAGATAACTTAGCAATCTTGGACTAAATAGTACAGATAGTCTATTAAGAAAATTTTTTTGATGAAAAACACCAGATTTGACTGTTGGAACATGAATTGAATAAACATTTGCAAAGGTGACCATCTCATGAGAATGAATAATATCAAATTTCTCGATTTGAGTATAAATATAAGTTGAGAAAGAAAAAAGAATTTGATTTAGAAATCTTGGTCTTTTTAATTTTGGAACCTTATGAAGGTTAATTCCCTCTACTTTTTCCGAATATTCTTGGCAAATTACATGAATTTCAAAAAATTTTTTTAGCTTTAAAGTTAACTCATAACAATACCTCTCTGCTCCTCCAGAATGAGGTGAAAAATTTCTAGTTAATACAGCTAATTTTTTTTTATTTCTTCCTTCGTTTCTCATAGGAAGAAAATAATTTAAGAAGCAACAAATGCGGATAAGTTCTGTGGGTTATGAAAACTCTAGACAAACGAAATAAATTTGGAGAATCACTCTCAACACCTCTCACAACAGTAACCGCTGATTTGTACCCTGCTATTTTTACAATTTCCTCAGTGGCATCATCAAATGAGCCATAAGGATAACAGAAATGATTAATTTTTATCTTAAACTCCTTCTCAAGCTTGAGTTTAGATTCGAGAATTTCTTTTTTCATCATTGATTTACTTAATTCTGCAAGTCTGACATGGGTAAGGGAATGGGATCCGATACTCATGCCAGAAGTGATCCAATTTTTTATGTGTTCATGAGTCATCATATTGTGAGAGGCAAAACCTTTTTCGGTGTCCCAATAGTTCTTACCTCCTATATTATTAGCAAGTAGATAACAAGTAGCAGTAAATTTATATTTCTTAAGAATTGGCAATGCATTTAGGTAATTATTTTCGTAGCCATCATCAAAAGTGATGCCAAAAACTTTTCCAGTTTTTTCGCCCTTGAGGTACGGAAGTAATCTATCCATATCTAGACCTACATAACCTAACATGTAGAGTATAGAAAGTTGTAATTTAAATAACCACCTGGGGACATGAAGACTTCTTAAGCCTTTGCCACGATCTATAGATTCAACACTGTGATACATGAGAATTGGTATTCTCTTTGAGTGTTTGGTATTCATTATGAAAATTATATCAAATGAAAGTTAAAATAAAGAAATGCATAATCATAATAAGACAGAAGGTTGATTTGAAAATTTTAATTGAACTTCCAACATGGCTAGGAGACTGTGTGATGACAACTCCAAGTTTATCAAACTTGGTTAATTCAGAAAGTGATATTAGTATAAATTTAATCGGTTCTAAAGTTTCAGTAGATTGTTTAAAAAACTTTTCTAAAGTTGATAAAAGTCTCTACCTTACTAGAGATTTTCTTTTAGATATCAAAAATATTCGTTCCCTTGGACATTTTGATTGTTTTATCTCTTATAGGGGTTCACTTAGATCAAAGCTATTAGGTTTTTTTGTTAAGGCCAAGAAGAGAGCAAATTATAAGAAAGAAAAATATATAAATGGCCATCAGGTAGAAAAATATAATGCTTTTATCAATAATTTTTTTAATTTAAACAAGCCGCCAAAGGGCCTAGTGCTTTTTAATACTGGACAGTCTGAAATAAATACCAAATTAAAAAAAATTGGCATTAACCCTGGTGCAGCATATGGGAGCGCAAAAAGATGGACAAAAGAGGGGTTTTTTGAGGTAATTATAGAATTAGCTAAAAATAATAAAGTGCTAATTTTTGGTTCAGCAAATGAAGAAAAATTTTTTTCAGATTTGATAAATTTCAAAGATTCAAAAAATATTGAAAATCTTGCTGGAAAGACCAATATTCAAGATTTAATAAATGAAATAGCTGATCTAGATTTATTTATTACCGGAGATAGTGGGCCAATGCATATTGCTGCAGCCTTTAAAGTTCCTACAGTTTCAATATTTGGGCCTACTAAATACTTAGAAACATCTCAATGGAAAAATGCAAAATCGATAATCATCAAAGAGAATTTAGAGTGTCAGCCATGCATGAAGAGAGAGTGCCCGCTTAAGCATCATAATTGCATGGAATTAATCAAATCTGAGAAAGTTATTAAAAAGTCTCTCGATATTTTAGGAAAAATTGAGATCAATTAGATGGCATAGTGTATGACCAACAAATATATGCATCTCTTGAATCCTAGGAGTGTCATTTGATGGAATAACAAGATTGAGATCACAAACACTGTTCATCTTCCCACCATTGCCCCCACTTAAGCCAATAACTCTTACACCGTAATCTTTTGCATATTCTAAAGCTTTAATCACATTTAGACTATTACCTGATGTGCTAATACCTAAGACAAGGTCATTTTTAGCGAGAAGGGCTTCGAGTTGCCTGCTAAAAACATTTTCATAACCAAAATCATTGCCAATCGAAGTTAGAGCTGATGTATCAGTAGCCAAAGAAATTGCAGGTAGTCCTTTTCTATTTACTTTATATCTGCCAACTAATTCAGCTGCAATATGCTGAGCATCAGCAGCAGAACCACCATTGCCGAATAAGATAATTTTTCCACCTGACTCAATAGTTTTTATAGCAAACTTGGCAATCGATTCAATTGAGCTAGAAAGCTCATTCATTTTTAACGAAGCTTCATTATGAAGCTTGAGTTCATCCTTTATTATTTCTATCATCTGCTTTAATTTTTGAAATAGTATTTGAAGTGCTTCTTCCCTCAATAAAATCAATCAAAACAAGTTCTTTTGCGATTTCTTCACCAACCACATTTTTGTTTTTGTAGTCTCCACCTTTAACTAGTATATCTGGAACAATTGCTGAGATTAACTCAATTGGCGTATCCTCATCAAATGGAATAACGTAATCAACTGATTTTAATGAAGCAACTATTTGTGACCTATCATTCATCGAGTTAATAGGTCGTGTTTTGCCTTTTAATCTAGAGACTGAGCTATCAGAGTTAATACCCACTATTAGAATATCACCAAGCTTTTTGGCTTGCTCTAAATATTTAACATGGCCTACATGAAGAATATCAAAACAGCCATTTGTAAAGACAATTTTATTATTTGATTTTCTTAAATCATTCAGGATTTTAATAAACTTCTTTAGGGAAACTATGTTTTCTTCAGAGCTTGAGAGGCGAAGCATAGATTCATAACTAATGATTTCTTCAAATGATGCAGTGGCAGAACCTATTTTTCCAACAACTACTCCTGCCGCTATATTTGCCAGAACTGCCGCTGAATCAATATCTTGTTTTGTGGCTAAGGCATAACCAAGAGCTGCGATAACTGTATCTCCAGCTCCGGTTACATCGAATACTTCCTTAGTAACTGTTGGATGAGATCTGAAGTGATCATCGAAGATGGCAATACCATCCTCACTGAGAGTTATTAAAGATGTATTTAATTTGCATGACTTTTTTAAGTGAGACAGAGCAGATTTGAGTGAATTTTCATCTGAAATATCAATACCAGTGGCTTCTGATGCTTCTTTTTTATTTGGTGTTAAGAGGTAGGCAGAAGTATACTTTGAGTAATCTGAGCCCTTGGGATCAATTATTACCTTGATTCCAATGGAATTAGCTATCTCGATAATGTCTTGGACAATATTAGCGGTTAATACACCTTTTCCATAATCCGAAAGAATAACCAATTCAAAGTTATCAATAATTGATTTGAAAAATTCAATTAACTTCTTCTCAGAATCTTTATTAATATCCTCATCACTCTCAATATCATATCTAATTACCTGTTGTTGAGCTGAAATAATCCTCGTTTTTTTCGAAGTAACACGATCTTTTTGCTCAATCAGGTATTGAGTACTGAGGTTAATTTCTTTGAAAAGTTTTCTCAATTCATTAGAAATTTCACATCCGCCAATAACACTCAATACTTCAACTCTGGAGCCAAGTGATACTAGGTTATTAGCAACATTTCCAGCGCCACCAAGAACCTTTGTTTCCCTTTTAACATTGATTACTTGAACAGGTGCCTCGGGTGAAACTCTGTTACATTCGCCCCAAAGATATTTATCAATCATTAAGTCTCCAACGACAAGGATTTTGGGTTGAAGTTTTTGAATTGAATTAAACATTAATTAAGAGGCGTGTTCAACATATCTTTAATGTAAGGGATATATTTTTTAATCCCCGCTTCAAGAGAAAAAGTAGGCTCGAAATTGAAATTTTGTTTCGATAAATAAATATCTGCTTGAGTATGCATCTGATAACCAGTGTATGGATTTGAGAAATATTCCGTACCATAGTCAGTATTAAGCTCATTTTGTAGGATATCTGCTATATCCTGAAAGCTTCTTGGCTTCCCAGTACCAACGTTGTAAACACCATTATTTTTTGATTCACATGCTTTAATGTTGGCCTGTATGACATCATCGATAAAAATAAAATCTCTAAGTATTTTATTAGAGCCCGCAAATAACCTAGGCGCATGACCATTAAGAATTTGATGTCCGAGTTGAATAACCATTGAAGAGGTTTTATCTTTAAAATATTCTCTGGGGCCATAAACATTAAAGAATTTTAGCCCGATAATTTTAATATCTGGACTTTGATTTGAGTATCTTGCTGCAATTTGGTCCATCGCATATTTACTATATCCATATGGGTTCTCAGGGCTTTCAAGACCAATCTTCTGAGGGGAGGGCATACTTCCATATGTAGCAGCAGAACTGGCATAAACAAGAGTCGCATTATCTTTTTTTGTTTTCTCTAAAAACCAATAGAAAGAGTTAACATTGGTTTTCATTACAATCTCTTGGTCATAAACTCTAGTGTCTGAAATGGCAGCCTGATGAAAAATATAATCAAATTTAAAATTATCAAGAAGAGCAAGGTCATCTGCATTATTAATATTGCCACAGATAATATCCCCAGTGAAACCTATTAAGTTCTTATAGTGCCCAAAACTTTTAAGGTTTCCATTTGGGAAGATCTCCTCGCTTCTGAAACAGTCAAAAACTACAATTTTGGAATCTGGATAGTTTTCTTGGAAATAAAATGCGAGATTGCTTCCAATAAATCCAGCTCCTCCAGTAATAAGGATTGTTTTCTTATTAAAACTAGCTTCAGTATAAATCATATTGCAATTATACTTACAATGACAATATGTATCATACTTCAAAAGTTATTAGGTTTGACATCCAGTCTATGAAATACGAACGAAATTTTTATGAAATCAAGTCCAATGATGAGATTCTCAATAATCTAAAAGGAGAGCTGGAAAAGATTGGATATTACTCCCTTCATGAACAAGATATTAGTCCAATCTTGTCTTATGCAAAAAAAGTTGAAAAAGATTACATATATGTGCTTGGTATTGGTGGTTCTAGCCTTGGCACTAAAGCAATTTATACTTTCTTAAGAACGACGAATAATTTCGCGAAAAAGTTATTTTTTCTAGATACGATCGATCCATTGAGGATAAATTATTTGTTAAATCTTGGAGATATAAACAATTCTCAATTTATTGTTATCTCAAAGTCTGGAAGCACTATTGAGCCAATAAGTATCCTTAAATATCTTGATTCCAGGATAAAGATTTCAAAAGGCAACTGTGCCGTCATAGCAGGGAAGAATACCGAACTATGGAGGTTTGCATCTTTAAATAATCTTGAAAAATTTATAATTCCAGATAATGTTGGAGGAAGATTTTCAGTTTTTAGTCCTGTAGGACTCCTGCCCCTAGCAATAATTGGTGTAGATATCAAAAAACTTTTAGATGGATGTAGAATTGTGCATGATAGCTTTTTCAGTAAACAGGATTACTATGATCTTATAATTAAGAAGGCTAGATTTCTTGTAGAGAATAAAAGTCGATTTGCTATGAATATTATTTTTTCATATTCATCAGTTTTTAAGGATTTTAATCGATGGTTTGTTCAACTTTGGGCGGAATCTCTTGGTAAGAAGAATATTAATGGCACTCGTCAAGGATTAACTCCAATTTCGCTAATCGGTCCTGATGATCAACATAGTTTTTTGCAATTAATAATGGATGGACCTAGAGACAAGACCGTGACTATTTTTAAAATTGATAATTTAAAGGATGAATCTTTAATTCCAAAACAAGAAAAGTTTAGTTGTTTTGATTTGGATTACCTTGACAACAAGAGCTTTAATGAACTAATAAATTTGCAAGCCGATTCTACCTATGAGGCAATTCTTCAGGAGAAGGATATTCCATGTGACAAAATAACAATTAAAGAAATTGATGAAATAAATATCGCAAAGTTAATGTATAGATTTCTTCTTCTAACATCCTCTGTGGGCTCTTTTATGCAAATAAATACCTATGATCAGCCTGGCGTAGAGCTGGGAAAAAAGATTTTGAAAAATAAATTTGGCAATTAATGATTAAATATTGCTTATTTCCAGTTGCAGGCTTTGGTACAAGATTTCTACCAGTTACCAAAACTGTTCCGAAAGAACTGTTACCTATTCTGGAGAGGCCATTAATTCAATATGCAATTGATGAGGCATACGAAAGCGGGGCTTCTGAAATGGTCTTAGTAATCAATGAGCATAAATTAGCTATCAAGAGATATTTTGAACCTTTTCCCTATTTAGAGTCTTTAATTTCTTCAAGTCCTAAAATTGATAAACTTCGTTGTATAAGCAATATAACAAAAAACTGCAACTTAAATTTCATCAATCAAACTGAGATGTTGGGTCTAGGTCATGCAATTCTTCAGGGGAAAGAGATTATAGGAAACAACCCTTTTGCCGTAGTTTTACCTGACGATTTGTGTCATAACGAAGATCAATCTGTTATGAGCCAAATGCAAAAGGTATATAAAGAAAATAAGGGTAAATGTATTGTCGCTGTAGAGCAAGTTAATATCAAAGATATTGAGAAATATGGGGTTATAAGCTTTAGATCCTCATCTAATAATGTTTTTCAAGTAGATGATATGATTGAAAAACCTTTGCCTAATCAAGCCCCTTCAAACTTAGCTATCATTGGTCGTTATATTTTAACTCCAGATATTTTTGAAATTCTTGAGCAGACTCAGCCTGATCAAAATGGTGAAATTCAAATAACTAATGCCTTGAAAGAATTAGCAAAGACTGGAAAAGTAATTGCATATAAGTTTAAAGGAAGAAGAGTTGATTGCGGCTCTGTAGAAGGTTATATTGAAGCAAATATATTTCTTTCAAGTTTAGACACTAGGTTATAAATTACCTAGTGCCCCTAGGTATTTTTATTGTTTAATACCATTCATCATATGATTCTTCGTCATAGTCGTAATCAAAATCTTTCTCATCGTCATCTTCAAACTCATCATAATCATAATCATCAGTAGCCATAATATTGTCTCCACAATAAAATAAAAATAAACCAAAACATATCGGTTTAAATTCGAAATATACGCTTAATTAAAAAAAAAGTAAAGATATTTTATTTTGAAAAAAATATTTAAAAAACAATTACTTATATGTAATTGATTTTTCTTTTGGCGAAAATATTATATTGAGTGTGAGAGACAGAATCTTTTAAATGATGAGTTTCAAATTTATTTTTTTCCATAAAAGTTAAAAGTTTCTTTGCATCTTCATGATTTTCATCATACTCAAAATAAATTACAGAAACTCTATTGAAAAATGTCGTATTTATAAGCTCATTTAAAACTTTAACTTCATTTCCTTCTACATCTATTTTTATTATTATTTCTCCATTATCTGGAAGATTTAATTTTTCTAAATAATTGCGATTGATAGTTTTGATATACGAATAAGAAGATGAATTAGATACATCGTTTAAAGTCGCTGACCCAGAATGTGTTGGATCAATGAAAATCTTCATCTTATTGCTTTGAATCGCATCAATTCCAGATTCTATTACTTTAACTTTTCCAGAAAAGTCATTCTTAGATATATTTTTTTTTAAGATCTCAATTGTTTGGGGAACTGGTTCGAACGAAAAACATTCTTTACAATTTTTGTTTTTGGACGCAATCAGTGTGTACAATCCTTGATTCGCACCAATGTCAAGAAAGATAAACTCTTTGTCGGTTTGTTTTAAAAAATTGGAGAAAAAAACGCCATAACTCCCTCTAAGACAAAATCTAAATGTTATGTCGTTCCAGTTTTCAAACATCAATGGACCATAGAATGACCTTAGAAAACCTGATTTTGTAATATTTTGATTTCTAAACTTAAAGAAAAAGAAATAACTTTTGACTCTGAGTCTCTTTGTTTCATTAAGCAAACCCTCATTCCTAATTCTTTTTAATATATTAATCGCCATTATTTTTTAAATTTATTGTTTAAGATTAGCCAAGACTTACCCTCTATATATGCATAGCTAATCTCTGAAATACTGGAAAACATGAATTCCTTTAATAAACAAACTGAATAGGTTATAAGTCCCATTGTCTTAATATATTGTCATTTGATGTTTTCATCTTCAGGCAATCAAGTGTTTATTGGAAGTATGATTTGATAAATTGATAAATATGCCTAAATGCAAGCCTCATTTGGGCTAAGAAATATTTTGGATCTCTCCAACTATTGATTAACAAAGACTGGGAGAATTTTGCAAGGCCCCAAAAAAAGAAATTTATAGTATGAATTTTGGACTTAATATCGTGCGGTAAATATTTTCTTATATTATTATTAATTTTTACCTCAAAAACAGCATGAATTCTTGACTCATTGCCATAGTTGGAATTTTCATCGTGAGTTCTTGTCTTCTGGGCTGAGCTTTTTAAAGATTCAACAATCTGAAGATCTAATTCTTGTTTATTTAGAAAATTCTTTTCTACAATAAATGCCCCATAATTAGCCATAAATTAAGTCCTTGGGATATGTATCACTAAATTGTACTAAATATTTTTTTTCTTTGACTACAAATTGTTTTAATTGGCGCTTTAAGAAATTCTTAGATTAATTCTTCGAAACATTGCAACATAACTTAACTGTTTTATATCTGAATCTAACCCATTTTAAAATGTATGTTTAAATAAGAATTGGTGAATTTATCGACTCTGCCCTCGATTTCTTTAATTAAAGATTCAAATTGAATTTTTTGGGATGAAATTTCAGATCTTCTTATAGTGTCTCTCATGTGATCAACACTTTGAAATAGCTTGTAAAGCTCACTGTAAGTTTGTTGATCAAATTCTTTAAGATATACTCTAATAAGATCTACTAATTCAATACGTAGTTCTCTATTATTTCTTTGTTCAGGTTCAGATGGTTTGGGATTAATTTCATTGGGATGGAAAAGAACACCATTTTCAAATTTTTTTTTAAAAGAAAGATTAACTTTGGCGATATTAAAACCTAATCTTTGAAACATCGGAAAGTATGAATCCTCATTGATAAATAAGCCAAATAAATTGTTAATTTCAGATTCGTAATTCATTATTGTTAATCAAAATAAAATATGTAATTTGAGAATATTACAAAGTTACGGGGTATTCCCAAATTACTCCACCGTAACCGAGTTTTTTCGTAATCATAATAGATAGGTTTTTGTATTATTATTTCGAAATTACTCCACCGTTACAGACTTAGCAAGGTTTCTAGGCTGATCTACATTACAGCCTCTGAGAAGAGCAACATGATAGCTAAGAAGCTGCAAAGGGATTGAAAAAATAATAGGGCCAGTGATTCTTCCTAGACCTTTTGTAACAGAAATTAACTTCATATTCGGTGATTCTTTGATATCGGCTAACTCGTCTTTAAATACATACATTATCGAACCTCTTGAACTTACTTCTTGCATATTAGATTTAAGCTTTTCTAATAAATCATTTTTTGGTGCTACCACAACTACCGGGGTATCTTTATCAATCAAAGCAATTGGGCCATGTTTCAACTCTCCTGCGGGAAATGCTTCAGCATGAATGTAACTTATTTCCTTAAGTTTAAGAGCGCCTTCCATAGCTATAGCATGTTTTGTGCCTCTCCCAAGAAATAATGCGTTATTTTTATGCAAAAAATCTGGCGATATTTGCTTGATAGTAGTTTCTACATTAAGCACTTCTTCGATAATTCCTGGCAATTTATTAAGGCCTTTAGCAATTAATTGTTCTCTGTCCTTAGAGAGAACTTTTTTTGCTTTTGCGATTGCGGTAGCTAATAATGAGAGACTTACAAGTTGTCCAGTAAATGCTTTAGTGGACGCAACTCCAATTTCAGGTCCAACATTCATTAGGAAGACCATTTTAGATTCTCTGGTTAAGCTAGATTCTGCAGTATTACATATACATAGAGTGACTGACTCTGGGTTTTTATTTTTGATTGCTTTAAGCGCCTCAAGAGTATCGGCTGTTTCGCCACTTTGTGAAATCGTAACAAATAGTGTATTTCTTTGAGTTACTGAGTTCCTATATCTATGTTCACTTGCCACCTCTACACTGCAGGATACTCTAGCGATATCTTCTAACCAGTACATAGCGACTAAACCGGCATTATAACTAGTACCACAAGCAATTATTTTTACATGTTCGATTGTTGAAAAAACTTCTTTGGCATTTGGACCAAAAGATTCAATATACACTTCATTATGAGAAATTTTCGATTCGAGTGTGTCTCTAATAGCTTGTGGTTGGTCATAGATCTCCTTGAGCATAAAGTGCGGAAAGTTGCCTTTGCTAATTTGTCCTCTCTGAAGCTTAGAAGTAATGATTTCACGATTAGCAGCTTTGCCATTAACATCATAAAATTTAATTTCATTATTTTTGATAAGAGCAATATCTCCATCCTTCATATAGGAAAATTGAGATGTTAAGTCAATCAGTGCTAATTGATCTGATGCAAAGTATATTCCTGAATCACTGTATCCAATAACCATAGGTGCTGATTTCTTTGCAATGACAATCTCATCAGGGTTATTAATAGAAGTGACAGCAATGGCAAAAGAACCTTGAAATTTTTTTATTGATTTTTGTGTCGCTTCTAAGAGAGTGCTGGAGGTTTTTAGAGAGTCATAGATGCAATGAGCAATAACTTCAGTATCAGTATCAGAAGTAAAAATATAACCCTGTTTTAATTGCTCATCCTTTAGAGCTTGAAAGTTCTCAATAATGCCATTCTGAACTACAGCAATAGACCGGTTACAAATGTGAGGATGAGCATTATTTTCAGAGGGGACTCCGTGAGTAGCCCATCTTGTATGAGCAATTCCAATATGACTTATTAATTCATCTTTTGAATTATTAATTTTCCTTTCCAAATTAGAAACCTTGCCTTCAGCCCTAAATCTTTTGAAATCTTTCCCAATATTAACAACTAGTCCTGCAGAGTCATAGCCCCTATACTCAAGGTGTTTCAATCCACTGATCAAAATAGGCAATATATTATCTTGGGAGGCTCCTCCAACAATTCCACACATGTTTATTAGTTATTAAAGTTCAAAAAAAAATAAGAATATATATCATACTTAATATGAATATAGATCTTCATACACATTCATATTATTCAGATGGTTTATTATCACCGAAAGAGGTTGTGAGAAAAGCTGTAAATGCAGGTTGTAATTTTTTTTCTCTTACAGATCATGACACAATTGATGGTCTAGAAGAGGCAAAAAAACATGCAGAAAGTTTCAACTTAAAGTTTATTAATGGCGTTGAGATTTCAGCACAACATAATTCTCAGTCTATTCATATAGTTGGACTAGGAATTAATCCTAGTGAAAAAGTATTACTTAATGGCCTAAAAAAGAATAATCAATTCAGAGTAGATAGGGCAAAAAAAATTAGTGAGGGGCTTGGTAGAGTTGGAATTCAAATGGCATATGAAAAAGCAAGGACTTTAAGTAAAACAGATTACATTACAAGAACCCATTTTGCTCAGATGTTAATTAAAGAAAATATTTGTTCAAATATGTCATCAGTTTTTAAGAGATACATGACCGGTAAAAAGCCAGGTGCAGTAAAGGGAGAATGGGCTTCATCAGTTGATGTCATTAACTGGATTCATCAAGCTGGCGGGTTAGCTATCTTAGCACATCCACTTAGATATAAAATGACTTTAACCAAGTTGAAAAAATTAGTTAAAAATCAAAAGTTATTAGGGCTTGACGGTATAGAAATTGTAAATTCATTTTCAAGTGCTGAAGATGTAGCTGTTTCAAAAATGATTGCAGATGAAAACGAATTGCTATACTCAGGCGGTTCAGATTTTCATGGATGGGCTGGTCAAACAATTGAGTTAGGGAATATTCCTAAATTTGATTATGGAGACAAATTAGCCATTAATTATCTAAGATGAAAGCAGAAATTATAAGTATCCATCAGTATAATCCGCAAAAAAGATTAATGAAGCATATTGCTGATAAGGTTCTTTCTGGTGCAATAATTGTTTTTCCAACAGATTCTGGATTCTCAATTGGTTCTGCGCTTGACAATAAGTCTGGAGTTGAGAGAATAAGATCAATCCGCAACTTATCTAAGAATCATGACTTTACTCTAATGCTTAATTCATTTAGCCAAATTGGAGAATTTGCAAAATTAGATAATGATGCTTTTCGTTTAATAAAACGAATACACTCAGGCCAATTTACCTTTATTCTTGAAGCTACCAGAATAGTCCCTAATAGATTAGCCCATCCAAAGAAAAAGACAATTGGAGTTAGGATTCCTGATAATAACTTTACACAAAATTTGATAGCTGAATTAGGTGCACCCATTATGAGCGTCTCTCTTATTATTAAAGGGAATGAGTTCTTAAGTACGCAGGATGTTATTGATAAACTGCAAAATAGAGTAGATATTATCGTCGACTCCGGCTATTGCTTGCCGACACCGACCACTGTTATCGACTTTACCAAGAATCCTTATGAGGTACTTAGAGAAGGGGCTGGAGATACCTCGGCAATCTTTGGATGAGGGATTATAATATTGTCTTTTTCAGTCAATCTATGAATCAATGAAAACAGCTGAAATTCGAAAAAAATTTCTTGATTATTTTGCTAAACAAGGCCATGCTATTGAGCCTAGCTCCAGTCTTGTACCGCATAATGACAAAACATTGTTATTTACCAACTCTGGAATGGTGCCTTTCAAAGATGTATTCAGTGGTGCTGAAAAAAAACCATATACTCGTGCTGCCTCATGTCAAAGATGTGTTCGTGCAGGAGGTAAGCACAATGACTTGGAAAATGTAGGATATACAGCTAGACACCATACTTTTTTTGAAATGTTAGGCAACTTTTCTTTTGGTGATTATTTCAAAAAAGACGCCATTAATTTTGCTTGGGAGTTCCTGACAAAAGAAATAAAGTTACCACCTGAAAAATTATGGGTCAGCGTTTTCGAAGATGATGATGAGGCTGAAGATATTTGGGTTAACGACATAGGTTTCCCAAAAAATAGAATTTCAAGATGTGGCGCTAAAGATAATTTCTGGCAAATGGGAGATACAGGTCCATGCGGACCATGCAGCGAAATTTTTTATGATCATGGAGAGTCCATACCCGGCGGCCCCCCTGGCCATGCTGACGAAGATGGGGACCGTTATATTGAAATCTGGAATTTAGTTTTTACACAATTTGATAAACAAGAAGATGGTTATCTCAAGCCTTTAGTGGCGCCATGTGTTGATACTGGAATGGGTCTTGAAAGATTAGCAGCAGTTCTACAGCATGTTAATAACAATTATGATATTGATGGATTTCAAGAGCTATCAAAAGCAATTGTCAAGTTGTCAGATGCAAAATTAAATATTGATCAATCAGATCCTTCAGTTCGAGTAATTGCAGATCATATTCGTTCTACAGCTTTTATGATTGCCGATGGCGTTCTTCCCTCAAATGAGGGAAGAGGATATGTACTTAGAAGGATTATTAGAAGGGCAATTAGGCATGGACATAAGATAGGCATTAGTAAGGTTTTCTTTTATCGTCTTGCTCCAATTCTTTCTTTGCAGATGAGCGAAGTCTATCCTGAACTTAAGAAAAATCTTGTAAATGTTGAAAAAGTTCTCAAGCGAGAAGAAGCTAGATTTCTTGAGACCTTAGACCAGGGTATGAATATTCTTGAGGAGAGTATTTCCAATCTTAAAAATAAAGAAATTGATGGAAAGACTGTTTTTAAGTTATATGACACTTTTGGTTTCCCAGTCGATTTGACAGCTGATGTAGCCCGAGAAAGAGGGCTTACCCTTGATATGGATGGTTTTGACATGGAGATGGAAAAACAAAGAAGTAGGGCAAGAGTCTCAGGTGATTTTGCTTCTCAAAAGACTTTATCAATTGACATTGAAACAAATTTCGTTGGTTATGACCAATTAGAAAGCCATAGTTCAATTTCTACAATTATAAAAGATGGGTTGCAAGTAAAAGAGCTTGTTAAAGGAGATGAAGCAGTAGTTGTTTTAGAAAATACGCCATTTTATGGTGAATCAGGAGGGCAAGTAGGCGATTCAGGTCAGCTAGTTTCTGCTAATGGCGCCTTTGAGGTATTAGATACCCAAAAACAGGTTTCAGGCGCCTTTGAGCATCATGGCAAAGTTATATCAGGCTCAATAAGTATTAATGATTACATAAGTGCTAAAGTCGATTCTTCTAGAAGAAAAAAAATAGCCAGGAATCACTCTGCCACCCATCTACTTCATGCGGCCCTGAGAAAAGTTCTTGGTGAAACAGTATCCCAAAAAGGGTCATTGGTAGATGCAGATAGGCTTAGGTTTGATTTTTCTCATGATGAGCCTTTATCTTCAGATGAGATCAACGAGATTGAGTTTATGGTCAATAGAAAAATTTTAGGCAATACAGAGGTGCATTCTCAATTAACTGACATTGACCATGCTTTAAAAATGGGAGCTATGGCATTGTTTGGTGAAAAGTATGGTGAGATTGTAAGAGTGTTAACTATGGGTAAGAGTGATTTTTCAGTTGAGCTATGTGGGGGAACTCATGTTGAAAGACTTGGAGATATTGGTTTATTTAAGATTACTAATGAAACTGGCATAGCTTCAGGGATAAGAAGAATCGAGGCTATCACTGGTTTTACTGCTTATCAATACGATAAGAATAAAGAAAATCAACTCAATCAGATTTCAAAATTAGTCAAATCTGACCCTTCGAAAGTCCTGGGTAAATTATCTCAAATTTTAGATCAGCAAAAGAAACTTGAGAAGCAAATTTCTATTTTTCAGAAGCAATTTGCAGGTAATCAATCAGATGACTTAATAAACAAAGTTCGAGAGATTAATGGGGTGAAATTACTATGTGAGAAAATTGAAGGTGTGGAGGCTAAAGATTTAAGGGATATTGTTGATAAAATTAAAGACAAACTTTCAAAAGCAGTCATTATTCTTGCGCTTGTAAAAGATGAGAAAATCTCAATTGTTTCAGGTGTTACCAAAAATTTAACAAATCAATATCATGCAGGTGAAATTATAAATCATGTCGCTCTTCAAATTGACGGCAAAGGCGGAGGTAGATCCGATATGGCTCAGGGAGGAGGTAGTGATATTTCTAAGCTTGATGATGCATTAAAATCTGTTGAAAAACTCATTATTTAGATAATTTTTTGCTCTGGTACAACTTAGAATTATCTTGTCAAAAAGAAAAAGCATTTGAGATAGAAGAGTTTCTTCTAGGCTATGGAGCTTCATCTGTTTCTTTCTCCTTTCAAAATAATAATGAAGAGTTTTATGAGTTAAAACCCAATGAAACTCCACTATGGGAATTGGTAAAGATTAGTGCTATTTTTGAAAAAAAAATAACAATAGATGACGTTCATAAAGTTCTCGAAAAATCTGATTATTTGAATCTAGATATTTCAACATTCAAAGATAGAAATTGGGTCAAGTCTTATCAGAAAAATCTTACAGCTATGCAATTTGGGGACAGGTTATGGATTATTCCAAGTTGGTTAGAGCATAAGCATACTCCTGGAGACATCATTATTAAGATGGATCCGGGCATGGCTTTTGGATCAGGCACCCATGAAACGACTCGTCTATGTTTAGAGTATCTAGAACAAAATAATCTTAAAGATTACCATATTGTTGACTATGGGTGCGGTAGTGGCATTCTGGGAATTGCAGCAATTCTTTTGGGGGCAAAAAGCGTTCTTGCTATTGACAATGATCCTCAATCAATAAATATTTGCAATGAGAATGCCGTAACTAATCTAGTTGATCATAAATTAATAGCTCAAGATGATAATAAAGAGATTGGATTGCAAGCAGATTTATTAATTGCCAATATTTTTTCTAATGTACTTTTAAAACTTAGAAAGAAATTTATTAATATGGTTAAGCCAAATGGAAGAGTTGTTTTATCCGGTATTATTAAGGAGCAATTAGATACTATTATCAAAACCTATGCGGAATTTTTTCTCGTGGAAAAAGTTGTTAATAGCGGTAATTGGTATTTAATAGTATTAAATAAAACAAATGAGTAAGCAAAAATTAATTAATAAATATCTTTTCTTGGAAATTTCTAAAAACTCAATTATTTTTATTGTTATTTTAGTCTTGATTTTCTCATTATTTCATTTCTTAGATGAAATGGGCAAAGACTATCCAATGGATTCAAAAATAGAGTATTTACTTTATTCAATACCCTCAACAATAAACTTACTTGCTGGATTAGGAATTTTCATGGCATCCATTGTCACAGTTGGTAATCTTAATGATAGAAAAGAATTACAAATTTTTCTAACTGGTGGAATTTCTTTATTTGGTTTCATTAGAAAGACTGTTCTGATTTGTCTAACCTTATCATTAGTTATGTTGATTTTAGGAGAGATTTTTTCTCCTATATTCTCAGAAAAATCACTAAAAATTAAAGCTGAAGCAACTGGCAAGAATTTTTACAGCACAAATAATGATATTTGGATTAAGAATGACAAGTTTTTTATAAACATTAAAAACAATAATGGCGGAGTCCAGTTCTCTGGTTTATCTTTATTTGAAATAGATGACAATAATCATTTAACTAATTTCTCATATTCTGATAATGGTTCTTTAGATTCTGGATTTTTAAAGCTCCAAAATGCAAAAACAATTTCTTTTAAAAAACAGGATAACTCTACTTTTATAAGACCTATAACTTCCAAAAAAAATGAGGCTAATATTTCGGTTGATTTTAGTCAGGTTGAGCCTCTGGAAAAGGATGAGAGGACTATGACATTACTCGAATTAGTAGAGTCTGCATCTTTTCTTGCTTCAATTGGATTAAAAAATGAAAAGTTTATATCTGAAATTTTTTCGAGATTAACTAAGCCCCTTATGTCAGTAGGTTTATTTCTTATTGCTATACCAATGCTACTAAATTTTAGTAGAACTGCATCTCTAACTAAGATGATATTGATAGGTATAGCGTTGGCTCTAATCTTTAATCTTCTTTCGAAATTGATGGGACTTTATGCTGTAAATTTTAATATGAACGTTTATATTGCTTCATTTCTACCTTTGTCGATAATTTATTTTTTTGCATTTATTTCAATGATCAAGATTTACAGATTTAAATGATGCTATCCTCCTCCAACAGCATTTATTATTTCTATTTTGTCTCCATCAACAACTAATTTATTCTTGTATTGAGACCTAGGGATAATTTCCTCATTAACTTCAATGGCAACTTTTTTACTAGCATGATCCAGTTCATTTAATAATGTTTCTAAAGTTAAGCTGGATGTATAGGTTTTTTCAACCCCATTAATAATAATATTCATCTGATAAATTATATTTTCTTAAGTTCAATGTAAAAGTATTTTTGGAGCAAATTTTCAAAATATGAAATAGGTTTGATATGGTAAAATATTCCAAATATTTTATGGAGTAAGCGTGTCAAAAAATGCACTTCTAGCTTTAGAAGATGGAACTGTGTTTCATGGTAGGTCCATTGGCGCTATAGGTAGTTCTGTAGGCGAGGTTGTGTTTAACACTTCTATGACTGGTTATCAAGAAATATTAACCGATCCTTCATACAAAAATCAAATAGTTGCCCTAACGTACCCCCATATTGGCAATACCGGCTGTAATGAAATAGATGAAGAGTCAAATGCGCTCCATTTATCAGGATTAATTATCAGAGATGAAACAGCTACTCCTAGCAGCTGGAGGAGTGAAAATTCCTTGAACTTTTATCTAAAGAAATCCAAAATTATAGGAATCTCAGGTATTGATACTAGGGCACTAACTAGACATCTCAGAACCAATGGATCAATGAAAGGTTGTATTTCCTCTGGAAAGAATATCGATGAGAAAAAAGCTATTGAAATGGCGAGAGATTGCGAGGGGCTAAAAAATAAAGATTTAGCAAAAATCGTCTCTACTCAAGAAAAATATGCCTTCACTGAGGGGCCTTATGACCTTGGTAAGGGACGATTCTCAAAGTTAAAGAAAGAACATCATGTAGTAGTTTATGATTATGGAGTCAAGAAGAATATCCTCAGAATGCTCGTTGATAGAGGTTGTAAATTAACAGTAGTTAATGCTATGACTCCAGCAGAGAAAGTTATTTCCATGAAACCGGATGGTGTTTTTTTATCAAATGGTCCTGGCGATCCAGAGCCGTGTGATTATGCAATAGAAAATGTTAAAGAAATTTTAAATAAGGAGATACCTATTTTCGGTATTTGCCTTGGCCATCAAATACTTGCCCTTGCATCTGGAGCTAGGACTGAAAAAATGAAATTTGGCCATCATGGGGCTAATCA
>Ga0255782_10001702_pt1 | contig 18578 bp, 18 predicted proteins | sample 101ome_26_FD_179980 | JGI IMG/M metagenome (GOLD analysis project Ga0255782, IMG submission 179980) | Coastal salt marsh microbial communities from the Groves Creek Marsh, Skidaway Island, Georgia - 101408AT metaG (version 2) | ecosystem: Environmental > Aquatic > Marine > Intertidal zone >...
TTAAAGGGAATAAAGTAACTGGATCAAGGAGAATGGATTTGGCAAATATCATAACCTTATGTAATGTTGGTTGGTACAAATAGGTTAGTATATTATGGACCGTCTGACAAATTCACTCTTAGGCATACAAAATTTAAGGGATAACGCTCCAGATTTAGTCAATGCATATTTAAATTTTGCTGAAAAGGTAAAGGCTAGTGGTGCTATAGATTCCAAAAATAAATCCCTAATACTTCTCAGTCTCGCTCTTCAAGCAAGATGTGAGTCTTGCATAACTTTTAATACTGAGGCTGCATTAAATGAGGGTGCAACCAAAGATGAAATTCTTGAAGTCTGCATGTTAGCCGTTTCGATGGGCGGAGGCCCTACTATGATGTATTTGAATTTTGTGTTAGAGACATTAGAATCTCTTTAGATGGCAGACAAAAATCTTTATAAGAAAGCATTACTTATAAGAGAAACCGAAAATATTTTTTTGGATTTATTTTCTCAGAATAAGCTGAATGGTACTGTCCATACTTGCAATGGACAAGAATTCTCAGCCATTGCTTTCTGCTCTAGCCTTAAGAAGAAAGATATAATTTTTTCAAACCATCGTTGCCATGGTCATTTCATCGCTAGAACGAATGATACCTATTCTCTTATTGCAGAGCTAATGGGAAAAGAATCAGGTACTTGTGCTGGAATAGGGTCAAGTCAGCACTTATGTCAAGATGGATTTTACTCTAATGGTATTCAGGGCGGGATTGTCCCAGTTGCTGCAGGTATGGCTTTTGCTGAAAAGATCAAATTATCTCAAGCTTTGACAGTTGTGTTTGTAGGTGATGGAACTCTTGGTCAAGGTGTTCTTTATGAATCAATGAATCTCGCATCTTTGTATAATCTCCCTCTTCTCATTGTTTGTGAGAATAACTCTTATGCTCAATCTACTAAATTAAGAGACAACTTGGCTGGTTCAATCCTTGATAGACCAAAGTCGTTTGGATTGAAAACTTTTCACTCAAATACTTGGAACACTGATGACTTATTTGTTAACGCTTTAGCATCAATAGATTATGCAAGAAATATCGGACCGGTTTTTCACTTAGTTGATACCTATAGACTCAACCATCATTCCAAAAGTGATGACAATAGAGATCCATCAGAAGTTCAGAAATTCTTCGAGATTGACCCAGTAAATGTTTTCTACAAAGAAAATCCAGCAGAATACAAGAAGGATATTAAAGAGATTCGAACTTTACTGCAAAAAAATGTAAATAAGGCTTTAAAAGATAATGAGTTGGATATCGATAAGTATATTGGTATTGCATCTACTGAGGCACACTCAAAAAAATTTAGATGTATTGATGTAACAACTCATAGAGTGGTCAGTAGGATCAATAATTTTTTTGACGCTGTTATCAAGAAAGATAAGAAGGTTATTTTTATTGGGGAAGATGTATTGTCTCCATATGGGGGCGCTTTTAAGGTCGCAAATGGCCTGTCTGAGAAATACCCTAAAAATGTAATTAGCACACCTATAAGTGAAGCGGCCATAACAGGACTTTCTAACGGTTTAGCACTAAAAGGATTTCGACCCTACTTAGAGATAATGTTTGGTGATTTTGTAACCCTTTCAATGGATCAAATCATTAATCATGCATCAAAGTTTTACCATATGTACAATAGACAAATTTCCTGTCCAATAGTAATAAGAACACCTATGGGCGGAGGTAGGGGCTATGGACCAACTCATTCACAAACACTGGACAAAATTCTTGTAGGCATTGACAATGTTAAGGTCTTTGCACTAAATAGTTTATTTGACCCCAAACTATTATATGAGTCTATTTATAGACATGAGAATCATGCATGTATAGTTATTGAAAACAAATCTGATTATGGAAACTTTGTAGGCATTAGCCCACCATTAAACTTTACATTAGAGTACTCAATAGATAAGTATCCAGTGGTTAGATGTCAGCCAACAGAAAGACATGATATCACCATTGTAACTTATGGTGGAATTGCAAGAATCATTTTAGAAAATATTAGCGAGATTTTTAAAGAAATTGATCTGATTCCGGAAATTATTGTTTTATCTCAAATCTCTCCTTTTGATCCATATTACGTTTTAGAGTCTGTGAAAATTTCCAAGAGGGTTCTAGTTGTAGAGGAGGGATCAAAGAGTTTTGGTATTGGTTCGGAGATTATTAGCTCTTTAATGGAAAGACTATGTGACGAAATCATCCTTGCTAGAAGATTAGGAGCAGTATCTGTTCCTATTCCGTCATCTAAATCTTTGGAATCAAATTGTCTGCCCATAGAAAATATAGCAAACAAAATTAAAGAGGTAGTATGTCAATAATTCATCAAATAATTGCACCCAAAGAAAATGCTGACACTTCTTTTTTGTTAAGAAGGCAATATTTTTCTAACAATCAAAAAGTACATAAGAATGCAGAAATATTGGATCTTGAGACTTCTAAAACAGCAATTATTCTTGACACTCCAATTGAGGGTTTTATTGAATATTTATTTGAGGTTGGCGAGAATGTTAATGTTGGAGATGTTGTCGCAAATATCCATAATAAGAAATATAAGATTAAAGATAATCAAAGAAAAAAAACTAATAGTTCAAAAAATATTTCTGTTAAAGCCTTAAAAATTGCTTCTCAGCACAATATAGATATTGAAACAATTAATAAAGATTTCATCACAAGTAAAGATTTAATTGATAATAGGGAAACTAAAGATCAAAAGCAAATTAACCATCAATCATATAGTTATGATGAAAGAGATTTTTTAAAGGTGGTTAATTTAGATGGCAATAGGCTCCTAGCGAAAAATATGATGTGTGAAAGTTCAACAACTATTCCACATTCGTTTGTAGAATTTGAATTCATTGCTAATGAATTAATAAAAAAAATAGAGATTGCCTCAAAAGAAAATAGAAGTTTTATCACGCTTCTTTCTTTAGTTATTTCTGCTTTATCTAAATCTCTACAAGAGATGTCTATTTTTAACTCATACAGGCAAAATGATAAAATTTTTAAATACAAAGATATTAATGTTGGCATTGTTGTAAAGGACAATAACTCTTTGTCAATTCCAGTTTTAAAAGCAGCGCATAAACTTTCTCCTGCCGATATTGCAAAAAAATTATTATCAATCCGAATGGATATTGCAAGAGGTACGCCAAATATTAGAGATTTTGAGGGGGGGACTTTCACTGTTTCTCCTCTAGACCATTCATCGATAACAAAAGTTATTCCTATTATTCATCCTCGACAGGCTGCTGTTATTGCGATTCCTAGAATTAAAGAGGAGCTTTTTCTAAATGATGAAAAAGAGATAATTGTCCAGAAAAAAATTATTTTATGTATGAGCTTTGATCATTCTTATCTTGATGCGAGTCTTGCTGAAGAGTTTTTGATAAAAATCAGGGATAATATCACCTTAATTTCAAAAAACTTATAATTCTTAGAATATGAATATTGAAAAAGATCTCAGAAAATTAATGTCTCAGATTTTCGAAGTTAAAGAGTCTGAAATTTGTGATGAATCATCTCCCCACTCTATAGAAAAATGGGACTCTTTAAATCATTTAAAATTAGCTCTAGCAATAGAAAAAAAATTCAATTTTAAATTTGATAATGAAGATATTCCAACACTAGTTAGTCTTAAAATTATTTCTGCAACTATAAGTTCATATGTCGAGTAAAACAGTACTCATCCTCACTGATTCAATTGCCAATCCAAGATCTTTTCCGAAGATAGATGCTACAGGCATTGATGAAACTTATCCCTACATTTTGAGAAAGACATTTCCAGATTATTTGTTCTGGCAACTCTCACTTGGAGATGCAACATCTTCAATTTTATATTCTCAAGCAGTTAGCTACCTTAACCAATCTAATCCCGAGTTTATAATTATTCATGCAGGTTTAAATGATTGTAGACCAAAAATGCCGTCACTAATTATAAGAAAATTATTAAATTTTCTTCCTTTTCTTAGGAAGCGTATGGCCTTCAACTCAAGGAGTAATGTTTCGAAGTCTCAGTTTCAAAGAACTGTAAAAAAATTTAAGGCTAATTTTCCCAAAGCTAATATTTTGTGGCTAGAAATTTGTGCTGGTAAAGACTATCATAATGATAGACCTGGATTTGAAATTCATTCAAATGAGTTCAATAAGATTCTTTCCGCAAATCTTAATCAGAATTTCGTTTTGGTTTATGAGAAAATTCTAGACATTGGGGGATTTAATTCTGATCAGTTGCACTGGAACAAAAAAGCTCACAAAATTGTTGGTGACATATTAATTAAAAAAATACAAAATGCCAAATAAAACATATGTTATAGCCGAGATGGCATGCTCGCATGAAGGAGAAGTAGAGCTTGCTAAAAAAATAATTGATGCTTCTGCCTTTGCAGAAGCTGACGCAGTGCAACTCCAGATTTGGAATCATAAATATATGATTTCTCCAAATAGAAAAGAATATAGTCTTCTTAAAGATATTGAACTTAATAAAGAAGAGTGGATAGATATTGTCGATTACTCCAAAAAAAATCATCCTAATATCGATCTAATAGTTTGTGCTTATGAACATCATTCTATTGATTTTATTAATACGCTTAATATTAATGGCTTCAAGTTAAATTCCTCAGATTTATCGAACCCTTTAATTCTTGAGAAGGTAGCAGAAACCAAAAAAACTATTAATCTTAGTGTTGGAGCATCTTCTATTGAAGAAATACAAAAGGCCCTTGAGATAATTTCCAGAAAAAATGGTGGAAAAGTGAATTTAATGTATGGCTTTCAAAACTTTCCTACGAAACCTGAGGAAGTTAATCTCTCATTCATGAGAAAAATTTCAAAGCTTTTTGAGTTGCCAATTGGATATCAGGACCATTCTGATGCCGAAGAGGCAAGCGCTTTTTGGTTGCCTGCTATGAGTTTAGGGCTAGGAGCTTCAATAATTGAAAAGCATATAACCCATGATAGAAGTCTAAAAGGGATTGATCATGAGTCAGCATTAGATCCAGTAGAGTTTGTTGATTTTGTAAAAATGGTAAGAATGCTCGACAAGGCTTTTGGTGAGGCAAAACCAAGATCATTTTCAAAATCAGAAATTGTCTATAGAAATTTCCAAAAGAAAAGTTTAGTTGCTACTAGAAACTTAATGAAAGGAGAGAAATTAATGGAAATTGATACCGCTTTTATGAGAAGTAATAAGATTGGAATTAAACCTATAGATTCTAAAGACTACTTTGGTAAAAGCTTAGTGAATGACATTAAAGCCTATGATTCCATCTGTAATGAGGATTTAGTTTGAAATCAGCAATACTTATAACTGCTCGACTTAAGTCGACAAGACTACCTCTAAAAGTCATCAAACCTATTGAAGGCATACCAATGATTGTGCATATGCTTAATAGGCTTAAATTAGCAAAAACACAAGAAGACATCATCATTTGTACATCCACAGTTGCCCAGGATGATCCTCTTGAAGAAATTGCTTACAATGAAGATGTAAAGTGTTTCAGGGGGCATCCAGATGATGTTCTGGTGAGACTTAAGGATGCTGCGGAAGAGTTTAATGTAGAGACAGTGATTAACTGCACTGCAGATAATCCTTTTGTGGATCCTGAATATGTGGACAAGCTATATTTTCATCACATTAAAAGATCCAATGATTTCTCTAAAATCCAAGGATTACCTTTTGGTGCCTTTTCATATGCGCTCTCAAAAGAAGCATTAACTAAAGTTTGTAATATTAAAAATGAAAAAAATACTGAAAATTGGCACGAATATTTTCTTGAAACAGATTTTTTTAAGTGGGATTCTCTTGTTGTAACTGATGAGAGGGTCATGTGGGAAGATCTTAGACTAACTGTTGATTATCCTGAGGATTTTGAGTTTGTTCAGAAAATTTTTGAAGAGTTATGGAAAGATGAAAAAGTTTTTTCTCTTAGCGAGATTGTAAAATTATGTAGATTGAGACCTGATCTTGTGAATATAAATAGAAATATGCATCAAAAGAAAGGTATACCCATAGCTATTAAAAAACTAGTTTAAATAGAATCATAGAAAACATTAAGAAATTTTTTGCTAAATAGTTTTTTATCAACCCAGGCTCAGTTACTGATGATTGTGTAAAAATTGAAATGAAAATATACTTGATTCAGTAAATACAAAATTTTCTCTTGATGGTCCAAAAAAATAAGATAGAAAAAACAGTTGTTGTAGACTTTCTAGATTTAGGAAATCTCTTTTTGTTGCTTAAAATACCAAAGAATTCTAGAGTTTTATATCTTTTTAAATCTAGAGTTGCTTTTATAGAGAGTATTCTAATTTTTATATGTAAACTTCGCAGAATCAATCTTAAATATAAGAAGCTTCAATCTAAAGTCTCTTATCGAGCACAAAGTGATATTTCGGATAAGTTAGCTCGGGACTATGTTTCAAGTATCAAAGTTATAAACGAGCCAAGCACATATTTTTACCAAAGAATAGGGGATTTTGTTTATACCGATGTATATAGATCAGTTTCGATTCTAGAATTTATTATTTTCAATCTCTCGAATGAAAATATTGATAAAGTAATAATAGCTAAGAATAAATTCTCAAATGAAATATTGAATTTATATAAGAAATATGAGTTGAATTTTTATACTAATATTGGATATCCAAAAGATGATCATTACCAAACGTATTACAGTCCAAATGACAATTTTTTATTTAAAAGTTTTTTTAAAAGTGTTATTAAAATTTTTAACTCCTTATTCAATATTACAATTTACCAATGGCCAAAAACCCTCAATATTAGCCTAATCGGTATCCTCCATCCCGTGAATAGATTTAGGGAGTTTTTATCACAAAATGAGATTTTTGAAGTTTCTGAACAAAGGGCATTATTTTTAAATAACCTTACTCTTCAGCTGCCCGATAAAAGAAAGTTAAGAATTAGAAGAGTTACTACCAAGAATTTTAGAAATTTTATCGACCATATTCTTTCTTTCAAAAAAATCAATCAGAAAATTAAGAAAATCGCTCTACATAGAAGACTTGAGTTATTCTCAGACTTTGTCGATAGTTTTTATTTATCGGATATGATTAAAATCTTGAACACGAAAGTTATTTATAGCGTTTATGAATCGAATAAAGCTTTATTGCTTTTAAATATTACAACAAATAATAAAACTTGTGTGTCACTTGTGTCAAGCTTCAGCGCAGGATACTTTCCAGCTCAATATCACATATCACATAAAGCTAAAAATGTAGATGTATATTTTGTTTGGGGCAGGCTTCTATCAAAACTAATCAGAGCTTCTGGTGATATGTCAAGATATCACTTTTTAACAGGATACACTGGTAATAAATTTATAGAAAGGTTTCTTTTTGAATCCAGAAGTTTTTTTAATGGAAGAAAGAATCCTATTATTGCAATTTATGACTCTACTTTCTTCGAGGATTTATTTATTAACAGAAGAGATATGGAAAATTTTATTACTAAGATTTCAGAGTTTGCCATTAATGAAGGTTTTAATGTAATTATAAAAACTAAGAAATTAAATAACTTTTATGAGACTTTAATTAATCGTTTCCCAGATAGAATTGAAATTTCAAACCAATTGGGTTCATTAAGTGCTGGTTTTGCTGCAGATTTAACAATTGGATATCTTGTTTCATCTCCCTTGATTGCATTGTCATCTTACAAAAAATCAGTTGTTTTTTTTGATCCAGATAAGATATCTTGGAATAAATATTATGATCAATTTTCAAACTTTTTTGCAATGAGCTTCCAAGATATATTTAATAAGATTCTAAATTGCAAGAAATTAAACTCCGACCATAATATGGACTTCAATTGTTTCAATAGTGTTAACTATTTGTCTGAACACAAATATCAGGCCATGGTAGCTGACTATATATCTTTTTTGATTTCATCAGATCCAAAGGACAAGATTCTTTTGTTAAATGAAGCAAATCTTTATTTTGAAGGAAAATATGGCAAATCTCGTATTATAGAAACTAAATGAATATTAATTTTTCTAGATCTTCAATAAAAGATGATTCTGAATGTGTCAATATTGCCATACCTCCTTGTTATCAGGCAAATTTTATCAAAGATAAAACTCCTTTTATCAACAGTAATAGCTATTTTGGTAGAGATGGCCATCAAATGGTGCATCAATTTACCGATGAATTTATAAAAAATTTAAAAGATAAGTTAATTTACAAAGATCTTTATGAAGTCAATGTTTCTTATAAGAATACTCTAATTTTTCATGTCAAATTTTTAATTCAATATCTTGCTATACATCTTTACATAATTGATAAAGCAGTAAGAAAACATAAGCCAAAAAAAATCTTTTTTGATCAAAGTTTTTGCTTTGAAAATGATAATGAAATTATCAACAACCAGAATGGATATTTTATCCATTATCTTCTAGATAAATACATTACAGCAAATAGACTTGATATAGAAATTATTAATATAGGAGCCAAAAGAAGTTACAGAAAATTTAATTTTTTTTCGAAGAATATTTTTAATAAACTAAGTACAGTAATTTTCTTGAATAGAAGCAGAAAATTAAGGGATAGGAAGGTGGTTATAGTCGCTGAGGATTCATACAATATGGCCCATTTAGTTGATTTATTGAGAAAAAACGATCCAACTATTTATCCAATATATTTAAATATTCAAAGTTATAATTTTTTTAAACATCTTAAAAATATTTTTACTGGAAAGGGATTATTTTTTTTATTGGATAATATTCCTCATAAGCCCTCAATTAACCTAAGAAAATATCTAGAAAATATTACAGAAAATATAGCCCTTCATAACAAACCAAATCTAAACTTTCTACAAGTTGATTTATCAGATATATTTGTTGAAAACTTAAGAAGTAATATTTTTAAAAAATTACATAGTTTAGAGTTCTCAGTTGAAAAGATTGATGAGCTTATTTCTGTTTGTAAGCCATATCTGATCATATCCCAACACGCATTAGGTTACAGCTCTGCCCTTGGGGAGTTGTCAAAATTAAAAAGTTTAAATAGTATGCTTATTTCTCATGGGACTTTATCAAGTTTAAATCACAACAATCCAGCAAGGACAGAGTGGTTAATCCATTCTAATACATTATTCAACGGGCCATATATGTACTCAGCAATTCAATCCCCGCAGGAAAATCATTTCCATGACAATCTGGAAAGTAAGCTTACTAAAAAATTGATTACTGGCCCTCTGCTTATTTCAACTCAGCTAAAATCTTCGAATGATTTAGCTTTCCTGAAACAAAAACTTTTAGGTTCCAAAGCAAAGAAAATGAGAATTATTATGCATGCTGGAACCCCAAAATCATTCAATTGTTTCAGGCCATTGATTTATGAGTCAAATGATGAGTATGTTAAGAACATTAATGATCTTATCTCTTCAGTGGAGCAAATAGAAAATGTATTTCTTGTTATTCGATATAGGCCCACGCTAAATTTAGATGTAAATTCTTTTAAGAGTTTAATAAAAAAATCGCGTAATTCTGCAATTTACATCGATGGCGATTTTTCTGACTTTCTTTCCATTACTGATGTTCTTGTTAGCTACTCTTCTACAACAATTGATCAGGCTATTCATAACAGAAAAGTTGTTCTTCAGTATGATTGTGATAACAAATATATGCATTATGATGGAGTAGATCTTACAAAAGAAAATTTCAAGATAGCCCCAGTTTATTATTGTGGAAAAAAGGAAAGTCTTCCATCAAGCTTAAAAATCATTATTGAAAATTTAGACCAAATTTACCAAAAAAGAGAACTATGGGATTCTCTTTATTACAAATTTGATCAAAGTTTAAGATGGTTAGGTAATATTAAAAAGCATGATTAAGTTAAATAAATATAAAAGTGTGATCTTTGATTTTGATGGCGTTATTCTTGATAGTAATAATATTAAAAAAGAATCTATCAGAGAGGCAGCATTTGGGATTTTAAGTCAGCAAAAATTGAACGAATTTGTGACTTATTTTACCGACAATAATGGGATTCCAAGAGAGGGAAAAATTGCAAAATTTATAGTTGGTAATGATTTCAATGAAGTTCTAAAGAAATATAATTCTCTTTTAGCCATTAATCTTTCTCATGCTAAATTAGTCCCCGGGGTAGAGAATTTCATATCGACTTTAAAAGATCTTCGTAAAAAAATCTTCATACTATCAGGAGGAACACAGAGAGAAGTAGTTGAGATATTAAAAAGCAGGGGGCTTTATCATTATTTTGATGAAGTTCTTGGTGGGCCGGAAGATAAAAGTACAAACTTAATGAAATTTTTTCTCGAGAAACCAGCTTTATATTTTGGCGATAGTAAAGTAGATTACAAAGTATCTTCAAGTAATGGTATAGATTTTGTTTTTGTTTATGGGCACACCCAAATAAATGATTGGCAAAATAAAACTAAAAGCTGGGATATTCTAACTAAAATTAAAAACTTTGAGTTTGGAGATTAAATGTGTTAAGAGTTGGAATAAATGGTCTGGGAAGAATTGGTAGAGCAATTTTCAGAGCAAACTTGATTAAAAAATATTTCGATGTGGTGGTGATTAATGATATAAACCCAGATATTGATAATATTGCCTATACACTGAATTACGACACACTATATGGCAGATTAGAGTTGCCATTTCACAGTCAAAATGGCTGTTTAATCAACGCTCAGCATGACAGTATACAAGTCTACCACGAAGCGCATATTGGCGATGTTGATTGGTCCAGACTTAACGTCGATTATGTGATTGATGCATCTGGCGTTTTAGATAATGTTAAACATGCCAAAGACCTAATTGCCAGGCAAAATGTTAAACGTGTTTTTGTCACACACTCACCAGATGATGTAGATTTTACGATGGTTCTGGGTGCTAACGAAGATCAGTTGAATTTAGATCAACACAAAATCATCTCTACCAGTATTTGTGACGCTACTGCACTAGGGCCTGTGTTGCAAGCCATCAACATAAAATTTGGCATTAAAAATGGATATATCACAACCTTGCACCCATGGCTTAATTACCAAAATCTAATGGACGGACCGTCAAGCTCTTGGTCGGTGCCAGGTGAGATTTATCATCATTATGCACTTGGGCGTTCGGTTGATGGCAATATGATTCCTAAACCTACCTCTGCGGTTGAAGCAACCTGTCGAGTGGTGGAAGGTATTAACGAACAAATGATTGGTTCATTTTCCTATAGAACACCGACAGCTATCGTTGGCAGTGCCGACATCACACTGAATTTAGGTCAAACATTAACTAAGTCTGAATTGATTGATGTATTTGAGAAGATTGAAGCCTCTCAACACATTAAGGTGATTCATAACAATGTAGAGCCGTTGGTTTCTCTTGATTTTTTAAAATCTGACTACTCTGCCATTATAGATCACCGCTGGACCGATGTGGTGGGTGGTTCAATGGTTAAGATGGTACTTTGGTATGACAATGAATGGGGCTACTCTTCCCGAGTAGTTGACCAGGTCAAGCATGTTAGCGACAAGGAGGGTTTGTGAGAGTAGTTGCGGTTGTTCCTGTTAAGTCGGTCTCTGAAAGAGTAGAAAGCAAGAACTTTAAAGCGTTTCATCAAGGCGATTCTTTATTCGATCTACTATTAAAGAAACTACTAGCCGCTAAAGAGATTCATGAAGTCTACATCTCTTCTGATGCACTAGAGATTAAACATCAAGTAGAAGAACTCGGCTGTCGTTTTATTCCAAGAGACAAGGCATTTTGCAACAATCAAGTACCGTGGAGCGATGTGATCGCCCATGTGGTCGAATCTATCCCAGAGAATAATGATACAGTTATTGCCTGGTGCCACACAACATCACCACTTTTTGATGAGTATGATCAAGCCATTAATGCCTATCATAAAGCCATTAGTAATGGTGAGTATGATGGCCTAGTAACGGTTGCTAATTTGACAGATTTTGTTGTTTCTGAGAAGCGACAACCAATCAACTATAGTTGGGGTCCTTGGCACCGATATTCTCAATTTTTAGATAAGTTTTACACCATTACTGGTGCCCTATTTGTCACCACCAAAGCCGAGATGGTTAAGAATCGATATGTGATTTCTAAAAACCCAGAGTTCTATGTTGTCTCATCATTAAAAGCAATTGACGTGGATACACCTTACGACTTTAAATTAGCAAAGTTGTTAATAGAGAACAAGGAGGTGCTATCAGATGCTTAGAAAAAATCACTTATTGGAAAAGCTGCATAGTGGTCAAGCCGTGCTAGGCACTTGGATTATGATGCCATCACCGCTAAGTGTGGACATCATCGCCTCAACAGGAGTGGATTTTGTGATCATTGATCGCGAGCATGGCCCTATTAGTTTTGAGACGGCTCAAGAGATGGCCATGGCCTGTGAGTCTAGAGGTGTTTCCCCAGTAATGAGAGTGGGCGATATTGAGCGCTCATTTATTCAAAATGCGCTTGATGTCGGAATGCATGGCATTCAAGTTCCTAACGTTGATACTCAGCAAAATGCTATAGATGTGGTTAAATTCGCTAAGTATCCCCCTATGGGAGATCGTGGTTTTTCACCATTCACCAGAGCGGGCAACTACTCCATTCATAATTCAACCACACTGACGCAAAATGCCAATCAAAATACTGCAGTTATTCTAAACATCGAGGGTAAGGATGCCATTCGAAATTTTGATGAAATTTTGATGGTTGAAAATGCAGATGTTTATTTTGTTGGTTTGTTTGATCTTAGCAAGGCGTTAGGTATGCCAGGCGAGGTCGCCCACCCCAAAGTGATCGAAGCGTTAGAAGAAATTATTACCAAGACTGAGGCGGCTGGTAAGTATGTAGGTACGATTGCCACCAGTCAAGAAAAAATGCAGCTGTTTTTACAGATGGGAGTTAAATACATGGTGTATTTGGTTGACTGCGAGATTTTGAGGAGTGGTTACGAGTCGATTGTTAATTCATTTCAACAGGAGCTGAAGACATGAGTCAAGTTTATATTACAGATTATGTCGACAACCCAACCTTTGAACGAGAGGTATTAGGCGATCATGTATCGATCAAGCAACATTCTGACACTAAGGTATTGTTGGTATGGCACCAGAGAATTGACGCTGAATATTTGGATCAATTTCCCAACTTAAAGGGTGTTGTTAGATATGGTGTAGGATTTGATAATATAGACTTGTCAGAGATTGAGAGGCGTAGCTTGGTATTTTGCAATACACCTGATTATGGCACTGACGAAGTTAGTGATACAGCGCTAGCAATGATGTTAAGCTTACTAAGAGGCGTGTTTGCTTATGACCAGTTTTCGCGTGATTATGTTGAATCTTGGCAGGAAAATATAATCCAAGGTTTAAGACGTATTTCCAGTTTAACGCTAGGTGTAGTCGGCGCAGGTAGAATCGGTACCGCATTAATGCGCAAGGCCAAAGCACTGGGCATGGATGTTGTTTTTTATGATCCTTATAAAGACAGTGGTTACGAGAAAGCCATTGGTGTGAGACGATGCCATCATTTGACGGAGTTTTTAGCATTGTGTGATGTGGTGTCGATGCATACACCGCTTACTCAAGAAACACAGGCTATGATTAATCAATCATTTATTCATGCCATGAAAACAGGGGCTATATTAATCAACACTTCTCGAGGAGAGGTGTTGGAAGATCTAGATCTTATTTATAATGCACTCAAGAGTCGGCATTTAAGCGCTGTCGCATTGGACGTGTTGCCAGATGAGCCACCGGTTGATTGTCATCTAATCAAGGCTTGGCGCGCACGCGATAAAGCACTATCGCATCGTATTATTATCAATCCACATACGTCATATTACACACAAGAGTCATATGTAGAGATGCGAACTAAGGCAGCGGAAAACGCTAAGCGCATTTTGGACGGTGAGCAGCCGTTGAATATTATTGCTGATGGAAGGTAGTTATCTTGCTTAATGTAATTGATTGTACACTTCGAGATGGTGGCTATTACAACCAGTGGCAGTTTAATGATGCATTGGTGGATAAGTATCTCAAAGCCATCGCAGGCTCAGGCGTTGATATTGTCGAAATTGGCTTTCGATTTCTTCCAAAGGATGCTGATTTAGGTAATTTTGCCTATAGTACTGATCAGTATTTATCACAGTTGTCTATTCCAAGTAACTTGCAGGTTGCGGTAATGATCAATGCCAAAGATTTCGTTGATTTAGCCTCAGAATTTGAAACTACTGTTACTTCTGTTTTTGTACATCGGCATGATTCTCCGGTAGAGATTGTTCGAATTGCAGCTCGATTGGACGAGCTGGATGTATGTCGGCAGCTAGCGTCCGAATTAAATCGCCTAGGGTATCGAGTTTTTCTAAATTTAATGCAAGTTGATTCATTGGCGGACAAAGCGCTTTGTTTAGCAATCGAATCGATTAAGAGCTGGAACAGTATTGAAGTATTTTATTTTGCTGACTCGTTTGGAAGTATGAGCACGAAGGATGTTGGTCGAGTTGTCGATCTTATTCGGTCAGAATGGGGTCAGGATATTGGCATTCATGCGCATGATAATAAGGGGCATGCGCTAGCCAATACCATTAGTGCCATTGATGCTGGTGCAAATTATGTTGATGCCACAATATTAGGCATGGGGCGAGGTGCAGGCAATGCCAAAATGGAAAATTTATTGGTGGAGTTAACCGATAGAGGGCTGAGCAAATATCATCCAGATGCTATTTTTCCTTTAGCTTTGCAAGAATTTTCTGTGCTACAGGCACAATATAAGTGGGGCTCAAGCCTTTATTATTATCTGTCTGCAGTCCATGGGATACATCCAACCTATATTCAGGAGATGCTAGAGGATGGTCGTTACGACATAGGGCAAATTCTATCAGTTATTAACACCTTAAAGACTAAAGTGTCCAGTTCATATAGTTTGGAAAATTTACTCCAAACATTGTCAGCCTCAACTGGGTATGGTCATGGATCTTGGTCCGCCAAAAATTGGGCAAAAAATAAAGAGGTTCTTGTGATAGGTTCTGGTCCTAGCTCCAAACAGTATCTTGAGCAAATTACTCAATACATATACGATAAAAAACCGATTGTCTTGTGTCTGAATATTAATCGCCATATCCCTCAGGACTTGGTGGATGCTTATATTGCGTGTCATGAGACTCGCATTGCGATTGAGTTTGAGTTATATACTGACATAAGTAAACCTATTATTCTGCCATTGGGTCGAATGCCTAACGAGATACAAATATTTTTATCAGGAGTACATGTTCTGGATTATGGTTTGCAATTAGATAGTCAATTGTCAGCACATCACAATGGTTGCACATTAGACAAGCCACTCGTTCTAATCTACAGTCTATGCATGTTAAGCGCTAGTGGCGCCAATAAGGTTGCATTAACTGGCGTTGATGGATATCAGGACGAAAATCCAAAGCAACAAGAAATGGTAAAGGAGTTAAACAACTTTTCTCAATGTTGCGGCGGCCGGTTCGAACTTTACGCCATTACACCAACCAGTTATCCTATTAAAGAAAAATTAATTATTTAGAGAAATTATGCAATCAAGATTTGAGCAAATGGCCGCACTTCTTAGCGAATCCAAATATTTTAAGTTGGTATGTGGTGCAGGGAATGAAGATGCAGAAGAGGTGAAGAGATTAACTGTACTCTATACATTGGCAGGCGCAAAGGGGATGGATGTTTCAGCCAATGTTGAGGTGGTTAAGGCGTGTGTTGAAGGCATTAGTTCGATCCAATATTGGAGAGTTTGATGAGCAGTCTTTTTATTAATCAGCATGAAGTATTAAAAGATGTTGAGCTAATTATTTTTGACAAAGATGGCACGCTGATTGATATCCACCACTATTGGTCCTCAATGATTGGCATTAGGGCGCGTGAAATTGTCAATATGTGGTTTAAAGATGCTGATGCTGCACAACATGAGGCGAATTTAATGACGCTAATGGGTGTTGATTTAAGTACAAGTAGATTAAAGCCAGAGGGTCCAGTGGGGGTAAAGTCTAGGGGTCATATTGTAGATTTGGTGCGTGACTATGTTGGTCAGCAGGCACAGCCAGTGACCCATGATGACGTGGAATTATTATTTCAATCCGTCGATCAGATGACTGAAAAAAATTTGCAATCGTTATTAAAGCCGCTACCTGGTGTTGAGAGACTATTATCTGATATAAAGGCATCTGGTACTAACGCTGTTATTGCTTCAAATGATATTACCAGTCGCACTGTTAAAGCAATGCAAGCACTTCAACTAGATGCTTTCTTTTCGCATATTGTGGGAGGAGACGCGGTTAAGCATACCAAGCCTGCGCCAGATTTGGCTCAATTGGTTATTGAAAAAGTTGGCGTGAGTCCGAGCAAAGTTGCGGTTATTGGCGACCATCCTGTTGATATACTAATGGGGATGGGAGCTGGTATTGAGGTTAATATTGGTGTGCTTAATGGTATCTCTCAGCAACAGAGTTTTGCCGATTGCTCTTGTCAAACAGTTGATAACCTGCAAGCCATCCAAATTCGTGAGTAGTTATGAGTAAAACAGTCGCCATCATTCCTTCTAGACTTGAATCTTCTCGCCTGCCTGAGAAGGCGCTACGAGATATTTGCGGTCTGCCTATGATTGTGCATGTCTATAAAAGGTGTTTGCTGACCAAAACGCTGGATGATGTTTATGTTGCAACCGATAATCTAAAAATTAAACAGGTGGTAGAAGCGCATGATGGAAAGGTCATTATGACCTCGTCTGAACATCAGACTGGTACCGACAGAATTGCTCAAGCCTGCCAAGAGATTGATGCAGATATTGTGGTTAATGTGCAAGGAGATGAAGCACTGGTAAATCCGAAGTATATTGATAAAGTGGTAGGTGTTCTGCAGACCGATAATACAATTAATGTAGCCATTTTGGTTAACCCTTTTAATAAGAGAAACTCCTCGTCAGACATTAAAACCGTGCTTAATGAGCAAGATGAGGTCATGTACTTTTCTAGATCTGACATTCCGTCTGATGCCAGATCTCATGATCATCAGTTGCTTAAAGCTTATCACATATTGCCGTTCCGAAAGGATTTTCTGCTTCAGTACGCCGGATGGGATAAAGGAAGATTGGAGCAGATTGAATTTAATGAGTATTTGAGAATTCTAGAAAAAGGTTACAAGATCAAAGCAGTTCATGTGGAGAGTGAGGCGGTTAGTGTGGATACTGCTGAGGATTTAGCTTACGTTAGGCAGCAAATGCCAAATGACCCTTATTATCATCAGTATGGGTAAGCGATTATTATTGCGTACCGATCTGACTGTAGATGACGGGCAATATGATATTGTGCTGCATTGGGACGCTTGTAAACAAGCAGAAGACAAATACTCCATTCCGCAAATAATTGAAGCACGCTCAGATCAGTTTAAAGCCCAATATGTAGATTGGTTGTACCAATTTGGTAAGACCAAGTTTGGTGATAAGCGCGTTATTGATCATCTGCTTGTTCGTCAAGATTTTAGTTTATGGTGGATGTCGCTTTTATTTGAAAAGAGCAAATGGAAATCCCCCGGACTTTATCAGGTGTTTCAATTGATGGCACTTGAAGAAATATTGAAATCCATTGACGATATAGAGCGAATAGATGTAGCAGTGGATAGTGCCTTGGTATATCAATCGATTAACACTTGGTGTGAAAGTCGTGGTGTCTATTGCAATTTCACTGGCATCAGTAAACAAAACTCAGTAGTCATGTCTCCTACTCAGTTGTTTGCCCGTTTGCCTTTCATGCTTCAAGCCATTATTTGGTTTACGCGTTATATTATTCTTCGCAAGGCTAGTAACTCGACCCTTCCATCCTACAAGCCAGCGAACAAATCGAAAAAAAATGTTTGTTTTATTTCTTACTTTTTTAACCTTAATATAGAGCAAATTCAGCAAGGCGTCTTTAGGACTAAATACTGGACGAACCTTCACGATGTATTGACCGCACACAATGCTCAGGTAAATTGGGTGCATTTGTTCGAAAAGAACCGTGATTGTACTCAGATCAATCAGGCAGTCTCTTTGGTCGGTGATTTAAATAGAGGCGATCAATCTGAGCTCCACGCCCTGGTTGAACAGAATATATCGATTGACGTTATTTGGCACACTTTGAAAGACTATTTTAAGAGTGTTATATCAGGTTTAAAAATTAATAGACAGGCTAGAAAATCTTTTAAAATCAAAGAAGGCGGCATTAACTTCTACCCTGTTTTATCCAAGGATTGGCGCTGCTCATTATTCGGCAAGACAGCTATCTCCGGTTGTTTGTATTTAAATGTTTTTGAGAAAATATTTGACGAACTACCAATGCAAGATCAGGGTTTTTATCTAATGGAGAACCAACCCTGGGAGCGAAGCATGGCTTACGCTTGGAAAAAGGGCGGCCATGGTCGTCTTGTTGGCGTGCCACATACCGTGGTAAGTTATTGGGATTTAAGGCATTTTTATAGTGCAAAAGAACATTTGGAAAGTCCTATATATGAGGCGGATTTGGTGGCGGTTAATGGTGCTTTTTCGGAACAAATTTATTTGGCATCTGGGT
>Ga0255782_10001706_pt1 | contig 18527 bp, 29 predicted proteins | sample 101ome_26_FD_179980 | JGI IMG/M metagenome (GOLD analysis project Ga0255782, IMG submission 179980) | Coastal salt marsh microbial communities from the Groves Creek Marsh, Skidaway Island, Georgia - 101408AT metaG (version 2) | ecosystem: Environmental > Aquatic > Marine > Intertidal zone >...
GAAGTACTCGTTATCAAGACCGGTCTGATGAAACATTGGCTCATCAGAAGAAAATCTACAAAGCGGCTGTTAAAAAGTTATTTACTTTTGTTACTGAAAAAATTAATGATTTAGAAAATGCAGGTGAAATAAAATTAGTAGACTATTTAATTAAATTCATTCGAAAGTATGCAACACTTGATGATTGGAAATTTGTTGAATTTGTAAAGCTTGATAAAAGAAAAGCACAAACTTTGAGATTCGGTACAAAGTTTGAACGGAAAATGAAATCATATGATTTGATTGCAAATCTTCGAATGGATGGAGATCCAACAATTCGTATTCATGAGAAAACTACAGGCAAAGAAGTTATTCAAATACGATTAAAAATTGAATCAGCTAGTACAAAAGCAAAAGCAGGTACAACTTATAGAGTATATTCACGAATGCTTTTTGAACTTCCAGGCAATAGTATTCTCTGGGATAAAGATTAAATGAAAACATTTCGAATCTTCCGTCATCAGTTGCGAGAAGAAATAAAAGATATACAGAGATATATTGATACTGCTGATAATGATAAAACGAATTATTATTTTTATATCAAAGATAAAGAGAATGATTCGAAAATTGTTAAGGTGACAATTGAAGTATCAGATGAAGATTTGAAAGATGTGGATGATAAAAAGATAGAAAACTTCTTAAAACAGCAAATCAATCGTGGTTTAAAATCTGCTGTTTCAGAGTTTGATCAAAATGGTCTTAAAGATAAGATGCCTGATATTGCGCATGAAGTTTTAAATTGGTTTGAAAAGAATGTTTTAAGAAGTTGATGGGCTTGTATTTGCTGCGGGCTTCTTTCTTCTTGTTGTTGTCTTTTTCGCTGGTGCTTTCTTAGCAGGCGCTTTCTTTGCTGCTGGCTTTCTTTTTGCCGCCGGCTTTTTTGCTGGTGTTTTCTTTACCTCTGGTTCTACTACCACAGGTTCTTCAACCTTCACTTCCTCAACTACAGGCGCTGGAGTTTCTTCAACTGGTGCTGCTTCTGCAACTTCTGGTGTATCATCAGCAATAGGCCAATCATAAACTTTTTCAACAACCTTTTTTGTAATTCCAGGGAAAGAAGTAAGTTTTCGGTCTTTAACTTCACAGATTAATGTTACTTCTGAAGGATCAAGATTCTCAAGAAAATCTAAAAAAATTTTCTCACGTTTGATCGGAGGAATGTGCGCACTATTATCATTAATAAACATTTCAATGATTCTGCGATTTGCATATAATAAATGTGCATTGAACAATGCCGCTTCGCCTGTTGTTAATGATGGTTTACCTTCGGGCAAACCAGTAATCATAATATCTTTACTAAAGGTAAGTTCTAACAACAAATCAACCATTGCATTTCGGTTCTGCTGTAAAGCTTGAACTTTTTCTAAATGAGTTGGAGCGTCTGAAATTTCTTGAAAAATAATTGGTAATGGTTTAATCATATTTAATTCCTATTAAAAAGCTTTAATTGCACAGAACTTATCTGTTGAACGGTATTCATTATTTTTAAGTTCAACATTTTCTTTACGAGAAACATGTACATCCTTTTCAAGTTTCTTCAATGTTCTGGCATTTGATGTATTACAAATATGAGAAACGCAAGATTCCAGACCTTTTCCATATGATATTATTCTTATTGCAGAATCAACATTTGTAATAAAACTTGAACGTGTATTAAAACCACGTTCTGATGTTAATTGATATAATGCTCTTTTATCATCTGATACTATATATAAAAGTTTTGCACCAATGATTTTACTTAAATCAATCGAACTGCATTCGAAAGCCTTAGCTTTAAATTTTAATTTTGAAATCTTTTCTTCAGGAGTTCGAACCTTTTTCTTTCTCGCCTTTCTTTCTTTTCTTTCAGATGCAACATCAAGACTATCACAAATATCTTTCATATGATTGATAATCTTTTTTTGCTGTCTTGTAGTCAAAAAAGAATATGCTTCTTGCACATCTTCTTCTTCTTTTGCCAATTCAAGCCAATAAATATGTTCAGATTGAATAATCTCTGATAATTGTTTTGTGTGCTTTTTTGTTAGATTAAACATAGCCACAAGAGCATCACCAGAAAAGGTATGTTTACCTTTTGAATCAAACATCAAATCAATTTGATCATTCATATAATTTAAAGCATTATCAAAATCTCTTTCTGATTTGCGGTCAGGAGGAGGAATAAACTCCGCTTCTGTTAATTTTAATTTATATGATTTTTGAATACGAAGTTCATTCTCAAGACTATTCAAATATTTTTGAAGGTCACTTTCAAACTTTTCTGGTATTTGATTGTTGTTCGTGAGAATTCTTGCCAACCAACAATATGTTAATTTGATATATGAAAGTTTTCGAATGATAGTTTTTGTTTTTTCTTCAGTCACATATTGTAAAAGAAATTCTTTGGCATCTTTTTCGGAATAGTTTACACGATACCAATTATAAAAATGGCAAAGCTTAAATTCATCCATGACTTGTGATTCTGGCTCACGAACAACAGCAACATTTTTTCGCTTTCTCATAATATAAACTCCAATCAAGAGATTTCAAACAATGATTTCTTCCAATCTGGCGTTACACAATGTTTTGCTATACACATAAAATTTGTTTTTGTTTCAAAGATTCCTTCTCCCACAATTTGGTCAATTAAAAAGGGTTTATCTTCAAACACACATACATCACCATTTTCATCAGTAGCGCAATATTTTGCCCAATCTGGTAAATTAAAATTTAAATTCATGGAAATCATTCGGCACCTGTAATCAAAAGTTCTTCAACATAATCTTTACCATTATTGCAATGTACAAACAATACTTTAATATCTTGTTTGTTATACAGATCTTCTGGAACGGAAACTAAAAATGTTTTAAGTCCTTCAACTGTTTCAAATGCACGGGCGAACACCCAAACAGAATCTGATTTCCATTTTGAAAAGATTGAATAAATTCCTGGTACGCCTCCACTTTCAATTTCAAGTCTGTCACGGGACCATTTAAAATCTTGAACAGTCTCTATACTATTAGTAAATTCTTCAAATGTCATTATAAACTCCTATAATATTTTACCTCTTTTTATCTGAATCATGATAACGAAGATCCGCAATTGGGATTCCGTATAATACTCTCGGTTGACTATTTATCATATTTGCACGGAATAAAATCAAAAACTTTTTATCAGCAAATCTTCTTAACCATTCTCGAGAATGCATCAATGTTTTCGAAATTGTTTTTGTTGTTGGATAATTAACGAAGTGATCTCTACGAAAATCAACAGTATAATCCGTTCCATTATAATGCTTAGTATATGGATAATCTGAATGCGGTCTGATTGAACTATCAGGTCTGATCCAATTTGGAAAACTATCTCCTTTAATGTTCATTACATGTTTTTGACCCTTCACATCCCAAAAACGATCTTTTAACTGTGCATCATATACTACCTGGTCTGCAAAAAATGTATAGTCTGTTTTTGTCAACTGTGTTTGATCTTCTTTGTACCATAAATTACCCCATTCATCAGAACTATCAGGATGTGGAACACCACAAATTCTTTGAGAAAATCTAATATTTTCAAGATTGTTTGAAATAATCCATGTTTTTTCTGAAGCAGTATATCCGTCAGTCACATACAAGTCTGCACCAAAAGTGCGGTTCATGTAATGGTCTCGCATTTCAATTTTTTCTTTTTTACGAATAGTTCCATCGTGAGCTACAGGACCTTCACTATTTGCTGTTTGTTTATCTACTTCATCATTATACACTTGAGTTGATTGCATTACTGGACCAATTGTATCAAGGGTACCAACTTTAAATGCAATTTGACTTATAAATTGAGTTCGCAGATTAAACAAATAAACCCGACAACCGTCGGGCACTTTAAATGTTATTTGATCCTTGGCGAAACGAGTAGGATATTCGATATTTGGTACACGGGCCATTTGTGTTTATTGGTTAAGTTGTGTTCTAGAATTATTTGGAAAAAATGCTGACAAATTTTTATTATTCAATGTTGTACATGTTTTTAGATAGTCTGTAAACAAAGGAACTTCTTTTGCAGTTTTTCGAGTAAACTCAAATTGAAATTCTGCCTGTTGATTTTTATCACGATAACTATCCATTACACAAGAACAAATAAATGCAGAAGAGGCAAAGGCAACTTGCTGGGGTATTCTCTCTTGATAAAACCTTTGATTCATGATGTTCACACAAAATGTCATGAATTGACCAATCATTGCTGTAGGATAGGGAACTTTTGGAAATCCTTCTGGCGTAAGTTTCGTTGAATCAAATGCCAATTCTTGATCTTTAAGTAGGTCTGGCTTCAGGTCTGACAGTCCTTTTGGTTGCGTTTCTTCTTCACATTGTGTACACGGTAACTCATATCCGCCTTGATGGCTATCTGCAAAAACTGGTGTTGAAATCACAAACAGTGCTGCAATTGAAATGATGAATTTTTTCATATTATTAATTCCTTATGTTTAAGTTATCTCATTCTTATTTATATTTATCTAAGAACAAGAGAAAGAAAGAGGGAAAAATTCCCTCTTTTGGTTTATTTTATGCTGCCTCGGCAATCTCAGTGTTTGCGGTAGTTGGCTCTACAAACAATCTCTCGCAGAGACCAACTTCAAGATTGCGCTTGGCTCGAGTCACTGCAACATAAAATAAATTCTGTTCCATCACTGGTGCTTTCTCAAAGGGAATTGCTACACGAATTCTTCTTCCAGCAGCATCAATTTCGGAAGTATAGAATGCATTTTCAGCATCATCGGAAATGCGAACTGAATTCCATTCTTTGCCTTTTGATTTGTGCATTGTGGTGATTACCACTGCATTATCAGGAAGGTTTTTCTGAGTTGCTTTGATCTCATTGATAACATCAAGTGCTTTGTCAAAGCCACCCATCTTGTCAATCACTCTCATTGCTGTTTTCCATTCTTTATTTAGCAATTCCTGCTCTAGCTCGGCTTGGAAATCAATCATGTTCCAGATGCCTTTCAGGTCAGGATGTTGAACATCACTAGTGCGGCCTTCGTTCAAAGCAACGAGGTCAGCAATCATTTTGAAACCTTCGTTGTCAACGCCACCCTCAAGAGCAAACTTGGTGTCTGTTCCGAGCAGGTTGAAGGCTTCTGTCAAACATCCCATGTTGCTGCGGCAAAGAATAGCTGAAGTATCTTCTTCTTCAACATTCTCAAAACCTTTCAGGCGAAGGTCAGTCATATGCTGAAGCAACAAGTTTGCCTTGTCGGCAATCTCTGGCAAAAAGCGGAAAGATTGTGTCAAGGTGAAAACTTGATCTGTCTGCATCTCTTGCAGATAATCTTTTGCACCACGAAACTGGTAGATAGCTTGATTGTTATCACCAACAGCAATTGTACGAGCGGTGAAACGTGAAGCAATATCACTGAACACAGGATTGATATCTTGTGCTTCATCAAGCAACACAACATCTTCGGTAACAGGCACTTCATTGTAGTGCATCTGAACAAGCTTGACATATGCATCATGCAGCATGATATCACTGTTGAAGTCGAAAGAAGCAAACAAGCGTCGAGCAATGTTGAGTGCGGACTTCATTCGCTTGTCGGTCTCACGAAGAATTGCACTCTCATCCATGCTCTTGCCGAAGCGGCGAACATTGGTGTAGATTCTGTCTTCAACATCTTTTGGAATATGATGCATGGTCATTTCAGCATCACGGGAAATCATGAAACGTGTCATGATCTGAAATGCTGGGTATGCAAGGTATCGGTCATTGCCAGTCAGACCGAGGCGTGCTACAGTATCTTTTACAGACATGTAGCCTTTGATGTTGCGAGTTTGAAGACCGGCGCCTCTTGCAAGCTCAAGGCAGAAGCCGTTCTGAGTCTTGACTTTGAGGTTGGTGATGTTTGCCTTGCGGGCTTTGGCTTCAACTTCATCTTTCACTGCTTTGTTGAATGCCATGTAGAGGAAAGTCAATCCGGGATTCTGCACAACAAGCTCAAGCAGAGTGGAGGTCTTGCCGGTTCCTGCAAGGGCGAGAACTTTGATGTTCTCATCAGTCATGTTGAAACCGTTCAAGATTGCTTGTTGTTCTTTGGTAGGTGTCATTGCGAATCTCCGAAGGAGTGTTGTGTCAGGGAGCGGTCTCGCTCAACATGATCAGATCATATCAGACCAAACAGGAATGTCAAGAACTTTTTTCAAAAAAATTCAATTGCTGTTGTGATAATCATGAACGCCAAGTAGGGATAAAATATCTTGGCGACCAAAGGTTGTTTTTTGTACATTTCAATAAATGTCATAATTTTCCCTTTCTCTGTTCGAATGGGATATCCGTTGACATCTCTCATCAGCCGAACATCGGACGAGATTGACGATCTGAGCCAATGCCATAGATATCTTCGGACCTTCTACCTAAAGAAAGTCTTCTGTCTGTGCCACCATCTCTTGGTTTTTCTCTACGAGGAAATTTCCTTCGTGTTGACATGCTACTGACTTCTGGGTCAGCCCTACGTTCAAGCCCATACTTGGCTCTTTGCATGTTAAAAGGATATAGAATTTTTAGGAGTTGAATGCGAAGATTGCCCAGAGCCTCTTGCAATTCAGCATTATCTTCTGGGCATCTTTTGATTTCTTGAACAATTGTATTTTCACATCGCTCAATCGATTGAACTGATTCCATCAATTGTTTTCTTGGATCTGCTGACATAAAATTACCCTGTAAAGAATTAATCAATTAAATTTCTTTACAGTATTTATGGCACTCTCGAAAGAGTGCCAATAAATTAATCAACAATCACCATTATAACAATGAGTTAACAAGGCATCTTCAGATACACCTTTAGGTGGATTCTTTTGATACCAAGTTGGCTTTGAATTATCATCATGATTATTAAAGAGAATAAGCTCATCTAAATTATGAACTTCTCCAATGTTTGATGCCATGCCATAAAGCTCAATATTTGGATTATTAAACAAATTGACAGAAGCATTATTAAACCAACATCTTGAGATTTTATGTAAGATACCACTAACTTCTGAAATAAAAGCATCTCGGCTTCTATTAAATTTGCTAACAGTATTCACGGACTCAGGTGTCCTGAGGAATAATAGCACTCTAATTTGATATTGTTCAAATGGGTACTTATCTAAAGCATCTGCTAATGCTTTAACAAAGTTGCGAGGTTGACCGACATCGTGAATAAAATAATGAATACCACGTCGAACAACTTCACCATTTGCCGCCACATCAGGTGCCAAATCTTTATAATGCCTACCACCAGAAGTTGCCCACTGCTTTACTGCCGACTTATCTTTAAAACAACGTATATTAAAAGAAGCGCCGGGCCAAGTAAACATTGCTTTATCTACAATCTCAGTTAATGTGCCTGATGGAAAATAATCACCAAGAACATCCTGGGCAATATTTACAGTCTGTGCATAATCTGGATTACCATGAGAATCTTTTTTGATTCTACGTTTTGTCATTTGTGATTGCAAGAAGGTAATAGCATCTTCTTTGGTTGCTTTACCACGGGTATCATGTCCGGAAATATTTCCTTTCATCTGCATATCATCAATCGACGCCTCAACATCAGAATCACGATCTCTTGATTCGAGAATATCTGCAATAATATTCTGATGACCGATTTCACGAAGATAGATCAAACGTGTACGTCCATCAACAACTCTATATTTTTCATCATCAGTTTTATACAGAATGATTGGTGGTCGCCAAAGTTCCCATCCTCTTTCAAGTTTTCGATGAAGATTATCAATTTCAGGATTCAACTTACCTTTCCACACATGATTTTGTGAAACGTCAGTTGTGCCCTCCACTATAATCTTATTCATATCAACTAGAGCAGACGGTTGAGTAAGTGCTAAGTTTTTGGCTTCAAGGACTTTACCATCATAGAATTCATGATGCGAAACTTTTCGGACTGGATAATGTTCTCTGCTAATACTTGCATCTTCTTCGGTAAATAAACCTTGTGCTTGCAACACTCGAATATTAGCATGTGGTGTATCACTTTCAGCAATTTCTTGCAGCATAGTAAAGGATAGTTGGTTGTTCATACAAAAACTCCTTTTAAGGATTTAGCTTCGTTTTAGGAAGCTTCAAAAAAACTAAAACATAGGTATAAGAGCCTATGCTCTAGTGTATTGCCGACATTGGCAATGAAAAATTTTTGCATTCTTCTAAAGAATACAAAAATATAATATTTTTATAAGAACTTAATAAAATTTTAATTTTATCTTTTTGAACATTTGCTGCATGTTTATTTTTTGGATCTATAAACAAGTCATGTTCAAAAAGATAAAAATCTGGAAAATAATTATGTATTCTTCCTTGTTTATCTGTCCAAGGAATAGGTTCTGGACGAATCCAGTTAATAGATAATTCTTCCAATCTTTTAGCTAATACAAGTTCCCATGTTGAATCTAACAATATTCCATTATATAATATAGTATTCTTTTTTAATCTTCTATGTTTAGATTTTAATGCGGCTGACCTAATTTTTTCTTTAGTTTCATCAGAATGTTTTCTGCCTTTAAAAATACTAGAAAAATCTACATGAGAATAAGCACCTCGATTATGTGCTTCACTTATTTTTTTATTACGCTTAATTCTGTTTTCATCAGAAATTGTATAACTTCTTGTTCTTAAAGAATTTACATAATCTTGTTTTTTAGGATTTAAATCACACCATCTACTATGATTTGCTCGTTCACTAGCGTTTAAATCGTCAAAAGATAAATTGCAATATTTACAATTTGTGAGTTTTTTATACATTATCCATGATTCATCAGTTTGAATATGACATTATCATGGCTTTTCAAACGGCTTTTTACAATAAAGTGATTGAGCATGTTCTCAATTTTACGGTCAATTGTAGTTTCTGGAACTTTATGTTCTGTAGATACTTTAATCATCTTATCAATCTGTTGATCCATTGTACGAGCAACTACTTTTCTTTTGCTTTCTCGACGTTTAGTTTTATCTGACATAATATACCTTTTTAATAATTGTTGAAAAAACTTCTACCTTGAACAATAAAATCAGCACCAGCACTGAAAGCTTGTTCAGGTGTCGCAATTCTCACCTGCTGTTTTGCATCTGTTTGATCAGTGGTTTTACCTGTGCGAATACCTGGACAAATCTTTTTAAGATTTGATTTTTCAACCATTGAAAGTTTTAATTCATTGACTGAACAAATCATACCCCAAAAGCCTCGGCTTTCCATTTCAGTTACAGAATGTTCGTACACTTGTTCTGGTTGTAATCCTAATTTCCATAAGCAATCAACATTTGCCCAGCTTGTCAGAACAGACACACCAACAATTTTGATCATATCAACATACTTTGATAAAACATCTAAGGTTGTATCATTGTTTGTCATATGAACAGTGACCATCTCTGCACCAGTATCAATCAAATGTTTGACTACTAATTCAACTGTTCTTGGTGTATCAAACAATTTATAATCTGCAAAGGCAAATATGCCATCTTTGATCACATATGGATAAAGTATATGATTGAATTTAAAACCATAGACTTGTGTTGCATACTTATCAATAATGTCTTCTGCTTGATCCAATGTAAAATCATCCATTGCAAGAATGGTCTTTTTTAATACATCAACCGAGTTGTTGTTTTCTGATTTCTCGTTCATTCTTTTGTCTCTTTCTTGCAATATTAAAAAGTTTGATTGCTGTATCTTCAATCATTTTATATTCATATAAACCATTTTTCATCCAATCAGGAATGTTATCTGCGCCATACAAGGCACCAGCAATTTGTCCTGCAATTGCGCCAATAGTATCTGCATCACCACCAAGATTGATTGCTTTGATAATTGCTGATTCAAAGTCCTTACCATTCTTGACTGCCCACCAGGCAGCTTCGTAACTATCTTTCACATAGCCAGTAGGTCTTACATGCTCACGAGGAATCTTAAAATCAACTTCAAGCGTTGGAGCATAACGATAGTAGAACAATTCATAGGCAAATGCACGGGAATATTTTATACATTCTGAACTACCATGCGTTAATAGTGTTTGCTCTTCTGCTCTCAATCTTGCCTCTTGTAATGTACAAGATGATATAATCACGGGTGCCATTCTCATCAATGCGCCATTGCCAGATGTATTTGAATCTGTGCTACCTTGAAAAGGATTTGCAGGATCTAACATCCAGTTTTCAATCGAAGTTCGGCAAGTGTTGCCAATATCAAAACAATGATCAATTGCAGAAAATCTACCAGCTTGATACCAGTCAAGAAAGTTCTGCATTGCTGCAAGTGGAGTCCATTCACCATCATTCTCGATGATTGAATCAGCAAGGGCTAGTGCCATGCTTGTATCATCTGTCCACTGTCCTGCAGCAATTGGAAATGTAGGACTTTTCTGATAGTCTGTGATGAAATTACCACGGTCTCTCATTGGCATGAATTCAAGTGCTGAACCCATTGCATCACCGATTGCAAGTCCCACCATCATTCCGATGGCGTTCTGCTTTCGCATCATCATTTACTCCATAAGAATTTATTGATTCTTAGATCATAGCAGTTGAATTCATGGATGTCAAGAACTATTTTCGAAAGATTGCCAATACCTCTCGGTTGTTCACAGATGCATTGTCATCACTGTTAATACTCTCGTTAGAGTGATAACGTTCATCTTCAGGTACCAAACCACAGCCAAAAATAAAAAGACTAAAAAAAAGCAAAATTGAGTATTTCATCTTACCTACAAAAATGTTAAAATTATAATATTGATTGCGGCAATGATTGCTGCTGCCGCACTAAAAATTAGAATATATTCTTCGGGCTCCATATGCCTATCTGGGTTTTAGTTCCTTAACTTTTTCGAATATATCTAATACATCATCTTCGTTCAACCAACCAATCACAGTATCTTCCCATTCACCCTGAATTTCTTCAACATAAATTTGTTGGTCTTTGTAGTACAATGCCATTTCCCAAAGACCTTTCATTCCACCATAAGAAGTGGCATGGCGAATTACTGATGTTGAATAGCCATTATCAAATCGCTTGATATATTGATCACCAGGACCATACTTTTCATAAACATCACTACCTTCTTCGAAACGATGATAGAAGGGTAAATCTTTTCTCTCGCCAAACACATGCTCTTCGGTTGTCATACATCTCCTTAGTTTAGAAGTACATCATCAGATACAGGTTTTGCACCTTCATATTTGGTACGAACAAAATCTTTTACAATTTGTACGCACTTTAAACTATCAATCTTTTTACTATTTTCAATATTAAAGGCGGCAGTTGCAGCATCTTCTACAGTATCATACCATATACTTTTAAAATATCCAACTCCATCATTTGGATCAAGAGTCCATTTTAAATGAAGAATGCCAATTATTCCTTCATCTTTTTTAGGATTACCAAAGCCTTGAAAAATATCACGAATACCTAATGAACACAAAAAACCCGCTGTTACTTCTTTATATAATTTATATTTGTAATTATATTCACAACTATATCTCAATTCAGCACGATCTTTTTCAGTCATATAATTTTCGTATTTCATTAAATTGTAAAATAGTTGATATGCTAATTCTTTTACCTTCCACATTTTTTGGTAAGGCATTTACAGCATGTACTACAAATGAAGGAAAAACAATAAGTGTTCCTTTCGAAACGTTGATGAATTGTTTAGCATGAGAATTAAAATGATAAAATGATAATAGTGGATTTGTTGAGAACAATACTAGTTCACCACCATCTTCTCCTTTCAAATCTGGTGTTTCATGATAATACACACAATTCAAAAATTTATTTTCATGTTGATGAGCAAGTAAACCTGAATTGTGATCATCGTTTTTTAGTAACCATGATTCAAGTTTAATTGAAGTTCTATCAATTGAACTCCAGACCACATCATTTAATAACAGCGTATGTTTATTAAGATATTCAAGATACTCACCTTTAATCACATATTCAAGAGTTGATAAATCATATGATGAAAACAAATCCCAATTCGATTTTAAAATTTTAGGATCATCACAAGCCATGAAATCAGAACCTCTTCCAATTTGTCCATTTGAAGGCCAATAATTATCATTGATTTCAAGACATGCATTAACTTCTTGATCTATTTCATTAACTAAATCAGGATCTAATTGTTTAATCTCAACAGGAATTGAAAATAGGTTAATTGCAGTCATTATCGCCTCATTGATGCCAAGTCTTTGGCTTGTTCATTATTGATTACTGGAACAGCATTTGACTTGTGCATTGTTGCAACACCAGTTACAACTTCACCAGTATATACTTGTTCTTTCTTTTTTGTAGCACAAAGAACACCACTATTTAAACTTGGTACATGTTGTTCTTCACGTCGATATACAACCTCTTCTTTTGGTATTGAATGATAGGTTGCCGTTACATAGCCATATTTATAGGCAGCAAATTCCTCAAGGCTTTTTCTCAAGCGAGGAGAAAGGCCTTTGTTGAAGGCCTTACATTCGGCAATGAGTTTCTGTCGAGCAGTTAATTTGCCACCACGGATTCTCTTTGCCATAGTTTCACCATGAAGAAGTGTAATAGATTGATGAGCCGTTTTCAAGAGCCTTGAGCATCTTGTCAATTGCTTCTAGGTCAAATGTTTTACGATCTTCATCGGATTCACCAAAAAAGAATCCTGTAGTAGTCGGTAAAGTGCCATTAAGCACTGCTGTTTTTAGATTATCCACATCTTCAACAGTGAGAAATACAACATCTCCATTGAATGATGAATCTGAACTACCACCTTTTTCATAAAATAAATCTCGCATCCAACCATGAAGGTCTGGATGTTTACGCCAGTAACATAGTTCAATACCAATCTGATATGGTACAGGTATTGTCGGATGTTTCTCAAAAAAATAATCAATGTTAAATTCGCAATTTTCTTCAACATTAACATTGTACGCTTTTGGCATTGCAGCAATAATTGCCTTTGCAAACCTGCCAATTTCTTGCTTTTCCCATTTACGAAGTTCGTGGACACTCATATCAAGTCCCATGTTTTCTCCTTATCGTGAATATACTTTGGTTCCGTTTTCAGTAAGTACAGTCGCCGACATGTACTGTGGATCTGCTAATTCTTCTCTTGCAAGTTGTTCAGCCATCTTCTTGGTAAGTTTGTTGCCATGCTGAATCCAACCATCAATCTTATGTATCTCATTTGTTTTGGTTTTTAGAATAAGCTTGTATCCAATCATTTCAGTACCTCAAATAATAGAAAAGAAAAAGCCTCTCAGGGAGAGGCTATGAAACTGCTATCAGCAGTATTTTGACAATCGCTCGAGTTTGCGAGGATCATTTGTCACGCCGGGAGCGGAAAGCACTTTGGCGTAGTTGATGACGGTGCGCATGTTAGGTACATCGCCTTTGCCGGCATTGTAGTCATCAATGATGACAGACATTGCTCGACGAGCAAGGTTTGGTGAGATGCCTTTCAGCTTCTGCACGATGGTCTTCATACGAGCAAACACTTGCTTGTCACTCATGGTCAAGTCAATCTTCATACTACGAGACATTACTGCCTTGTCGAACTTGTCAGAAGACAAGTTGGAGATGAAGATAACATTGCCTTTGAACATAAAGCGGTTTGGCAATTGTACATCAGTTTCACCGTTGCGCAGAGCATCACGGGCGTCATTTTCAACTTGACGGCGAGTGTCTGGTGTTGCGCCAACAACATTTACCATACGCTTTGAACTCCAGGAGATTTCACGATCTTCGTAGGAGTCGAGTGCCGCTTTCAGGATGCTGGCACAATCATCGTTCTTGAGCGCATCATCCATATCATCAAGAATGATGATTTTGTCATGATGTAAAAACAAGGTCATGTACAGACCGAGTGGGCTAGTCTTACTCTTGAGAATAACGTAATCACGGTCTTTTTGCAAACCACGGCGGTTCAACTCATCGGTCACAGTATGTGTTTTACCGACGCCGGCTGAACCGGTAACGATTACAGAGTTGATTGCTTTTGCAGCAACAGCTCGAGTCAACATCGCAAGGTCTTCGAAAACTTCTTGCGAATCATCATTCAAGCTATTATAATCGATCTTTACACGACCAACTTTGGCTGCGGATGTTTTGCTGAAGCGGTACTTGCCTCTGGCAATTTGGTCAGTATCCCAGCCGTTTGGACGAGAGTAACCGGCAGATGCGGCGAAGCTATTGATTTCGGTACGGCTCATGATTTCACGACCGTAGTGGTTGATGATAGCGGTGCTGAACTGCTCAAGGGTAACTCTTTTAAGTGCCATAGTGGCTCCTCATTGTGTGGGTTATTAATCAATCACTCAACATGATCAGATCTTAACAGACTGGTCAGGAATGTCAAGAACTTTTTTCGAAAAATTTCAATAAAAAGCTTTTTGCTTTCCACCTGTTTCTGACATGCAATGCTTGCCACTGCTGTTCTTGCCAAGTCTCAATTGACCGGATCCGGCACGATAGTTGGCAGAATATTTGTTCAGCAGATTTTCACCAAGGACCTTTTCGATTTTCTCGACTGGTCTGTCGTAGCGGGCCATGGCATTTTCAATTGCTTGTCGCATTTCTGACTTTGACATGATCGTCTCCTTAGATGGTTGCTGGGGTCTTGTATACAGAAAGGGCGATGTTTTGGCTACATCTCACGATACCATCTTTGATGTAGTCTCGCAATTCTACACTAGTTTCCATGTGGCGGTAGAACAGGTCGTGGCTCATGTCCACTTTCTCTGCGGCTTTGTCAAAGGCGGCTGGCAACCAGGCGGCTTGTGCTGGTGTCAGGTTCATCATTGTGGCGAGTTTCAGAAGCTTTTGTTCACGAAGAAACATGGCGATTCTCGTTTGGGTTGGTGTGTCTCAATCACTATGATCAGATCATATCAGACTGGACAGGAAAGTCAAGAACTTTTTTCGAAAAAGTTTAGATTACAACACAATTTGGACTCAAGGCAGCATAGCGGCGGGCAACTTCAGTTGCCTCTTCAATTGTTGCGTTGTGAGGAAGAGATGCCAACCCGGTGCTGAGTGAACCGTTGTTGTTGATGCGTACGGTGAATCCAGCTTTAACTACAGACCAATCATTTCCTGCAGGAGAGGCACCGTAAATTGATGCGGTCTTATTTGTCTTGCTGTTCTTCCAAACTTTGTGAGGGATGACAGTGATAGTGTGATTGCTCATTGTGTGCTCCGTGTGTGGTGTGTCTCAATCACTATGATCAGATCATATCAGATTGGTTCGGAATGTCAAGAACTTTTTTCGAATATTTTGATATATTACTACGCCATAGATGCATGGCAAAAGAGTCAGCAATAAAAAGAATACTTTGATCGCTAAGATGTAGTGATTCATAAGTCCTCTGATCAGAAGTTTAAGTGTCTGATGTTATCCCAATATTCACTTGGGCTTTCGACATCTCTGCTTGCCCACCATTCTTCGTTTCTACGGAGGGCTGCTTGGCGTTCTCGCCAATCTTCCTCATCAGTTTCGAAGAGGAGGTCGAGAATATGTTCCGGAAGAACTTGAGGGTAATCAACCATGAATCCCCACAGGTGAGTTTCACGAAGTCGATTTTCAACTTCTTCACAGATTTCCTGCATGGTCTCATCAGAGAGGCGGGCTAACCGTCTTTGGCTTACTACCATTTCCTGAGCGGTTGCTTGAATCGCCATTCGAAGAATTTCTCTTTGAGGTATCATTTGGCTCCTTGTGTGTGATCTGTTATCGAATGATCAGATCATATCAGATGGATCGAAAATGTCAAGAACTTTTTGAAAAAATTTTCGTTGTGCCTGTTTTCTCAAGTTGTGTGGCAAGTTGATCCAAATCTGCTTGAATCAAAAGCAATCGTTTTGTTAATTTATTGGTAGGTGTTTGCATGTGTTGTTCAACCAACTCATCACGAACCATTTGCATTGATTGATGTAGGACCTTGAGGTGTTGTCTTTCTGTCATTGTAGCACCAGATAAGAGGTTACGATTGCGAGGTCACAAACGACCAAGAGAAAAAGATTGATTGCTGACATGATATACCTCACTGATTGGCAAGTTTTCGTTTTTCTTTTAGGGTCTTTCGGCCTTCAGTCAAACCATCTTGATTGACCCAGGTCTTGTAGGCGTGGCAATTCTTGCAGAGAGTTTGCAAGTTTTCTTGTGAATTGTTCTCAGGGTTACCATCAATATGATCTACATCAAGCATCAATTGCATGATGATAGTTGCAGTACATTCGAAACCGAGGCGACCATCTTTGTTCTCACAATAATCTTTACGATATTGCTTGTATTCCCAGCCACCAATATTGTAGCGTAGTCCATGATGCATATCACAGGTCGCTCGGCGTATCACTGATCCATCTTTACGATATTGTCCCATATGTTGACCGACCTTGTTGCAGCCAATCACAACACATTTTTCACGATTATCAATAATTTCGATTCCTTCTGGCAACTCTGAACGTTTCATGGAAACCCTTGAAAATGTTGAATCATCAAAACGAATGATCAGATCATATCAGATAAATCGAAAATGTCAAGAACTTTTTTTTAATCATCAATAAAAATATCTTCTAAACAAGGCATCTTAGATTTGTACAATCTTTTTTGCAATTGGGGATTATACTCAATATTGTCGTAATTAAATTCTGGTTGATTAATTTCAACCTTAATTGTTTTTGGGCTATAATCAATATCACCCGGTTTACGAACTCTTAAAAACCAACGAAGGTCTTCACATTTAGGATAGTTTCCCCTTTCCCATTTACCTGAAGTGCCTTTAAAAGGTTTTGCTTCAGCTATAAGTCTTTTACCTTCTGGATTGAGAGGTGTCATATAGCAAACCATATAACCATGCACATGTTGTATACCTTTGCTTTCCATATAAGATATTGATAATCTTGATACCTTATCTACACCTTGTATCCTGGCATCTTCTTTGCACATTGCGGCTGTACTTCTTGGATGAATTCTTTCACCAGTTTTACTACGATATATTTCAGTTTCTTTCATACCACCATAATACATACTAAAACTTTGATATACACCACCATGCTTACCCATGATGCCATCAGCCATTGTATAAAGAAATTTTGTTCGTCGAGAATTGTGTTTCAGCCATTTTACAGTTGCTGAAAGCATTTGTGTTTCGGCATTCTTTTTCATATCATCAGACATGCACATTTTGCCGATTTCAAAATACCAGTCATCTAATGGATTATCAAATACTTTTACTGGCTTTTTATTTTTTCCTCTCATCTCATAATGATGTTTCATTATTTCATCACTATGTTTTGGTAATATCACATTAATAGTATCTCTAGGTCGTACACCATAACCTAATGTCAAAACGCCTTTTAACTTACCTTCATCAAAGAAACCGAGAAAGTATTTTGTTAAAACAGGCATCACAGGAGAATAATGATATTTTGAAACGAATGCAGTTGCCCGGTCCTTTGAGATTAGTTTAGTTTTGAATTCTATTTTACGAACTTGTGTTTCTGGATTGAATGAAGAGCCTTGTCTATTTTTGCTCATAATATACTTACCTTAATAATATGAGGACAACTTAATGTCCTCATAGTTTTAGATTGTTAAGTTATACAGAAATATCTATTTGGTCTAAGCTCCTTTCTTTAACCTTACGATAGTCCCTGAAAATTTTGTCATACTTATGCGCCTTTTTATAAAAGTTGAAGTCTTCTCGGAGAGCCTTCACAAATATATCTTCTCTGTCAGTTGGCGGCTTTGCACCTGGACGAATTCCATATTCATCTGTAGCGGCTTGAAGTACACCTTTATGCTTTGGCTTACGAAAAATACTAAATTTAGCATTGGGATTTCGGTATGTTCGAGACATGAGACCTCCTATAAATTACTGGTCAAAAAACAAATGTTTTTTCAAGATACATGCTTCTGAAGTTTGGCGATATTTCGCCAGATTAAATCATTTCCGTCAAGAGGTGATTGAAATCTACCTCGCATTATTCGTTCATTTCCTGATGAAACGAAATCAAATTCCCAAGCTTTTGGGTACTGATACATTACTTTCGTAATATTTACCTCAGTGTCTTCAAGGGACGGAATCGATGCATACATGAATGATCTCCAGAATTACGGGTTGAAAAAATCTCTCCCAGTAAGATCAGTATAGCACTATACTTCCTCTTTGTCAAGTTTTGGTTGTGAAAGATCGGCAAACTCTCTCTACTGTGAGAGGACAATCACTTGATCATTATATAATAATATTTATGAAATTACAAGTTCGAAATGTGGTGCATCAATGAAAGGTCGGCGACCTTGACTTCTTCTCAGATCCACATATGAATTCATGGCAGCCTCTGCAGTGTCTTCCCAATCATTGAGACAATCAATTGACCATGCTGCACCCCACTTGATTTTTACATCAAGTTCCTTTGCTGCTGCCTTCATTGCATCGGCAACTTCATCATAGACATTTAGTTCCCAACAACCTTTACCGCCAATGTATGCCATCAAATC
>Ga0255782_10001707_pt1 | contig 18525 bp, 10 predicted proteins | sample 101ome_26_FD_179980 | JGI IMG/M metagenome (GOLD analysis project Ga0255782, IMG submission 179980) | Coastal salt marsh microbial communities from the Groves Creek Marsh, Skidaway Island, Georgia - 101408AT metaG (version 2) | ecosystem: Environmental > Aquatic > Marine > Intertidal zone >...
GCGCGAACGCTGCGGCCACGGCGTCGCGTCCCGTAGCCCATCACGGCCGAGGACTGAAACCAACCAACAAATCAAACAACCAATCAACCAATCAACCCGCGCGTTCGGTGAATAAGGACAACGACATCGCGACGACGACTACGAGACCCATCCCTTAACCACGCGCGACACGCAAAACTGACGCCCCGCGCGTCTCGAAGTGCCGAAAACGCCTCTTGTGTGTTTACAGAAAACGCATTTTCCTTTTCCTTCACTTCCGACCGACCAAAAAACCAAAAAATCCAAAAAGTCAAAAGTCAAAACCCATCATCATCAACAACATCGTCATCGTCCTAGATCTTCCCTCCTCTCTCGGTCGTCCTCCCTCAGTGCGCGACGACGACGACGACGAGGACGACGAGGAGGACATCCGTCGCCGGGAGATTGAACACCGCGGAGAGTCGGCGGGGCGTTAAAAACGAACGACGACGACGACGAATAAGACACGATGAACGCCGGTGGGCAACCCATCATGGTGATGAACCAAAACGCCAGGCGGGAGACGGGGTCGATCGCGAGGGCGAATAACATCGCGGCGGCGAAAGCGGTGAGCGACATCATACGAACGACTCTCGGACCGAGATCGATGTTGAAGATGATTTTAGACGCCTCGGGAGGTGCGAGAGACGCGACGCGCGCTCGACGACGACGACGACGACGACGACCGACGACGACGAGAAAGAGGTCAACCGCGAAGAAGTAGAGCGGAGTAGAAGAGGAGGAAGCGTTTGTTTGTTCACGATGGAAAACCACACAGAAAAAAAACAATCTGGAGGAGTGAATTTTGGAACGAGACGACTGACGATGAACCCGCCGTTTCTTTTCTCTCTCCCACTCGTAGGTATCGTGCTCACGAACGACGGGAACGCCATTCTTCGCGAGATTGACGTGACGCACCCGGCGGCTAAGTCTATGATTGAGCTCTCCAGGACGCAAGACGAAGAAACGGGCGACGGAACGACGTCTGTGATCATTTTGGCGGGTGAAATCTTGCACTTGTCCCAACCTTTCCTCGAGAAGGACATTCACCCGACAGTCATCGTGCGAGCGTACATGAAGGCGTTGGACGCGGCGCTCAAAGTGATTGACTCGATTAGTTTCCCGGTGGATGTCGAAGATCGCGATGCGATGCTCAAGATTGTCAAGAGCTCCATCGGTACCAAGTTCACGGCGCGCATGGGAGAACTCGTGCCCAACCTGGCGCTCGACGCCGTCATGTGCGTGGCGAGGAAAAACCCAGACGGAACGAATGATATCGACATAAAAAAGTACGCCAAGGTGGAGAAGATTGCCGGCGGATCCATCGACGACTGCAAGGTTTTGCGCGGGGTGATGATGAACAAGGACGTCGTCGCGCCGAGTCGCATGAAACGTAGAATCGAAAACCCGAGAATCATGCTGTTAGATTGCCCTCTCGAGTATAAGAAGGGTGAAAACCAGACGAACGTCGAGATCACAAAGGAGGAAGACTGGGCGGTGCTTCTCAAGATGGAGGAAGATTGGATCAAGGCGACGTGCGCAAAGATAGCCGAGTTCAAGCCAGACGTCGTCGTCACGGAGAAGGGCTGTAGCGACCTGGCTTGCCATTACTTGGCCAAGGCTGGGATCACGGCGTTGCGACGCGTGAGAAAGACAGATAACAACCGCATCGCTCGCGCGTGCGGGGCGACGATTGTTTCGCGGGTGGAGGAACTTCGCGACACCGACATTGGCGTCGGCGCTGGTTTGTTCAACGTAGAAAAGATTGGAGACGAGTACTTCACCTTCATTGTCGACTGCAAGGAACCCAAGGCGTGCACCATTGTGCTTCGCGGAGCGAGCAAGGATATCTTGAACGAGGTTGAGCGCAACTTGATTGACGCCATGGGCGTCGCCCGGAACGTAGTGCAAGACCCGAAATTGTTGCCAGGCGGTGGTGCTGTGGAAATGGCTGTGTCCCGCGCCATCGCAGAAGAGGCGTCGAAGATTGAAGGCGTGGAGCAGTGGCCTTTCCGCGCCATCGGTGCTGCTTTAGAGGTGATCCCGCGCACGTTGGCGCAAAATTGCGGCGCAAACGTCATCAGAACCTTGACCAAGCTTCGTGCCAAGCATGCCGAAGGAGAAGACGCTCGCACATTTGGCATTGACGGTGATCGCGGCACCATTGTCGACATGAAAGAGCTCGGCGTTTGGGATCCGTACGCCGTCAAGGTGCAATCCATCAAGACAGCCATCGAAAGCGCCACGATGCTTTTGCGCATCGACGACATTGTCTCTGGTTTGTCTAAAAAGGGCGACGGCGCCGCCGCCGGCACCGGCACCGGCGTCGACACTGGTGGGGACGACGAATAGACATCTCTTCGTAGGTAGCGAAAAGTAATTCTCAACGATTATCTAGATGTGTGACCACCCCAATAACGCGAGTGACGCTTCACCTTTTTGTCTGTGCGCGAAAAAGCACACATCCCCTCCTCACTTTGCGGCGTTTCGTGCACGCATGATGATGCACGCCGCCGCTCGTTCCTTTGCGTTCACGGCGTCGACGTCGTTGTTGACGCGAGCGATGGCGCACCGCGTCGCGTCTACGTCCACCGCATCCGCGTCTGCGTCTTCGAGACGCGTCGTCTTCGTCGTCGCCCGCGCATCCTCCTCTTCATCCTCGTCGTGGGGCCGCGAACGTGCCGCCGACTTGGCAAAGTATTCGATGGAAGAGGACGGTGAAGAGGATCCTCTGGTACACATGGGACGGACGAATAAGAGCGCTTTGAAACGCTTAGGTGCGTCAAGGTTTCGAAGCATCCTCGTCCTCGTTCTCGTCCTCGTCGTCGTCGTTGACACGCTAAAAGAAAGAAAGACTGACGCGCGAACGCTCTATGCTCTGCACTCGCTTCGCAGCCAAGGAAAAGAAGAGCCTGGCGAAGACGCTCTTGGGACTTCCGAAATCCCAGGTGAGCTCGATGGCGGTGCTCACAGATGAGATTAAGGATATAGTACTCCGAGGAATCGCGATGGAGGGGCACATTGCGCTCAAGAGACACGAAGGGTTGTTGGCGAAACGCCTACGAGCTCTCACCGACGACCAAGTGCTCGCCTTGACGGCGCAGATTCAAGAGATTGAAAACGGCACCGCAGGTGCGGTAGATCCAGCGGTTGAATCACTGGCGACGCTTTGGAGACAAAAGCTCTTGAGCGCGGACGAGGAGGAATCGAACGCGACTCGAAGCGAGGTGTTTGGGGTGCTCACGGCGCGAGACAGCTGGTCCTTTACTCGACAGGAGCTCTCCCAAGCAGTCGACGCCGCTCGCAAGGAGTCGATCGAGAGAACCGAGAAAATGAACGCGTTACAAATCGCCATCGACGAGGAGATGAAAATCATGGCCATTGGCGTAGAAGACGAAGGGGCTTTGGCCGAAACTCGAGACTTTATATCGAAAAAGCTCAAATCGGCTTCGCCCAAGCCAAGCGTAAAGGCGTCCAGGAAGCTTCTCAAACTCCTTCGCAGTGTCGCCGCCGTCGTCGCGTTATAGAAGAGTGAAGTTTGCTTTTTTTATTAGTTGTACCGTACGTAGTATTTCTTGTCGTCGTCGCATTCGTACGAAGTAGTGAGCCATGTAATAAGCCCGAGCCACGAAGAGCCAAAACACTCGCGCACTGCTGTTTGGATTATTTTTCTTTTTCCCTCAGACTGTGTCGTCGTCTCTCACCACGAAAAGGGAGATGACGCCGACGGATGGTGTCGACGGACGCGCATCGACGTCCGCGTCAGCCTCGGCGCTCGCCGCATCGCTCGACGTTCTTAGAGTCTCGCAAGTCGATTCGCAACGCTTGGACGTGGAGCTCTTGGACACGCTCAACGGACAGTTGAGTCGCGTCGTGGACGCCGTCGTCGACCCTTCTGGGGAATTTTCGACGAGAAAATCGGCAGAGATTAAACTCTTTCTCGATCTCGGGCTGTTTGTGTGCACGACGGCGATGAATCGACCGACGCCGGGACAGGATTTGATGAATCTTCGGTTTAGAGACGAACGCGAGTGGTCCTCCGATTCGCCGGGCGCCATCGATGTTGCCACCGTAAAGACTGGAGTAGAAGGGTCTGGATTGACCGTCACGCAAAGATTAATCTTGGGCTTCGTTCGCTGCGCCGCTGGCTACGCGTGGGGTAGTTGGCAAAGGAAAATGTTGAGAGAACGCTTTGACGAAGGCAACCGAGACGAGTGGAGATACAAGGCTTGGAAATGGTCCCAAAGGATTGAGAACGCGCACGCAACTGCGAGTTTCATCAATTTTTGCGTCTTTTTAAAGAATGGGCGTTACCCGACGCTCATCGAGCGCGCCGTATCGGCGAGATTGGTCTATCAGCGCCCGAGCATGGCGAGAGTCGTCGATTTCGAGTACCTCAACCAACAGTTGGCGTGGCGAGAGCTCTCTGAACTCGTCCTCTTCACGCTTCCGTACCTCTACTCGAGTCGCGTGCGCTCACTCTTCGGGGCCTTGTCGATGGCGACATCGCGCACGCGTTCCAGCGTGGACGCTGTGGGACACACGGCGACGAATGACGAATCGTCGACGACGTCAAGACGAAGAGTCATTCAGGCGTTTAGGTGTTCGGCTTGCGCTAGCAGAGAGCCGATCCATCCCTTTGTCGCCGAGCCGTGCGGGCACCCATATTGCTATTACTGTCTTCGCGCCCGTATGCTAGAACAGAGACTCGACTGTCGGTGCGTCAGGTGCTCCAAGCCAGTCAAAGAGATGCGGCGGTTGGCGACGCTCAGTTCGTAGTACCGGTACTTAAGTAGAATTTTAGCCGTGTAGTTTTTACTTAGCAAATCGTAGCCTTGAGTCGAATCGAGTCATGCGAGCGATGCGGCGATTGTTTTTTCATTCTTCGTATATATTCTGATTGTGAAGTGTCTACTAACGGTACTATCTAGCGGCTCTGGACGAGCGAGCGGCGTCGCCGCTCGCGACGCGTCTGAATGCGTGTGGTGAAAATCAAGGAAATGTACAAGGGCTCGTCAACGACGCGGTTGCTCATCCAATGAGCATCTTGTCGCCCTCCAAGAACTTGTACTCGGGGATTTCCAAGTTTTCCGGCGCGGGCCCCTTACGAATGCGCCCAGAGGCGTCGTAGTGCGAGCCGTGGCAGGGACAGAACCAGCCGTTGTAATCGCCCGCGTTGGCGATGGGAACGCAGCCGAGGTGCGTGCACACGCCGACGGCAACGAGCCACTCCGGGTTCTTTGCGCGGTCCGTATCCGCTTGCGGATCGCGAAGAGACGCGACGTCTACGGCAGCCTCCTTGGCGATCTCCGCCGGCGTGCGGCGGCGAATGAACACTGGCTTACCGCGCCACTTGACGGTAACCGTCGAGCCCAGTTCAACCTTGGCGAGGTCCACCTCGAGAGAGGCGAGCGCAAGCACGTCGGCAGTGGCGCTCATGGATAGCAAAAACTTCAACACCGCCAATCGGAGCGCGCTCGCGTAAATCATGCGTCCACCCGTCATGACAAAGTACGTAAAGGCGCGCTTATCGGGGTCCCCAGTTTTCACGATGGTGTGGTTGCTCGTGTCGTAAGCGACGTCGTGAGCCGGCGTCTTCACGGCACGAGCGATGCCTCCACCATTGACGTCGACAGTCGTCGAGTACGCTGCGCGTCGTCGTAACAATCCCTTCAGTCAGTCTCGGCGAAACAATTTTGTATTTGAGCGAGCAGAAGCGAAGGACTGCCCACCCACTCTTCAGTGCCCCTCTCGCTCTGTTTACACATATATATTCCTGACAGGGCCCTCGTCCCGAACGAACGATGATCGATCGATACCGATCAGAGGTTTGGACGCCCGCCACGTTCCGTCCACCCCGCGCGCGCGCCCCGGCGTCCGCGCCTCTCGAGATCACCGCCGCGTCGATCGATGCGTGTATTTTCTCCGCCGCGTCTTCGCCTCGCGTCGTCTCCCGTCTCGCGTCGCGTCGTCGTTCACGCACCTCTGAAACCATCGCGCTTGGGGTCGACGACCGTTCGCGCGGTCCACTCGCGAAGCGCGCCGTGCGCGATCGCTGGCGCGCCCGTCATCGCCGTCGTCGTCGCCGTCGTCGTCGACGCGCATCGCGCGACGCCCGCGCTCAGTAAACGAGAAATTAATTTCCCTCGGCTCATCGCGACACTTTCGTCCCGCGCGTCTCGCACTGGCGCGCCCGTCCGCGCGCGCGTCCCGCGCGGTCGATCCCTCCGCGCGTCGGTCACCGCCAAAGGATTTTCATCCGACGAGCTAAAATTCGTCGTTTTGGGCCGAGTGCCTAGGGTCTAGAATCACTGCCGCTATTCATTTTAACGGATCGCGTGCGATCGTGTATTGTGAGGTTGATTGAAGCCATTCGAGTGAGCGTACGCGCATCCCGTAACTAGACGCGCATTTCTGGCGAAACCGTCCGTCTGGTGTCGTCATCCCGAGACGCCTCGCGGCGTCGGTTGGTCGGTCGTTCGGTCGGTTCGTCAAAGGCGGCGACGACGACGACGACGACGACGAGATGGGATCGAAACGGGGCGTCGGTACCGAGACGGCGCGATCGCGCGCGCCGACGGAAACGGGGGGCTTGTTTTGGGTCAAGGTGCGACGTCGAACCTTCGCGTTGATTTTCCGACAGACGAGTTTTAAAAATCCAACTCAAAACGCATCCGCGACGGGGTTGACTGACGAACGACGGTTTCGATCGCGCGAACGCAGGTGAAAGGACACCCGGCATGGCCGGCGGAATTGGTTCCGGACGACGTCTTCGTGCCGGCGCTCGGACCGGCGGCGCTCGAAGAGTCCCAACGAAGACTGAGACGCTTTCAATTCTTTGGCGGTGGCTCGTACGCGCTGGAAAAGTCTGGAAAGTGTGAAGTTTTCGATTGGCAAAGCGGTTTGAAGCTCAAATTGGACGTGGCGTGCAAGTTGAAGAGCTTTCAGCGCGCGCTGGCCAGCGCGAAATCGTATTTGGAAACGGGTGTGGTTGAAGAACGAGGGTGGTGGAGCCAACCGGCGGTCGTTGAACGCGTTTCAAAGAAGAAGAAAGAGGCAAAGAAGACAACACCGGCGACGAAGAAGCAAACGACGGCGAAGCGTTCAAAAGCCACGGCGTCTGGTCGAAAAAGACGCGCTCGAGAGGCTGACGTCGGCGCTTCTGAGGCCCCGACGCCAACAAAATGCGTCAAGAAGACGGATGAAAACGTCACTATGCTGCCGATTTCTCCGCCCGAGGCGTTTGTCGCCTCAAGACGCGAATTTTGTCCACCTTTAAGCGTACTGAGCTTGGGTAAGCCTCCGCCATACGACAGAATCCACCGAAGCGTCTTCGTGAGCGTGCCACCGCCGAGCAAGTTGCAAAAATCTGAGACATCAGTGTGCGAGTGCGTGCCTCCGAATTCCGCAAAGGGCGAAGGACGTTTGGGCTGCGGAGCCGATTGTCTGAACCGAAGACTTAGAATGAGTTGCGATAGCAGAACCTGTCCTTGCGGTGACTCGTGCAGCAACCGGCCTCTGAGCCAGCTGCCGACGCCAAAGACGAAGATTGTTCGCACCGAGAATAGAGGTTGGGGGCTGGTTCTTCAAGAGCCAGTGAAGAGTGGGGCGTTCATCGTAGAGTACGCCGGCGAAATTCTTGATGAGCCTGACTGTGCGGCTAGATTGTGGCAAGACAAGCTGTCTGGGGAGGAAAATTTCTACCTGATGGAGATCTCCGCAAACTACGTCATCGACGCCAAGTACAAAGGTTCCATCGCGCGGTTCATCAACAGCTCCTGCCATCCGAATTGCGAGACGCAGAGATGGGTGGACGCGGCGACTAACGAAACGCGCGTTGGCATTTTTGCCACGGAAGATCTCGAGAGCGGAACCGAGTTGACGTACGATTATAACTTTGCTCATTTTGGCGATGAAAGCGGGACGTCCTTTGTCTGCATGTGCGGGCATCCAAAGTGCCGCGGGACGCTCGACGCGGCAAAGTCAGGCGCGGCGTTCATAAACAGAAGGCTTCGCGTCAAGGTTTTACAAGGACCGAAGAATGGAAAGAAAGGGAAAAAGAGGCTCGTTCAGGTACGCGGCGTCGTCGTTGCTTACGACAGGCGAAGTGATAAATACAAAATACAGATTGAAGGGACTCCTGGGGAACACGTTCTCGTTCGACTGGGCAATGGAGAGAACTCGGCGCCGCACACATGGATCGATTGATACTTAGTTACTTTATAGCAGCACTGTGTAGGTAAAACGCATTTTACGTATTACTCAAGTGGTACCTAGTGTACTGACCACTACTCTCTAATAGTTTGCTAGACCGTAGTGGAACTTCGACGCGTCGCTCGTCTTCGCATTCCACTCGCCAATTCGGCTTTGCGCAATCGAATCGCTTTCGGAGTCACTTCAATCAACTCGTCCTCCCCGACGTAACCGATCGCTTCCTCTAAGTTTATGCGCTTTGCCGGCGTTAAACGAATGGTTTCGTCAACGCCTGAAGCGCGAATATTCGTAAGCTTCTTCGTCTTGGTCGGGTTCACCTCCAAGTCGTTGTCTCGGCTGTGCTCGCCGATAATCATGCCTTCGTACACCTCTTCTTGCGGACCAATAAAGAGGACTCCGCGTGGCTCCAAAGCACCGAGTGCGTACGTCGTCGCCACGCCACTCGTCGTGCAGATGAGCATTCCTTTTCGAACCTTATCCATTTGCCCTCGCGTCGGTCCGTAGGAATGAAAGGCGCGTTGTAAAAATCCCGTGCCTCGCGTCAAGTTGATAAACTCCTGACGGAACCCAATCAATCCTCGCGACGGCGCGAGAAAGGTCAAACGCGTTCGCCCTCCTTCTCCCGCATCTGGTTGCATATCAGTCATCTCCCCTTTTCTTTGCGTTATCGCCTCAATGATACCACCGACGTCCGCCTCGTCCGCCTCAACGATGACCTCTTCGATGGGTTCAGTCTTTCTCCCCGTCGCCTCATCGACGCCGTAAATGACCGCCGGCGGCGATACCGACAGTTCAAATCCTTCGCGACGCATCGTCTCTATCAAAACGCCTAAATGAAGCTCACCGCGTCCTTGAACGTCGAGACCTTTTCCGTCGGGCGCGATTTCGACGCGAAGCGCAACATCTGTCTCGGCTTCCGCCTTTAATCGCTCTTCGATTTGTCTCTCCGTCAATTGCTTACCCTCCTTGCCGGCGAGACTGGAATCGTTGACGGAAAAACTCATGCGCAAAGTCGGCGGATCTATCGGCGTCGAGTGCAGTGGTTCCGTAACGTCGACGTCGCACAGCGTGTCAGTCACTGTGGCGTCCATGACGCCAGAGATTGTGACAATGTCGCCGCTCGCCGCGCGCTCTATTTCGTTGCGCTTCAAATTGGTCGACGTGAAAATTTTCTGCACGCGAAAAGACTCTCGAACGCCGCCGGTTCCGATGCGTAGCGCTTGTAGACGATCACCCACTTTACACGAACCATCCACCACTCTCCCGGTGACGATTCGACCGAGAAACGGATCTCTATCAATCATGGATACGAGCATTCGAAACGGCGCGTCGCCGCGCCCGCTCGGTGGCGGTATGTGATCGACGATGAGCTTGAGTATGGGCTCTATCGATCCAGTACCTGTCGCAATTTGCTCTCGCGCTTCCGCCAACGACGTGCTCGCGACGCCCGCTCGAGCCGACGCGTAGCAGACTGGGAAATCCAACTGTTCGTCGTTCGCGCCGAGCGAGGCGACCAAATCGAAAATGTTTGTCTCCACCGCGTCGCATCCCGCTTGGTTCACCCCGTCTCGATCCACTTTATTCAAAACGACGACGGGTTTCAACCCTTTTTGCAAAGCCTTTCTCAGCACGAATTTCGTCTGCGCCATCGGCCCTTCCGACGCGTCGACGAGCACCAACACGCCGTCCACCATGTCCAACGCTCTTTCCACTTCGCCGCCAAAGTCTGCGTGCCCGGGAGTATCGACCGCGTTGACGACGTACCCACCGTACGCGAAACTCGTATACTTGGCCTGAATCGTAATCCCTCGCTCCTTTTCGAGCGACCTGGAGTCCATCGCGCGTTCCGGCGACGTCGACGAAGACGAAGACGATGCGGCTTCGTGATTCATCAGTTTATCCATGAGCGTCGTCTTCCCGTGGTCCACGTGCGCGATGACCGCGACGTTTCGCCGCCTCGCGTTCGAACCCGCCGCGGCGTCGGACGAGAACGAACGACGTCCCATCGCCCGCGAGACGACCATCGCGGCGACGCGCACCGCGGGGAGCGCGCGAACCGCCGCCATCGCCGTCACTCACTCGCGCGTGGAAAAGTGAAGTCGTCACTTTTTGGTTCGCGTCCATGTACGTCGACGAACACCCGACGGCGGGAGGAGGACGATGCGCGCGAGCGAGCGAGGAGTACGCCGCCGGGGACGTCGTCGTGCGAGACGTGGCGATCGATTTCGAGCGCGTCGTCACGGGCGTGGAGCGTTGGAGTTGTCAGGCGTGTGGACGCTTTTTGGAACACATTTGTCTCGCGCTGCCGAGCGCTGGCGACGACGACGACGCGAAGAGGGTTAAATCGGCGCTGGTGGACACGCGGGAGCAAGACTGCGCTCTTCCAGACCGCGTCGTCGTCCGTGGGTACGGTGGTGAGGAGTTGGCGTCGTGCGCGTCTCGACAGGCGTGCGCGTGGAGACGTCGGACCGACGCGGGCGCAGAGGCGACGGCTGGGTGCACGTTTGGAGAGCGCGGCGTTGATTTCTCAGCTTTCGAGACGAAACGGTCGTCGAAGGACGAGGATGACGATGAAGTTGAATATTACGAGCGCGTCGAGGCGTTGGCGGCTCGACTCTACGCGGCGCAGTTGCTCGACGGGGACGGCGAAAAGAGCCGAGCGGTGAAAGAAAAACACGCCGACGCGAAGAGCTTGGAGGATGCGTTTGTTAAACGCGCCGACAGCGCCGTCTCGGCGCTGCGAAAGATTATCGGTGCCGTCGATGCGCCTCGCACTGCGAAGCCGACCGTTGAAGGTTGGCTCTCGGTCGTTTCCGCCGTCGTGCTGAATTCAGTCACGGTTAAAATTCCAAATCCGATGTTGCGCTACATCGCCTGTTTGGACGCGGAAAGCGAAGACGTGCGAAATTCTGCGATGCGAACCCTGCGACCTGCGATTTCGCAAATGCTGGAAAATGCTGGAGACAACTCTTCGAGCTCTGAGGAGGAGGAGGAGGACGACGACGACGACGATGCGTACGACGGCGACGAACGCATCGAATTCGACTGGGGCGACGGCCTCAACTTTACGAGCGATTTATTTCCTTCGAGCGAAGGCATCGCTCTGCTCGGAGCGTGCTCGGCGATAAATCACTCGTGCGAACCCAATTGCGAAGTCGGTTTCATCGATTCCACCGATGTCATCATCATCGCCACGCGCGATATCGACGAAAATGAAGAACTTACAATCGCGTACGTGCCCGAAGAGTTGCCAGTGGACGAACGTCGGGAAGAGCTCTCAACGCGATACGGGTTCGAGTGTCACTGCGCCAAGTGCGAGCGCGAATTGGCAAAAAAGGCGAAACGAACGTGCGCGTGATCGTGTAATGAATAGTGAAATCTTGTCCTAACGCTCTGTTCGACTCGAGCGCGGTACAAAAATGAAAAACTCGCGACAACCGAGAGCAGGGTGCTCAAAATTCAAGCTGACAGCTGTCTGGAGTGAATGAATGAATGAACGAACCTCAGTACCCGTCGTCGCTCTCGTCGTCGCTGTCGATAGCGCGAAACGATATGGATGGCGCGAGAGATGCAGCGTCGGATGCGGCCAAACGGGTGGCGCAGCACACGATGGATGCCGCCGTTAGCGCGCTCGCGTTGTGTCCACGAACGTTAATCTTGTTGGATGCGTTTCACCCGGTCGGTTCGCACGAGCGCGCCGAGTTCATCTCTCGCCTGATGGCTCTGGCGGCGTTGCACTACGCGCAACACATGGCGAGTCATCGCGCCTGGCGCTCGAGCGCGCGGGCGTGGACAAAGATGATGGATGGAGACTCGAGAGGAACGCTGGCGGCCATCGCGGGTGCGTGCGCGTGGGCCGGGTTCGGCGCCGAACCGCTGAGGTTGTCGAGAAGGACGTACCGGGCGCTGTTGGGACGGGAATTGGCGACGCGAATCGGAAACGACGCGATAGAACGCGTAATGGATGAGAAATCGCTCGCGTCGTTGGCGGTGGTGAATCCGGCGAACGGGCAGGCAACCGGAGCGGACCCGCTCGCGGCGAGCGTCGCGGCTCCGACTTTCGCCCGCATGGCTTTAGACGCGGCTGCGAACGGAGTCGAGGCGTTCGTTGATTTGATTTATCACGGGCACTGTTTGTTCCAAAGCAACCCTTGGACCGCACCTGCTCTCTTCGGCTGCGCCGTGTACGGACAAATCATGTCTTCGTCGCGAATGTTTGACGACGACGAAGCGAAAAAGGAGGCGCACCGCGCAGAGACAGCTTCAAACCGGCTTCGTGAGTTATTGATACACGCGAATGCGAACGGCGAGGCGATCGCGCTGGCGAATGGCTGCAAAGTTGAGGCAGAAGAGGCGATGGCAACGCTTGAGGCTGGGCAAGAGTTTGTGTACAGAAGACAGGTTCTCAACGCGAGGTCTCGCTTCCCCGCAGATATTTATGCGGCGGTGGCGAACTTCTTGCCCATGGTGGCTATTCTACCGAAGCTCACCCGCGGTGAGCCCGTGTCTGCCTGGAACGTGCAGATTGCGATGACGGCGTTCAACGGTATCCGCTCCGCCTTGGGCATACTTGCCGAAAATGTTACGACTCTGAGAACGGCTGAGATGCACGCGGCGCACGTCTCGAATCTTTACGAGTCTTTAGACGCTCTTCACTGGCAAGGAGGTGAAAGCGCGATGGAAGCAATCACGTCGCGCAGTATAGCGTTGAGCGTCCCCGAAGACGACATGTCTCTTGTAGAAGTCGAAGGACTCGTTTTGATGGGTCACGACGGCATGGCAGTCATACGTAATCTCGACCTCGTCCTTTGTCGGGGAGACTCGCTCGCCATTGTCGGTCCTCCGCAATGTGGGAAAACGGTGCTGGTTAAGGCGCTTATCGGGTTGTGGACTAAAGGCAGTGGGAGCGCGCGCGTCGTTGACCGACGATCCATTTGCGTATTGTCCAGACGACCGTATGTTCCGATGGGTACTCTCCTAGACGTATGCACTTATCCTTTGCCTGCTTCCGATGTTGGAAGTGAAACGAGAAGCGTCATCTCCAAGGTGATGGTGGAGTTAGGTTTATCCAAGTACATAGAATATCTCGACACCATCTCACCTTGGACGGATCTCATGAGTCTCAGTGAACAGCAACGTTTCGCCGTTTGCCGGGCGGTGGTGAGCAAGGCGGAGCTCTGCATCCTCGATGATGCGACGTCCGCCATGGACCCGAAAGATAGAGCAATCGCATACAGAGTACTGAAGGAACACGTTGGAGGTATTTTGAGTCTCGGTGATGAAATCTCACTGCCGCGACTTCACGAGCGCACGATCAGAATACACGCAAACGGCTCGTGGAGTGATTTCACCCACGAGGAGACGGCGCCGCCGAAGGTCGAGTCCCAGCGCGAAGAGCAAGTTTTGCAGCCTAGGTCCGTGATGGAGCAACAACGCACCACGGATAATTCCGAGCCTAAAAGTTTTAGTCCGCTTCAAATGGATGCGACCAGGCGCGAGAATCAGTTTTTGCGACGTCAAAAGAAGAATGTGGCTCGCGCGCTCGGAGTCAAGCCTGAAAAATTGGGAGTGGTTCCCACGCCGACAAAGACGGAGAAAAAGTCGCCACGAAGTTCACCATCCACGCGTTCGCTGTCGTTTGATCCTCTCGCGTAGATGTTATTTAGGTTAACTAACTCTGTTTCTAAATCATCATGTACAATTTACTTTTAAACAAATGCGAAACCTTCTGAGCCATTCTCAATGGCGAAGGTTAAGCGTTCTCTAAGGATAACCTTTGAACTATACTCTGGTAGATCAAGCTGGTTGAAGCACGTGTGTGCTGTTGGGAGTTTTGAGTCTTCCGCCTGCACGCGATGTATTTGGAACTTTTGAGGTCCCTGCATCCCTTGCAGAGCGGCGAAGCCGTCGAGTGGAACCTTTGACGTGCCGGTTGAAAACATCAGCAGGCGCGCGAGATTTTCCTTTGACAGCTCTCGCAAAACTTCCCAAAACCACTGAATTTGTTTGGAACCGACGCCGTAACCGCCGTGATAATCGGTATTGGCGCGCAAGTCTTCGATGTCGATGTCTGGGGTACCGCTGATCAACAACTCCAACTCGGCGGCGTTCAGTATTGATATCAGGTCTCGAGGAATAACTTCTTCAAATCCGTTGACGAAGGCGGAGATTTGTTCCTTGACTGCATTTGTCATGCGGTGAGCTGTGACGAGGTTGACATATTCCAGCTTGTTCTCATCCGTCACCGTCATGTTTCGACCATTTTCGACCAAGTCGTGTACTTGCGTTTCTCCAAAAAAGTTTGTCGTTTCGCTAAAAGTGTACTCGACGACGCCGTCAATGGAATTCTCTAAAAGCCACTTCAAGCCTTTGTAGTAATCAGGATCCACGCCCTCCATGTCTTCATAAGTCAGAGGCATGCCCAAAATGTGTTTGTATATCGGGCGAGTGAAGTACGCATTCAACAAGACTTCGTCGAATAGTGCCTTGCCAACAAGTCTTCCCACAAATCTAAAGTAGCTGAGATGCTCTGGGTTGATGACGCTGTTCGGGTTGGGCTGATAGCATCCTTCATGCGAAAGCTCGAACAAGGCGATGTTCGGGTTGAAAATCTCACGCGCCAAAATTGTAAACCACTCTTTCGTGAGGCCTCCGCCATCCATACCCTCCTCATCCTTGAAGACGACTGTCAGCTTGCTGTGAAGCTCGTCGCCGCTTCGGTTGCGTAGCTGGTTATAAGAATCTTGGAGAATATACTCGCGCCTGATGAGTAGCTGTCTGTTCGGAACCCGCGGCGCTCGGTCGCGTAACTTCCTGATTTGCTGACGCAAATGGTTTCTCTTCACATCAAAGTCGAGCAATCTTGGATTCTGCAGCAGTAGCTTGAGCGAACTAGAAAGCAACTGCGGCGTACTTCTGAGCATGTTGTTGAGGACATCTCGATGATTTTCGACAAATCGCCATACTTCGCCCAGTACAGCAGCCATCTCAGATTCTTCACCTCCTGCTGCCGCTAGAACAGTGAACATCTGACTCGATGTACGCTGGAGCGCGCCGCTAGACATGCCCGGAGCGGGTGACAGCGCGCGGAATAGAGACGAGCCGTGCGATGGAAGCACTCCAATACCTGACTGTCTTCTGCTCCTGGAAATGGTCGGTTCTATCAACGGGAACAGTTCCGAAGCGATCAACATGTAAGCGTTGATGCCATCATACAGGTAGGTTTGCGTCGAAGCTCGATCGAACAAAACGGTTTCGCCTTCCGCGTCGTTCGAGTCGCTCCGTTCGTCTCGAATAAGCACGGCGTGCTCGCCGAGCATTTCCCACATAGGTCGAAGAGCTTTTGCGTATCGAACGAGGTTCTCGGCATAATCGGTATCTGTTTTGATACAAGCGCCAACCGCCAGTGATTTGCGCCCGAGGTCGCGCAAATGCATCAAAAGCTTCACAAAGCACGTGGTGAGTCGATTGAATCTTGGCATCTCATCCACGACGGTGTTCTTCGCGCGAAGGATCACGTCTTTGGAGGTCTCAGTGAGACCGCTCTCGCCCCGGGACGCCTTAGCGGCTTGGACCATGTTGTTTGCACAACTCACTGCTTTGTGCTGCAAATCCTCAAGAACGCATGGAATTGCTGTGAATGAGGCTTCACAAATTCTCGTGAAAACTTTGATAAACTTGTCATACGCCGCCGTCGATAAGTACGGTTCATCCAAAAATCTAGTGGCATTCGATATGAGTCGAGGATTGTTCGAAATTCTTTGATACGATTCTCGTCTATCTGGGTGCACCTCATTCGTGAACGATGGTCGCTCTATCAACGCATCGAGACAAGTTGCCAGAAGCTCGTGCACCTTGCTGTCGTTTGCTGGCGCTCGGTACATCATCTGAAGAAGCACTGCCTCGATGTACACGTCTACCACCTCGCAATCTCCAGATTTTTCTCGCGAGACTGCGCGAATGACATCATCAACCTGACTGACATCAGACGGAGAAGTACTTGGTAATTCATCCGATGTGAACAACGAGCGCAAGGCAGATATTGGCATGCCTTGAATGAAAGTTGAATCCTGGACGTGCTTGTTGCGCGTGACGAGCGACGCAAACAATCCGAGAAGGCGCTTGATCACCAGATCAACGTGCAAGACGTCGCCATGCGTGAGACTGACTCTGTCACGCACACCATGTTGTGCTTTCTTCGCCTCATCTAAGCCATCGACGGAAGGTAGCCTGCTCAATAAGATTTCTTCAAAAATCTGCCTCATCAATCGATGACGATTTGAATCCACAGCGCTCAAGTTTACGCATATCTTGCTCAAAGTTTCTTTCGATTCAAACTTTCTCAGCTTGAAGAGCCCTAAAAGCGTGCGAATGTTACTTTCACTCAACTCGACGTGCGCCTTGAAAGGTTTGAATTCATCTTCGTCTCGCACCGTAACTTCGGTTGAGTGAGGAGCACTTCGACCGAGTCTATCGATATCTCCGCGCGTCCAGTGACTCGGGCGAGCGCCATCGCTATCTCGATCTCTTCCGGCGCTAGAAGTACTCGCAAGAGGTATGCTTTGATCACCTTGTGCAACATCTGCCAAAGTTAGTCTCCGCTGAAGCACCGCATTCGCATGAGCAGTCGTCGTTCGAATGAGCTCACGTTGAATATCAGTAGGTAGAGCAGAAATGAACTCCAAATCAATCGGTACGATGGATGCGGCCGTCGCAGATCGACTCTCTCGATCCACTAATATGGCTCGCGCCTGAGCTGCGAGGCGATTAGCCTCGAGGAAGCCATCACGCAATTCAGCAGACAAGAGAGCGAGTTGATTTGAGTCAATGCCAAGCGCGGCGGCGGCGGCGTGCTGTCTGGCAGAGCGTTCTTCGACAGACTCTTCTCGGACTTCTTCAATAGCCTTGGCGCTCGAAACCTCCTTTGGAGCTTTCATCTCTTCATCCACAGCAGTTTCTGGTACGGCTGACTTGGGCGCCAACGAATTCAGGAAGTCTGCATCTCTGCACACAGAGTCTCCGATGGTCCAGAATCCAGACCAGAAACTCGCCCGCGCATGTCTGCCATCTAGACTCCAGTAAGTTTGATCCCGGACTCTGAACGCACTTGGAGCCTGTGCCTGATATGTTCCATCACCCAACCATAAAATTGCTTTCGCAGAAGAGAGAGGATCCAGATATTCCATGCTCGACGACGGGCGCACCGCGAGTCTCGCCATTTCACCGCTTATGGACGTCAGAACTTCTTGCAATGATCGACGGCCAGTCATATCCATGGGAGCTGATAACGTGATATTGAGATTCGACCCATCTCGCTGGACATCCATTCCCTCGAAACGTAATCGTCCGGTGTTCTCGTCATCGGTGGACCAAATGCTTGGATCGCGATGCTGATGCGTGAAAACGCCACCAAACACGTTCTCTGTCGATTGACTCTCTGGACGGGTCCCTTCTTGACTTTCACCACCGCTTGAATTTTCAGTAGACGCGCCTACACTGACTTGGACGCCACCTGCAATCTCAAGATCGTTTAACACCCGAGCTTCAACGCGTGGGTCGGCACCTGACATAACAGTCGAGTAATCACTGTTCAGCCAGCGCTCCACTTGAGTTCGATCTACCTCAAGCCGTTGTCTGTGTGACGCATGCAACGTATGATCGAAGCCGGGGGCGTAAGCGCGAGAAAGGACGCGAACACCATGCGGCGAGCCATTTGATACCGTGACTGGATCGGGTTCTTCGAAATCGCCTTCTTCATCGTCGTCGTCGTCTTCCTCATCCGTCACCGCCTCGTACGCGTCGTACTCACCGCCATCTTCGTCGTCGTACAGCCCGTCATCGGAGAAGTAGTCGTCGGCATCCTCTGCTACTTCTGCAGTATCATCAAGCATCAGTGCGTCGTCTTCCTCTTCTTCCTCAGAGTCCTCTTCTTCAGAATCTTCCTCAGAATCTTCCTCGGAAGAGTCATCAGAGTCTTCGTCTTCAGCGTCCACGAGATCCTCGTCTTCAACTTCTTCACCCTCATGTAACACCATTTCGTCGTCGTCGTCGTCGTCGTCGTCGTCGTCGTCGTCATCGCCCATATTGAACTCTTCTCCGATAACCATATCAGTGTATTCGTTCGCAGTTCCGAAGTCATTACCACCGTCATCCTCGCCTGCTTCATTCATGTCTTCATCAAATTGTCCATCGAGAGCATCCATCGTTTCAATAACGTCTGCTTCGACATCTTCGTCAGCGTCATCATCAATGATGCGTGTAACTTGAATGTTACCACCGCCAGCATTTGCGATG
>Ga0255782_10001723_pt1 | contig 18436 bp, 9 predicted proteins | sample 101ome_26_FD_179980 | JGI IMG/M metagenome (GOLD analysis project Ga0255782, IMG submission 179980) | Coastal salt marsh microbial communities from the Groves Creek Marsh, Skidaway Island, Georgia - 101408AT metaG (version 2) | ecosystem: Environmental > Aquatic > Marine > Intertidal zone > Salt...
GGACGGGTCGACGGCGACGGCGCGGACGGGCGTCGGCATGACAACAACGACGTCGCGCGATGCAATGCGGACGACACAACACGTCGACGCCGGCGAACGTCCGACTCGATCGTCGTCGTCATGGGTCCCGGACGACGGGTGGCGCGGGCGGTGGTCGCGATCGCGGCGGAGGCGCGCCGCGGACGCGCCGGGCGAAGCGGCGTCGCGCCGTCGGGTTTCGGTTCGTTTCCTCCATTTGCGGCGGCTGCTGCTGCGTGGCACTCCGCGACGGAACCGACGGCGCGACGACCGTCTCGTTGGCGCCGCGGACCGCGGGCGGGGGCGGAGGAGACGCCGGAGGATACACCGGAGAGACGACGACCCGCGGCGGCGCCGGGCGCGGGCGCGGGGAGGGGTTACTTGGAGGCGAAGCGACGTCGAGCGGCGTTGGAGGAGGGCGTGCGCAGAAGCGTTCGAGCCGCCGAGGACGCGCTCGCGGTCGAGCGCGGATGGATCGGGACGAGGGAGAAGAAGGAGGAAGAGGGCGACGACGTTAGCGGTGACGCGACGCGGGCGTCGCCGGGGGTACGGGCGGTGGATCCAGAACTAGAGAGGTGCGCGCGGGTGGGACTGTTGGGCGCGCCGAACGCGGGCAAGTCTCAGTTGACGAATACGTTGGTGGGCGACAAGGTGACGGCGGTGAGCAGAAAGACGAACACGACGAGAACGCACACGATGGGGGTGAAGACGGTCGGGGAGCGGCAGATTGTGTTCGTGGATGCGCCGGGGATCGTCGGGGCGGAGCATTATCGAAACGCGGCGCACGGACGAAAAGTGGAGAGCGCGTTTGGCGTCGCGAGCGAGTGCGACGTGCTGCTCTTCGTCGTCGACGCGGCGAGACAGATGGAGAGACGAGATTTGAGGGTTTTGCATTTGGTTCAGAAGACTCGGGAGGCGATGCGGCGGTTTCTGTACGAGGATTACTTGGCGGAGAGAGAAGAGGGCGAGCCGAGCGCCGTTCCAGAGGCGGTGCTCGTGCTCAACAAGGTGGATAAGATTCCGTCCGAACGCCGAAATGATTTGATTAAAATGGTGAAAGATTTCCAAGCCGGTGAGCACTATGCGTTTTCGCGAGTGTTCCCGATCAGCGCCATGACGGGTGCGGGAACCAAGGCGCTCATGGAGTACTTGCTCGAGCGAGCGCCGCTCCGCGAATGGGAATTCGACGCGACGACGTCGACAGAGATGACCAACGTGCAGCGCGCGCTCGAAATCGTGCGCGAAGGCGTGTATAATCGCGTCCACGCCGAGCTGCCTTACGGGGTCGATCTCGTGCACGTGTCTTGGGAAGACTTTAGAAATGGCGACGTGCGCATCGAGCAAAATATTCTCGTCGACACGGCGAATCAGCGCAAAATTGTCGTCGGTAAAGCCGGGGAAGTCATTGGACAAATAGGCATAAACTCGCGCGTCGTGCTCGAGGCGGCGTTTAAGCGCAAAGTGCACCTCATTCTGAATGTGCGTTTGAAGAAGCGTCGCAAGAATTACGGAGGCGCGGGAGCGTCGCAAATGCTAAGTGAGGAGTATTAGAAAAAACTTACGGTAGTTGTACCACTAGGTAGGATGTGATAGGACATAGCACAAACAAACTCTTCTTTCCAGATTAAAATAAATACACACAGTTCCTTCAATTCAGCGCTCTGGACGAGTTCGTCTCGTCTCTTCAACGCTCTACTGAAGTAGTACACTCAATTCAAACAACAATTTCATTTCACACTAGTTTTGGCGGCGTTTCGGTGCGTCGCGCGCCGCCGCCGCCGCGAGTCTTCGGTGATCCCCTCTTCAACGATTTCATGCGCTTCGCCTCTTCCTCCCGCGCATCCATGAAGCTTCGAACGCGCTCGATGACGGTGAAGTAAATCATGCCTCCGAGGCTAATCTCAATCATCCGCGGTACGGCGCCTCGAAAGAAAAATCGAACGCCAAACGACTCGGCGAGTTTTCGTAATCCTCTCAACCCACCCGGATACGTCTTTGGATTGAGCCCGAGAGAGCCCGCGCACACATCTGCCGTGCGAGAGACATCGAACGGCGTCGTCAACAAGCCCGTGAGCGCGCCCGCCACGCCACCGATGACGGCGGTCTCGCTCGCCGCCAACTCTGCCTCGCCGACTCCCCCCTTGGCTCGACGCGCCGTCGACTTCATCATCTCAAAAGCCGACATTTGAATCATATCGAACGGCAACTCCCTCGCCAAAAAGCTCGCCATCCCAACCCCAAACTCCCTCTTCCTCGCCGCGATTCTCACCGCCGTCCAGAGCGTCATCCTATTCGCCTGCATGCGCCTCGACAACAGCTCCATCGGCGCCAACACCACGCTCGCCGCCAACGCCCCGCACGCCGCCGCGACCCCAGGATTCGCCCCGAAGCTCTTCTTCAACGTTTCATACGTCCCCATGAAGAGCGCCGTGCCCGGAATCGCCCCGATGAGATCTGGAACGATCCCTCGGTACAGTTGCGTAAAGTCTCTCGCGCCCAACCGACTCGGCGCCCCGATCGCCCTCGCCTGCGTCCTCGTCTTGATCGTATTCACCGGAAACAGCACGAGTTGACACGCCATCGCGGCGCAGGACCCGGCGAGGACGCCCGCGCGGAGGTTATTCGCCACGTTTCGCGGCGTCGCGTCCGCGTTCCGCGCGTCGCGATCGGCATTTTCGCGTCGTGTCGACTCGGCACCGTTACGGCGACTCTTCGGTTGAACCACCTTGATCGTTCGCGTCGTCGTCGTCGATGCGAGTCGACGGGGACGCCGACGGTCGGCGTCGGTGCCGCGGGTGGTGTTCGCCGCGACGGCGCCGCGCGATCTCTCTCCCATCGGCGGCGTCGGCGTCTGGGGATCGGATCGATGATTGATGCGTCTCCAACCTGGCGGCATCTTGTTGGAGTGTCGCGCGGACGCGAAAAAATGGAAATTTTGTTGACATGACGATCGTTACAAACGTCTACGCACGACGACGCGATGGGATGCGAATCAGGCATCTAAGGATTTGGAGACGATTTCAAAGACATTCTCGGAGAGCCCATCCTTGGCGCGAATGCGCTCGAGTTGGGCGCGCATGGCGGCGGAACGCGTCGGTTCAAATTTCTTCCAGCGGGTAAAGGCGCTCACCATGCGGCTGGCGACTTGACCGTTGAGATCGTCGAGTTGAAGGACGATGTCGGCGAGGAAGGCGTAGCCGGAACCGTCGATGGCGTGGAAGTTGGTGGGAGAGGCGCAGAAACCGCCGATGAGGGAGTACACCTTGTTGGGGTTCTTGATGTCAAAGACGGGATCGTCCATCAACGCCCGAACGTTGGCGAGGTTGTTTTCGAGCGAGGCGCCGGCTTGGATACCGAGCCATTTGTTCATGACGAGCGGGTCGTGCTTCCACTCGCTGTAAAAGTTTTCGAGCGCCTTGACGCGTTCGGGGCAGTCCTTGCCGGAGAGCGCGTTGAGGGCGGCGATTTTGTCCGTCATGTTGTCGGCGGCGGAAAATCGCTCGTACGTCATGGCGGCAATCTCGGGGGCGTCCAAATAGGACAAGTAGCCGATACACGCGTTCTTGAGCGTGCGCGCAGCTCGATCCGCGGGTTCGTTGGAGTACACCGCGGCGCTGTTGGCCGAGACGGTGGCTTCCAACTCGGATCGAAGGGCTTGCGCAAGCGACGTCATCACGAATTTGCGCGCCGAGTGCACGAGCGCCGGGTCCACCGTACCTTCCTCGAGCATTTCGCTCAGTTCACCCTCGGACGGAACCATCATCGCGCGCGCGATGAAAGACTTGTCCGCATCCACAGCCTTGGCGCCGTCTAATATGGTTCGCATCGCCGTGGTGATGGCGTCGTCCATCTTGAATGCGGCTTCGCCGTCGGCAATCAAGCCGAGGCAGAGGTTTCTGAGCAAAGTCTGGCCGGCTTCCCATCTGTTGAAGGCGTCCGAGTCATTCTTCATGAGGAACAAAAGGTCAGACTGGGTCAAGTTGGTGGTGAGCTTGACTGGGGCGCTAAAGTTGCGCAGGATGGACGGCACCGGCTTTTGCTCGACGCCGGTGAAGGTGTACGTCGCCTCAGATTGGTCAAACTTGAGCACCGTCGTCGTGCCGACAGATTGACCGTCGAGCGTGAGCGCCATGTCATTGCCATCTGGACCAATGAGACCGACGGCGATCGGGCAGAGCACCGGAACCTTGGAGTCTTGACCGGGCGTCTTCGGCACCGTCTGAGAGCACTTGAGCGTAAACGTCTTGGCCGCTTCGTCGTACGCGCCTTCAACGCTAACGCGCGGGGTTCCGGCTTGGGAGTACCACGGCTTGAAAGTGGACAAGTCGACGCCGTTTGCATCGCTCATCGCGGCGAAGAAGTCTTCAGTGGTGACAGCCTGGCCATCGTGACGTTGAAAGTACAAATCCATACCCTTGCGGAAACCATCCTTGCCGAGCAACGTCTCGTACATGCGAACCACTTCGGCACCCTTCTCGTACACGGTCACGGTGTAAAAGTTGTCCATCTTAATGTACGATTCCGGTCGGATCGGGTGCGCCATTGGACCCGCGTCTTGCGGGAACTGAGCCATACGCAGGCGAGCAACGTCGCCAATGCGCTTGACGCCGCGAGAGTTCATGTCGGCGCTGAATTCTTGGTCTCTGTACACCGTCAAGCCCTCCTTCAAGCTAAGCTGGAACCAGTCTCTGCACGTCACGCGGTTACCAGTGTAATTGTGGAAGTATTCGTGCGCGACGACGCCTTCAATCGCGGCGTAGTCGGCATCGGTGGCGCTCTGCGGAGTGGCCAACACGAGTCGAGAGTTGAAAATGTTCAACGACTTGTTCTCCATAGCGCCCATGTTGAAATCATCGACGGCGACAATGTTGAAGAGATCCAAATCGTACTCGAGGCCGAAAGTGTCTTCGTCCCACTTCATCGACTTGATGAGGCTCGTCATGGCATGTTCGCACTTGTCCAAGTTGTGGTCCTCGACGAAGATGCGAAGTGTCACCTCCTTACCTGTCATGGTGGTAAATTTGTCTTCCACCATGCCGAGCTTACCGGCGACGAGCGCGAACAAATACGACGGCTTGGCCCACGGATCTTCCCAAACGGTAAAGTGACGTCCGCCGTCCAAATCTCCAGACTCGATAAGGTTACCGTTCGACAACAACACCGGGTACTTGGCCTTGTCCGCGGAAATTCGCGTCGTAAAGATGGACATCACGTCCGGTCTGTCTTGATAGAAAGTGATGCGTCTGAACCCCTCCGCCTCGCACTGCGTGCAAAAGTTACCAGAGCTCTTGTACAAACCCTCCAACGCCGTGTTCTCTTGCGGTTTAATCACGGTTGAAATGCTCAACTCAAACGTCGTGTTCGTCGGCAACGACTTGAGCGTCAACCCCTTCGCCGTGCGCTCGTAATCCGTGTGTTCGGTCCCGTCAATCTTCACCCCGGCGAGCTCGACGGACTCATCTCCGTGCAAAAACAACGTCGACGCGTCCGCTTTACGCGATTCAACCGCAATCGTCGACGTCACTCGCGTCGTTTCCTCGCCCAACTCAAAGTCGAGGTTCACCTTTTCGAACCCGTGCGTCGGCGACTCGTAATCCTTGAGATAGATCGGTTTCGGCGCCTCCACCGCGACCGCCGCGCTCGCTGCGCTCGCCTTTGTCCGCGTCACCGGCGTCGTCGTCGCCCCGCGTCGAAACGTCGTCGGTTTCGTCGTGGCTGACGTCGTTGACGTCATCTTTTGTAGTGCCGTACGCATCGCTCTCGACGCGCTCGCTCGCATGGTTTTTCGACGCGACACGCGATGAAACGAGAAAAACGAAAGTCGCGTTCGCTCCTACGATTCCGCGTCGGCGTCGAACGTCGTCGCACTCTCGCGTCGAGGTATGACGTTCACAAGCGTTGCGTGCACTTTTTGCGTCATTAATCCGCGCTTCGAATGTTCCCGACGTTTGACGAACGCCCGACGCGTTCCGCGACGACGTTCGACGCCGAACGCACCGAACGCGAGCGTGCGAGGGAGCGCGCGGCGATGGAGGCGTTGGCGTCGAAGCGTTCGACGCGAGAGAACGAGGAGGATGGGCGTCGGCAGTTGGTGGTGTTTGAGAAGAATTTCTATTACGAACACCCGAGCGTGACGGCGAGAGCGCGCGAGAGAGTCGAGGGGTTCATGCGCGAGCGGGAGATTCGGGTGACAAAGGGAACGGATGTGCCGCGGTGCGTGGAGACGTTCGATGAGGCGTCGTTCCCGGGGTATTTGACGAGGGATTTGAAGGCGAGGGAGAGTTTTAAAGCGCCGTCGGCGGTGCAGTCGCAGGCGTGGCCGGTGGCGTTGAGCGGGCGGGATTTGGTGGCGATCGCGGAGACGGGGAGCGGGAAAACGCTGAGTTATGTGTGTCCAGCCATCGTGCACGTTAACGCGCAGCCGTTGTTGGGGAAGGGTGAAGGACCGATCGCGTTGGTTTTGGCGCCGACACGCGAGTTGGCGTGTCAAATCGAACTCGAAGTGGCGGCGTTCGCCGCGTCGAGCGAGGTGAAGCACGTGTGCGTGTACGGTGGGGTGCCGAAACCTCCGCAGATACGCGCGCTAAAGACGGGACAGAGCGAAATTTGCGTCGCGACGCCAGGGAGGTTGATTGATTTTCTAGACTGCGGCGTCACCAATCTCAAGCGCACGAGCTTTGTCGTCCTCGACGAGGCTGATAGGATGCTAGACATGGGCTTTGAGCCGCAGATTCGAAGAATCTTAAATAAAGTCAGACCCGATAGGCAGATCCTCATGTTTACCGCGACTTGGCCGAGGGAGGTGCGAGAGATTGCGCGCGACTTTCTCAAGACAGATCCGGTGGAGATTCGCATCGGCGGCTCGGGCGACGGATTATTGGCGAGCAAAAACGTGACGCAAATAGTCGAAGTCCTCGAGTCCCGGGACAAATATGATAGATTGATCAAGATTTTAGAGACAGAGATGGATGGAAGTCGACTGCTCGTCTTTGTCGAAACGAAATCAGGCGTGGATGAACTGACTCGAAAACTTCGAGTGAACGGTTGGCCGGCGTTGGGATTACACGGCGACAAAAACCAAGAGGAGCGCGATTGGGTCCTCGGCGAGTTTCGAGACGGAAAATCACCAATCATGTTGGCGACCGGCGTCGCCTCTCGCGGTCTAGACGTCGACGGCATCAAGTGCGTCATCAATTACGATTTCCCAAAGGACGCGTCCGAGTACGTCCATCGCGTCGGCCGAACCGGTCGCGCGGGCAAACTCGGCAAGTCGTACACCTTCTTCACCGTAGACGACGGTAAACACGCCAGAGAACTCACGGAGATTCTCAAGGACGCGAAACAACCCATTCCTAGCTCACTTAGACAGTTTGCGTCGTCCTAAGCGTTCGATTGTAATTTCGCTGGGAGCGTAGTTTGTAAACACCAGAATACCAAACGCGTCGTCACTCCTCGACCGCACGCGTCCGAGCGTCGGTTCACGCGTCGACGTCGAACGACGATAAACGCACCCGATCGACCGAAACCCGCCATGTCGCTCGCGAAAAACTACCTCATCGCGTACAACGCCGCGTTGATCGCCGGTTGGTCTCGCGTGCTGTACCTCACCGCCCTGGCGCTCGCCAGCACCGGTCCGGCGTCCGTCTACGCCGCCGTCGAGCGTCCGCTGATGTACGCGCAGACGGCGGCGATCGCCGAGATCGCGCACGCCGCGTTGGGTCTCGCGCGTTCGCCCGTGCTCGTCACCGCGATGCAGGTAAGCTCGAGGTTGATGGTGGTGTGGGGCGTCCTCGTCCTCGCGCCCGTCTCTCGCGTCGCGAGTCTCCCGCTCTTCGGCCCGGTTTCCATCGGTGTCCCGAGTTTAATGTTCGCCTGGGGTATCACCGAAGTCATTCGGTACGGGTTTTACTTTTTCAAGCTCTTGGGCGACGTTCCAAAGGTTGTGACGTGGTGCAGGTACACGCTCTTCATCGTCTTGTACCCGCTCGGCGTGAGCTCAGAGCTCTTCCTCGCGTACAGTGGGTTCGCGCAATTGGTGAAGAAGAACCCGTTGGCGTACCCGATGCCGAACGCGTTAAACATTTCGTTCCACTTGCCGACGTTTATGATAATGTTTTTCGCCGGGTACGTTCCGGGATTTCCGATGTTATACTCGTACATGTTTGGACAGCGTAAAAAGGTGCTTGGAGGCGTCGGTAAGGCGAAGCGCGACTGAGCGACTGATAGTGAGTGCGAGTGATCGTGTGAAGATGGAAGAGAGAGAGTGTGTGTTAGACGAGACATTATTAATTGATTTTAATAAACTTATTGATACAGTAGTTGTTAAGTGCGCGACGACGAGTGCGTGGACGGCGTCGGCGTGGAGAATAATGTGGATTTTTGTGTACTACCGTAGTAGAGCGTTTCATTACATGTGTATCGTGAACAAAACCTATCATATCGTCATCATAGGAGTCATCGTGGGCGGTGCAGGTATCGTCGTTATTCGTCATAACGAAAATCGTAGGCGTCACTATTTACGATGCAATCGTGAATACGCTTGAGACACGCCGACATGCGCACGTATGACGCGTTTGATATCGTCTCCTTGACTTCATCGAGTGCATCCATGGTGTTTCTTAGCGGAACGTTACGTCGAGAAACGTCTCGACGATTTGCAATCCTTCTTTGAAATACATCCAGTCCTGCATCTCGAGGGATTTCACAGCAGTGGTCGTCATGGAGCACTTGTAAATTCTCCCGAGCAATTTCGTACATGTCATTTGGTATTGATTCACGCAGCTCTTGTTGCAGAAGATCCACGGCGTTCTTAACTTCAGGGAAGAGCTCATCTTCCCTGAAGCCTTCATCCCAAGGACATCCGTGTTCATACGCGTACTTCAAGCATTCAAGTTGGCAAAATTTCGCGGCGAGTTGACACGTTAATGCATTCCACGGACATCCGTTCTCGTGTAAGTACTTCAAACAATCAAGATGGCCATCTTTCGCGGCGCAATGGCACGCACCCTCATCCCACGGACATCCGTTCTCGTGCGCGTACTTCAAGCATTCAAGATGGCCACGCATAGCGGCAATTTGACACGTGAGCCCTTTGACATCCCACGGACATCCGTTCTCGTGCGCGTACTTCAAGCAATCAAGATGGCCACGCATAGCGGCAATAAGACACGTGAGTGCATCCCACGGGCATCCATTCTCGTGCATATATTTCAAGCAATCAAGACGGCCAAGCATAGCGGCAACTTGACACGTGAATGCATCCCACGGACATCCGTTCTCGTGTAAACGTCGCACACGGCTGACATTCCCGGCGGTCGCGCTGCGAAGCATCTCCACACAACTCGGAGGCCCGACGCCAGCGTCATGTCGGCACCTATAAAGCCTCACTCCAAAAGGAGTACAGCAGTAGCGTTCACACGACTCTGACATCCCGTCATCTGACGTCGGCGCGTCCGACATGCTCGTCACCACCACTGCTCGTCTCTTGATGCTTTATCACGCTCCGTTTGTCGAATCACCGGGCCGTGCGACGCGCGTCGATGTATGAGGACGCCCGCGAGCGCGAGCCTCGTCACACATCGGTGGCATTTTTGAATCCATCGCGTTGAAACCAATCTGCGGCTCGAACGCACCGCAATCCTGTCTCTCACGTCTGTGATGTTTGTTACAAGTTTTTTATCGCTACTGCTGTACTCCTTTTGGCCACCCTTCTGCGAGCGAGGGTGAACCAAACCGCTGTCGATGTCGACATCGACAAATTTCACATGAACAACGGCACGCGTTCCTCCAAATTCTTCGGGCTCGCTTGGTTTGAAGCCGCCTTTAAGAATTTGACGAGTCCCAAGTGCACGAGCATGACGAGGTACATGAAGGCGTTCACGTACAGCATGGATTGCTTTCGCAAAAAGTTGGCCCAGTCGTACGGCCAGCTACCTCCCAACACCATGACGTTGAACATGGAGACTATGAAAAAGGAGGAACAGTAAAAGATTGGTTGCGACATGTAGCACTTTGGGAAAACCAACCGACCGAGAGAAGCCTCGATGAGCATCAAAACCACGGTGGATAAGTAACCGAGCATGTACTTGGGCTCAAAGTAGCACAGCCTCGACGCGGGATCGAGGAGCGTGCTCAAATCGCCCCGCGAGCTCGACGGCACGCATTGCGGGGCAACCAAAGCCTCCGCGAACACCAACACGAGGAAAGCCACGCTCGTGGTGAACGCAACCGTGTACATGGCCATGACCCAGTGCCCTAACGTGTTACATCGACCGCTGTGTCCAATGTAATGATCCTGCGAAGCCGTCCTCGAACACAAACCTTGAATAGACCCGAGCGTCGCCAACGCAAAAAATAGCGTCACCGCGTGCACAACCCAATCGTGCAGGTTTAAAAAATACGACATATCGATCCCATACATATCCGTCTCCTCGTTATGCGTCACCCTCGGCAATATCTTCTCATTCAGTTCGTAATACACGCACGCGCACAGCGCCGCCAACCGATACGCCAACAACATCAACCCGCTGCTCGAAAACGACTCGGCCCAAATTGTCTTATTCGTCGCCCCTCCCGCGTACGCCAACCCACCATTCATTCGATAATACTGCAAGTTATCCCCGGCGAACCCGAACCACATCAACACCGCGCACGTCGTAAACGTACAAAAGAAGTACCGCAACGGGTCTTGACTCCACGCCAAGTACTCGTCCACGTCCTCCATCATCTCAATCACGCTCGTCGCGTTCGTCGAGTTGCTACCCGCCATCAACTCGATCATTTTCACGAGCGACATGTTTTCGTCCGTCTATCTATCTATCCTTCCCTCGTCGCACCGTGAACGCCTCTCCTCGAACGCGCGAATCGACGACGATGAATGGGTGTTGAAAAACCAAACGAGCGCGTCGTCGTCGACCGCGGCCTCGTCCTTCGCTCGCGTCGATGACTGTCCGCGATGTGCGCCGTCGATACAACAACGACGATGGAACCCGTCTCACTCGCGCGCGCTCTTTCGGCGGCGGTCGGGTCCGATCCGCGCGCGCGCGGTTGTGACGGATCGGATCGGATCGGGGCGAACGACGTCACTGTTTGCCTCTCTGAACCAAACTCACAAAGTCATGTTCGCGTCAACCGCGACGCGCGTCGCCATCATCGCGCCGCGAACGACGCGCGGGTTAATCTCGTCGTCGTCGTCGTCCTCCACCCGTCGCGTCGTCGCCCCGCGCGCGTCGTCGGCGACGGATGACGAGTCAACCACCACGAGACGCGCGGCGCTCACGGCGCTCACCGGGGCAACCGTCGCGGCGTTCTCAACCTCCACCGCGCGCGCCCGCGGGCTCGGCCCGTCGTTCGAGTGCGCGGACGAACTCAAAACCGCCGCTTCTGGTCTCGCGTTCTGCGACGCCGTCGTCGGAACCGGCGCGGCGCCGTCCAAAGGGCAGACGATTCAGGCGCACTACACGGGTAGGTTGGAAAACGGTCGCGTGTTCGACTCGTCGTACGAACGCGGGTCGCCGTTAAAGTTCAAGGTTGGCGTGCGTCAGGTGATCGCTGGGTGGGATGAAGGCATCTTGGGCGACGGTGGGGACGTTCCGGCGATGAAGGTGGGCGGGAGACGACGATTGGTCATCCCGGCGGACATGGGGTACGGCGCGCGCGGCGCCGGCGGGGTGATCCCGCCGAACGCGACGCTCTACTTTGACGTTGAATTGGTGGCTGTTTTGTAATCCAGTAATTTTCCCATCCTTTTCCCTTTCGCGCGATGTACCAGATGGACAATCGCGCGCTCGACGTCGCGTACGCGCTTCGGCTTCCGCGTTATCCTCATTGTTTGCCTCCTCGCGCGAGCTTTGCATCGATGCCCATCTTCTGAACCCTGAAAACCGCAGCCGACGGCGCGCTGTACGCCGTCGGCGCGACGGATAAACTCCGAGGAACCGGTGTGTGGTCCTTCGTCAAGGCGGATCGCGCGCCGAAGACGAGCAAACCGCCTCAAAAATCTTCGTCAAAGAGTAACACGTCATCAACCACGAAGAGGTTTCCAAACGGGAAAAAGTAAACGGGCGAAGTAAACGGGGCGTCGAGCGCGCGAAACGAATCACGCGGTGTCGTGAAGAGCGACGGTTTAAGCGGCCTCTGTAGTGGAGGGTCCGACGCCGTCGTTTGGATTTTTAGCGTTTTCGTTTCGCGACTGGGCGCCCCGCGAGGCGGAGCCACCGCGACGCGACGCGTCGCGTTGCGTGTATGTATTCTTCTAAATATTGAAAGTACTTCTATACATCAATTGAGCCAGGCGGGTCGTCGTGAATACGCTCCGTCGCCGGCGTTGTCGTCCATGTCGTCGTATTCGGACTCGTACCGTTCGCTCGGTTGCGTGGAGGCGTCGTCCGCGAGGGTGCCATCCGAGTCCAAATCCGAGCCAGAAAAGTCGGCGCTCTCCCTGTCGTCGTCGTCGTCGTACGCGTCGTACGCATCATTTTCGCGGTGCGTGTAATCGTTCGCTCCTCCGAGCGCGCGGACATCGGCGACGACGTAGGCGTGGCCGTGACCGCCGTCGCGTTGATGCGTGCCTCGCGAACCGCGCCCGCGTCGCAAATCTTCTCCTCCGTAGAGTCTCGTTTGTCGCACCCACGGCGCGCCGCCGTCGTAATCTCGATTGACGTTGTATCGCGAATCCTTCTTGACGAGCGCTACGTCGTTCGCATGCGTCATCGGTTCCGTGGTGCCAAAAGCGTCTCGCGAATTAACCGAGTCGCCTCGATCGGGCGCGTCGCCTCGAAGTTGCGCCGTCAAAGCGCGCTTCTTTGAAAGCTTCTTATCCATCAAGAAGGCGTACGCGCGCTGCTCTTGCGGGTCGTACGTGTCAGAGCCGACGAGAAGACCGGTGAGAACGGCATCCTGGAAGAGCGGGAGCTTTTTATGCGAGCTCAAGATTTGTTTCCTCGACGACGCGCCCAAATTTGCAATCCTGTATGCGATGGCCCAAAGTCCCGCCGCGCCGATGACGGCAAAGCAGAGACCCATGAATGGCATGCCGGCTTCGCTAAATGGACGTTCGGCAAACCGAAGCTGTCGCCTAGGCGCGCCCGCGACTTCAGACGTCTCTGTTACGGAGCCCATCGTCGAGCTCACATATGTGTTCATGTATCGCGTCGCGACGCCATCCGCCGCGACGACAGCCATCATGGCGGCGTTGTCGTGCGCCGGGTTTAGCGACGCGCCACCGATGGCGTACGCCAAAGGATCGTGCTTGTTGACGATCGAGTCTGCGAACGGCTTGGACGGTTCTAGCAAGTCGGGCGTCCAGTGGTACGAGTACATCCACATGCCCAAAAAGGCGTGCATCGCAAGAGAGGCGAAGAGCACCTTGACGGCTGATTTTGGCAGACGCGCTCGCAATCTCTCTGGCGTTTGACAAACCTTGAAAAGCAATCGATAATCGTACGCGGAAATGAGAACAAAGTACATGGATAAAACCAGGTACAGAATGGGCATTCCGCTCGCAAACGTCATCGCCGCCATGGTGGTGAAGCACACGTCTCCAACTTTGCCGCCAATGTCAAACACCGGACCCTCGAACGCTTCGTTGAGTTTCTTTTGCGTGTGTTTCGTAGAACAGGCAATCTTCTTTCGGAGAAAGTATCCAACGTCGACGAAGACTCTAGTCATGGAGCGCATCATCGCATTCAACATGATCGCCATGAATAAAACCAAACCGACGTCGTTGTACCACTCTGGAGTAAAGTCTGAATACTCACCCTTCAATCCAAACATTTGTTTGAGCAAAGGAAAATACTTGCCGACGTGATGGAAGTTGGCATTCAACAGCGTGTACGTGATAGCGACGTTGAAATATCGCACGGCGAAGATTATTTTTGTCTTCAACGCGTTCGTCGCGCTGTACGTTTGCAAGCGTTCAATGGCCACAAGTGCCGGCGCCACGAGGGATAAAATCAAATTCATCAGCGTAATCAAGAGCGCATTCCATAGCCAGTTGTAGTACTCACCCGGTCCGTTTCGTAAGTACGGTTCACACGCGGCGCGAATCGGTTTGTTGTACAGACGCACAACTTGTTTTGGAAGTCCATACTTGAGACTGGCGCAAAAACACGCATAGCAGTCTTGCGTGTCGACGCCCGGGCATCGCTCTGGATGATCGGCGCATCGCCTCAAATCACGAACGAGATCTTCCTGCGCATACTGGCGATCCTGAAGCGTTGCGTTCGGGTAATCGTAAAAGACGTACCCTGGCGACCCCCAAGTCAGCCCGACGTACGTGTCCTGACGCGAAAACGCCGTTCCGCATTGTTCCAACTTTGGTTTGCATGCCGTCTTAAACTGCGCAGCGTGTGTGGCTTGAATATCGTCTGCATCACCGCGCGCGATGACTATGCCGATATCTTCCGCTAAAGTATCCGGGAACATATCCGCCTGTCTCCATCTATCCTCCTTTTCAGCGACAAGAAGCTTCAAAAAGCCGTAGCACAAGCAAGCGACGCACGCGGCGCCGATGAAGACGAGCACGCGGCGCCACGCCCGGTTCGGCAAGTGTAAATTCTCATACCGTACATCCTCTGGCTCCGGAGCCGCTTTTACTCTGAAGCGTAGCTTTCCTCTAAACCTTTGATTTCTCGGGAACGCGAATGCGTAAGACAGCAAGCTGCGCTTGTTGTACAGTAAACAGGCAGTCTTTGAGCGTTCGTCGTCAAACGTGACAAATGCGCTCGATCTCTTGGCTCGCGTTCTCGATCGCCTCTGCGCGACTTTACGTTCCACTTTGACTATTTCTTTTTCGATTCGAACCTTCGTCACGTCACCCCCTCTATTTCCAGCGGCTATGAGCGCCGCCTCGGCTTCGTCGTAATCCTCCATCAATCTGAGTCTTCGACGTTGCAAACGCACGTGAAAACATTCAGCTCCGACGAGCGTGACACCGACGACGGTTCCGTACTTGAGCGCAAAGAAACAGCGTATTTCTTCTTCGGTTACGTCCGTCGGAAGGCCAGTGACTAGCACGCTGTAATCCTTGATCGTTGCCGTCCCGCGCTCGACTCTCTCCTGATTTCGGCGCAACGCGTAAAGCAACACCGGAACGCTAAGTAGCAACATCGTCGTCGACAAAACATCCATCAGCGCTGCGAACCGAATGTAATCCACCTTACTCGTGCTCCATCTCATCACCCCGCTTCCTGCTCCCGCGACCACCCACTCGCGCTGCGGCACAGTGTCCGGCGCCACCGTACCCAAACTCGCGCTCATCGGATTGGCCCAATGCCAATTGACGTACCACGAGTGATACGACAACCGAGGCCTCCCCGGAAGTATTTCCGGTGGGTCCACTTCCATCGGCTCCGCCTCGTAATGCGACGCGTAGAATGTCGACGTGTAATGAAGATACATCACCGGCAAATTCATCGCAAACGCTATAAAGAAGAGCCACGCAAACGACACCGTGACTATAAAATACCCGCTCACCCCCGCCCCAAACTCCAACCCGAGATCCACATCCTTATCGAACAATGAAAATTGCTTTAGATTTCCATTTTCATCCATGATTCTCGGTTGCACCGCGTCCGCCCGTTCCTTGGCTTCCTCGACGTTCGGCGGCACGTACACGCCTCTCGCCCGCGCTTCGTCGCGACTATCCTTCACCCGCTCGTCTCGAAACTGTTTCGAGTGCATCTCCGACATCGACACCGACGTCTCCGCCGTTCGCGGTCGCGCAATCATCGGTTTCGCATCCATCCATCGCGGGCGTTCTTCGTCGTCGTCGTCATCGAGCGCGTCGTCGCCGATTCGTCGCCCCGCGGCCAAATGCGGCGAATTCTCCCTCGATGTCATGCCGTCGCGTTCGACGCACCGCGCGCGCGCGCGCTCGACGCGAATACACGCGAAGACGACCGCGGCGGACGAAGAGATTAAGCACCCCGCGGTCGGTGCGTCGTCGTCGATCGACGCGGGACGGGCACGAAAACGCGCGTCGTCGCGGTGTGCCGACGCGCTCCGCGGCTTTCCCAACTGTTCCCCTCCCTCGTCTCAAAAAATACGAAAGTCGTACTCTGGATATGAATCAACGATCTAATCGTCTAAAGATGGTACTTTTTCAAAGACAATCATAAGTAAATTATAGAGTTAAAAACTGCTGAGTACGACAAAACGCATGAAATCGGACATTTGGGACATTTAGAACGACAGCTCTCTCGGATGTTTCAAACGCGACAAAGCGAATTCGCGACGCGCGAACGACCGAACCGACGTCGCGCGGCATGCCTCGCGCGCGGCGTGGACGACCGCGACGCGCGCACTTTCTCATCGATGCGCGCGTTTCCACGGCGGTGACGAGAAAGAGCGGTGCGGCGGTGGGAACGACCGATGGGCGACCCGATGCGCAGATTACGATGAACGAGGCACCGACGCGCGCGTTCGTGCGTCGCGCGCTCGAACGCGTCGTCGACGCGAGCGGAAGGGCGGAGTTTGCGATTCGGGCGTGCGATGGGACTCTCGCACCGCACGCGTTCGATGGGTCGTTGCGGAGGATGGGTGAGGCGGGGACGTCGACGAGCGCCGGCGGCTTTACGTTTGGAAAGTTTTACGCGTCTTCGGCGACGTGCGTGCGCGATGGGTTGACGGCGTTTGAGCGCGTGGAGACGGCGTACGAGGAAGCTGGTGTCGGGGATGACGCGTCGACAGCGACGGTAGCGCGTGGGGTATCCCTGAAGGAGTGGTTGGTGAATTTAACGCGAAACGTCGGAGCGGCGACGAATGACTTTGCAGATATTTCTGGATTTGGCTCGTCTTTCGGTATGGATGACGAACACGCGGACGACGGCGACGCGGATGATTACAACGTATTGTTTATTCTTTCGCCGTTGCCGCGCGTTTCTGACGAAGAGGTGAAACAGCTCGATGGCGCTCAAGTGCTCAAGTCGTTTAGAGGCGTCGAGGAGCAGTTTAAAAAGGATAAGATTAAAGCGCACCTGTTGTTCGTCGGAGAGAAGCCTCGAGACGCGTTCGCGGAAATTTTACGAGAGGTTTTTAGAAACCTTAACGGTACGGTGTTCCCTTTGGACGCGGCGTGTAGATTAGCGCCTTGGGTCCCGCTATTTGATACCCTCGAGAGTTACGGCGACGCCGTCGGCAAGGATGATCAGACCAAGACGCCGTCGACGCTCGATCGATCCACGAGCACTGTTGACATCCTCGTGCAGACAAAAGAGAAGGGTGGTTTGCGTTTGGGCGAAGCCCATCAAGTCGGGGCCTCTGGTCGGCGAGACGTGACACTGTCGATTGTTGGCTTTGTGAACAAGGCGGACGTGCCGGCGACGTCGCTTGCGTTGGAGTCTCAGACGATCATGTCCTTCAGTGATTCTCCGATTCGCGCTTTGTTAGCCATGCTCGTCATGAAGGATGCTGTCTGTGCCGTGCGTCGCGAAGCCGGGCAGTCAAACCAAATGGCTATTCTCACACCGCTGACGTGCGCATCGTTTACGATTACTTCGTTGAAAGCCGACGCCGTTCGGCCAGATCACGACGCAACTGAAGATTCGCTGCGACACGAGATGGACGACTTACTCTCGCGAAGATCCAACTTGGAGACGCTCGAGAGTATCACGGGACTACTTGAAAAGCTTCGCGATGACCTGCGAGCAAAGATTGTATCGCCTGCGGCGACTCAGGAGCTGGCGCTCGCACAGACGTCTGGAAGCCTTTCACAGCGAGAGTACCACGACGACGTCTTTCACGCGCCTTCTTCTCAAGACGTAAGGACTCTTGAGGACGCGTTCGACGCCGACCGGTATCGAGGGGCGTCTCAGAGCGCGTCCCGATTAGAGGCGTGGTACGGGACTCAGGATTTAACGCCAGCCGTGCGAAAAGTCTTGCGCTCGATGGAAAACGAGATTTGCGTTAATTCGCGTGACGGCGAAATCGCGCGAATGGACACGCGCAAGGTGCTCGACGAACGGTTTCGAAAGATGATGAAGGTTCAGAACGGTATCGTGTCGCCACCACGCAAGAGCAAGGCGAGGCGTTCGCTCGGTGCGACGCTGAACGAGTTCGCCCTGCTTGGCGACGTGGAAAGATGGGCAGGTTCCGCCGACGAAGTCGTAAACGCAGCCAAGCTGCAATACGACGAGTTTGTGGCGACTTTATCGGACGAACCGAACGGAATCGATCCGAATTTGCACGAATTTGCCGCCAAGACGCTTCATCGATTGCGCTTGAGTTTGGGTGATATCGATATGGATGAGTTGTTTGAGCGACTCACGCGAGCGACCGTCATCGACGCGAAAGCGCTCAAGCTCAAATACGTCAAGAATAAGTGCAAGGCGGCAAAACGCCGCGAGTACGTGCTCCAAGCGCACGTCTCCCTTCGAATCGCGCTCATCAAGATGGAACTCATGAGAGACGTCGGCTCGTC
>Ga0255782_10001738_pt1 | contig 18356 bp, 14 predicted proteins | sample 101ome_26_FD_179980 | JGI IMG/M metagenome (GOLD analysis project Ga0255782, IMG submission 179980) | Coastal salt marsh microbial communities from the Groves Creek Marsh, Skidaway Island, Georgia - 101408AT metaG (version 2) | ecosystem: Environmental > Aquatic > Marine > Intertidal zone >...
ATATTTTTTAAAACAGAATTATCTTGATAGGAAAAATTCAAATTTTTGAGATAAATACCTTCTTTAATTTTTTCCAATTTCTTATGTTCTTCATCAAAACCTACAAAAACATCATCTTTAGAATCTAAGAAGCGTCTAAAAATAGAAAGTTGTGGTAAAGCCTGGGTTTGTGCAACTCTGGAGGTAAGTAACATTCTAGTATAGTACAAAATTTTTACAAAGAGAAACGCAAAGCCAACTGTAACTCCAATGTTTTTCTCAATACTTATTTCGCTGAATAGCATGAAAAAGATTAGCGTCAAAAAGACCGTTATAAAACCCCCAATCTCAGATAATCCCCTGTAAATAACCTTATATTCCAATAATTTTTTATCTCTATCTAAGTGTGCTTTTGCTTTAACAAGAAATTTCTCTATCTCCAACTTCTCTTTTGCCGCCTGCTTGATTATTCTTACGCCTTTTAATATATCGAAAAACTTTTCCGTTGTAGATAAGTTTTTCATATCTGCGTCAAAGGCTAGATGCAAAACTTTCTGGCTAAACTTCTGTACATACAGAAAAAATACACTTGATATTAAAACAACTATGAAGGTCAGATAAGGGTTCATGAGAAACAATAAAAGTAATAATGCCAAAATATTTAGAGCAGCGTTAATAAAAGTTTGTGTTGCAAGAATTATGGCTCCAAATCTGCGCAAAGTATGTGTCTGAAGATACTCAATTTCACCAAGTTTATTGTCATTAAAGAATGAAAGATTTAGACTGAAAATTTTGTTAATTAAATCACTCCTCATTTTCAGGAGCAAATGGTTTCTTAGTCCAATATTGAGTCTATTAAGAGCTACTAGAATTAGCACTGAGAATGCCGAAAAAACAAGGAATAAAATAAATGTAAGAAATAAAGAACTATATATATTATCTGAAAAGAAATTATCTGGAAATTGAAAAGTTATGATGCCAAAAAAGTCAAAATCTTTGGCGTTATAGTCTCTTTCGATTAATAGCTTTATAAAAATTACAATAGAGATAGATTGAACTAAACCAACTATAGCTTGAAATATATTTAATGAAGATATAAGCAGTATGTTTACTCTGAAAGGGAATACTATTTTCTTTAGATATAAAGTGTCCCTCTTATCCAAAAAAGAAAACAAAGACATTTTGTTTTTGGTCGAAAGCATTTCGTCCCTGACCTCATTTTTTAGCTTATGAACAGTTGATTGGGTCATGGTTATTTTGAATAGGGTTTCTGCAAAGCTAAAAAAATTAATTATACGTTGGCTTTCTTGGTTTTTATTATTAACATTTCTAGAGCCTTTATTACTCTCTTTGAGCTAATCTTTTTCATGCAATCCCTGTGTCCTAAAGGACACGTTCTTTGCAAACAGGGCTGACAGGCTAGAGGCTTATCTAAGGAGATATTGATACCATTACCTTTCCACTGAGAAGTAGCATTCATATCAGTTGGGCCAAAAATTGAAATGGTTGGAATTTTAAAAGCCGCAGCAATATGCATTGGTCCGGAGTCATTGGTTACTAAAATATCTAAATTTTTAATTGTTTGAATCAATTGACCCAGACTGGTTTGACCAATTAGATTTCTAAAATTTGAGATATTTTTTTCCTTTAGAAGATTTTCTATTTCATTTGAAATGTAAAGTTCATTTTTCCCGCCAAATATTAAAACCTCCGAATTATAAATTTTTGATATTTCCTCAATAACTTCAGCAAATTTATATGTTTCCCATCTTTTGGCATCACCATATGCAGCCCCAGGATTGATCCCAACTGTTAATTTCTTATTTTTCTTAATTTCTTTGTAGCCATGTATAAAGAGGCTATTAGGCAGGTCTTTTTGAGTTGTGATTGTGTTAATAAATTCAGAATATTTTTCAACCTGATGTGTCGCTAAATAAGCTTTCTTATCATATTGATATTTAATTTTAGCATCCACAATATATTTCATATACCATGACCTTATTGAACCCCTGTAAGAAATAAATATATCAAATTTACCGAGTTGCTTAATTTGCCTATAAAGGTCAAATAAATCCCTACTAAGAATAATATTTAATGCTTTATTTGGATGGTGTTTATATATCTCAAGCGATGAAATGGTACCAATAAATACTATACTTGCATCACTATAGAAATTAGTCAGATTTTCAATCGAAGGAGTTGACATAACCGCATCCCCAAGCCACGTGGGTAACTCGACAAGAATTCTTTTCACCCTTTTGCCAATTTATAGTGTTTTTTACTCAGCTCAACACCCAAGAGTCTTTCAAAAAACATCATTAATCTATGTTTTTTCTGCTTAAAAGTAGGAATATATGTAGAATCCACCTGAAAAATTGAGGTTGAATTATCTACCCAGTCAGACATAACGCCTGGATGAGTACCAGAAAATAGTCTCAAAATTTTTTTATCCATTTGAGAATAATCAATAGACTTTGTTTTTTCATTCCAATACTTTGAAACTTTTTCTGACTTTAGATTCATTTGGGATTCAGACCTAACCCAGCCATAATGATAACAATGAACTTTAATTTTCTTGGCAAAGGGATATCTACCATTCTTGTTCGTGTCCAGAACAACCCAAAAGAGCCCATCAGGAGCATATGTTCTAATATTATTTCTAATAAGTCTAACCTCTGATCGATACCATCCTGGCGAGTCCATATAAGTACTACAATTTCCATAAAAATGGAAAAAATTTACTGCTAATGCCTCAATCGCATTATTGTTGTGATTAGTTAGTATTTGGTATTTGATTTCTTCCAAATCTTTTTCGTGATAAACCTCATCTCCCTCAACATAAAACACCCAATCGCCGGTGCAATTAAATTGCGAAATCATTTTTTGTTGGCCATATACATAGCCCTTATCTCTCATCACATCATTCCATGATGAACGAACAAGTTTAATTTTTTTACTATTGATACTTTTAATTGCTTCTAAAGTTTGGTCCTCACTATCACCAATATTTATTACAAATTCATCAACTATTGGAAGTACTGATTTGATTGATTGAATAAATGGATATCCAAGAATGATTCCATTCTTAATAAAAGTAAAACCGCTTATTTTTATTTTATTTTCTTCTAACACGATATCCCTCAATGAATAGTTCATCAAGATTACAGTCTAAAAAATCCCTAACAGCGTCAGAGGGTGTTCTAACTATAGTTCTTCCATGAAGATTAAAAGATGTATTAAGACTCACACCATAGCCTGTAATTTTTTTTAGCTCCTTTAAATATCTATAGTAATTTGGATTATCATCCTCTTCAACAAATTGAGGTCTAGCGGTTCCATCGACATGCACTGCACATGGAAGATTTTTAATATGCTTTTCTTTCATTCTAAAAGCAATAGCCATGTGTTTGTGTTTAAAACTTTTTGAAAACAATCTTTCTCTTTCCTCCTCTAAAATAGAGGGACAAAAAGGCTGATAAGAGGGTCTCTTTTTAATTTGAGAATTAATTTTTTCTCGTGAGTCTTCATTCATCGGATTAGCAATTATTGATCTATTTCCAAGTGCTCTTGGACCAAATTCCATTCGACCATGAAATAGCGCACAAACTTTACCTTTGCTCACAGACCTGGCAGCTTCTTCTGGCCATGTATTAAAGATATCATCATATTGAATCTCATCAAATGTTTGCAAGACATCTTTTACACTAACCCTGTCATATTTATCTCCAAAGTATGGCATAACCATATTTCTGAGCCATGAAATATCCTCTTTGTATTGATGCGCTACAAGAATTGCGCTACCTAAGGCCAACCCCTCATCCCCCATTGGAGGCAGGACATAAATATTCTTAAAGTTTGTTCTTTCATAGATATTCAAACTCATAATAATGTTGGCAGAAACACCACCAGATAGACATAAATTGGGAGTAGGATATATTGCATATATTGCATCTAAGTATTCAACAACAATATCCTCAAGATAAGTTTGTACTACAGCGCAAAAGTTTGAGTCGCCTATCTTTTTTCGCCAGAATTTCAGGAAATTTAGGTCATAAAACTTTATAATTTCTTGTTTATCATAATGTATTGATAGATTTTTCTTATCAATAAAAGTTATTGATTTTAGTTTATCAAGAAGTTCTATATCTGGCTTACCAAAAGCTGCTAAAGCTTCAACTTTTCCCTCGTCACTATTAGGTCTTAAATCCATTGCCTGTGTGAAATAATTATAAATTCTTCCAATTGATACATACCAGTCACCTTTGCCTAAATATGTTGCTTCAGATGAGCCAACTAAATTAAAACCACCTTTTTTGAAAAAATATGCTCTACTAAAATATCCGTCTCCTTGGCCATCAAGTGTTAAGGCAAGAGCATCCTCGCCATTGAATGGAGAAAGGTAATATGAAGGTATTGCATGACAGAGGTGATGATCAAAAAAATAAACCTCTTTGGGGAAAATTCCATTGTTATTAAAGACTTCTTTTATAAAGAAAGTAAATGCTTTTTTTGCTTTTTTGGGTGACTCGTGGATAAAAGCTCTTTGAATCTTAGAAAAATAATACTTTCTAACGGATGGTAGATTTGTAAAAATAGCTTTAAATATTAATTTATTTTTTTCTTTTCGTGATAGGCCAAGGTCCTTGATATATTTGGGTTTAATGATCTCTCTTAATGCCTTCTCTATTTTTTTATTGAAGGTCATTTTTTCTCTTAATTCACCATCATGACCCTTGTCTTCAAAATCACTATAAGAATGTGCTACATAATCAATATTGTCAAAATCATAATTCTCAAGAATTGGTGATATATCTAAAAAATCATGTTTGATTCTTGTGACTCGCTCAGTGCTCATAGCAAAAATTTTTCTTTCTTTAGTGTCAATTAAACACGCTGAGCTATCATGCCCGCAAAACTTTGTTCCTATAATTTTCATGCTCGTATGTCATTAATCATCTTTACAGAGCATTTTATAAGTTTTTTAACATCAAAACCCACTAGGGAATCATTTTTTGGCGAGAATATAACGCTTGATATTTCTGAAACCGGTCTAAATAAAGAGTAACTTTCATGATTTTTTTCATGAATAGTTATTATTGGTTTGTTAAACGCTGAGGCAATATGGGAAACAGAAGTGTCGGGAGTAATTACCATATCAACTTTTCTTATCAAAGCTGCAACATCAAGAATGCTATTTGTTTCATAACTTAAAAAAACATTCTCACTTGCTTGTTTTTTGTATGCCAAAACATTTGTATATTTGTTTGGCTGAAATAAAATTATAAAAATTAGATCTTTAAATTGCTTATTTAGAGATTTTTGAAGCTCTATGAATGAATTAATATCAATAAATTTTCCTTTTACTGCTCCAAATAAATTAACTGCAATGAGGAACTTTCCTTTAAATTTTTTTAAAAAAATATTTGATTTCTCTTTCTGAGAATCAGTAATAAATAAGTCATATTTTTTCGAGAATTTTTTTACACCTAGAGGTAAAAGGGTGTTTAAACATATATCTCGATAATTCGTATCTTTGGGTCTAGGCGTATAAAAATCATATAACTTTAAACTTTTGCCACTTAGGCCATATCTTCCATCCTTTTCTACAGATATTATTTTTTTTGGTTTGATGATTAAATTTCTTATAATTGCATGGGGAACGACTGAATGATCAAACTCCACTACTAAATCAAATTTCTTCTTTCGTAACTTCCATAAGGTCGGAATATCCTTAAGGAAATTTTTCTTTTGGTTAATGAAAATTTCATCGATATATGGGCTGTCATGAATAATGTCCTTATTAACTGAACTAGCAAGAACTGAAATTGAAATATCTTTTTTATATAGTTTTAGTGATTTAAAAACTGGGGTGCTAATAATCATATCACCTATCCGATCGTATCTTAGAAATAGTATTTTTTTAGCTTCTTGAATATCAAAATTTAGGCTCTTCCTACTTGTGAATAAAAGTAAAAGTTTAGATTTAATTCTTTTTTTCAAACTCACAGCTAAAGTTGGTTAATCCCGTTACGACATGATGTTATTGATAAGTCTATGGACTCCTTTAAAATTTTATCATTGAGTCTGAGAGATTTTCTAGAGTACTCCCTGTGAAATAAATGATACTGAATAGCACAAAATCTTAAATCTCTTCTTTTGACGCCAGAGTTGTATAACCTTGATACAAACTCAGAGTCCTCTCTACCCCACCCTTCAATATCATTATTGAATCCATTAACTTTGAAATACGTTTCCCTATGAATTGAAAAGTTACATGTTTTTATACCATTAAGTTTTTGATTAGACCGATATATTAAATCAGGTAAATAAGGTAAATAAATTGAGTTATGTCTATTCTTTAAGTCTCTGGTTAAAAAATTAGGATTAAAAAATTCTGACTCTAATATCTTTTGGGTTGTTGTTTTGCTAATTAAAACTCTTTTTCCTTGAAGGAAATAACCAAATTTTGATTTTTTCAGATGATCCTCAATAAATCTTTTATGTAAAACAACATCTCCATCAATGAAAACTAGGTAATCTCCAGAGGATTTTAAGACAGCCTTATTTCTTGATCTACTGGCTCTAAAACCCTTATCATCCTGATAGGAATGAATTATTTTGAGTGAAGTTTGATGGCAATAATTATTTATGAATTTTTGAGTATCAAAATTACTTCCATCATCAGCAATCACGACTTCATAAGGCTGATAACTTTGCCTTTCAATGCTTTTAAGAACCAATTCAAGTTCTTTTGGTCTATTATATACAGTGATTATTAATGATACCTTCATTACAAACTGATAAAAAAATTCATAACCTTAATGTAACATATTTACATTAAAACTATTTAAGTTGTTTATGAAAATTTCTGCTTATGTAATAGCATTCAATGAAGCTGAAAAAATTGCAGATTGCATTAAGACTCTTCAATGGGCTGATGAAATTATTCTTGTAGACTCACATAGTACTGATGGCACCAGTGAAATTGCTGAAAAACATGGCGCTAAGGTTTATCATGTAGAATTCGAAGGTTATGGCGACTTAAGAAATAAAGCAATAAGTTTTTGTTCGCATGATTGGATTTTTAGTTTAGATTCTGACGAAAGATGTACTAAGGAAGTTAGAGACGAAATAATGTCTCTAGTTAATAAAAATGATAAAGATATTTATTTTGTGCCAAGGAGAAATTTTTTCATGGGTAGCTGGATTAAATATTCTGGTTGGTATCCAAACTACAGACAACCCCAATTGTTTAGAAAAAATAAAATGATTTATGATATGAAACCAGTCCATGAAGGATATATATCAAAAAGTGAGAAACCCATTGGTAAATTAAAGAATTCAATCTGGCAATTTCCTTTTAAAAACCTCTCAGAAGTGATTCATAAGTCAAATAGATATTCTTCTCTGGGAGTCGAGAAACTTGCAGAACGAAACATCAAGGGTTCCATATTTATGGCCTTTATTCACGGACTCTGGGCTTTTGTTAAGCATTATATATTTAAATTAGGATTTTTAGATGGCGGCCCTGGTTTTGTTATTGCATTTGGGAATTTTGAAGGCACTTTCTATAGATATGCCAAACTTTTCGAATCGCAATCTAATTGGAAACCCCCTTCATCAGAGCTGGTGGTAAAACGTTAGTATGCTTTACCCTCTTATCCTTTCAGGCGGAAGTGGCTCAAGACTTTGGCCACTTTCAAGAAAACTATACCCAAAACAATTCCACAATGTTGTAAACAACGGTACATTGTTTCAAAAGACCATTACGAGAATACCCTCCAATGCTCGCTCTCCAATAATAGTTTGTAATGAAGAGCATAGATTTATAGTTGCAATGCAACTCAATGAAGTTGGAGTTAAAGAAAAATCAATAATATTGGAACCTGAGGGCAGAAATACCGCTCCAGCAATTACAATTGGGTGTATTCGCGCAATGGAAGATGACAAAGATGCCATTATGCTTGTTATGTCTTCTGATCATGTTATCGAAGACTCTTCAAACTTTGCAGAAACAATTAAAATAGCTGTAAAAGAGGCAAAAAAAGGTTACATTGTCACGCTCGGTGTTAAACCAACTAAGCCATCAACAGGATATGGCTATATAGAGACTGATAAAGCCGTTAATTCTAAAAATATTGCTTATAAAGTAAAAAATTTTGTAGAAAAACCAAACCTTAATTTAGCAAATAAATTTTTAAAATCTCCAAATTTTTTTTGGAATAGCGGAATATTTATCTTTTCTGCAAAAACTTTTATTAACGAAATAAAAATTTTCAATAAAGATATTTATGAAAAGTGTTATTTGTCTTATCAGAATAAAACCACTGACTATGATTTTATTAGATTAGGAACTAATGAATTTTTAAAAGCTCCAGACATATCAATTGACTATGCTTTGATGGAGCATACAAAAAAAGCAAAAGTTGTAATTCTGGAGTCAAATTGGTCTGATGTTGGAACCTGGGATTCTGTGCATGATGTTCTCAACAAAGATGAAGATGGAAACTATTTTTTTGGTAATGTCGTTTCAGAGAAAGTAGAAAACACTCTTTGTTACTCCGATACAAAACTAATTTCACTAATCGGAGTAAAAAATCTTATTATTGTTGATACAAAAGATGCCCTATTAATTTCTGAAAAATATAAAGAGAGTGAGCTAAAAAAAATTGTAGAAAATTTAAGAAAGCAAGCATATAAACAAGTTGATCAGCACTCTACTGTTTTCAGACCATGGGGCTATTTTATATCTCTTGCTGAGGATGAAATCTACCATACCAAAAAAATTGTTCTATATCCAAATTCAAGATTATCACTTCAAAAACATTCTCACCGCTCAGAGCACTGGGTTGTTCTTAAAGGACATGCAACTGTATATCGTAATAGTGAGATTATTGATCTGCATGAAAATGAGTCAACCTTCATCCCTCAAGGCATGTTGCATCGTTTAGAAAATAACTCAGAACAGAATTTGGAAATAATTGAAATTCAAACTGGATCTTATTTTGGTGAGGATGATATTGTAAGGTTTGAAGATGATTACAATAGAGGATAAAACTCTAAATATCTCCTAAATATTTTGTATGGTTTGATATTGTTAACATTACTAGGATCAAAAATAGAAATATTTTTTATTTGATTAGTAGTTCTCATTTCAGGTTTTACTCTTGCGAATAGTGAAATAGTTGGTGTATTTAATGAATGAGCGGCATGCATCAATCCACCATCGGAGCAAAAAATTAATTCTGATTTTTTAATTATTGCCGATGTTTCAAGAAATGACAATTTGTCAACAAATGAAATTATTTTCTCTCCAAATCTTTTTTTAATTTTTTGTTCAGAGTCTAAACCATTTTTGGATCCCAATAATATGATTTTAATATTGGGATCAGTTTCGAAAATTTTCTCAATAACTAATTCCCAATTTTCATATTTCCTATACTGCCAATCGCCTCCTAGCGCAAAAGATACAAATTTCTTTGGCAAAAAAAAATTTTCCACAATCTGAAAGTTCTCCTTCCCGAGATAGAGGTATGGTTTTGCAATTTCATTAATTATCTTTTCCTTGGATTTTGAGCCAAGCAAATAGTTCATTTGATAGAAACTATAAAGAGTTCTATTTACATCACAACCATTAAAAAATCCATACATCCCAACAAAAACTACGTTTTTTGCGTATTGATATTTTATTTTTAAACTCCTACTAGAGTAGGAATCCAGAATTACAAGATCATAGTTTTTTTTTATATCTATACTACCAACAGTAAAGACATTTTTAAAGAACTTATCATATTGATATAGGCATTCATTTTTTTGATCTGTTAATAAGTCTATTTCTTTATTTTGCAACATTACTCGTGAAGATAGATCCATTAGTGAGTCACCTAAACTTGTTGCTGAAATATTTATCCATAATATTTTCTTATGCCTCTCATCAATTCTTTTTATTTCAAATTTCTTGTGGCCTCTAAAATAAAAAATAGAATACCTTGTTAAGAATTTTGAAAATCTTTTGAACAGACCTACCTCTGTTAAGAAAACCTCCAAATTTGTTGGGATATTGTTCTTAAATTCAGTTTTGATAGTTCTTGAAAATGATTTAATTAATCCTCTAGGCAATTTTCCACCTCTTTAAAAATTAATTTTGGTTCTATTAGATCAAGACACTCACTCTTTCCGTGAAGATCATTACAACCAGCCTTACCGCATGACACACATGGGAGATTTGCCTGAAATAATGAAACATGACTCTTTTTCTGATATGGAGAATTACGAAATGGATTTGAATCAAGAGAATTAAGCCATGGGCTCCACCTTATCGGATTAGTAGGTCCAAATATTGCAATAATTCTTTTATTTTGGCTGGCAGCAATATGCATATTCAATGTATCCATTCCAATATACCCTAGAGATAATAAACTAATTGCGCAATATTCTTCAATTGAAGTAGAGCCTATCATATTTATAATATTAGGGCGTTGTGGAATTGAATTAGAGATTTTCAGATCAATATCACTACTTCCTCCAGTTACAATAATGTTGATATTTAAATCCGAGAGCAAATTTAGCAATTCTAACCTTTTATCTTCAGGATAAATTTTATAATCATATTGCGCACAAGGATGAAAAATAAAAAATCTCTTATTGCCAATTTTCTTTTTTACTTCTGTCAAAAGTTGTTTATCAATTTTAGGGCTCTCAACTTTCTTGGTGTATGGGATATTTAATATATCTAAAGGAAATAATGTTTCTTCAATAACATGTTTATTTGGTTCATTATGGTAGTAATGAGTTAGAATTAATCTTTTCCACCAAGATTTTCTCAATTCTTTTTCAACGATACTTATTGTTTTTTTTGCAGATAATGCACAAAATAAGACAGATCTATCACTTGCAGTCAGATTAATAGATAAATCATATTTTTTATAAATTTTTCTTACAAGATTAAATAAATAAAAAAAACCTTTTTGTTTTTTTTCTTTATATGAGAACTTAATAATCTTATTTATATTTTCTCTAAAGAGACAAGCTGTTTTATATGTATCGCTATTTACCAGGATATCTACTTCAGAGAATTTAAAGAAACAATTAAGATTCTTAATTAGGGTATTAGAAAAATACACATCTCCGTTAGATCTTTGGATAATTACTAGTATTTTTATCTTTTTCAAGCTTCTGAATTAAAAATAAGAGCACTAAAAAAAACAAATAATGTGGTTGTATAGTGTCCTAAGAGATAAGAATCACTCAACATAATTAATAGGAAGCTTAATGGCAAAATAAGACCAAAATCTTTATTGAATCCGCTATATTGGAATGAAGTTTTGACTTGATAAGCAAAAATAGATAGAAAGGATATCAAGCCAAATATTCCCAATTGTGCTGTAACTAAAATATACATATTATGCGGATTTACTGTAGAAGTTATATCAGGGTTGTTAATTTTATGGACAGAATTATATTCTTCTGGGAAGTCGCCAGTGCCAACCCCAAAAAAAATATTACTTCTAATTACTTCAATAGAATTTTTTAGGTATGTATACCTTTGCCCAATGGATGAATTTTCAATATGATTGAAGTTACTATTCTTTATTGTATCGGAAACTCTTTTCTCAAAGAAAGGAGATGTTTTGAGAGCTAAAATAAATATAATTGGGAATAATATTGTTATGAAAATTGCCGTTTTAAATATTCTATATTTGAAAAATTGAAAAACAATTGCCCCCAACATAAAGAAAAAAAGCACTTGTCCAGCTCTTCCACCTGTAATAAATAAGTTAATAATTAAGAGTATTAAAAATACAGCATAAATCCACTTAAAAAAAATTTTTGTGTCTTGAATTATTAGCCTATGAAGAGAAATATAAATTGCAAAACTGACAAAAATATTATAAGAAATAGTGCTCATAGTTATTGATGGATTCTCAACTGTTGCCTTTAAAATTGGATCAATCATTTCAAGCCAAATCATAAAAGATCCGATTATCGTTACAAACATAGATATTAGAAAGGCATTAATATAAAGATTCGTATAGTCCCTTTTTACTAATGTTAGAAAAATTGGGAGTATGAATAAAAAATCCAACATTTTTTTCAAGATATGAAAACCCCATTCGTAATTCTCTGTCCAAATTAATGCAAAAACATGCATACCAAAAAAAACTATTGACAAAACAGCGAGAGGGTTTGCAAATACTTTCTTTATTTTTTGATAATTAAGAGTGAATATCCAAATTGAAACAATCAAAAAAATTATTAAGTTGCCTAATGCTACTGAAATAGGAAAAAAAAACGCTAAAGCTAGAAATAAATAATGGTTAATATGGTCTGTTGTGTTGTCAAATTTCATATTGAACCTTTGTACCAAATTTTTAGAGTCTTTGGTCGGCTTTTTTTAATATTGACTTCACATCATAAATAATTTGACCTGAATCAAATTGAATTTTTTTATATTTGTCATGAGCCACAGCTAGAATAATTCCAGCATATCCTGCGAAGTCCTCTTTTTGAATAAGTGTAATATCAAAATCCTGTTTCACTTCAACTGGGTCAGCCCAATAATCTGCAACACTTACTTCGCAACCAAATTCTTTTAACTCTCTATAAATATCAATGACTTTAGAGTTTCTTATATCCGGACAATTCTCTTTGAAGGTAATGCCTAAAATAAGAACTTTTAATTTTTTTATAGCAAAACCTTTGTTAACTACGAGCTTTATAAACTGATTTGCAACATAAATTGGCATATTATCATTTAAACGCCTGCCTGAAAGAATTACCTCAGGTGAGTATCCGACCTGAAGTGATTTGTATGTTAAATAATATGGATCAACACCAATACAATGCCCCCCGACAAGCCCAGGCCTGAAGTCAAGAAAATTCCATTTTGTTGCTGCAGCCTTTAATACCTCTTTAGTATCAATACCTAACTTATTAAAAATAATAGCTAGTTCATTGACAAATGCAATATTGATATCTCTTTGAGAGTTTTCAATAACTTTAGCTGCTTCTGCCACTTTTATTGATGGTGCAAGATATGTTCCAGCCTCAATGACTTCTTCATAAAGAGAATTAACTAGCTGCGCTATTTTTGGTGTACTTCCAGATGTAACCTTTAATATTTTTTTAACAGTATGTTCCTTGTCTCCAGGGTTAATTCTTTCCGGAGAATAGCCACAGAAAAATTCTTTGTTGAATTTTAATTGTGATTCATTTTCAAGAATTGGGACACAAACCTCTTCTGTAGCTCCAGGATATACTGTTGATTCATAAATCACAATATCATTGACTTTTAGCACTTGACCAACAAGTTTAGATGCTGACTCTAGAGGCGACAAATCTGGTTTATTATTTTTATCAATTGGAGTGGGGACAGTTATGATGTATATATTAGAATCTAATAAATCTTGAGGATTTGAAGTATAAAAGATGCCGTTATTATGGGCATTTTTTAATTGTTCTTTGCTAAGCTCTAATGTTTTGTCATTAAATTTTTTAAGTTCTCTAACTCTGTTGGTTGAAATATCAAAGCCAACAACTTTGTACCTTTCTGAAAAAGCACATGCTAACGGTAGTCCAACATAACCAAGTCCAATAATCGATATTTTCATCTAAACTTTATAGAAATCCCTATACCAATTTACAAAGTTCTCTACGCCTTGATCAACCGACATCGAAGGCTTGTAATTTAAATCTTTTACCAAATCATCAACATTGGCATATGTGTCTGGGACATCACCATCTTGCAAAGGTAGCATATTTTTAATAGCTTCAATTCCAAGAGATTTTTCCAATGCTCCGATATAATCCATAAGCTCTACAGGAGAATTATTACCAATATTGTACAATCTCCATGGAGCTATTGAAGTTCCTGAATCAGGGTTTTTACTATCCCAATTTGCATTTGGAGTGGCAATTTTATCTAAAACTTTTATTACCCCCGTAACAATATCATCAATGTATGTAAAGTCTCTTCTATGTTTGCCAAAATTAAATACGTTTATAGGTTTTCCTTCAAGTATTGACTTAGTGAATAAAAATAAAGCCATGTCTGGCCTACCCCATGGTCCATATACAGTAAAAAATCTTAATCCTGTTGTTGGTAATTTATAAAGATTACTATAAGTATGTGCCATTAACTCATTAGCTTTCTTTGTTGCAGCATATAAACTTAAAGGATGGTTAACATTGTCATGAATACTAAATGGCATTGCCGTGTTAGAACCATAAACTGAGCTCGAAGAGGCGTAGACTAGATGCTTAACTTCATTATGTCGGCAACCCTCGAGGATGTTTGCAAAACCGACAAGATTTGTATCGACATAAGCAAAGGGGTTTTCAATAGAATATCGCACCCCTGCTTGAGCTGCAAGGTTTACTACTCTATCCGGCTTATGCTCTTTGAAAGCACCTAAAAGAGCATCCCTATCCTCTATGTTAATTTCTAAATGAGTGTATTTGGCATTTGTTTTATACCTCTCCAGCCTTGCTCTTTTCAAAGAAGGGTCATAGTAATCATTAATATTGTCAATACCTATAACTTCATCACCCCTCTCAAGAAGTGCGATGGTTAAAGAAGAACCAATAAATCCTGCCGATCCTGTAACTAAAACTTTCATACTAATCTTTTCCGAATATATCTCTTGTATAGACCTTGTTAGAAAATGGTTCTAATTCTTTGTAGTTTCTATTGGTAACTATTAAATCTGAATTATTTACAAAATCTTCAAAATTTTCTATTACTCTTGACCTAAAAAAAGAAGTCTCCTTAAAGGTAGGTTCGAAAATTATAACCTCTATACCCTTTGATTTGATCCTTTTCATAATTCCTTGAATCGATGAGCTTCTATAATTATCTGAAGATGACTTCATTACAAGTCTATATATACCAACTATTTTGGGATTCTTTCTTATTATCTGATCTGCAATAAAATCCTTCCTTATTGAATTTGCATCAACTATTGCACCAATAATTGAATTTGGTACATCTAGATAATTTGCTTTTAGCTGCTTTGTATCTTTTGGTAAACAATACCCACCATAGCCAAAAGATGGATTGTTGTAGAAGTTACCAATTCTTTGATCGAGACCAACTCCTTTTATTATGTCTTTCGAACTTAAATTATGGCATTCCGCATAGGTATCTAATTCGTTAAAAAAAGATACCCTCATTGCCAAATAAGTATTGCTAAATAATTTAATTGCCTCAGCTTCAGTAGAGTCAGTATGTAAGATTGTGACATCGTTTGCTAACGCCGCCTCTTTAAAAATATTTGCAATCTTTTTTGATTTACTAGATTTATCTCCAATAATAATCCTTGATGGATACAAATTATCAAGTAATGCACTTCCTTCCCTTAAAAACTCAGGAGAAAAAACGATATTCTCGGTATTATATTTTTCTCTAACAGTTTTTGTGAAACCAACAGGTACAGTTGATTTAATTAAGATTGTAGCTGATGGAGCTAACTTTAAAGAATCTTCAATGGCTGACTCGACCATAGATGTGTCAAAATAATTTGATTCTTCATTGTAATTAGTAGGTGCGGCTACAATAACTAAATCAGCTTCTTCATAAGCCTCTTCCTTGCTCGATGTGGCGTATAAGTTTAATTTTTTCTCTTTTAAGTAGGAAGAAATTTCATTATCCTGAATAGGAGAAATATTATTTCTTAATAATTCAATCTTCTTTGAATCAATATCATATGCTTTAACAGGATTATTTTGTGAGAGTAAAACAGCATTTGCCATACCTACGTATCCAATTCCAACAACTGTTATATTCATTTGTGACCTCTTAACAAAATCTTAACTTTGCTGAAGATAGCTTCTTCAGAAATTTGACCAATGTCATTAGAGTTTTTATCAATTTTAGAAAAATTACTAATATTTTTATTTTGAATAAATTTATTAATATCTGTTTCATAAAAATTTCTCTTTGCAGAAGTTGGCGAAAATATACCAATTGATGGAATATTCATTCCCCAGGCCATGTGAAGGGGGCCAGTATCTCCACCAATTACAAGTTTTGCTTTTCCAACAACTTCTTTGAGCGAGTTTAAATCTAAATTACCTAAGATTTGAACGCTATCAACTGACGCTTTGATTTCTTCAGCAATAAGTTTTTCTTTCGGGGAATTATAGATTACAACAAAATTAAAATCTATTCTACTAAGGACATTAATGAACTTCTTTGCAGGGTATATCTTTGAATTAAATGACGCACCTGGGACAACAAGAATATAATTTTTATTTGAAATAGGAAAATTCTTAGAGTGCTTGTAGAATAAAAATTTGTCCTTTAATAATAATTCTTTAAATGTAAGATTAATACCTAATGCAAATGATACTAATTTAATATTTCGCTTAATTATATTAGTTGAATATTCAATGAAGTATTTTTCATTGTATAAAAAACTGGCAATTGGTTCTTTTATGGATTTTTTATCAAACCCTATAACTTTTTTGGAATTGATTAATCTTGAAACAACTGCAGACTTAAGAAGCCCTTGAAGATCGATTACAACATCATATTTTTCAATTAGTTTTAGATTCTTTAAGGATCTAAAGAATGAAATATACTTTCTCTCGCGAAGATTATCTTTTATGTCTATATCATAAATCTTATCTATATGAGGATTGCAATCGAGCAATAATGAAAATTTTTTTTCTACGAACCAGTCAATTTGAGCATTAGGTATATTTTTCTTGATTAATTGCAAGACTGGCATTGCATGAACAATATCGCCAAGCGAAGATAGTTTTACGATTGCAATTTTCATGCGTGTTATTTTACTATTTAGCATCCTAATTAATTTTGAATATACGTATTAATGTTATAATTCTCGCAGCTTATGAGCTCAGAAAAAATTTACAAAAAAACGAACTTTATAACCTCACAAATTAATGAGGATTTAACGAATGGACTTCATAAAAAAATTCATACCCGCTTTCCTCCGGAGCCCAATGGCTATTTACATATAGGACATGCTAAATCAATATTCTTAAACTTTGGTATTGCTAAAAAGTTTCAGGGAAAATGCAATTTAAGACTCGATGATACCAACCCTTCAAAGGAAGATGTTAAATTCGTCAACTCCATAAAAGATGATATTAAGTGGCTTGGTTTTGAATGGAATGGAGATGAAAAATATAGCTCTGATTACTTTGAAAATTTCTATTCATATGCTATTGAGTTAATTAATAAAGGACTAGCATATGTCTGTTTCTTGTCACCTAGTGAAACTAGAGATAATCGAGGAACCCTCAAAGAGCCAGGTAAGGAAAGTCCATATAGAGAAGCCTCAGTTGAAGAAAATCTTCATAATTTTCACCAAATGCGTAATGGAACCTTTAAAGAAAATCACTGCGTGTTAAGAGCCAAGATTGATATGAAAAGTCCTTTTATGTGCTTGAGGGACCCTGCACTTTACAGGATCAGGTTTGAAACCCATCATCAGACTGGTGATGATTGGTGCATATATCCCATGTATGATTTTGCACACTGTATATCAGATGCTATCGAAGGTATAACCCATTCCCTTTGCACGCTTGAATTCCAAGACAATAGAAGACTATATGACTGGATTTTGGAGAATATAGATGATTTCAATATACCAAATCGTCCCCATCAATATGAATTCTCCAGGTTAAATCTTGAATATACAGTTATGTCTAAAAGAAAGCTTAGTGTCCTAGTTGAAAATGGACATGTCAGAGGTTGGGATGACCCAAGAATGCCAACCATATCTGGAATGAGAAAGAGAGGCTGTTCTGCTAAGGCTCTTGCATTATTTTCAGAAAGAATAGGCATATCTAAAGTTGATTCTATGACGGATATTAAAATTCTTGAAGACGCTATAAGGGATGATTTAAATGATAATGCCCATAGAACCATGGGAGTTATTGACCCTATAAGAGTCATTATTGAAAACTATCCTAAAGACTCTATTGAATCTTTATTAGCACCTAATCATCCTCAAAATGAAGCCCTTGGCAACAGAGAGATATTCTTTTCAAGAGAAATTTTTATTGAAAGAGATGATTTTTGTGAAGTACCTCCAAATAACAAATATAAGAGACTATCGATTGGCAAGGAAGTAAGACTTAGAAATGCGTATGTTATCAAAGCAATAACTTTTGATACTGATTTTGATGGCAACATTACCACGGTTTTTGCAGAATATGACAAAGACACTCTTGGAAAGAATCCTTCTGATGGAAGAAAGGTTAAAGGCGTTATTCATTTTGTCGAAGCTTCTCAAGCGGTACAAACTGAATTCAGAATTTACGATAGATTATTTTTAACAGAGAATCCAGGAAAACATGATAACTTTGAAGAATTAATTAATCCAAATTCTCTAGTTTCTACTTTGGGT
>Ga0255782_10001750_pt1 | contig 18315 bp, 18 predicted proteins | sample 101ome_26_FD_179980 | JGI IMG/M metagenome (GOLD analysis project Ga0255782, IMG submission 179980) | Coastal salt marsh microbial communities from the Groves Creek Marsh, Skidaway Island, Georgia - 101408AT metaG (version 2) | ecosystem: Environmental > Aquatic > Marine > Intertidal zone >...
TCTGCTAGTTCTTCATTAAACTGTTTAATAGTTAATTGATCGATCCAGTTCTCAGCAACATCACTAGGTACTTCTTCTAGTACAGCAGTTTCAAAACCATCAAATGCTTCTTTGTAGTATGCTGGACGTTGTAGAGATTCTAATGTCTTTTTAACAGTAGCGATACGTTCTTTAACAACATCCATATATTCACTTAGGCTTTCTGCCATTACTGCTGAACGTCCCATGTAAGTTTTAAACTTGCGTAGTTTGTTCATTTCTTCTGACATACTTACAATGTGCTTACCAAAGTCATCATAAGCATTACCGCCTTCTGCAACATGACGTGCCATAGCTCTAGCACCTGTTAGATGCTTGTAGGGATATTTGAATCTTTCACCTTCTGCACTTTCAATATAAAGGCCGCCAACTTTCTTTGCTCTGCCTCCTGGTGCTTCTTGATCAATACTTTCAGTATGCTTGATCATTAAACGTGCGCCATCGAAGTCTTGATAACTTACTCTTGATGTTCCATACATTTTTGATTCGTTCATTTCTTTTTCCCTGCCACGGTTTGTTGCTAAAAATTTATAGTCTCTACTATTTAAGTTTGATTTAGTAATATCTCTAGTATCAAAAACTAATGCTCGCTTCTTAGCAAACATACGTATTTCTTTCAAAAAATCATACCAATTATTTTTTATCAAATCACTTTCGTTAGCAATTAAGTCTTCACCATATACAACTGCTAGATTTTTTTCATCTAAACTTACACTTACCTTTCCAACAGGACGACCTTCATTCATAAAGTTAAAATCAAAATAACGAGCCTGTGTAGGTTCGTTTGTGACGTTGCCGTCAGCATCGCCTATAGTGACACTCGGAAAGCGTCCTCTTATTTTATTGAATAGTTCTTCTGCTATTAAGTCTAAGTTCTGCATAATGTATTTATCATATGTTACTACTAATGAAGATTGGCATCGGTGGCTCGTAGTCTTCGTCATGATCTGCTTGATTGAATGTATTGTACACTCTTGGATCCCAATCTTTAAGTACACTCATCATTCTTATTGCTAATAATGCTGCACTTATTAAATCATCTGTCATTCCCGACTTTGCTTGATAACTTGATCCTGTAGCAACAAACCCTTTTAATTCTGATATAAATGGTTTAGAATGTACAACCATTTTATCATTCTCTATCATTGTTTTAAGTCTACTACAAGCAGTAATTTTTGTTGAATGTGTAGTATTAAATCCTTTGCGGAACTTCCTAACGTGACCTTTTCTTATAGGTTCACTTACGAACAAACCCGGAATGTTCTCTTCCCCAAAATCGTTTATAACGATTAGTGCCGCTTCGCCTATACCATTATTTTCAACACTCCAATACACACAGTTTTCGTTACCTGTTGTATCTGCAATATACTTACAAATGTCTGCAAGTATTCTTACTTGTCCAGGAATTCCTGTTTGATTATGTTGCCATTCTGCTACTTGTTCATAACTAGGTAATTCAAATACTTGTATTGCAGCAAAGTCCCCTCCAGTGCCCATGCTAGGATCTAGTGCTACTGCATATGTATACTGACTTGTAGGTTTTTTATACCAGCGTGTTTGACCCATATTAAGTATAGGACTATTGCCCTCCATTGTTGCTAGTTTAATAGAATTAATTAATGTTTCGTCAAATACCAAGAATTCGCAGCCATATTCTCTACGAAACTTTTCTTCTCCGATACGTCCTATTTCTTCTTCTTTCCATTTTTCATCGCGATCAGGATGTTCGTCCCAACTTGCAACAAAACTATGAAAGCCGTTTATTCCTAGCTCTTGTTCATTACCGTGAGCATCAAACTTTTCTTCTGCTTGTTTCCAAATAGTAGCAAATGTATCTTCGTCTGAGTTAGGTGTTGATGTAATAATAGCACGACCACCTGTTGCTAGTGTAGGAGAAATTGAAGTCCAAAACTCTTCGGCAATGTTAGGTTGCACAAACGCAAACTCGTCACAATATAGTAGCGAAATACTCATACCACGTCCTGTGTTGCCTGTTGTTGTTTGTGCTACAATACGTGATCCATTCTCAAATTCTATTGACTGTTTGTTATATGACGTAACACCTGCTCTAATATGGTCTGGACATGTTTCATACACATAGCGTATACGTGCCATAATTTCTTGTGCGCCTGTGTATTTGTGCGCAGCAACAAGAATAGTTTGATCTGGGTTAAACATTGCATACCAAGCAAGATAGATACTTGCACAAGTAGTTTTGCCTGTTTGTCTCGGCATCATGTTGATGTTAAAGCGATAGTTGTGATAACTGTGCATCAAACGTAATTGATACTCGTAAGGATCAAACATAAGTTTGCCTTTTACAGGATGCTGTATGTATGCAAAGTGTTTTGCAAAGTGCAGATAGCCATTATCAGGATCCATACATTGTGCTAGATCCTGAATTTGTGTTTCAGTGTATGTTTCTTTAGTGTTTGCTTTTTTGGTTAAAACACCGTCTAAACTTTTAATCGCCATACTGTATTTAACCAAAAAAATAGGGCCTAGTGGCCCTATTGAGTTTAGTGTTTTTTTAACTACAACCGCAGGATGAGCAAGCCATTAGTTTTTGTTTTTTAGCACCGCATTCGGGACAAGCCTCCATGTCAGCACCATCCTCGTGATCGTGTTCGTCGTCTGGTTCGCCTTCTTTAAAGTTTTCGTATTCGTCTTTTAGTGCTTTAAGAATTTGTTGTTCTAGTGTTTCTTCTTCGTCTTCAACAGCCATTGGATTATCTCCACCTGCTGCCGCTGCATAACCCTTTTTAGATTTGTGTAAGTCGTCGCCTGAAGGAATTACATCATCAATTGCGCCATACTGTTCATCTGGTTCGTTATCGTATTCTTCTACTGCCTCATCGTCGTTTTCAATTGAATCATTACAACTACTCATTCCAATGTGTACTTTACCACATTTAGGACAAGGTTCTTTTTGCATACCTGGTTTTAAGTCATCCATGTCTTTTGGTCCGTCTACAATATCACGTAGTCTTTCCATATCTCTGCGCATTGGCATCATTTCAGGACTTACTGGTTCTGCATCTTTTAAGCCTGCGTTTTTCATCATGTCAATTAAGTCTGCTACATGATCTTTACCACGTGCATTTAATGACACATTCATTGATACTGGATCGCCTTCGTCTCTTGGCATAGGTTGTGGTGGAGCCATCGGTGGCATACCGCCTTCGTCCATTCCGCACTCTTCAATGCGATCCATTGATTCGATCAGTTTTCTTATACTCATTTTAGTTTGCCTCCTGCGCAGTTTCTTTGCGAGCTTTTTCAAGCTCTTTAAGAAGATCCATTACACGATTCTCGCCAACTGAATCTTGTGCGCTAGTTCCGCCCATATCTTCTTGTGTTAAGATTGTTTCATAAGTAGTATCTTCTGGCATTTCTTGATACTTTTCTTGCATTGCTCCGGGATGTCTAACAATAATATATGATTGGTCAATGTCACAACAATCACCGATATATTCTTGAAGTACATCGGGTGTTGATGGATAATTTAAAGTTACTTCAAAGTATGTAACTTCAGTATTTTCTAATTGTGGGAAATCTAAAGGACGTTCCTGTACAGGAGTTCTCTTTCCTTTTTTCATCTCAACCACACTATATTTTTCTAAACACTTTCTAATTTGATCTTCACAGCCTTCAGGAAGCTCTCCCGCAATGCCGACTTTGAAATCGTATGTTTTTTTAGATTCGTTTAGTATTTCTTGAAATCTTGTTTCCATCTTACATATTCCCGTTATATGTTATTTATCTTTATCCAAGCCTTTTAGCTTTTCTAAAAGGCTATTTCTATCTGTAACTACATAGCCTTCGCCACTGAGCATACCATCTTCTACACCGCCGTCTTTATCCATTTTTTCTTTTTTAAGTTGTAGCTCAATCATTTTTAATTTTTTATCTAGTTTAGCAGTCTTTGCATCTAGAGATGTTTTAAGCATTCCGCCGGCAACCTCAAAAACACGACCGCTATATCTGCTTTCAACATTCATACCTAGATCCATTAGATCTTCGTATGCGCTTAGAGCACGTTGAGCAATATCTTCTAATTCTGCATCTGCCTTATCGCCAAGACCTTTTACTTGAGGTAATGCTTTAGATATTTTATCAAACTCTGCTATGTCACGAAAACTTTCTTCGTGAGCTATTTCGTGTTTGGCTTGTGCTTTTTCTTGTGCTTCTGCTTGTTTGATAATTTCTTTCGAATCATCCATATTAAGCAAATCTTCTAATTTTTTAGTCATGACCTTTTACCATTATATGCTACTATTATTTATCGTCGCTTACCATTATGGAATATATCTTGTTCAGTTATAATTCTAAAAAATATGCCTTTTTGTTTGCAATATGCTCTTGCTGCTTCCCACTTTGCTTGATTAACAATCCAAGCTGCTTGATTAGCACGACTACGTCCTAATTTTTCTTTTAGTGTTTGATTTTCGGGCTTAACTTCTATAAGTTCTACTCTACTCTTGCCTTTTTTGTCTGCATAAGCAATAAAAAAGTCAGGTACGTATATTGTATGTTTACCTGTTAATGGATTTCTATAGGGAATTTTAATTGCTTCACTTGCCCATTTTGCAACACTAGGATGTTCGTCGCAAAATTTCATAAAAGTGAATTCCCAACTTGAACGGTAAGTTGGTGTTTTTGTGCCTACATACTTCTCTGGATTTTTAAGAGAAAATTTTCCTTGCGCAAATCTACCCATATCATATTATTACACTATTATATTTCTTTTTTCTGTTTTTTCATACTTAGATACTACTTTGTATCCTAGTGTACTAATTTTTTGTCTATTGTAATTTAATATTGTTGTTACAACATTACTTAATTGAATTGAATCTAATCCTTTTAGAGTATCTATAAGTTCAAATACTTTTACATTATCAATTTTTGCTTGTTGTAATAATACTGTAGCAGTAGATATTGCTGAGCTTTTTTCAAAACCTCTATTTTCAAAAAAACCTATAACTGCATCTACATCATTTGCAGGATAAGAAGTTTTTTCTGTAAGGTATTGATTAAAAAATTCTTTAACTTCTCCAGCACTATCGTTGTTATTTGATTTTGGTAAATTTGACATATTATGTATTTCCTAACGGATTCTTTTGTTGTGACACAGTTGATGTATTTCCCTGGCCGTTTTCTACATGATTACTTACAACTTGATTTGCAATTCCTATAACTTTCTGGTTGCCGTTGCTAATATTTTCATCAACTGCGTCTCTAAGTTGTGCTTTTTCTGATGCTGTTAAGTTATCAAATGCAGATAAACCGTTGCTTAGACCAACACTGTCACCAATTGCTCCGATAGCATATGCTTTTCTAGCAACAGCATTTTTAATAGTAATGTTAGAATCTAAAGTTTCTTGTAGTTCTACTGGAGGGAAGAATTTATTTTGTTTTTGTGAAGAAACCGGTATTGCTGCTGTAGTTTGTGTTCCATTACCTCCAGATTTGGGGAAACTTGTATTTGCTAATCCGCTTACATTTGTTCCTGTAGCAGTTCTAATTGAACTACCTGCTACCTGGAATGCTTCGTTACGTAAGCCTTCTTTTGTAAGTTTCTTAGCATTTTTAACTGTACGTGCTGCTGTTAAAATTGTACCTAAATCTGCCTTACCGCTTGAAAGATCACCAAGTACGCTTGCCCCTCCGGCTAGTACACCTGCACTGCCAAATAAACTCGTTGCACTACCTGCTGCAATAGGACTAGGTGTTAAATCATAATGTTCAGTTGCAAATCCTTTAGGAGCATTACCATCTTCTACAGGTCCATCTGCATAGAATACTGTTTCGTATGCAACTGTCATACTATTTTGTACAGGTTCTGCTCCAGCACTATTATCTAGTGAATCATGTGTCCAGTTCTCAATAATTGGATTGACTAGTGTATATGTCATATATTGGTGACGAGCTAATTGTGAAAGTTGAATACTAGTAAAGAACGGCTCATAGCTGTCGTTATCAAAGCCGAATCGATCGCCATTAGAATCGCCACCTTTGTAAGCATTAAATCTATCGTATGGACGAGCTGTTTGATTGGGCTTGCCAGCACCGTCTCTGCTACCGTAAGTTCCATCTCTGTAATAATACTGATAATATGCCGCCCATAATTGTGTAGTTAAACTATTATTATCATCATGGAATGTAATTGTTACTGGACTGTAATCTATACGTGTTTGTAAATTCTTTTTACGATTATATTTGTTTTTAGTTTCTACACTAATATCAAATTTTGGAAGTGTTACAGCTTTAACAAGCATGTTGACTTCAGTACCGTGCTTTTTATCCCAATTAGGAAGTATTTTATTAATAACATTTTCATTAAGATTCATTGATACATGATAAAGAAATTTTTGTTTTGGAGCTAAACGAAAATTATCATCTGTATAAAGTCGTGCAGCATGAGTCCAATCGGCCATATTGCCTTTGGGCGATAATGCTCCATTTAATACGTTGTCTAAAAATCCAGTGAATATACTTGCCATACTAATATTTATCCATTAATATTATATGCGTATATAAAGATAAAGGGGCATTAAAGCCCCTTTACTGTTGACTAAACTGTTTAAAACTATTAACCTACACCAGTAGTTGATGCAACGCCTGCTACAGCTCTGCCAATAGCAGTACCAATACCGCCACCGCTTGCGCCTTGTGTTTGGATTGCATTGTCATACTTGATTGTAAGTGCTACTGTTACAGGCTCGTTAGCAGAATATGCTAGTGAGTTGTAGTTTGCACTTTCTAAGTAACAACCATATAGCTCAAAAGTTTCTAATGTTTCAGGTGCATAGTTACCATTACCACCGTCTAAAATTTCAATTCTAGTTACAAACTTATAGTCGATACCTGATGCTGCACTTGACTGTTCCATAAAGTCGAACTGTCTTTGTAGTTGTTCACCAACTAGTTTTTGTACTGCACCTGTTGCATCGTCACGTAAGTTAAGTGTAATAGCTTCCCAGGTATGTTTACCTGCAAGATAAACTCTTGAGTTGTATACGTCAACAGTCATTGTCTCGAAGCTAACGTTAGGTCTAGTAACATCAACTACCTGTTTAGTAAGTTCTGTAACTTCGCCAGCACTTACACCAAAGTTTTCTAGGCTCACTCTAAAGCGATACTGGAGTTTTGGCATAAGCAACCCTTGTGTAGAGTTGCTTGCGTCTGAAGCTAACGGAACTGTGATTCTTGATAATGATGAAATAGCCATTTATTTTGCTCCTATGTTAATATTATTTATCAATTTACAGTCCTGCTATTTCACCGGTGTTTTTCAAGCGTAGTGGAATATAGATAAATTCAACTGCTTTCACTGGTTCAATAGCTACGTCTAAGTATAGCTCGTTACGATCTATACGTGCCGGAGTATTGTTGCTCTCATCACATACAACTAAGAAGTCGTATAGTGCTCTTGAGCCTACTAACTCTAGCATCAAGCTCTCTGCTGCCTGTTTGATCTGATCACGTGTGATCTTGTCATTAGGTTCAAAGATATATGGTTTTGCTAGTTTGTTCAACTGTGAACGCATGTAAATTACCAAACGTGCTACGTTGATTCTATCTAGTGAACTTGCACCTCTTGCACGAGTCTTTTGACCGTAGTTAACAAGTCCTGCGCCATTGATAAATGTAATTGGGTTAACGTTAACACTGTATAGTGTATCACGCTGTCCTTCGTTAAGTGCAATACTTACAAATTCGCCTTCACCATCAACATAACCTGTTGCTGTAGCATTTGTAATTCCGCCTCTTCTTGTACCTGCTGGTGCAAACCAAGGATAGCTAACCTGATCGCTTAATGCGATAGTACGTAGCATCATATGACTTGGTGGAACAACAACGTTGTTTCCTGCATTGTCACTTGTGAAGCCCCATGGGTAAAATATACCTAAGTACTCATCTCTACTTACTAGACCGTCGTCGTTATCTTCAACTGCTAGATTAATGTTTTGTCCCCACTCGTTAAGTGAAGTAGCATCTGAAGTTAGTCTTGCTGGTGAATCGCCAACAATAAATGCACTTAGTCCTCTATCGTAGTTTAAGCTAACCATTTCACCAATTAGTTCTGGATAACCTGGTGTTGCCATTAAGTTAAAGATTCTTGATTCGTCATCTCTAATGTCATCATTTGAGTTAACTGTTGCTTGTAGACCTTGTACAACAACTTTACGCTGTGCTTTACGTCCAAAGCTACCTGAACCATCTTCTTGGTTGCCTGACTCAGTTACCCATCTGTGTGGATAATAGTTAGTCATTGCTTCGTCGTTGTAACGACCATTGTCAGCAGTTACGTCAATGTAATTACGTACAAATTTCTTAACGTTAAATCCGCTTCTGCGTAAGTTCCAAAGCAACATACCTTGTGGATATAGTGCCGGATCTGGGCAGTCTGGATCAACAAAGTCACTACCAGCTAGTTCACTAATTGTTGCTTCGTCAGCAGTTAAGCCATCTGTATTCCAACGTGCATCTGCAAATAAGATGCCGTCTTCTGTGGTTTGATCGCCTTTGTCAATTAGTACCCACTTTTGTAATGAATTGTTATATCTATAAATTGTTGGGAAGTTTTCTAAATCACTTGAGTCAACCCAAATATCATTGTTATCTGGACTGCTAGGCTCACTTGCTGCAACTGTTACGCCAGCACTTGCACCGTAAACGTTTTGAATACCGTCCCACTTAGTTCCGTCATGTACTAAGATATCAACTTCGTCGATAACTGAACTATACCATAATGTTCCGTCTGCTGCTAGTGCAGTTGGTGCATTATCTGATGCTTCATATGATAATACCTTCCAGTTAGTTGCAACAAAGTCTGTTGAGTTTCCGTTAGGATCAGCATATAAGTTAGTAGTACTTGTGCTAAATCCTAATGCAGTTAATGGAGTATTAGTGCCATTAACTAAACGGAATTCACCACCTTTAGTATGACTAATTACAATTCTATTTAAAGAATCAACTGTAGCAACAATGTTTGTTAGGCCAGCGGCGTTAATTGCGTCTGCAACTAAATCTGCATCTGACGTTGCTGCTGTAGTAGTTGTGAAACTAATATTTACTGCTGATGCTAATGCTTCATCACCTACTGTTGATTCTGCAATAGTAAAAGTATATGTTGTAGTGTTAGCAAATGTGCTTGCTGTTACTGCACTACTTGTAATGCTAGTTGCACCTGCATTTTGTCTGCGGAAGATTTTAAATGTAGCAGTTAATGAAGCATTTTCGCTAACATTACTTTGAACATATAAATCACCCACTGCTAAGTTTGCACCGCCGCCTGCACTATCTAGTTTTGCAATAGCTGTTTGGTTATTAGCATAAATTGGAGCAGGAATTAAATCCCATAACTCTGTATCTGCATTCCAAGACTTAACTCTCCAGCGAGCACCTAAATTTGGTTCAGTAGTTTTAACCCAAACACTGCCAGTTGGCTTGTTGCCTGAAGTTGCTTTCCACTGTGGTACTGAAGTATGTGCTTGGATAGCCAATGCTGGTACTGGGAACGCACTGCCAATTGCAACTTGTCCGTCACCTGAGCCAAAGCCTACGCTTGCTGCTAGTCCATCGCCTTCTGCAATAGTAATAGTAGAAGTAGTTGTACCATCATTATAAATTACTAGTCTACCGTCAATGTTTGCTGCGCTAACACCTGGAATAGCAGCAGTGTTATTAATGTAATCAACAACACCATCTAACGTGTCGTTTGGATTAGCTGGTGCAATAATATCAACTGTATTAATTGAGAATCTTTCACCTGCTGTAATAGTACCTACAGTTCCGCCTGTTACTGTTGGAATACTGCCAACCCAAGCACTAGTTCCAACTTCTCTCCAAGTACCTGCGGAGTCTTTATACCAAAATCTGTTTGTAGTGGTTACTGCTACAACTGCATAGTCTCCAATTGCTCCAACTGACCCTTTAGGAGTGTAGTCGCCGCCATCGAAGTCAACTACTTTTGTTGAGTCACTAATTACAACTGGAACTTTATTAGCAAAACTTTGTCCGCCTGCTGTTGCTGCTGCATTGTTCCATTCAAAAATACCAAAGTTTGTAGTTGCAGTGTCGAACCAGTATGCGCCATCTGCAGGATCAGCTGCTGGTGCATCTGCGCTTGCTTGTAGTGCGCTAGTATCTACATCTGCTCTAACAACCCATGCTCTGTTGCTTACACCTAATAGTGAGTAAGCAGCCTGCAAGCCATATTCGTTAAGCTCACCTGCATGAATTGGATTATTATTGTTATCTGTGTAAAATACAGGATCGCCAAATGTTTCTGTTAAATCGCGCTGTGATGTTAACAAGTAAGGTTTACCTGCATTTGCTTTTAATGTTCCTTGTGCAATACCTGTACCAGCGCCATTAGTTTTGTTTTCGGCGGTGGCTACAAATATCATTGGAACTGTACCTGGCTCCGCTGGTGTGTAGAAACTTTCGTCTACTACGGATACCTGTACTCCTGGTGATGTTAGTGCCATTTTATATCTCCTATAGTAATATGGGTTTGTTACTATTATTTAGCACAAAAGATATAATTCGCCTTAATAAACCACCATAAAAAGGGACCGAAAAGGTGAGGTAAATACAGTATGAGACCTTTATGTCAATGCGGACAGCGTCCTGCTGCTATAAACTATAAAAAAGACGGCAAGACTTATTATAGAAGTTTATGTGAACGATGTTTGCGTAACGGTATAGGTCACGGTATTCCTAAATGGAAACAAAGAGGATATGAAAAAAAGGATACTTGTGAAAAATGTGGGTTCAAAAGTAAACACACAGAACAGTTCAACGTATTTCATATTGACGGCGATTTAAATAATTGTCGGCCTAATAATTTAAAAACTATTTGTGCTAACTGTCAGCGTATTCTTCAGAAAGACGGGGTGCGCTGGAAGCAAGGTGACCTAGTCCCTGATTTCTAAAGATGGTGCGAATAAGCGTATCTACGTTTCTTTCTAATCTTTTTAAATCGCCATTGTTATCAATAGTGTAATCACACATCCATTGCTCAATACTCATTGAACTAGGATCTTCTGTAGGTAAGTGATCTGTGCGATCTACCCAAATAGCATAGTCAAAAATTTCTTCATTTTGCATTGCAAAGAACTCGCGCTTATTGCGTAGACCGCAATAAATTTTATTTTGAGAAAACAAGTTACGTCCAAGACGTGCTAGATCATTTTTACAATAATCGTGTATCATGTTGTACCATTCTGTACGATGATTATGTCGATCTGCGTAACATTCTTGTTCGTTAGCATATCCGTACTTGTCTTTTAGATCTTCAAATATAAAAAGCTCTGAACAGAATTTGGAACTTGATTGAAATGTATAACCATATTTTTCTAACATTTCGCAGACAGTGTCTTTACCATGACGGCCGTGGCCAACAATAAGTAACTTTGGTAACATAAAAAAGATATCCTTTACAATATAAATTATATTATAATAGGATCAGGACCTTTTGTCAAGAAGTTTTTTATATGCTTCTTCAAAACCTTCTTCTTTATAGACATTTTCGTGATTCCCCCATAACCTATTAAAGTACCCGGGTGCTGAATCTAATATAGTTTTCTCGCTACTGCTAAGATGACCTTTAACCATCCAAAAAAGCCTATGAGCCTCTTTGTGGCTAAACTCGCCCATTAACCAATTGTAAACCCATAGCCGGTGCCGCCTGCAACTTGCAGTGTCACATCTGCTTCTAATTTTTCCATTTCGGCCTGTGCTTCTTGTTTGAGTGCATCACCATTAAGTGCTGATCCTCCTTGTGGACCTGCAATAGTTGCGAATTTACTTCTTGCTTCACCGAGCATATACTTACAACCTGCTAGTGTATAATCTTTAATCCATTGACTTGCAAGATAATCTTTCAGTAATTCGCTATCTGGACGATAATTGTAAACGTAAAGAAGTAAATTTTCTTCTGTGCGGGGACGTTGTAGAAGTGTTAATTTTCTAGTTGTTGTATTCCATTTGAATTCAATAAATGAACCAAACATACGTCCGACTAACTCTTGGTATCCTGCAAACAGGTCATACGTGGCTAAGCCCCCTAAATTGCTGCTCGACAAAAGATATGTGTTTGTGTAAGCCATATTAAATGGTTCAAATAGTGTTCCGCCGTCACCGCCGCCACTACGTGAGCCAATGCTTCTGCGAAATAATTTACGAACTTCTACTACTTCTTCTGGTAGTATGTATTCATTTTGATCTTCAACAGTAGGCATAAACAAGTATGATTCTTCCACACTATTGTCTGAACGCTGTCTAAATTTAGAAAGTGCTTTCTTTAATGCAGTTTCATAATGTATTGGATCCAATTCGACATCTACCATGCCTCCTCCTAGGAAAGCATTTACATAGTCGAATACCTCTTGTTTTTGTGTTTGCGATACTGCCATTTACGTTTCTCCGATATAGTATTTATCTTTCGATAAATATGTATATGCCAAGACTTAGTTTATATAAACCAGAGCGCGGTGCAGACTTCAAATTTCTGGATCGACAAATAAATGAAATGTTTACCGTAGGTGGTACAGACCTTTTTGTCCACAAATATATCGGTACGAACGACGGAACAACAGAAAAGGATCATACACAGATCCAAGATATGTTGTTTTTAGAAAACCGTGATAGAAAATACGATCCAGATGTTTATACTATTAGAGGCATTTATAATGTACAGGATATTGATTTTGATCTTAGCCAATTTGGATTGTTTTTAAGTAACGACACATTGTTTATGACTGTACATATCACAAGTTCAGTTGAAGCAATAGGACGTAAACTAATGCCTGGTGATGTAATTGAATTGCCTCACTTAAAAGATGAATATGCACTAAATGACTTTAGTGTTGCGTTAAAACGTTTTTACGTTATTGAAGATATTAATCGTGCAGCAGAAGGATTTAGTCCTACTTGGTATCCGCATTTATATAGACTAAAACTTAAACAGATTGTTGATAGTCAAGAATTTAAAGACATTCTCGACTTGCCTGCAAGTGAAGATTATCCAGAAGATGGAACATTACGTGATGTACTAAGTACGTTTGAAGCAGAAATGCAAGTTAATGACGCTGTAGTCGCAGAAGCAGAAGCAAACACTCCTAAAAGTGGTTATGATGTAGACGAAAATTATTATACACTTGCAGTTGATGAAAATACAGGTCGCGCAAAGGTAGAGCAAACAGACAGTCAAGGAAATGTTACTGATAGAGCAACTCCAACTGTAACAGGATACAAAGGGTTACTTATAGGAGACGAGTTTGCTCCTAACGGTAGTAACTTTAGTAGTGGTATTAGTTTTCCATTAAACAGTGTAGAAGGTGACTATTTTTTAAGAACGGATTTCTTACCTCAGCGTTTGTTCCGTTATGAAGGTAAGCGTTGGTTAAAAGTACACGATGTTAAGAGAGCTCCAATGAATAACAGTACTACACAAACATTAAGAGGTTCGTTTATCAATGACGTAGACACATTCCTATATAATACACCAATTGCACAAGACTTTGTGCGTTTAAGTGTAGGTCAAACAGTAATTAATACAGAAATTGCATATACAACTGCAAAATATATTCAAATAGAATATACATCAGAAACAAGAGACGGATTTGTTAGATTACCATTTGTAGTTGCAGATCATCCAGGTATGCTTACAAGTTATGACGACAACGGAACTCAACGGGTTAAGATTACACTACCTGCAGATGCAGTTAAAGATGCAGGATTGTATAGTTTAACATTACACAACGAAAGAACGCAACAGCGTCAAGCACTTTCTCAAGTATTAAAACCTAAGGCGGATAACTAATGGCTGAGCACTTTTACGACGGACAGATAAGAAAGTATCTTGTACAAATGATGCGATTGCTTAGTAACTTTAGTTACAAAACAGGCGATGGCACCTTAAAGCAAGTACCTGTTCTTTACGGTGATTTAACTCGTCAAGTAAGTGCTATCTTACGTGATAATTCAGAAAATAAAATTCCTAGTGCGCCAAGAATGGCAGTATATATTACAGGCTTAGAGATGGATAGAGAGCGCACATCAGATGCTAGTTATACAAATAAAAGACATGTTAGAGAGCGTATTAAGGATACTAATACAGGCGAATACACAGACGAGCAAGGACGTCAGTATACTGTAGAACGTTTAATGCCTACTCCGTATAAACTTACAATGAATGCAGATATATGGGCAACAAATACAGATATGAAACTGCAAATTATGGAGCAGATTCTTATGTTGTTTAATCCTAGTTTAGATATTCAAACAACAGACAACTATTTAGATTGGACTAGTTTAACAACAGTAATGTTAGACTCAGTAAACTTTAGTTCACGTTCAATACCAGTAGGTGTTGACAGTGAAATTGATGTTGCACAGTTAACATTTAGTACACCGATTTATATTAGTCCTCCTGCTAAGGTTAAGCGTCTTGGTGTTGTTACTAATATTGTTACTAGTATATTTGACGGCGACGGATATTACGACTTTGAAAAAATGCTTGAAGGTACTAATTTGTTTAGTATTGGTGGATATACACAACCATTCGAAGATGGTGGCGAGCAAAATGAAGTAGTTGATACCGGAGCGTTTCCAAATGACGGTGATGGAGTATTAACTCCAAGAAAACAAGTTACACGAATTAATAAACCAATTGTAAAAAATCCATTGCAAGAAAGAATTCTTATTCTAAATGGTGAAGCACAGATATTAGACAACGGTTTGCCTAGCAATTTAACATGGACTGATTATTTTAGAGAACTTACAGGCAAGTATCAAGCAGGTCTTAGTGTTATATATTTAAGAAAGCCAGATATTCAAGGACTAGTTGCTGGAAGATTTACAGTTAATACATTAGATGAAACTAAACTTTCTATAGATTGGGATAAAGATACATTACCTAGTAATGATACAATAGAAGGTCCTGCAAGAGATGCAAATCAATATTCAAGTGTAGATTATATTATTGATCCTCTAAGATATGATCCTAAATCAGATACTAGTAAAGCCGGTGTAAGATTATTATTATTAGGCGGAATCGGCGACACTGGCAATGCAGACGGTGCAGATGCTTGGAAAAATACAGATAATTCAGACTTTGTAGCGAGTGCCAACGATATTATCGAATATGATGGTACAAATTGGCATATTGTGTTTGATGCAAGTAAGGATTATTTGCCTTATAATGGCACTACTATTACAACATTATACACTACTAATCTAAATACAGGGGTACAATACTACTGGGATGGTGACCAATGGCTACTAAGTGTAGACGGCGAATATGCCAAAGGTGACTGGACTATACGCTTAGACGGATAACTACTTGTATGGACAAGATTATCGGTAGTGGTGCGTTATTCTATGCACTAGATACTAAACGTTTTTTATTCTTACATCGTGCTAACGGTAAAACGGCTGGTACTTGGGGCCTTGTAGGCGGCGGAACCGAAAACGGTGAAACTCCCTTTGAAGGATTACAAAGAGAAATACGAGAAGAAATAACTAATACTCCCAATTTTGTAAAAGTTATGCCCTTAGAAACATTTGTATCTAATGATTCTAAATTTAATTTTCATACATATCTTATTGTTGTTAAAGAAGAATTTTTACCAATTTTAAATAACGAGCACGATGGATATGCATGGGTTAGTTTTGGAAAATGGCCTAAAACTTTACATCAAGGATTACGTAACACACTACAAAATAAAACTAATCTTGTAAAACTAGAAACAGTATTTCAAGTAATAGATCTATTAGAGGTTTAAATGTCAAGTAATGTAAAAGAACACAGTTGGGGATACGAAGTAGTCTGGGCAGAAACAGACAGCTACGCAGGAAGAATTTTATCGTTTAGAGGTCCAGGTAAAACTCCTATGCATTTCCATAAGAATGCATCTAAGTCGTGGTTTATCAATGACGGGACTTTTAAGATACGTTATATTGATATCTCTAACGGAAAATCGTTTGAAGCTGATATGAAAGAAGGTACTGTTTTTCATGTGCCATGTTTAATGCCAGTTAGCATTGAATGTTTAAGCAGCGGAAGTATAACCGAAGCTAGTAATAGAAAAATTGACGATAATGATTATTATTTGTTAACACCTGAGACAGAACAAGATGTTAAAACTTCATAGTATTGCCAGATTCGCTGAGGACTTAGAACGATATAAATCAACGGCTGAAAAAATATCTCAGCCCGCAGCAAAAAGTCAAATGAATAATCTTATAGTACAGTTTGAGAGATATGCTAGTTTAATCAACGAGTCTCACAGCAGTTACGCTAATGGATTTATTAAGCCAAAACAGCAAAAAGAATATATCACTGAAATGGCTAGTTTAAGACTACGTTTAGAAAAATTTGTAAGAGACGCAGGTTAAGCCTGCGCTTCGCTCCATCTTAACAATACATTTCCTACTGTGTTAGTACCTGAAGTTTTATACACATTAATTGCTAATACATCAGGACCATTAGGGAATGTGCCGCGACCGCCAATTGCAGTTGTGGTTAACTCTTTTAACTCTTTTAAACTTAATGTAGCATTTTCACCGGGATTTGTAATGAATGAGAATACCGTTTCGCCTGGCTGTGCATACGGAGGTTGTGTAAAGTCAAACTCTACAGTTCCGGCAGCATTTAGTGTCCCAGAGAAGCTCTGAGAAAAAGTTACAAGATAGTAATTTGTAGAACCAATATTTTTTAATGTTACACTACCTACAAGTGTGTTAGATGGAAATTCAGTTTGGCTAACTCGAGTACCTTGACTTGCTCCAGAAGCTGTCCAGGAAGTTGAGGTAAAGGGCAATGTGTTTGAACCACTATAACTTGCTGCTGTTTTATCTTTTACAACCGTAATTGTAGCATTAGATACAGTAGTATTTGCATCTTGCGAAGTATTATATCTTGTAACATTTCCGCTATCACTATTCCAATTTGTTTCTATTGACTCAATAAAAGTTCCGCTAGGGAAAAATGAATTGTTCCCAACGTCATCGCCTACCTCAATTCCGCTTGTTGCTGCGTCTGAATCAGTTAAGAAAAATCTGTCTCTACCACTTTGAATATCGTTATTATAACGACTATCGTCTGCTGGTAGTACACAAGTAAAACTAGCACTCAACTGACCTGCTATGGTAGCAGTAGTAGTTGTCGAGCTGCCGCCGCCCTCCCATGCAACCGATGAACCTAGTGCAATTTGTGCAAAACTTGGTTGTCCTCCTGCTGTAGGGTTATTCAAACCGTTCCACTGTATGCCATTGGGATTAGATGGATAGTTTTGTGGGTTAATAACTCCTTCAATAACTAACGCTCCTGATGCATTTGCTTCAGATGCAATAGATACTGAATCTAACAATAGCTGTGCTCTATTAAGTAGTTCTCGTTCTCCTAAATCGCCTGTAACTGCATTAGATACACTAGGGGCTAATCTAATTAAGAATGCTGTTTGTCTAGTAGTGCTTAGATCTAGTCCTACTGCTGGATATGAGAAGATATATCCACGATCATCGTCAAATTTTCCGTCAAGTAAATAAGCAGAACCCCAGTGACTAATAATAGGACTTGTTGTTCCTGATATTAAAATAACACCGTCTTGAGCAGTATGACTAGATGCTGCTGCTCCGGTATATGTTCTGGAAGAACCACCTGCAAAGTTGGTTAGAGAAGCGGCTCTAGTACAACCAGAAAGCGTGTTTGTAGTATCATTTTTTGATGTATAACTTATTACTTCGGGTGCAATATATACAGTGCCCGATTGTGGGAAATCTTTTGTGTCATCTAATTCAATATCTGTTACAGTTGAGTTTATATTAGCAGCCAATTTACTTCTAGCAGATTCGTTTAATACTTCATATCTAACTGGAGTATTACCTGTACGCATATATGCTTCTGTATTCAGGTTGTTACCTTTTAATCTGTGACAGAATATATAGTTGCCATCTGGACCACGCAACATCCAATCAATAAATCCAGCACCGTACCAAGTAAATTGAATTCCGATCATTTGCATCTTTGTTACATCAATTTCGTAACCGCTGGGTCCTGTGCCGTCACAACGATCAATATTCCACTCGTTTTGAGGAATAATTAAATCTTGTACCTTTGATACTTTTGTACCTGTTATATTAACTACACCTCTAAACCCTGGAGATATATTCATTGCAGTATTACTACTAATATCTGTTACAACGTGTGTCATACCTTTAATAACTATTCGATCACCTGCCTGTAATTGATCTCTAAATAGT
>Ga0255782_10001752_pt1 | contig 18306 bp, 13 predicted proteins | sample 101ome_26_FD_179980 | JGI IMG/M metagenome (GOLD analysis project Ga0255782, IMG submission 179980) | Coastal salt marsh microbial communities from the Groves Creek Marsh, Skidaway Island, Georgia - 101408AT metaG (version 2) | ecosystem: Environmental > Aquatic > Marine > Intertidal zone >...
CACGGACAAACCGACCATATGTAAATATTGCAACGTCGGCGTATGTTCATGGTGTCAGTCCGTCAATAATGTCTGGCAGCCCGTGTCCTATGTAAAACTGTACAGCGATTGCGATTATACGACGAACCAAGGACAATGTGCGTCTAATTATCCCAATGCAGAGTTTGGGTTCAACCAAGAACGTAATCCCGACGGCACGTGCAAGCATACGTCATGGACGTATTTCTCGCAGGAATCGGGTGTTTATAACGCTCCTCCATATGCTTTAACGCAGCAGGAGTGTTCGGACTTTTTTACCCACAGTGCATGGCTCGTCAATCCTGTCGGGTACGATACCTCTGGAGGAAGTATGCCTCGAAATTGCAATATGGATGCGTATGTTGGAGCTCAAAATTATATCCCTCTTCCAGAATTATATTTCCGTGCCGGGTCTTACGTTCGATTCAACCCAAACAGTCAACCATTGGGTGCATACATTCACAAACCATTACAGTACTGTGCAACAGTAACAAGCAACCAGTACTGGCTAAATCAGTTCTACGGAAGAACGGTTGGCAGCACGGTGTCGTCTTGTATTGAACAATGCGATAACGACCCAACCTGCTTTGGAATCTCCTTCCGTACCTTTGACAATGATAATGGGTGTATTTTGTGCAATCAAGGCGTGGATGGGTACGCGTGGACTGCAAATACTGGTTATCAAAGTTACGAACGCAGAGATTGTAGTAGTCAACAGTCGGTATGTGTGCTGAAAGATTCTATTTCTGCGGAATGTTCCAACAATTTAGACACGCTCGATTATTCTGGCGACGACGCCGACCGATATGCGATACATATCAACTCGGTAGAAAATGAATTGCCATCGTACACGGCAGCAAAAGCAGTATACGAAGCTGCTTTAAGTTCATGGTCGAGCACTTTTCTTGCGAATGTAAAGGAAACTTTAAACATCCCGTATGCGCAAGCAGCACCACCTGTACTGAGCACGTATTATTCTCCCTCTTTACCAACGACGTGGACGTCTCCTGCCCAATTGGCAGACGGGACCTACGAACTGGAATATTCATTGACGGATAACTACGACGTCATTAGCACAACAACGACGCGAAGAAAACCAATACTATGCAAGTATTGTGAGATTGGGCTCTGTCGCATCTGTGTTCCGGATGGATTTGGGGGATACGCGCGAGAAACTTGGCAAGTAACACAACAAGGGTGTACCGCAATGCAAGGATCATTTTCTACATCGCAATGTTCTAATTCTTATACTTATGGGTGGTTTCCTTATCGAGTCAATGGAGAATGCCACGGTTTTACTTTCACATCGGTCACTTCTGGAATGCCAGACATGTCGGTCTCGGAAGCAAAATGTCAGGATTTTGCATCACAACATAATGTGCCATTCTCATCCTATGACAGATCCCTATTTGATCCGAATGGAAACGGCTTACCACGTGGTTGTGTTCTCCAAAGAAGACTATCAGCCAGTGGTACTTATTATTTACGCAATGTCTTCTACAACGTGGACGCTCAAACACCGGTAGCACCCTGTTCGGTGATCAATAAATGCATCGAAGACCATCGTTTAGCACAATGTCCGAACGCAGACGGAAGCGATCAATTCGATGCACCGCCAGAAGATCGATTTAAGGTGTTTATTGAAGAAACGACGCAGAATTTGCCAGCGTATTCCACTGCATTGAACGCATTCAACGCAGCAAACGATAAATTTTGGTCGGAGTATGGCAGGTCCAACGAATTGTACTCGCCTGATTTCGACGAGTGTAACTCCATTTCGAAAAATATTTCCTTTGATTCAGAAGCATTTAAATTTATTCATCCGGTGGGAGGGAAATATGCACAAGTGGGAAAAAAGGACACGTATTTCCAAAACAATCAAAATGAGTTGTTTAAAATGACACAACAAGAGTGTCAGGAGTATGCGACTCTCGCTTCAATGGAATTTACTTCCGTCATTTCTAGTACCGGATATCCTAGCGGATGTTCTAGAGAGTTATATATATCAAACAAGGTGACCTGGAACTCGCATCCAACCGGTAGTAATAATTGCAGACTTTACACCGGAAGTGAAAATGTCGAAAAGTCTTATTGCATTTCAAAGGTAATCAATCATCCATACGGATGTTATCGACACGAGTCTTTTGTTATGTACAATGAATTTGGAACAGCACGTTGTTCTAACTTGAGTTTTATTTGCATTCAAAATCCACCATGTACCACGGAAGCGACTTGTTTAATTAAAAATTTATTACCATGGCAATACAATCCAAACGATTCAAGGTGGTATCAGATATCCACTAATGATTATTGGAAATGGTTTTTTAATCAAGTTGAAAACGGCGGACCTCTACCGGATACTATCCCGACAATCACGGGTGCGATTCGAACGTCCGACAGCAAATGTATCTGCACACTTGAAAATTGCACGGACATTGTTAAAGAAGGTATTTTTACTACGTACAAGCGACTGAATAATAGCAATAATTTGCGAATCCAAAATTGCATTTATAACTGGTCGGAATGGTCCGAATGTGACGGCGAACGGCAAACACGAGAGACAAACGTACAAAGCGAAGCTACCTACGGTGGCATTCCGTGCCCTACGTCTCCAGAGTACAGATCGTGTGTATTAGACCCAGTTAATTGTGCCGGAATATGGGGTGCGTGGAGCGCATGCGACGGGGACTTTCAATATCGAAACTTAACCGTATCGCGGTACCCTGCACGTGGAGGGTTGCAATGTCCTATTTCACCCGCCGTCCGCCGGTGCTGTTCGGATTGCGTCGAATGCGTGGGTCCAGAACACGAAGTAAGCTTTACTGGTGCACCTGATCCGACTCGCTCAATGGACATCGTTCAATGTTTCGAATATTCGAGATCATTGAACACGTTGGATTTGACGTTTGAACATAAAGGAGACGTATACTGTGCACCAAATCCATACTATCCGGCATGGACCGAGATGTATTACAGCGAGAGATCCGCTGATTCTTTGGCACAGTGCAAACAACGATGCGAAGACGATCCAAATTGTTTTGGCATATCGTTTATAAAATCGACCAGCGGACAATATGACGGTTCATCGTGTGTACTGTGCAATCAGCCTGCAAGCTACTCGTGGGTGAACAACGTCAATTATGACGGGTATGAAAAAGTAAGCAATTATCTTATTACAAACGACGCCGCACCGTCAGGCTGTACGACGATGAATAATTCCGGAGTGGTGCAATGGAATGCCGATGTGAATGACAATGACTGCAACGTGTCTACGTATGGATGCGTCTACAAAAACCGTCTTCCTATTGAAAACCAAGCAGGTGAGTGCATCTGTGGCGTTGGCGTGGCTATGCACGGGCGGTGCGTCGAAAATCACCTTCGACGACCACGACTGCTAGCGCGGCATCTCCAATCAGCTGATTGCAGCACATGTTCGCATGGTTGCATAGGGGACAAATGTTGTAACGAATTATATGTTGACCGTGATAATTGTCTACAGTGCAATGCCGGAAACGATGTGTTTGAATATCAACTCTTTTACGGTCGAATGAATGCTTGGAAGCAAGCAGAAAATACGGGGTATCAAGACGCAATCGACGAATGCAGTGCAACCCTACAATGCATTGGAATTACGAAGACAGTGGGCGAGGACAGATGGGCGCTAGTAAATCAAGTCGGCATTGAAGAAGTTGCTTCGCACATATCGTACCAAAAAGTATATATATCCGAACAGTATTGCAGCCAATGCATGCCGGGGTCGCAATGGTCAAAGACGCGGAATCGATGCGTTCCCTTAGCGTGTCCGAGCGGTCAAAGATGGATTAAAAATGTCGGGTGCATGAGCACATCTGGCGAAGTCGACGCTACTTTTCAAAACACAATTCAAGATGCATTGCTGATGTCTATGTGTTCTGTGGGATTCTACCGTGATATGAAGACGCAATCATGCAAACCAATCGCCATGCATCCAATGATACCGGTGACTTTGACACTGGACGAGGGAATTGACCAAATTAGCGTCACAATTGGATGCGAAGTATGGGACGTCAATTTGGTGAAGTGTCCCCGGTGTGACTGTTTCTCTGATGATGTGTACGGAAAGTGGAGTTCTATTGAATGCGAAACGTGCAAAATTGGCACGGGCAACAAGCAGTGTCGCCGGGATTGTCCTGGGTTTGACGGCGTCTCCATACGCACAATGTGTAGCGGGTACGGAACGTGTTCATATGGATCCATTCTAAATACCGACGGGACTCGCGTGTTTAACGATGCATCGTGCACCTGCGGGAGTCCACCCGGCAGCGTGAACTCTCGAAAAACAGAAATGCAACTGTACTCCCAATTTCCACGGACTTTGTTCACCTTTACCGAAGAAACGACGACGGTTGCATGCACAAGCACGTCGCTGGTACGGAAAGAACGTCAAGACACGTGCTACCATTTCGCAGAGACCGTGTCGGATTGTTCATTATGTGAAGAAGGATTCAGTGGAGAAAATTGTCGTCATCGGTGTCAAAAGTGCTTGGGTGGAGGACGCTGCGATCATCGGCCGAGCGACCTTCAATCCGCTTCGTGTACGTGTAAGCCCTTATTCGGCGTGTCTGGTGTCCTCTGGCAGTACAACTGCTGTCCAGTAGGGTTTCGCGTGACGGATTTAGAAGCATTTGAAGCATTCCCACAACAATTACAGGGAATCGGACTTTCTATTGATTCCATTGCTATTGGTTCTAAGTACGACCCAAGCAAATACGACAACATGCCATTGGAATACGCGCAACGAAATGCGGATTATTGGTGTAAACCATGCCCAGGCATCGATACGTCCGTGGACGGTTCATGGATGAAACCCAGTGCCCAGTACGAAGTGTGTGGTGGTATTGGTCGTGGCGAATGCGTCGTCGACACGCCGTCAGCGAATAAATGTATATGTGAACCAGGGAATGGCGGTGACTTGCTCGACCCCAGTGAAGATTGGGTTGGCGAATCGTGTCGGTGCAATCACAAGAAAGACATACCGTTTGTAAACTTGCAAACAGACTACGGATGTGGTGGTGTCGGTCTCTGCCTCGACAAAGTAATAACACTTCAGTTATCCGATGGGACGACGCTGACGTTCGCATGCCAGCCCTCGCCAGGGTACTATTACAACCAAGCAGTCCTCAGCGCAGCACCGGTAGGTACTCACGTCCCACCGAGCACATTATTCTATACCGATGTAGAGGTAGATCGGTCATGCACCTATGTAAAGGGATCGACCACGTGCTTGCAATGCAACGGTGGACATTACCAAGACGAAGAAGCATCCACAGAATGCAAAGAATGTCAATCTGGACAGTATTCGAGTGCACCGGGAATAAAAACACAGTGCACAGAATGCCCTGTGGGTAAATACCAAGACGTTCCAGGCCAATCGCTGTGTATCGGTTGCAATAGCGGCGAGTACCAAGATGAAACAGGTCAGACTGGATGTAAAGTATGTTTGGCTGGAAAAACAACAAGCGCCGAAGGATCATTTACTGAATGTACGGATTGCGTCGCCGGCAAGTATGGCACGTATGCAACATCCACTACCGGGAGCAGCTGTGAAACGTGCAGTGCGGGTAAATTCACGGATTCGCCCGCACAAATATCCTGCGACAATTGCCCAGTAGGACACAAATGCACAGGAGAGACTGGGCTGAAGGAAGCCTGTCATGTATCATCGTATCAAGATGAAATTGGTCAAAGTTCGTGCAAAAATTGCCCAACGTGGCACTTTGGTGCAATCACTGCATCTACGCCAACTGCAGGCGGCACATTCTGTTCTGTATGTCCCAATGGACAATACTACAGCGGAGGATACGACCATAATTCGCCGTCAACAACCTCAGTCACTTGCAAGGCATGTCAAGCAGGACGATTCATGGACAGTGTCACAGCTTCTATTAATAATAACAACGACGGTGGATTTGCGTTGTATAACTGCAAACAGTGTCCGAGTGGAAAAGTGACCAATACATATGCATCTGGCGCTACCTCTTGCTATCAATGTCAACCACATCAATACACCAAATATGATAGGATTTTATGTCATTCGACATGTTCTCGTCCAGATTGGGAATCGTGTACACGTTCGTCGAATTGCAAGTGTAAAAATAGTTATTCTTACGGACCTTGTGACAGTTCGTTATACAGTTTTAAACGATACGTGCCTTACGATTGTTGGTGTTTTATTGGGTGCTCGACCTGTTATTACAGCGAGTACTACTATTATTCGGATTGTGAAAACGAATAAACGACCTATGACAATATTTACTGTCATTCGACATGTTTAGTACTACTATTTTGCGAATTGTTAGTATAAATATACAGTAAGATGTATGTAAATGATTATAGTACTCATTAGTTTACTATTATTATCGCCTTCGTTAAGCGTCAAGTGGGAAGAGTATGAACCCAATGCATATCTCATCGGTGCTGGCGTTCCGCCCGTAAACGCGTCCAAATTACCGGTATCGTTTAATATTGTACAACAAGAGGAGTATATCATGAGCAACTACACTCTCGACGACTGGGATAAAGGGTACAAGGGATATTATAAAGAATGCTATGCCACCGAGCGTTATGTCGTCCCCATCCCCGTCCCCAGAGAATTAAATGGTGATAAATATCAATTTTGGATGTCCGTAATGAAAAAGAACACGGTGTACCGTCAGCCAGAACAGAGAGATGAGCTGGTGACACAAGAAGGCGGTAAAGTTGTGTTTATCACGGGCAAAATCCACGACAATTGTGACGGTCCTGAAATTTTTATTCCCTTGCAAGAGATGTCCTACGACGACGCACAGCATTATTTTGCGTAAACACTTGTCTGTAAAAAAATATTTTACTTAACTTTAAATTAGTATATATTATCGCACACTTTTATCTAAATACCATGGATCAAGATCTGAACGCAGTCGTACAAATTATTTGCACCCAAGCCAAACCTGCCTTTTCCCACATGGTTGCCGGGACCGGATGGTTCCCCAATCATGAAGTCGTCAATCGTGTCGTGCCTGAAGGAATATTAATCACCAACGCACATGTTGTCAACGGCGCACAAGCCGTCTTTATACGCATGCCGTGTGCACACACCACTGATATTCAAGTGTCCGTTCGGTCGATTTCGACAGATATGGACATTGCAGTCCTGCAATTGGATACGAATGGATTGAAACAAGTAAAAAGCTTACTCCAGCAACGCTACGGAGACGACACCATTCCGACATTGCGCATTGACGATTCGGATAAATTGTTCCGTGAAACCGATCAGAGCATCTTAGTACGCGGCAATCCTCTGGGCACCGAATACCAACAGTTTACGCGAGGAACCGTGTCGGGTCTCAAACACGCGCACGAACAGCTCTACATCGTTCACAATGGCAATATCAATCCCGGCAACAGTGGCGGTCCAGCCTTAAACGAAAGCGGAAATGCCGTCGGCATCAACACAATGAAAGCCACGAATGCAGACTTGATTTCCATGATGATACCGTCGAACCGCTTGGTCCGTGCACTCGGTGTCATGATGGACAATTCAGACAACGAACGGCAAATCAAACAGTGGGTCGCCGTCGCACAAGCAGCCTACGCCAAACAAAATCCGACACACGAACAAATCAATCAAGTGGCCAACACCATGCTTCATTCCACGGTCGACATCGACACCGTACTAGAAGCATGGGACGAACATGCCATTGGAGGATACAAACGACTACGTAATGGAAACGTCGAGAAAGTACGATTTGCAGACTGGTACCAAAAGTACGTGCACAATGTGCCCGGCAGCCATTCCTTGCTAAAGAAAACACTCACCCACATTGAAAACGACGAAATTGATGCCGTCCATGAGATGCGACGGACCGGATTTGACAAACACTACTGTGACGTGCACAACATGCGCGCCGAGTCGCATGACAGCCATTCGGCACAATGCATGCAGAAACCAGCGGCCATCGGAAAACCCATCGATGTCTCTGCCATGGACATCCCGCCACGTGTAGTGCACTATCCATGGCTGGCCTTTCGCACGTCCAATTCCACCGGCGCGCCCACGCTTGCCCACTATGGCAACCCTCCCAATGTCTCGTCCGGAGTCATCGTATCCGATGTCATTGAAGGGGGCCTCATGCACCGGAGTGGATTGCAAAAAGACGATTTCATCTACAAAGTCACCAACGCGGACGGAAAATCGTACGACATCGACAACTACGGAGAATCATGGGAAGAAAAGCTTAGTGTCAGCTTGCCCATCGCCGATTTGGTACACCGAAACAACTTTGGATCCGTTGTCCACCTTCACGTTGTGCGTATGCTTGATGAAACGTCACACAAAATGACACTCCCCGTCGAATACAATTGCCTCGACCACAAGTATGCCAAACCGATCCGACAGCTGGATTCGTTGCAGGACATGGCCTTGGCGAGGCAAGTCGCGAAGATTGCCGGCATTACCGTGACGCCCCTTCGTCTCAACCACGTCATGCAGTTCAAATTGGGACAATACTTGGACCCGCACAAGCAAAATCAGTTCAAGATTGTTGTGCAAGATTTAGAAGTGCGGTCGCCAGCCTTCCAATCCAAGAGCATTGTTCCAGGCGATGTGTTGAAAACAGTGAATGACATGCCCGTGCCCGGTTCCTGGAACGATTTCGTGTCCATGATGCAAGGAGTGAAGAACACTGTCAAGTTGGAGACCGAACGAGGGATTACATTAATACTATAAATAAGATATACCTATATGATAACCAATTATGTCTACAAGTAAAACACCGGACGACGTCGAGTCGCCGCGTAACATCGCCCACGGCAACCTCTCCCCCTCGTTGACAGACTTTGAGGAAATCTCCATCGAATCCGACTCGGAAGAATGCACCAAATCGACCGTCTACGAGGTGAACCGCCGTGACAGACACCGCCGTGAAATGCACGCATCCGACTTTCGATGTCGTTGTGCATTCTTTTCCGGTACCGTCTTCGGAATCTTACTATGGATTGTCGTCCAACGACACATTATAATTGAGTAAATGCTGCGCGGAAATGCCGTACCGTTTCACTTCCTCGATGAATTCCGCACGTCGCGTGTGAATGACTTGCATCACTTGCTTGCTGAACGCTTCTCGTGGCATCGTCTGAAACAAATCGTAAATGAGACCAGTGGCGCGTGGCTGTGGACGCATGGCATTCATTTCGTCCACGGACATGACCGTTTGCTCCACTTGACCGTCCACTTCACACGACCGTATCATCACGTTTTTCAACGAGGAATCCGATACCTTGAACGCCGCACGGAAAATCATCACCTTGACCAATTCCCATATAACGTCGTCCGAGTACTCTTTCCCCGACGACATGTTTACAAAGGGACCTTTCAATGGTGCGCACAAATAGTACAAACCCTGCTCCACAATACGTTCCACGTTCATAGGAAACAGCCCGTACTTTTCTTTCTGTAAATCCACGTGCAGTTGAAAGTCCAATTCCTCGCTGGTCTTGAATGGACCTTTGACAAAATAGCGTTGATCGTCCACCGTCTCAATGTACAATGCTCGTGGTTTTCCTGCCACGGGTTTTTGACACAGCATCGTTGTCTTGATCGATTTCCCTTGCAACGTGATCAGCTCGTTCAATGTCGAACGAATGCGTTTCCGTTCGGCCGAATTGCTTGCACTGCGCGTCCCAAATTTTCTCTCGTCAGCCATGTAAATCTTCTCCGCTTTTCGTTTCGACTCGACACGATTTTCAATATTCTCCGATGGATTCAATATCACCGTAGCCGATTCAAAAAAATGTTTCATTCCACGTTTCCGTTTCTTGCCCTCGGTGGTATGCTTGTCGTAGACAAAATCGTCCAAATCCACCTTTTGCAGGTTCGGCGCATTCACATGTGACATTTGCATCTTGCCCGACGGGCACTTGTGAAAACGACGGCCGATTATGTTGTACAAATACAAACGCGTGCTTAGCTTCGTGTCTCGAACCCAAAGTTTCTCAAACATGCTAAACAGCAGTCGATTCGTTGGACTGGAGAATTCGTCCCAGTCCGCCGACAAAATAGAACGAAGCCGTTCGATACCGTCTTTGAACGGAATGTCCGATACAGTTGGCATTTCTGTCTTCTTGCACAGACGAAGAATAATGTTCTCCACTTCGTAGGCCATTTTTTGCTCCGGATCGGTCGGTTCAACGCCCCGTTTTGCCATGTCCATTGCAATGCGGGCAAGATGAAAACAGTGACGGTCCGACTTGCATTGTGTCAAATTATAGCACATTTGTGTGATTTCATCGTGCCGTTGTTGCTTCGACAGACGTCTCCATGAACGAAGAACGTGTTGCTGGTTGTGCAAAAACTCTACGCCCATCGGAAACTTGTCAGTAATCATAATCACCGACATGTAATCATACACGGACCGGTCATGGCCACTGTACGCCAGCTCCAAGCTGACATGCGTCATCTTTTGAAAATCACATCGTAGCGCATACTTTTGGACGGCCGAAGAAAGTAAACTTAACTCGCGGTCAAATACGCTCAACGATGTACTCCACATTGTCAATATTCTTTTGAACACAAGCTCGCAATTTATACGGTCAATTATTCTCTTTTTTTCTTCATCCATGGTTGTACAGGTTGGACCGTCCGCACCGTAGTCGATGTCGCTCGCACAAGGGGTACGTCATGGTATGGGTACCGTGCAAGACAGTCGTTCCATACACGTCATTATTACGTGCATCACGGCTTCCCCCCACTTTTGTACCGATGTGTAAAACTACTCTCCTCATTTTACCATGCATGTACTAATGTAGTATTGTTATGTGAAGAGATAACCTATTTAACAATATTAATCCGTGTAACTATATTATTCCGTATATTATATATTTCTATCAATATTATCCATGGAACAAAAAATCTCAACTCATTTTTTGGAAAAAAAATTTGTCATTGGTCACAGTCACCAATGACAAATTTAATCTCAAAATTATTTTAACTTTTTTTTTATCGTCCGAGGTTAGGACCGGTTTCATTCTTAGCCGTGTCCACGATTCACTGATCTGTCACTTAAGTGACCGTCACTTAAGTGATGTGTCCCCTTTGACACACCGGCCGGCTGCCGGCCGTGTACTTGTATCCCCATGCATGGTACACTCTTCACCCGTCCCACCCTATTTGATACCGTAATAGAATAGACATAGCATATATTATTCCATGAAATATAAATTTATATCTTGGAACAAAAATTCAGAAGTCATTTTAAAAAAAAAAAATTTGTCATTGGTCACAGTCACCAATGACAAATTTAATCTCAAAATTATTTTAACTTTTTTTTTCTCGTCCGAGGTTAGGATTGATTCCATTCCCATGGCTGTTTTGAGTCTGGGTCAAAAGTGATATCCCTCACACACGGCTGTTCACCCATGACCTACCCCCGGGTACCGTACATATATCCCATGGAATGGTAATCTATATCGAATAAGCTACCTATACGACATATATATTCCGTACAATTATATTATTCCGTATAATGTATATTACTATGAAATATATATCTTGGAACAAAAATTCAGAAGTCATTTTAAAAAAAAAAAATTTGTCATTGGTCACAGTCACCAATGACAAATTTAATCTCAAAAAAATCTTAACCATTTTTTTTGACCTCGAGGTTAGGATCGTTTTCAGTCGACAAAATTTATTTTGGCACGGCTCCTTCTTGTCAAGATTTGTTCCAAGCATGGACATAAGACGGTTGGAAAAATACACGTAATAATGAATTGTGTCCTATCAAATATACTATGGATAAATGTAGTTCTATGCCAACAGGGCTATCTTCTCACTGTTCTCGGGCACGGCCGTCTCAATATACTCGGGTACCATGGGAAACGTTACCGTGGAGACGATCGCAGACGAGTTATCCATGGTATTCAGTTCCTCCAGCAACTCGTCGTCGTCGAATGTCATGGGTTCCGAGCCTAACGTCTCATCGATTTCCATAATCTGCTCTTGGAAGTCCTCCATATTTTCCTGTAATTGCTCTATTTTTTCAATATTATGAACTTTCGTAAACTTTTTAAAGACAGTGGATGTATCTTTCATCGCTTTGATTTGCATGGCAGTGATGGTCAACTGCTCTAGAGAGAACTGTTTTTGCGTGATCACGTCTATCTTGGACCTACACTGGTCCATGTAATACAACAGGAGTTTTCGTCGGCGCATAAGACTTAGCAACGCAGTCTTGTTTGCATTCTTTGCCACGGCCTGGCGCACGTCACGTTCCACTTCTTCCAACTGACGTCCATACTTGGACAACATTTCTCGCAGTAGCATGTCCACGTTCTGCAAATGTGCCAAGCATTTCGCCGTATTGGTCTGTATAGGAAATAATGTAGATTTTACACATCCCATGACTACTATGATATTCGTACATTATTTATATAGTACACCCCCCTCAAAATATATCTCGCAACGCATACCGCACGGCTAAAATATGCTTGCACGGTCGCACGTAATCCTTACAATCACAGGACGTGATGTGACGGTACATGTACCTTCTTCCGATGGTATCGAACAAGTATCCCAATGGCTTATCCAGACGTACTATGTAATATTTTTGGTAGGTGGGGTAATTAAATTTCTGTGACCGGACCACGATGAAGCGCCGGTTGCGCAGAAAGTCCAGTAACCGCACACCGGTCGCCTCTCGCGTGAACAACTTTTCTATGTAACAGTTGTCTGTCGTAAACACGGCACGGTATGGCCGTCCACTAATGGCGAGCTGCACCGTACCGGGTGGCGGGACCTTATTCGGGTACGGAGTTATGCACCGGTACATTCGATCGGCTCGAATCGCACGCGTCGCCCCATACTTTTGTGCATACGACTGATTAAACGAACGGCGAGGACGCCTTTGCATTTTTAAGAGTAGTCTTTATTTGTATTTATACGCCTTTTCCACCGAACAATCGCATGATAGTTTGCTGCTTGGTTTCCGTCGGGGCTTTTAAGACTTTCATACGCTTGGGACGGTACTGGCTGGAGGACTCGGACGCGGCGTCACGGGAAGCGGTCACAAATTTTGACATCGAACTTGTTTTCACACTCTGTTTAAACACCGTGTCACAATTGAACAGATCACTTGAGTTCTGCACCACCTTTTCCAATATACGCATCAACGGACCACGTAATTGTTTGTCCAAATAGTATGCAACGTCGACTGAGAACTTTCCACTCTCAATCTCGGACGGCAAACACGCACTTTCCGACACTTTCTGCAACCCACTGTTGTAAATCACATAATCGACGCGGTCGCCAGAGACCGGCGCAACCTGCGGCATTTCGATTGCGAGGCGAAGTGCCAAGTGGACATGGGCCGCCACGACCTTGTAATCCCGCGGATTCCGAGACAATTTCTTCGACATGATCAATTTTTCAATCGGAATCTGTCCATTCATTAAATCGTACACCACGCGCCCCACGTAATCGCACGCTTTCGTAATGTCACGGTCCAATAGGAGAATGTTCAACATCTTCTTCTGCGTTTCGACCAACAACGGCGCGTAATCTCGTCGCGCAGCCTCCAATCCCTTGATCTGCAACTTGGCACCGTGTCCAGGCTCAAACTTATGACCCGCGTACCGCTTCTTCTTCAATAACAAAAACGACGAATACGATTTTTCATACTCCAAATCATTCGGATACAGGAAAATACTCGTTATTTCTTCGGCCATCTTGGTACCAAACTCGTGCGCGGCATTCATCAACTCGTCCTCCGTCTTCCCGTCGACCAAACACCGTGGAATGTGTACGAACACACTATCGGTATCCCCATAGATGACTTTGCATCCTCTTTTCCCCCACACCTCGTGATTTTCCACCGCGTTTTTCGTTTGGTACAGCATGAACTTCCCATACTTGGTCACGGACGCTGCGATGCGTTTCTCGGGTAAAAACCCGACATTGGCGCCAGTAAACCCGTAAATACTGTTGGCCACGACCTTCAAACCCAGCTGACGGCCGTCGTACACCTTGTACATGGTACCATCCTTGTCCTGCAATGCCTTCATCATGCGCTTCACTTTTTTCCGCTCGCTCAGCACGGCTTCCAACATTTCCGGCAACAACCCACGACGCACTTTACGCGTCACAAACGTTGGATTGTCTGTGTTGATACGCCACTCCAATCGACCGTTCGTATACTCGTAATCAGGTATCGTGCGAACGCCCGGCGCGTCCGATAAATCCGTCAATTGACGCCATTCCATCACCGATACCGTCTCCTTTGGTACCATCGTCTCGTACGACATGTTCAAGGCACGCATAATAGACGGGTACAGACTTGCGAAATCCAGACACGACACCGCGTCCGTGTAAAATCCCACCACCGGATCAATCACCGCCGCACCCTCGTATGTCTCGCCATCCGCATACACGACCGATTCATGCATTTCCAATTGATTCCCCTTCCGCTTCTTTTGAAACATATTCACCTTGGACGTGCGACGCTTGACCTCGAAACGTGGCACCAAATACTCGGGTGTACGCTTCTTACAATAACGCAACATCAACCCCATCGTACGGATGCCCTGGCCACGCTCAATCACATCTTTCATGCTAATCCCCGTCACGTTCGACATCTGCAACAACACCGTCAATTTGCACAACTTGTCCATCATACGGCGTACCAACCAACTGTCTTTCACACAGTACACGGCCAAATCGTGACGTCCCTTAAGTGACTTGAACATAGGTGATATTTCGTTGTAATCTTGTGCAATCTTCTTTGTACCCAGATACTTTTCGGCCAAATCGTCCAGCTTGTAGCTCATCTCGTTGTGCTGATCTTTCATAATGTCGTACGAATCCAACACAATGCGACCTGGAAACAATAACTTGAACTTCTCATGCGACCCTTTCTGATTGGACGAGAACGTCTGCGACGTTATTTCGCTGCGACACGTCTTGAGACGACCAATGAATGGCTTCGTCTCTTCCGGTCGCGCCACTTTCAATTCTTCAATTGTTTTCCCATACATGTTTGCGTGATTCATCAACACGCAATATCGGTCCAGCATGTACGTGTTGTCGAAACGGTTGATGTTGTGGCCCTCCAAAAAATCGATGTCCTCGCGACGTATAAAGTCAAAGAAATCCGACAGCATCTTCAGTTCTGAATCAAACGCATACACCTGCGTCGACTCTGGACGGTACTCGTCCGGAGGATCTTTTAACGGGGCCAACGTGTCCAAAGATGTTCGGTCAGCAAACCCGGACAGACCATTCAAAATCCATACGTGCAGCGTAATCGACGTCCCAATCTGCAACGTTGCACCAATCGTGCACACCGGGTCTTTCCATGGCGTCGGAAACGTAAATTTTCCCGGCTTGGTCGGATGCTCGCCGGGGACCGACTCAATATCGTACGACAAGATTCGCCATGGAGCCATGTCCGCCACGTCCACTTGCTCAATGCTATCGACGGAACGAACCTCGTAATCGCAAAACGACAATTTTGATGTGTCCATGGTATCTTTCACCACCATCCCAGTCACTTTGATGAACGAACACGAGTAAATATCCTTGTCAATCAAATATTGCAACGTAAAATTGACTTGGTCGTTGTATATCGTGTACATTATTCGGTTATCGAACGTCAAAGTCGTCGTCTTTAACGACACGGCACATTTCGTCCCGTCTTTCTCCACATACAATGTTTTGTCCAACACACGCTTCTTCAACATTTTCTTCGCGATGTGTTGTTCGTCCATCTCATATGTTTGCGAATACACGTACTTCAACTCTTCCTTTGATGACAAGAATCGTTTGGCCTTGTTCATCGTCCATTTGCTCTCGCTATAGATGCGCATGAAACGCACGGGACCGTCCTCATTGTACTGTTTAATATCTTGACCGTCCAAAACTTCGTACGTTAAGAAATCCGACGGCACGCTCCCTTTCTTCAATTCCACATGTGGAACCGTCTTCTTTTCCACATCGTCTTTCAGGGCAATGCATGACAGGTGGTATACCCACACGTTTGTTTTAAACTCAAGAAACCATGCTTCTGGGTCTACGCCTGCTGGAAGCTGTATGCAAAAGTGGGGTCGAACATCCGTTATTTGGACGCACACCGACTTTCCTTCGAGCGTGCGACCAAATAAAAGCACGTCTCTCGACGTGTGCAAATTAACGGTGTCCAGATGTTGAAAAGTGACAGTCTCCATCTTGATTTGCCACTTTCTGTTGATGCACGCTTTCGCTTATATATGCGTACCGTGCCTTCACGACCATCGCCAAAATTAAAAAATGCACGTAATAATAAACTCTTTTTTCTGAATATAAAAAGACACGGCACAGCATACCATGGGCACGATGGCAGAATGCTACGTCTGCCTAGACGAATGTTACTCGCTATCACCCTGTAAATGTGAAAACTTATACTTACATCTGGAATGTTATACAAAATTAATAGCATATAATAACTACGAGTGTAAGGTATGTAAGACACCATATCCTATTCGGGACAGTGTCATTGATGCCATGGAAGGGTTTCACGCACAAGAAAACGAAGAAGGATATGACGAAGACGCCCACGTCGTCAGCACCGCATGGTATCTCTTTCCCATTCTCTGCCGACCACGGCAACTGAAAACACTGCGGCATTTGTCGTGGCGAGACGTCGCCCTCGACCCCCTTCGCGCGTTCCTATCTGTATGGATGATTGCATGCGTACTTAAACAGACTCAAAGTGCTGACAAGACAACAGCATCCTTTTTCTTCAGCGTCTTCCACTGGGTGTATTACTTGGAGTGGGCATTCAGTATGGTCATGTACATCATGATAGGGAGTGTCGTCTCCGCCGTAGCCTCACAGCATTAAAACCCGCGCGACGCACGCACACAGATACGATAAATCAACAATAAAAAAATTCCATTTCTGGGAAAAAGCAACTGTGCCGATGTCGAGCAACAACAATACGTGATTTATGTACATATTCCAATCACGTACCCCAGTCATGGACATGGTCCACGCGACGAGCAGCAAGGGGGACACCATGAACGTGTACCGGCTACTAAGAAACAGAGAATGATTATACGTCGCTTCGTACGCACGCTTCTCCATCACAGTCATGTTCAATGGCTTCTTGCCGCCCTCCTTCCGCAAACGACGGTAATTGTATATCGCCAATGACATACGGTCGCTAGAAAACGTCGACGGCTCTAAGTACACTTTGTTCGTATCAAAACAATGAGGATGGAATCGATTCTTTATGTCGTCCTCGTACACATTCAAATAAAAATGAGAAAATCGCTTATGCACATCCGCTTCGTGCATGGCGACGTCGATCTTCGCTAGACGATCTTCCGCATGATGGATCAGGTAAATAATATCCTTCCAAACCATCAACAAGAACACCGACAACACCGCAGGGAACGCAGACACCAAATTCGGACAAAAGAGTACATAATGAAAGCCGGCACGGTACAAGTACCACACTTTTGGGAGAGACCGATCCACCACATTGTACATAAATATTTTTTGCATGGACGGCACACACAGTACCAAGTAATACAGCATCGCCAGTACGATGTACGCGCGCAACGCACCATGACTGGACCACGACAGCGTGTGCCATCCCAGTGTAAAGTACGTCAAAAACCCTAATACATCTTTTCCATACAGTAACATTTAAAAATAGATTACATATATATATACATGCCTTCCTTCAAATGACAAATATTGTCTTGCTGGGCGATTCACAAAGTGGAAAAACGTCCTGGCTACGACGCCTCATGCACTACGATTTTGCAGAAACGTACCTCTGCACCATCGGAAAAGACACCGAAATTCTAGACTACAAACATCGAAAACTAATCTTCCATGACATTGGCGGTCAGGAACGCTTTCATGACTCCACCAAATTGTACCTTCACATCGCACACGGAGCCATGATTTTTTACGACGTCACCCAAGAAGACGCTCGCATCGAGTACTGGGTCCAAAAAGTACAGTCCATACCGTACGTCATCGTGCCCAACAAAAGAGACCTGCAAACGAAAGAACAGTCCCATGAACACGCCATCAGCTGCAAGCAAGACACCGCCGTCAACGCGGCGCTTGATCGACTGCTACGCTCAGTACCCGTCCCCGCGGCGACCGTCGCGCCTACATTTTTAGCGTACATTTGGTCAATGCTGGCTTCGTATCTTCCAACATTAAGCGATTCGTAGAATTCACATTGTCCGGTGGCACAATTTGTGTGTTCTTCAACTCATTGC
>Ga0255782_10001761_pt1 | contig 18249 bp, 20 predicted proteins | sample 101ome_26_FD_179980 | JGI IMG/M metagenome (GOLD analysis project Ga0255782, IMG submission 179980) | Coastal salt marsh microbial communities from the Groves Creek Marsh, Skidaway Island, Georgia - 101408AT metaG (version 2) | ecosystem: Environmental > Aquatic > Marine > Intertidal zone >...
TGATTAAATTCTGCCCAGTAAAGTTCAAAAGCGACTCCATCTTCCAAACCTTCAAACTGGTGAATTTTTCCTGGCTTCACTTGCGTGAAGTCTCCGGGACCAAGAATAGTTTCATCAACTAGTCCTTGATCATCTTGCCAAACACGGACAAGCATCTTGCCCGATTCAACAAAGAATCCGTTCCATTTATATTTGTGTTCGTGTTCTGAACACTTAAAACCTTTTTTAAATTCAATACGGTGAAACTCTAGTACACCGTTTGCGTGAATAAGTTCTGTTTGTCCCCAAATCTTACCAGCTTTCATTGTCATATTCTTTCCTCCTATAGTAGATTTGTATAATCTATTACTTCGCTTTGTCTTCCAATATCTTTTACAAAATAAGCACACAATGGCTTTGATCCTTCTGTAATAGGAACGCTTAGTAACTGTCCGTTTTTCATTTTAGGAAAATACCATTTTACATCATTGTAAAAGTTTGTAATCTTAATATCGCCAAAATCAAATTTATAACTTGATATTGGATTAAACAAGAAAGCCTCAAAACCTCGATCATTAATTGATGTTAACGGAAGTATTTCTAAATCGTTGCCTGAATAACTATCTCCTACAGCCATACACCAATCAACTGGCATCATAATTTCTTTACCTGATATTTCCATTACTATAGCAGGTGAACTAAAACTTTCAATAAAAATTAAAGGAATGAAAAAGAAGTCAGGATTTTTAGGATCTGAATTATCTAATACACTAAAATGTATTTCATCTTCTATTTGATCTGGTAATTGTGTTAATTTATAACATTGGTTATCTAGTGTTAGTATTTGCATATATTTAATTCCAATCTACTTTTTCTATAGTGAATGGATATTGTGCTTCCTTATAGAATTTTTTTCTTTGTGTTAGATGTCGTTTGGCAAACTTGCACGTTGAAGTGATATCCCAAATTTGTACAAAGTCTTTGTCTTTTGCCTTTCTTACCCCACGACCAATACTTTGAATAACGCGAACAAAAGACTTGCCAGGCTCAATAAGAACAAGATTAAAGATACGCGGTATATTAATACCAACGGCTGCGACTCCGTAGGTTGCGATAACAACATGATTAGTCCCTTCATTAATCTCATCATATGCATCCTTTCTATCTTTTAGTTTCACATCACCTTTAACAAATGTTGCTCCGGGTATTCTTTCTAATAGCATCTCGCCTGCAGAGATTCTATCAACAAGTATTAGTGTATTGCCTTCTTGTCGTATGTTGTTTAGTAATTTGCCTATGTAATCAATTCTGCCTTCATTAGTAACAAGATATTTTAATTCACTTTGATAATCAGTAAATGAAGGTATATCTATTAGTTGCACAACGTTAACATGGCAATTAGATAGTACACCTTTGTCTTGTAGTTCTTTTGCTGTGATGCCACCTATGACGGGGCCTAATGAAGCGTGGATGGATTCAAACTCAAACTTTTCTTTTGGAACAGTTCCAGTAAGGCCCCATCTAATAGGAGCATTCTTTAAGTTCCTTGTCAGTAGATTTTTAAGTACTTCTGCTTTTGCTTGGTGTACTTCGTCTACAATAACAGCACTAACACCATCTAAAAATTCTGCTAGTGATAATACTGCTGTGCCATCCTTGTGCTTTTTATCTAGTATGTTTAGTGATTGCCACGTACAGATAGTATGAGTTTTACCTAACTCTTTTCTGTCACCAAAATACACACCTACATCTAAACCGCAGTTAATATAATCTTCTTCTGTTTGTGTAACCAAAGACTTATTAGGAACAATAACTAGACTACGTCCGTAAGGTTCACATAGATGCGAAAGTGTAGCGGTGGTAATTGTTTTACCTGCACCAGTAGCAATTTCTTGTAAGCATTGTGGGTTTTCTAAATACTTGTTGATTGCATCAACTTGGTAATCACGCAAAATGATTTCTTCGCCTTCTGCTGGATGTCCTTTAGGCCAACGTACATTTTGATCTGCCCAGTAACGTTCTGTAATAGTAGGAAAGTTAAACTGTACTGGATGTCTGTTGTCTTCAATGTCTACAATAGAGACATTATTTTTTTCCAGTACACTAACAATAACATCAAGATGATTAACGTAGCCTGAGCCGCCAATACCAAAGAAAGCAACTTTACCGTCCCATCTTCCTAATTTATACTGGGGCATGTATCGAGCATAAGGCACTTCAAACTTAAGAGCATTTGCGAGTTTTCGTCGTACATCTACATCAAGTCCTTCCAACTTTATGTTTACTTCATCTTCAATTATTAGTTTACAACTAGGCATTAAAGTTTCTCAATATTTTTCGCCTTCCAAGGACTAACTTCGTCATCGTAATGAATTATTAAATCTACTTCATCTAGATAATCGTCTACCTTAGTACCTCCATAGTTTCTGCCACTAAACGTTGTTATAGCAGCACTAGGAAACCATTCACTTTGAAGTAACGGTTTTGGAATTTTATTACTACTAATATACACTATCTTAGTGTCTTTGTCAACCTTATTGTTTAAATTATTTCGTTTAATATATTGATTAAAACTTGTTCCTTCTTCATTATTATCTAATCTAAATAAAACTGAACAACTTTCATCTAGTATAATACCGCTAAATGCTTTATGTATTTGAACTATTTCGTTATAACAATTCTTTTCATTTAATACTACAAGTAAAGGAAATCTATAAAGTTCTAACACAATTTCTGCTAATGTGTTTACATTATGTTCTTTAGAACTTAATAGTACTTGTTTCTTTTTTCTAATTGCAACTTTCTTAGCAATTGGTGAAAGAGAATTTAAGCTAATTTCTAAATCTTCTTCATCAAAGTGATACAACCCAAACTTTTCTTTTTGATCGTAAAAATGACATAAGTTATCAATGTCAGGCTCACCTATACTACTAACTGCATAGTCTAAACTTTTTTCGTGTAGGTTTCTTAATTTTAATCCGTATATACCCGGCAAATAATTTTTCTTATTGTTTTCCATATCTACCAATTTTTCATAATAATTTTTTAGCTCTTCATCAACCTCAAAGTTATTTTCTTCGTTGAAGTTAGAAACTATTTCATAAACTGTTTTTTCATTTAAAGGAAAATAATGAACTTTGTTTTCTTTATCATATGTTCCTTCGCCAATGCTTCTTTTAAGACGGTCAATATTGGCAATAAGTTTTTTTTGAAAAATAAATCTTACAGCAATCCATTGCCCGTCATCTGTAGGTGTTAAAGGCCTAACAGCAGCATCTGATTCAATAATTTTAACCCATCTACTTCTATCAATCTTTCTTAATTCTATTCTTAGTTCACAGAGGGCTAGATCAATATCGTATCCGTTATCTTCAAATTGTTGCCTATAGTGGAGAACTTTTTCTTGAGCTAGTTGGTGTTGCCTATCAGTGTAGCCAATGCCTTTGAATGTTTGTCGAGCAAGACTTGTTACTAGATTGTAATCACTACGCTCTAGTTTAAATTCGCCGTTACGCTCTTGCATACCGGCAAGAATTTCAATGCAATCTTCTACTGTTTTCATTGTATTAGTATAACTTAAAACAGCTTAGAAGTCAAGCATTTAAGTGGCAAACCTGCAGAAATTTCTTCTACTGTAAATTCTGTCCAAGCGTAATCGTTTAGCCACTGTGTTCTATCGGGCATGTTAGGATTTTCTATTTTTGCTAAATCTGTATTAGCAACATCATATGCTAAACTACTAGGACCTACAAATGCAGGCACACCATTAATAATTGAATGTATACCTGGATTACTGCTCCAACTTATTGTTGCATATATGTTATCAAACTGTATGTCAAAGTCGTCATAACTTCCAGGAGTTTTACGTGGCTCTTGTCGTATAACATTTTTAAATTCGTGTTCTATATTAGGTAAAGGACATCTCGGATGTGGACGAAACAGTATAGGACGTTTACTATACTGTTGTATAGTTTCTATAGTTTGCATTACCCATTTACTCATACTAGGCATATTTTTCCACTGCAAACTTTTATCATGTTGTCCACAGATAAGAATATATTCGCCTATTTCTTTCCAGGGTTTTAGTTCGAGTCCGAGTCGTCGAGCCCTATTGCTATCATTACCGCCATCGCCAAAAAAAGCATCTCTATTGATTCCATTTAAACCTACTTTCCATGTTGTTCCTCTTTTGATGCCACCGACCTCAAGTACGATGGTCGGTTTGGATTGTGAAATGTTTCTTTCCCAGATGTTTTTATTCGGAGCCATTCTGCCATTGAAAAGCACACTCCAAATAACATCAATGTCGCCGCCAGGAGTATTCCAAAGAACAGTATGCCCAGCAGCCATAACACTGTGAGCAAAGGCATCAAAAACCGGTTTACTATTGAGTGCGCCATATTGTTTCCAAATACTAAATTTCATAGTTAAATACTCTTACAAGCATACTTATACAAGGATACATAATGAATAACATAACTGTGGTTACAACATTTCATAAGCCAGGATTACGGCTTTATGGGCAAAGATTTTTAGATAGTTTTGCAGAACGTGTAGATCCAAAAGTTAAGTTATTAGTATATGCAGAAGATTGTTCTCCTATAGTAGATCCTATGTGTGAAAACATTACAGTATTAAATGCAAAAGAAGCATTACCAAAATTAAATGCGTTTAAAGAACGTTGGAAAGATGTTCCTAAAGCAAATGGCATTCCGCCAGATGATATTAAAGCACGTAGACCAAGAGATTGGAATAAAGCATTTAAATGGGACGCTGTGCGTTTTGCTAACAAAGTTTATGCTGTATTTGACGCTTGGGAAAAAAGCAGTGGTTGGATTGTATGGATGGATGCAGATACGTTTATTCATAGTCCTTGGAAACATAAAGACTTTAAAAATTTATTGCCTGAGAACTCGTGGCTTACATATGTAGGTAGAGGTAAAGGAAGTCAAACTTGGCCTGAGTGCGGATTTTACGGAATGAATAAAAATCATCCTGTATGTCATGAGTTTATGAAAGAATTTGAACGCTATTACGAAGATGCTGACAACGGAATATTTAAACTAGAAGAATGGCACGATAGTTTTGTATTTGGACACATACTAAACAAATATAAAAGAGAATTTCCTTTAGCACATGATTATAGTGCTGAAATGTATTTACGAGAGGCACGTACTGGAGGCGGTGGACATCCTTTAATTAATACTGTACTAGGTAAGTGGATGGACCATATGAAAGGTGATCGTAAAACTGCTGGTAAGTCTAAACGCTCAGATATAATGGTTACTCGAAAAGAGGAGTACTGGCGATAGTTTTTGCCTTTTTAACACGTTCTTTCATTCCTGCTTTATGGTGTTCTAAATAAGGCTCTAGTATACTTTTTTTAATCGGAGTCTTAATTTTATCTCTTACAGATAAATTCATCATTCTAAAACCAGAACAAGTTCTTACAGTTTTTCCATATATTTCGCCATCATAAAATCTACGTAACCCGTCTGTTTTATCATTATAATAAATGTCTTTATATGTATTTTTAAATACTTCAAATCCTTTATGACGTTTGTTTAGTACAAAGAATCCTGTTTCACAACTATAATAATCAATACCCTCTATGTGATGCCAAACCATAAAGTGTGTGCTTAGTATTTTGTCGTTAGTTATGTCATCTAATATGTTTGGAGGTATAGGACTTTTAAAAATTACATCAGCATCTATCCATATTAATCTATCACAGTCTATGTTATCCATAGCATGTATAATACTGAATCCTTTTTTAGAAAATGTTTTTACCCTATTGTTTTTATGACGTTCTTGAAATGCTTCATACTCATTACCTAAATCCCAACCCATAGGTTTAAAAAACTTATCACCTAAATCGAAGTTGTCTTCATTATAAACGTACAACTTCATTAAGTGTCCCCATTTATCTTTGAAAGTTTCTAACATAACTTTCCCACATCTATCATAGTATTCTTTATTCATACTAGTTATTGCAGCATACTTTTTCATATGTAATCCTTAATGATATTCCACGCAACACCAGTATGTAAGTCACTAAAACTAAAATGACTCATTGCAAGTTTTTCAATCCATTGTTGTCTTTCAGGACGTTTAGGGTTTTCAATATCTTTTAAATCAGTATTACATACATCATATGCTTGACTTATTTGTGGAGTAGGATCAGTAACAAATACAGGTATACCTTCTATTGCTGCTGCTACTCCTGGACTTGAATTGTATGTTATTACAGACCAACATTTATGAAAGTCTTCGAGTATAGATGATTTATTACTAATTGTTACATTAGGATGAGTTAACTTTAAATATTGTTGTGCTCGTTTATCTCCAGGATGTGCCCTAACAACTATAGGTCTATCTGTATGTTGTTTAATACGCTGTATAGTTAAGTTGCACCATTCCATTACATCTAAACCGGCCATACTCCAACCACCATTACGTTGTAAACATATAAGAATGTGCTTACCTTTGTTAGTCCAAGGTTGTAAATCAAAACCGATAGTAGTTTTAAGTTTTTGCCATCTACTTGGATCAACATTGTCTGTAAAATAATTTCCTGTTGTAGGAAAAACGTCATCTAAACTAAAACGCAAATATGTTTTTGTATTGCCTGGATCTCTATATAAGAATAAGTTACTATCAATAGCAAGTGTATGTTTACCAATACGCTTTTGCTGTTGTATAATTTCTCGTCTAAACATTAAATGCGGTGTGCGGCCACTGTTTGCATGTACCCAACCTTGTATTACTGCTAAGTCACTCGGTTCCCATCTTGGCTCGCGTATTTCTTTACTGATGCCATTAGGAATACCTAGGTGAAAATTTCTTAACACCATTTCTTTTTCTTTATTAGTATTCTTAGCAGGAATACCTGCATAATATATTCTTACACTATTCATTTAGATAAAATCTGATCTACTAATTTTTCTTTATTTGCTTTATTAATCCAATGTTTAAAATAAGGATCAAATCTTGTATGTTTTAATGCGTCAACGTTATTACATACACTGTTACACAAATTATACATTCCAATTTTTTCACCACGTGCAAAGTTTCCTAGTACGATTGCATCATACGGTCTATGCAAACTTTTTATAGCAGTTATATTATTCCAATATGCAGCATATTTGTTAGCCCATACAGTTAACTTAATATAGTCATTATTAAAGATTACTAATCCGGTCTCGTAACAATCTGCCGAATGATTGTTACTTTTCATCATTGCTACTGCTTCTTCAAATTTAAAATTAAAAAGACTTTCGTCAACAGGTTTTAATTGTTGAACATCTGCATCCAACCAAATAATACGTTCGTCTACTTTTGCATCTCTATTTTTAATTGCATGTATTTGAGCGCAACTCTTTCCCCAAAATTTTCTTACTTTAGTGTTAACATCAAACTCTTCACCAAGTTGTAAAGGCGGAACATGAAGTAATAATTTTTTATAGTTTATATCGTTAAACCATTCTACTTCGCCTTCTTCTTGATCTATATAGATAACTAATTCGCCAGGCAAGTCCCAACTATCAATACAATGTTTTCCAACACCGTACCAATATTCTCTTGACACACTTGTTACAAATTTTAATTTCATACTGTTCCTAACAAAATTCTATATGCTGTACCATTTTTTAATTCGTCATTATGAAATTGCCCATATGCTAAATGACAAGCCCATTTATATATTTTATCTTCGTCTTGTAGCGTAGGGTTTTCAATTAGACTAAGATCCTTATCACATACAGGATCAGCTGCTGTAGGCGCTGCTGTAAACGCTGGGACGCCATATAACACACTTTCTACTGCTGCAATACTTTGATAAGTCACTAGTGCATGACAGTCTTTTAGATCGTCAAAAATTGTTTTAGTTATACGCTGCTGTCTTGGCGCTTTGTCTCTTACAACAATAGGCCTATCAGTATGTTTTTTAATTAATGATATTGTTTGTTCTACCCATAGATTTCTGTCTATGTTATAAAACTTGCAGGGTTTCTCGCTAGGAGTAACAAGTAAGATATGTCGTCCTTGTTTTCTTTTTTCGATAGGATAGTTTAAGCGTTTCCATCTATCATCAGATCTGTTTATTATTTCGTTATGCTGTACATCATCTTTAACAATACGGTGCCATAACTTCCAACCATAAGGATTGCTTTTTGATTTATAGTTACCAATGTATCCGCTGTCCATATAAAAGAAAGTTCTTTTGTTATCCCAACAATCATGTATTAACTTTCTTTTACCCATACTTCTAATAACTAATGGTCCTTTACTAGGATATGGTTCGTCGTAGTCGTATATAGGAAGGTTTGCACCTTGTGCAAACATATTAACATATTCGTCTACTTTATTTTTACTTAAACATATCATTTCATCATTTCGAAAAGATTTTCTTTCCACAAGTCTGCAAACTCACAATTTCTATAATTTTCAAACCACGGTCCGCCTTCGGTATAATGTATAAGATTTGGTTTTTCGATATCATTGTATACACCAACAAGATAATTCCAAGTATGACTTAACTTTCCAACTTCTTCATCTTTTAGCCAGCTAAAGCGATGTAAGTATGCTCCATTAATTTCAGAATGGTTAACTAAGTCCTGTGTAACAACTTTATTACTAGGATGACCACAATTCCAAAGAACAACACTTGACCAATTTTTACGTGGATAGACTGTCTGTTTCTGCCCATCCATTTTATAACCTTCTTTAACTTTGTAATCATGTTGTACACACATAACAGCATACTTGTCGTCCGCTTGATCAAATAATTCTTTAATGTCTGTTGTAAGGATCATATCACAATCCATAAACACTGCCCAACCTTCAAAGTTAGTAAGTTCGGGGATAAGGAATCGTGTAAATGTAAATTCAGTTGAACCTAATTTATCTATAGGTCTTTTATACCAACCTGAATCTCTTAGTTCTTGTTGCCTTAGTGGAATAACATCTGCTTCTGGTTGATGCTTTAAAATGCTATGCTTACACACTTGATAAGCAATATCTTCTCTAGTGTCATATCCTACAAATACTTTCATTAGTCTCTTCTTTCTATATCATCTTCAGTAAGTTCGTTTCCCATCCAAACTTCGATAACTCTTGCTGTTTCTGTTCCTACATTAGTTGCTTTGTGCCATGTTTTCTTAGGAATGTCTATACTTTCACCTGCTAAGTATGTTCTAGTAGTTTTATATTCGTTAGCAAACTCTAATTCCATTCTTATAGCACCTTCAACAACATGCCAGTGTTCTGACCGTTTAAAATGCCTCTGATCACTTAATGCTCGATTAGGATAAAATGCAAGTTGTTTAACTTGCCAGCCATCGCCTTTATCAAGTATAGTATATGTACCCCATGCACGTTCTACAGTGGGTTGGCTCCACTCTTTAAGTATCCAGCTGCTACTGTTTTTCTTATCTTCGCCGCCTACGCCAAATGCAAATGTTACATCGGGATGATTATTATACATTTTATATTCTAATGTATTCTTGTTAGTTCTGTCGCCGCCGTTGGCAAATACTACTTTCCATTGGCTACCTTTAGTTGCTAATACTTGATAAATTGCAGCACAGGCGCTGTCGTCATCGTCATTAAATCCAATAACTTCATCTACACATTCTAATGCTTCAATAATAGCAGCCCGTTCTTCAAAAGGCATAAACGGACGGCCTTTTTTGCGTGTAAGCCACGAATCACTATTAACACCTACTACAAGGTGATCACCGAGTTCTTTTGCTGCTTTAAAATAGGCAATATGCCCAGAATGAAGTGGATCAAACCCACCAGTAACTAATACGACCTTCATATAGATATTTACTCTTCCTTTCTACTGTTGCGCAATAAGTGTGATTCAACTTGAGCCTTAGTCATATTAAACTTAGACTTAAATCTTTGGTTATATTCTCTTTTATTGTTTTTATAATATTCTTTTGCTTCAACTCCTGCTCTTCCATATCTATGTGTTGAGTTACGCCACCAGTCTGTTGTTATGTATGGAGTAGTCCATTCGTTCCAACCAGAAGTTAAATTATACATTCGCATATCTTCTGTTGCACCTTGTCCGTTAACATAGTGTTCATCAAACCAGCCATGTTTTAGTTGTTTAATTTCTTTTAGGTATTCTACATTCCAAATAGTTAACAACGGCTGTGCATGAAAGGGATTTATTACCCAATCTTTTACTTGAATTTGATCTGATATACTTTCTTTCATATCACTGTCAATATTGTTTATGTTTCCATATATTGCAGACCATTTGCTATTACTTCTAGATTTTATTGTTTTATGAATTCCTTTTAGATAGTTTAAATCTAATAAAATTGCACTAGTTGTAATAGTTACAATAAACTTAACATCTTCTTCAATTGCCTTATTGAATATATGCCTATATGCTCCGCTTACTTTTTTGTTTACAGGAATACGAATTGAAGTGTTACTGTAAATTAGGTTGCTATCGGATCCATTATCAAGCACATGTATTTTATTCGTAGGAATAGATTTTTCTAAAGCAGTGTATATTTTATGCACTGCTTCAGGCATGTTATAGTTTATGATGTAAATGTTAAAAGAGTCCAACATTGTTTAGTACGTCAAAAGGATCTGATCCAAATGTTGCTTCAAACTTAACAAGCATTTCTTTTTTAAGTGCTTTCTTTGCTTCTTCAAACACAAGTGGCCATTTTTCTGCAGGAATACAAACAACACCGTCCGGGTCACCAAAAATTATATCATTGTTTCTTACGGTAACTCCATTAACTACTACAGGCATATTCATTTCTTCTAGTGTGCCTTCATAACGGATATCGTCTGGCATTCTAGTATGTGCAAATAATGGTAATCCAATTTGTGTTACTCTGTCTACATCTCTAGTAGGACCGTCGACTACTACACCCACTGCACCACTGCGATATGCAAAGTGAGCATTTAGATCTCCAAAGTATGCCTTATCTTTTACATCAGTCGATACAATAATAACATCGCCTGGTGCAACAAATTGATAACTTCCTAGTGCGTCAAATATTCCTTCCCAATGAGGCAATGAAGGATCTTTTTCTTCTTCTGGTAATTCTTTTAGTTTTAAAGTTTTTGCGTATCCTAAAAATGTACCATTGTTCATAGATTTGATCTCTGAACTTAAGAAATGTTTTATTCCGTTTTCTTTACAAATATCACTTAGCAAACAACTACTAATAGTTTTACTTAACATTTTTAGTTGCTGTACTTTCTTTGCACGTTGTCCTGCACAAATATCTTTTGCAAACTCTAAATCTTCTTGATTGTTAATATCTACTAATTGTAATGGAGTAACTGGATACAAAATTGCATTATTTGTATAACGTTTTTCTACGGGCTTTTTATCAGTTTTTACCGCATAAAAACTCATAGCTTCAATTGTATGCACAGGCAAATCTATACTGTTTGGAATTCTATCACCATATTCTGGATATCCGTCTTTCCACAAATATAATTTTTGCTCAGAAACTGCAACAAGACTTGTTGCTTCACTTTCTTTTAATTTTCTTAAAGCAGGATCAATTACATTTTTATCTATAAAAGGTGCTGTACATAACACTTGTACAACAATATCTGCTTCTGTAACTTTTGATTCGTTTGCAAACATTCCATGTCCGTCTGTTGCATTAGTTGCTAATTCAGGATCTCTGTAATGATGCTGTATAGGCAAATCGCTCGCAAGATTGTGTATTTCTTCGCTTTCGCTATCTAGCCAAACTTCGTCAATTTCTTCACACTCTAATAGTTGACGTAGTTTACGTTTGAACAAATACTCGCCGTCGAGTATTTGTAAATTTTTATTTTGTATTCTTTCGCTGCTACCTTTAGCAGGAACAAATGCAACAGTTTTCATACTGCCTCCTCTACTGTTGTGTCACGTCGGCCACGATGATAATTCTTTTTGTTGGCTTTAGTGACCCAATGTCTCAAGTATTCTTTTAGCTCTGTATGCATAAACGGCACTATGCTATCTACTGCTGTTGCTAAATGTTTTACTTTAGAACCTTGATCTTGTGCTAGATGCACTGCTTGCCACCAAACTCCTGTTTCTAACCTTCTACTTGCTTTTAAGATTTCTAAAGAGTTATGGCAGTTTACGTAATGTTTAATTACTGTTTGAACATTACGATCCTTCATGTTTAGCATAAAGAAGCCAGTTTCGGCTTCCTTGCCTTTAACTTTTCCTCCCGCAGGAATATCAACAGACAGCGTATCTTCAGGCAATAGATTTTCAAAAAAATCTAAAGGTATTTTTTTATTTGTAATTACATCACTATCTAACCATATAAACACATCAGCATCACACTCTTGCATAGCATTAGCAATTACATGTCCTTTAAGCCAAAAAGGCTTATACTTTGTAAACATATCTTTAGTGTTTGGATCGTTTGGTACGTAAGGATATATTAAATCTAAAAATTTATTTAAACCTGGTCTAACTTTTTCAAAGTCTTTTATAATTAATCTGTCATCTTTAATATCTGGTTCAAAGCCTTCGGCCCATAATTCCATAGTAATATTTTCAGGCCAGTATTCTAAAAAACTAGCAATACAATCTCTACCAATTTGGTTATAATAGGGTTCGTGCTGAGTTGTTATTACTCGATATGTTCTCATGGGGATCCTTATTCAATTAACTACGTATATTTAGTTTATAAATAACTACGTACTTAACATTACGGAGTGTGCAATGAAGAAACGTGCTTTAATTACAGGTATTACCGGACAAGATGGTGCATACCTAGCAAAGTTGCTATTAGACAAAGATTATGAAGTTTATGGGTTTGCAAGTAGACGTGTAAACCAAGATTATTCAAATACAGACTACTTAGGCATTACTAGTAGAATTAAATTTGTACACGGCGATATAACAGACATAAGCAGTGTCAATCATGCAATTAAAGTTTCTAGACCGCACGAAGTTTATAATTTAGCAGCAATGAGTTTTGTAGGACTTAGTTGGCAAGAGCCTATTCATACAGCAAATGTTGATGGGTTAGGTCCACTTTATATGTTAGAAGCTATTAGACATCACTCTCCAGATACAAAATTATATCAGGCTAGTACTAGTGAAATGTTTGGAAACAGTTATGAAGAGAATTACACACAAAACGAACTTACTGCATTCCGTCCAAGATCACCTTACGGTTTTGCAAAAGTATTTGCACACAATGCTATTATAAACTATAGAGAAAGTTATAGTATGTTTGCATGTAGCGGCATATTGTTTAATCACGAATCTCCCATTCGAGGAAAAGAATTTGTAACTCGTAAAGTTACTGATGGCGTTGCTAGAATTAAAGCGGGCTTACAAGATACTATTGAATTAGGAAATTTAGATCCACGTCGTGATTGGGGATTTGCTGGTGATTATGTACAAGCAATGTGGATGATGATGCAAGAAGAAGAACCAGACGATTATGTAATTTCAACAGGCGAAACTTGGAGTATTGAAGATCTATGTCAAGCAGCATTTAGTGCTGCTGGAATTAATAATTGGAAAGAACATGTTGTTCAAAATCCTGCATTTATGCGTCCTGCAGAATTATATCATTTAAAAGGCGACAGCACAAAGGCTAAAGAAAAACTAGGCTGGGAGCCTAGTGTAAAATTTGATCAACTAATTGAAATGATGGTTGTTGCTGATATTAAAAGATATTCTTAAACTTTTTGATAAACTCTATCTTGCTGTTTAGTATATACTAAGTTATAGCCTATACTAGACATAAAGTTATGATATGTAGGATCATCATAATAATGACCGTTATTATCTTCAATACAAATATGGTTGATATTATATTCGTTTAAATCTATTGTTTTTAATATTTCTAACTCAGATCCTTCTGTGTCTATTTGAAGGTAATCTATGTGTTTAGGGATAGGTAAAGAACTAAATTTATAACTAACAACTTTAATAATACGCTTTGCCTCTTCAGGTGATTTATGGGTTTGTTTGATTCCTGTTTGTCCAGGAATACCAACATCAATCATTTCTACCATTCCGTCAGAAGACCAAACAGCACCTTCAATTAATTTTGCTCGCCTATTATTCTTTTTAATTTTTTGAATATTTTCAGGCATAGGTTCGACTAATAATCCGTCCCAACCTGAGTTTTCTAATACTAATGTAGTGTTTTGTGTTTTACCATTAAACACACCTATCTCTATAAAGAAACCATATTTTAAATGTTTACCTATGTTATTATAGTACCATTCAGTTGCCATCATAGCGATGCATCTTCCATACCTGCAACACGTAGTTTAACTACGTTAGTAATTTGCCACTGTTTTTGATCAAGTGCTTTAAGAACTCCAAGCCACTTATTTCGCATAAGAGCAAATTCATTGATAATCTTTTCATAGTCAACAACGTCTGCCTCGCCGTCAACGTATTTTTCAACGTCACGGCTAGACAGAGCTCGTTGATAGTTTTCAAGATATTTTTTGAAATATGAGCTACGAAGTCTACGTAGCTCTATGTTTAGATAGTTTAGGATTGCTTCAATCTCTTGTAATTGATTAAATCGGTGTTCAACAATGCCAGGCATTGCTGCCGCTGCCTTTTCAACATTGCCTGCAAGTTTAACTTCCTTTTTTGCTTCTATAAGTTCAAACTCATAGTGTGCTACTGCATCAGGAATTTTACTTACATCACGAGAAACCTCGCTATACCAACCCATATGTTAATCCCAATCTAATTCTTCTTCTAACACATCATCTCCGTCAAGATCTAAGTAGTAGTTGATTGCATTATCTAATGCTGAATCATGACCTAAGGCAGCAATAAATCGGTCATCTTCTGTACCAAAATCTGCCATTAAATCTACAAAACGTTCAGCTGCTATCTCAACATGTTTTTTGTCAAGATACTCTTTGAACATTGTCCAGATATCAACGATCTGTGTTTCATCCATAAAATTACTCCTCGATTGGTTGCAATTCGTCAGCTTCATCTAAGTTGACTTCTTCATCAGAGGTATTTACCACAGAAGCTTCTTTAATGAGATAATCTGACATAACCTTATCGAGCAGTTCGCCTGTCCAGTTTTTACGGTATTCAAGTAGTTCTTCATTTTCACTTGTAACATACTTTAACCGGTTACCAGACTTTTCAATAACACCTTTTGCTTCAAACAATTCTACAAGTCCACTATATGGATTCATACCTGTTTCGTATGGAATCTTAACTTGTACACCTTCAAATGGTTTTGCATAACGTGTCTTCATAACCTTACAGCCTGCACGAATACCTCGTACTTCACTGATCTTGTTACCATCTTCATCTTCTTTTAGTTTCAATTTTTTCATTGCAACTACAATAGATGATGCATAGATAAATCCTTGTCCACCTGAAATCTTATCATCTGGATCAAACATATCTTGTGATGCGTATGTATGGTTAGTACATACTAAGCCAACATTGTGTGAGCCAATCATGTTTACAGTGTTACGAACAAGTGAAGTCAATGCCTTAGGCTTACGACCCATATCACCTTTCATATCACCCTTGTTAAACTGATCAACATCAGTAGGTGTTAGCAACATACCCAAACTATCGATAACAAAAAGAACCTTTGGACGGTCTTCTTCTGGCATTGCTTTATAGTCGTTCATAAACACACTAATAGTTTTAGCAACGTCATCAATCATTGACATATTAAGTTTAAGTAGTTTTTCTTCGCTTGTGTCTACGTCTAATGCATGTAGCCAAGCCTCATCAAGTGCATTTTCTGAGTCAATAAGAACTACAAAAATGCCTTGTTCTTGTGCGTATTTTACAATGTTACCTGCACAGATATAACTTTTACCTGCACCAGATTCACCTGCAAATACTGTTACCTTACCCATTGGAACACCTCTATGGAAGTCTCCTGAAATAAGATAGTTGAGTGCATAGTTACCTGTACTAACCCAATCAGTTGGATCGTTAAATCCTGCACTCATACCTGTAATGGATTTTGTTAATGCTGTCCTAAACTTTGTAGGATCAAACGCCTTAGTTGCCATAATGCCTCCTATCTAAAAAGCGTATGGGGACTGCTATACAGCCCCCATATAGTTTCTTATTGTCCTTGACGTGCTCTAATCATTGCTAGAATGTCTTGAGCGTTGCCACCTTCTGCAGGAGCCGCTTCAGCCGCTGGTGCTGGAGTTGCTTCTGGTGCTGCTTCTGCTACTGGAGCAGATGCTGCCTCTGGTGCGGGTGTAGGTGCTGCCGCTGGTGCAGGAGTAGTAGCCGCTGGTGCTACTGGATCGCCTGTACGTGCCGCCATACCTGCTGGACGGAAGTAGTTACCCCAACGGTCCATGTCAAATGCTTCACCGTCTACTGACGCTTCAAACATTTCTTGCATTACTTTGAGTTCTACTTCACCTGGCTTTTTAGGTAGGAAGTCACTTAGATTAAACAAGCCGTGTGTGTTAACTGCCTGCATTTCAGCATCGTTAAGTGGACGATCTCTACGAGCCCAGTTTGATGTTGAGTAATCTGCATACCCGCCTTTAGATGTTTTGTTAAGACGGAAGTCTACACCTGCTGTGTAATCTGTTGGCAACTCTTCCATATCAGGATCCATTAGAGCCTGTTTAATAATTTGGAAGATTTGTGGACCAATAATAAAGCGTCTGATTGGATTCTCAGGTGCTTCATCGTCCGCTAGTGGATTATCCACAACAAAGCCTTGGAAGATATATGAACGCTTCTTCCAGTACTTACGACCCATATCTTCTAGTGATGGATCTTTGAACCAGCCACGTACTTCATTAAGAATGTTACATGTCTCGCCATACATTTCCATACATGGAATTTGTACTTGTACCGGACGTGAATCAGTTTGACCTTTGACGCCTGCAAATGGTAGTTTAATTACCAAACGCTCTTGCCAAAAGAAAGTGTTATCAGCGTTGCCATCAGGAAGGAAACGTAGCGTTGCGCTATCGCCTTCTTTAATATTCCAAAATGGGTAAATGCTGTTATCACCACCGCCTGAACTGCGGTTACCGGATGCGTTGTTTTCTTGCTCTTTGAGCTTTGCTCGGATTTCTGCTAATGATGCCATAGTTGTGCCTCCTATTGTTATGCCTATGTGCTTTGTGCCTATTTGTTTGCAGCACAGTTCTTATTATATGCTATACTACAAACAATGTCAAGTCTTTTCTTAAAAAAACTTGCAAAAAATCAATGGATTATCCATCCAATTTTATTTATCTAAGTCCTGCTAGTTCTCTCATTCTTTCGAATTCTGGGTTTACTTCAGGTTCTCTGTACTGCTCAGTTACTTCGTATACACGCATAATAAACTGTTTAGCAGGTTCAATAAATTTTTCACCGTAGTCTTTCTCTACCATAGTAAGTACTGCTGTTTCGCCTTTTGGAAACTCGCCTGTTTCTCTGTCGTAGTAACTTAGTATAAATTCGCCTAATGGTGTCTTTTGTTCTTCTTTATCAGCCTTTTCAATGCCGCTGTCTGGTGTCATTTTAACATCAATTGTATCATCGTCTGCTTCACCGTGTGCATATTTGTTATCACGTGAATCCCACATTTCGTCCGCATCTTCTTGTGCCATTTGTAGGAGTTCTTTCATGTCTTGCATTTCAAGATCCATGTCAGCATCAAAACCTAATTTGCTGTTACCGTCTTGTTGGCAATCAATTGAAATTGATTTAGGATCAACAACTGGTCTTCCCATGTCGTCAACCTTAGCTGTGTAACTTACTACGCAAGGAGTAGTTTCGCCATCGTCACCTACACCTTCATAATCAAACTCGCCTTCAAATTCTTCTGGGTCAAACCCTTCGTCCATATCTTCATCGCCTACACCGTGTCCTTTATTGAACCAAGATTCTAATTCTGCTTGTAGTTCTTCTGGGTCTTCAGTATCAAAGTATGTAAAGTCGTCTGCAACTTCTTTAGTTTTCCCTTCTGGAGATGTAATAATGAGTTTATGTTTTGTATAACCATTTTCTTCACCGTTATATTCTAATCTATAACTGTATTCGCCTGCACCTTCTGCAAACTGACCCATTGACTTTTCAAATGCTGATTCTAATTCTAGTTCTTCTGGTACACAGTTAGGAACTTCTTTGCCACCTTTTTTCTTCATACCAATTTGTTTGTATCCCTTCCAGCAAGGATCTTTTTCGTTCATTAAATCTTCAGCAGTTAACTCTTCGGCTTTAGTTGCTTCACTTACAAGTTTATAAATGTAAGGGAATACATCTGCTAGTTCTTCGTTAAACTG
>Ga0255782_10001763_pt1 | contig 18240 bp, 16 predicted proteins | sample 101ome_26_FD_179980 | JGI IMG/M metagenome (GOLD analysis project Ga0255782, IMG submission 179980) | Coastal salt marsh microbial communities from the Groves Creek Marsh, Skidaway Island, Georgia - 101408AT metaG (version 2) | ecosystem: Environmental > Aquatic > Marine > Intertidal zone >...
TTATTGCTGCCATTGTCTTATTAGGCGTCTTAATTACCATCCATGAGTTTGGACATTTTATTGTTGCAAGAATGTGTAATATTCATGTCATAAGATTTTCTATTGGGATGGGGCCAGTAATTTATAAGAAATCTGATAGCAAGGGTACAGAGTATGCTTTATCAGCTTTACCGCTTGGTGGTTATGTTGCAATGCTTACTTCCAGAGGAATGGAAGAAGATCAAAGTTTAAAAGATTCTTTAACAGATGAGCAGCAAAGTATGGTCTTTGAAGCTCAACCAAAACTTAAAAGAGCAGCGGTTATGCTTGCTGGACCCATGGCAAATTTTATTCTTGCAATTTTTATACTTGCAGTTATTTATGCTAATTCTATTCAAAGAACATTTATTACCGAAATAACATCAATAAATGATCCCGTAATTGCACAAGAGGGTAACTTACAAAAAGGGGATGTCATTACAGCTATCAATGGGAAATCAATTTCTAATCTGCAGGATTTAAGGTTAGAGCTCCTAAGTCATTCAGGAAGCGATGATCAGATTGTCTTACAGATTGAAAGAGGTCTTAATAATTTATTCGCTTATACATTAAATCTAAATAATTTTTTAGCTAGCACTGAAGCTCAAGAATCTCCGGAGGATTACTTGGGTTTTGATCTCGAGCTTAAAATAGCCCCTTATATTGGTGGTTTTTCTGAAACAAGCATGGCCCCAAATGCTGGATTAAAAGTTAACGATAAAATTGTTGCTATTAACTCTCAAGCTATTCGTACCTATGAGGATATTGCTGAGGTAATGCAGTCATTTTCAAATTCAGAAGTATCAATTGAAGTTCTAAGAGATGATGATTACTTAACGTTCATGGTCCCACTTTTAACTCAAAATATAGATGGTCAGACAGTTAAAATTATTGGCATTACCGCAGGAACCCAAAAATCTATAACAGAATCTTTATTCTTAGGAATTTCTGACACTTATACCATGAGTGCAAAAACTCTGTTGTTTGTGGGGAAAATGATTTCAGGATCCATGGGAGCACAAAACCTTAGCGGACCTATCGGCATTGTGAAGATGGCAGGAGATACTGCAAAAGTAGGAATTCTTCCATTTTTATATTTAATGGCATTGCTTAGCATCTCGTTAGGGGTCTTGAATTTACTTCCTATTCCAGTTCTAGATGGAGGTCAGCTAACACTTCTCGCTGTTGAGGCTATTAAAGGATCGCCATTGTCTGAAAGACTTGAACATTATTTTTATACTGGTGGATGGATCGCAGTCGTAGCATTAATGATCTTTGCAGTCTTTAACGACATTCTAAGGTTTATCTAATGAAGAGAATCTTATCGCTGTTAGTATTAACGCATGCCTTATTTATTGCACCAGCTTTGCAGTCATTCGATGAGTTCATTGTTTCAGATATTAGAATTATTGGTCTTCAAAGAGTCTCAGTAGGAAGTATTTTTACTGCTATACCGGTTAGTGTGGGCGATAAAATAGATCAAACTAAAGTCGAAGAGATTATTCGAGCTCTCTTTCTTACAGAGCAATTCAATAATATTGAAATTGGTAAAGATGCCAACGCCTTGATTATTTCTGTGGAAGAAAGACCATCTATCGCAAGAATTGATATTGATGGTAATAAAGCTCTCAAGACTGAAGACCTTCTTCAGGGGCTTGAAGGTGCAGGAATTGCTGAGGGACAGGTTTATAAAAGATCAACTTTAGAAGCTATGAAAGGAGAGCTAGTAAGACAGTACTCCTCGCAGGGAAGGTATGGTGCCGGGGTAGAGGTTTCTACAGTCAATAAACCAAGAAATACTATCGATTTAAGTATTGATATAGATGAAGGAACCTCAGCGCAAATTGAAAGTATTAAAGTTATTGGAAACTCTCTCTTTACAGATGAGGAATTGTCTCTTGCATTTGAATTAAAAGAGGGAGGTTGGTTTTCTTTCTTAAGCAACAATAATAAATACTCCAAGGAAAAGCTTGAGGGCGATATTGAAAACTTAGAATCTTATTATTTAGATCGAGGCTATCTAAAGTTTTCACTTGAATCAGTACAGGTCAGCGTTTCGGAGGATAAAAAAGACATTTTTATTACCTACAGTATTTCAGAGGGTGAAAAATACAAGATTTCTAAAGTAAACTTGATCGGTGATATGCCGGTTGATGAGCTAATTTACCAACCAATACTTGATTCTTTGCTTGAGGAAATTTATTCCCAAGCACAAATTACCGCAATTGAGGAATTTTTAACCTCTATTCTTGGTAACGAGGGCTATACCTTTGCTCAAGTAAAGGGAAATCCAGAACCCATTGCTGAGGGGCAAGATGTTGAGCTAACTTTTATCGTGCAGCCTGGAAACAGGACATATGCAAGAAAAATAAACTTTTCAGGTAATTTTCTCACCAATGATGAAGTGCTAAGAAGAGAGATGCGTCAATTTGAGGGTGCCTGGGCTTCAGACGATAGGATAGAAAATTCAAAGGTTAGGCTTGAAAGGCTAGGATATTTTAAAGAGGTAAATGTCGAAACTATTCCTGTCCCTGGTACAGAAGATCAAGTAGATATTGAGTTTACCGTTGAGGAAGAAAGCACTTCTTCCATAGGTGGCTCAATCGGCTATAGTGATTTTGGTCTTAATTTAGGCCTCAATCTATCTGACAATAATTTTATGGGTACTGGAAATAGAGTAAATATTGGGCTAAATAAGAGTATTTACCAAGATCTTTACAACATCTCTTTCTTCGATCCTTACTTCACTATGGATGGTGTCAGTAGAGGTTACAGTATTTATTTTAGGGAAACAGATTATGGGGAGTTCAATGTTGCTAATTACCTCACTAATAGTATTGGTGCCGGTGTGCAATTTAGTTATCCTCTTAATGAAACACAAAGGATTGGACTAAACATCAATTACGATAGTACTGAGATTCAGGAGGGTACGCTACCCGCAAGAGAAATAGCTGATTTTTTAAGCTCTGAGGGAACTGAATTTGAAGTTGTCAAACTCCAGGCTGTTTGGTCCAGAATCACTCTAAATAGAGGCCTCTTTCCAACTAATGGTTCTCAGTTAGATGTCATGCTGCAAACAACCGTTCCTGGAAGCGATCTTAATTATTACAAAATCAATATCCAAAATAAGTTTTATAGACCGCTACCATTTGCCGATCTTGTATTTGGATTTGATGGATCATTGGGATACATTGGTGCCTACGGAGATACCGAGGTTACACCCTTCTTTGAAAATTTTTACTCTGGTGGTCCAAAATCAATTCGAGGATTTAGATCTAATACATTAGGACCAAGGGTTACACCTACACCATGTTACGGATTCGTTCCTGAGACTGAAGAATGCCCTCCTTTTTATGATACAGATTTTGATGGGGAGCCTGATACGCCAGCTCCTAATCCATATGCATACTCACAAGCATTTGATCCAATCGGGGGTAATTTCTTAATTGAAGGGAGCCTTCAGCTTATCTTCAAATTACCTATGGTGGATGATCAACGTTCCATGCGCTCTGCTTTCTTCATTGACTTTGGTAATGTCTTCCAAACAGATTGTCGTGAATATCAGATTAATTGTTATGAGCCCACCGTTGACGAACTTAGATACTCTGTAGGAGTTGGCGTTACTTGGATGACAGGTTTTGGCCCAATGAGTTTTAGCTTTTCGCAACCATTTAATGATGGTATTTTTGATAGAACAGAACAATTCCAATTCACAATCGGTACGGTATTCTAGTTTTTTAGAATATTTCATATAAAATATGCGAACTTACTTAGAGGGTAATTATGAAAAATAAACTACTAGCAGGATTAATTTTACTTAGCTCGTTCTCAACAGGATTGTATGCAGTTGATGGCATGGCGGTTATTGATATGCGAACCGCTGTTTTGGCTACTCAAACTGCTCAAAATGCTTTTAAAGCTCTAGAAAGTGATAGCGAGTATGCTGGCAATGTTGAGACAGCACAAGCACTTCAATCTGATAGGCAGGCTCTAGCAGAAAGATTGCAAAAAGAATCTGAAACTTTGTCTCAAGAAGAAATTGCTAGCTTGCAAAGAAGCATCCAAGAAAAATCAAAAGACTTAGAATTCATGGTAGGTAAAATTCAATCCAAGCAAACTGAAACAGCTGATAAGGTTTTCAGGGACTTAAATCCAACACTGCAAAAGATTCTTCAAGAGTTAATTGCAGCAAAACAAGTAAAAGTTCTGCTCGGTAGAGAAACAGTTTTATTTGCTGATCCTGCAATGGATCTCACAGATGATGTGACATCAATGCTTGATGTTGCAGCAAAACAATCTGCAGAATAATAAAGGTTTGTCTCAAGCAACATATTCTCTAGAGAATATAGCTTCTATTATAGATGGCGAGCTGATAGGCGATCCTAATCAGCTCGTTAGTTCTTTAGGATCATTACAAAAAGCAAGTAAAGATTGCATCTCTTTTGTTTCTTCAAAAAAATTTGAAAGCTTTATAAGCGATTGCTCTGCAGGGGCAATTATTGTCAAAAAAGATTTTAAACCCGCGGATAGTAAAAATTACATCTTAGTTAAAGACCCTTATTTTGCATTTGCAATTCTAAGTGAGATGTTTGATCCTATAGAGGATATGTTTGAAGGAATAGATCTCAGTAGTAACATAAATCCAAAGGCTGAAGTTGCAGAAAGTTCTAAAATTTATCAAGGTGCTGTGATAGCGGATACTGCTCAAATCCATCAGAATGTTCTCATAGGCCCTAATGTATTCATAGGGCCGGATTGTATAGTTGGTGAAGGAACTGTCATCCATGCAAATTCAACACTTATGCGAAGTGTAACCCTTGGTAAAAATTGTATTGTGCAAAATAATTGTATTTTAGGTTCTGATGGTTTTGGGTTCGCCCCTTCAAAGGATGGGTATAAAAAGATACATCAATTGGGAAGACTCATCATTGGTGATAATGTAGAGTTTGGTGCAGGATGCACAATCGATAGAGGTGCTCTTGAGGATACCGTCATTGGAAACGGAGTTAAATTAGATAATCAGGTTCATATTGCCCACAATGTTATGTTAGGTGATAACTCGGCAATTGCAGCAAAATGCGCTATTGCTGGATCAACTAAAATTGGCAAGAATCTTCAAATGGGTGGTTTATCAGGGATCATCGGGCACCTAGAAATTTGTGACAATGTATTTATTGGCGCCCATACTTTGATTACAAAAAGTATTTCCAAACCAGGGAACTATGTTGGCATAATGCCTGCTCAGGAACATACAGATTGGGCAAAATCATCTGTGGGCATAAGGAAACTAAGTAAAAAATAATGTACCAAATTGATCATATTCTTAAACATTTACCGCATAGATATCCTTTTTTATTTGTTGATAGGGTGATTGCTGTAGAGGAGGGCGTTTCCATTCATGCTCAAAAATCAGTAACAATAGGCGAAGATTTTTTTAATGGACATTTTCCCGATAAACCGGTCATGCCAGGCGTCATAATTATTGAAGCCCTGGCACAAGCTTCAGGGATATTAGGCTTCATGACTATGAATAAAACACCCGATGAAGGAAGTATCTATTATTTTGCTGGGGCTGATAATGTTAGGTTTAGAAATCCAGTAGTTCCAGGAGATACATTAGATTTGCACTCTAAAGTCGTGGGAAATAAAAGAGGTATTTGGAAATTTGAATGCAAAGCTATGGTTGGAAACAAGGAAGCTTGCTCAGCAACTATATTATGTGCTGATAGACCAAAATAATGAAAGAATTTTCGTACATTCACCCTAATGCAAAAATTAGTCCTTCTGCTGAGATAGGACCTTTTTGTTACATTGGTGAAGAGGTTGAAATTGGGGATAACTGTAAGCTACTTTCTCATGTAATTATCAAGGGTCCTACAAAAATCAAATCTGGTAATACTTTTTATCAATTTTCAACTATTGGAGAGGACACACCTGATAAAAAGTTTAAGGGAGAAAAAACTTCCTTGCTGATTGGACAGGATAATATATTTCGCGAAGGGGTGACGATTCACAGAGGAACCATTCAAGATGAGGGGGTAACTTCGATTGGTGATAATAATTTATTCATGGCATATACCCATGTAGCTCATGACTGCAGAGTAGGATCTCATAACGTCATGGCAAACAATGCTGGCTTAGCTGGCCATGTTCATATTGGAAATCATGTGACCTTAGCTGGGTATACTTTAGTGCATCAATTTTGCAAGATAGGTGATTTTGCTTTTACTGGCCTCAACACAGTCATTACCATGGATGTTCCTGCTTATGTCAAGATTGCTGCTAATCCAGCCAGACCCATTGGTTTAAATACTGTTGGATTGCAAAGGCATGGATTTGATGAAAATAAAATAAATGTCCTTAAAAAAGCCTATCGGGGACTCTATAGAAAAGGTTACAGTTTAAAAGAAGCCATTAACTATCTTGAAGATCTTAATCAAGAGCATGGTGGGTTGCTTGATGCATTCTTACATTCAGTAAAATCCTCAGAAAGAGGCATTTTGAGATAGTGAGGACCAAAACTTTGAATGTTGGTATTGTAGCTACCGAACATTCTGGCGATCTATTGGGTTATTCCTTAATACAATCTTTAAGCCAGTTGGGGAATATTAATTTATTTGGTATTGGTCACGAAAAGCTTAAATCACTTGGTTTAAAGGACCCCAATATTGAGACTCAATCCCTCAATGTGATGGGAATTATAGATCCCATCAAAAATCTACCCAAAATATTAGAGAATAGAAAATTGTTAACTAATTTTTTATTAGATAGCCAGATTGATATCTTTATAGGAGTGGATGCTCCTGACTTTAATATGGGAATGCATAAAGTCATGCATTCTAAAAACATTCATACTATCCAACTTGTTAGTCCAAGTGTTTGGGCTTGGCGTAGAGGAAGGATTAAGAAAATAAAGAAATATATTGATTGTACTTTTTGCCTATTTCCTTTTGAAAAGAGGTTTTATGATGAGAGTAATACTCAAGCTATGTTTGTCGGACACCCTTTTTCAGAAATAAATATTAGTGATGAAGATAAATCTCAAGCGCAATATATTGCCTTGCTTCCAGGCAGCAGAGATAGTGAATTAAAGCATATGCTCCCTATCATGATAGATTTTGCAAAACTATTAGCTAAAACTTATGCAGAAGCTCATTTTCTAATACCTGCAGCCTCAAGTGATCACAGAGATCTTATCTCAAAACTATTTAGTGAGGCAGGCATAAACTTCACCTGCTCACTTAAAAGCATGCAAGAGTTTTTAATTAAGTCTCCAATTTCAGTAGTCACATCTGGCACTGCAACTCTTGAGGCAGCATGTTATGGATCATCGCCTATCATTTGTTATAAAACTGGCTCTTTAAATTATTCTATTTTGAGTAGGCTTAATAAAGCCCCTTTTATTGGTTTGCCAAACCTCATTCTTGATAACTTAGTTTTCCCAGAGCTTATTCAAGATCAATGCACAGCTCACAATATACTGGAGTGCTATCAAGAGCTATCTGCTTCTCAGACAAGAAGACAGAATCTTGAAAAGATTAAACTTGCTATCCAAGGGGAGGGATTCTCAAGCGCCGCTTCTTACATCTTTTCATTAACGTGATTGCAGGGGTTGATGAGGTTGGGAGAGGATGTCTAGCAGGCCCAGTATGCGCTTGCGCAGTTATCATTAGAGAAAGAATCCCTTTTTTACAAGACTCTAAAAAGCTTTCGCCCAAGAAACGTCTTGAACTTTCTAGACAAATTTTAAACTCTGCTTGGGTTGGCTATGGTGAGGTTGATGCGCAAACTATTGATCAAATCAATATTCATCAAGCCAGTCTATTAGCAATGCAAAGAGCTATTGAAAATCTTAGCGTGAAACCTAAAGAAGTTCTGGTAGATGGAAAGTTTGGCCTGTCAATTGCTATACCAAATAAAGCTATAATAGGAGGAGACAATTTGGTGGATGAGATCTCAGCTGCCTCAATAGTTGCTAAAGTATGGAGAGACTCTTTAATGGCTGACATGGAACTTCAATATCCAGAATATGGTTTTGCTAAGCATAAAGGCTATCCTACAAAGCTTCATAAAGAAGCATTAAGAAAACACGGACCTAGCTCTATCCATAGAGTAACTTTTGCAGGGGTTCTTAGTGAAAAATAAATTTGTTCATTTAAGAACGTCCTCTGAGTTTAGTATTACCCGTGGTTTGTTTCGTCCCAGGCAAATTATTGAGCAGGCTATAAAGAAAAAAATGCCTGCTGTTGCGCTCACAGATTTTAATAATCTTTTTGCAGCAGTAAAGTTTGTTTCTTACGCAGAAGAACAAGGAATAAAGCCTATTTTGGGAGCAGTGATCTCAGTTAAAGGTAGATCAGAGATCGATGAGGTTCTAGTTCTGATCAAAGATAACATAGGGCTGCTAAACTTACTAAAAATTATCTCCAAGGCACAACAAAATAAGGCATCTGATCTGCCAGCCATCAATTTTGCAGATTTCACTAATAACCTTGAAGGATTGTTTGTGATCATTGGCGGTCAAAGAAGTTTAGCCAGAAGATATGCAATCCATGGTAGAGATGATTTGCTAGAGCGGCTATTGACTCATTATAAAAATATCTCCCATGACAACCTCTTCTTAGAAATCAATGCTATTAGCGATGAGGATTCTATTGCCAACTCGGTTTTTGCTATCAAAGCTCATGAGCACTCAATACCATTAGTTGCTAGCAATGATGTGCTTTTTGCCAATCAAGAAGACTTTGACATCCACGACATTAAGGTTTGCATAAACACTGGAAAAGTTATTGATGACAAAAATAGAGCAAAAGACTTTAGACAGTCACAATATTTCAAAAGTCCTAAAGAAATGTATGCCACTCTTTCTGACTATGAAACAGCTTTAGAGAATACCTATCATCTAGCAATGAAGTGCAACATCACTTTCAATACGGGCAAATATTTTTTACCTGAGTACCCAGTCTCTGAAGACCAAAGTTTTGATTCCTATCTTGAAAAGTTAGCAAGAGAGGGCCTAAATATTTTCTTAAAGAAATTAGACTCAAACGAACATGCAAAGTATCAAAATAGAATGGATTTAGAGCTTGAATCTATTAAGGCTACTGGATTTTCTAGTTATTTTTTGATCGTTGCAGATTTCATAAACTGGTCTAAAGATAATAATGTACCTGTGGGTCCTGGGAGGGGTTCTGGGGCGGGTTCATTGGTAGCTTTTTGCCTTGGCATCACTGCATTAGATCCTATAGAACACGGCTTACTATTCGAAAGATTTATCAACCCTGAACGAATATCCATGCCAGATTTTGATATTGATTTTTGTATGGAAAAAAGAGATCTGGTGATTGAGTATGTTTCTCAAAAGTATGGTGCTGAAGCCGTCTCTCAAATAGCTACATTTGGAACTATGGCAGCTAGGGCAGTGGTTAGGGACGTTGCGCGGGCTTTGGGCAGACCTTATGCCTTAGGAGATAGAATTTCAAAAATGATTCCCTTTGTCCCCGGCATGACATTGGAGCGTGCCATCAAACAACAGCCTTTGCTTAAAGAAATGATTCAAAACGAAGAAGAGGTCTCTGAAATCATGGATATTTCCTTTAAATTGGAAGGAATTGCTAGAAATGTTGGAAAACATGCAGGAGGGATTGTCATAGCGCCTGGAAAAATTACTGATTTTTGTCCTCTGTATATTGATTCAAGTTCTGGGTCTACTATGACTCAATTTGATAAAGATGATTTAGAAAAAATAGGCTTGGTAAAGTTTGATTTTCTTGGATTGCGAACACTCACTGTGATTAGTAAGGCAGTTAATGCAATTAACGCTAAAAAGGAGTTGTTAAAAGAGGAACTACTTGATCTAGAAAATATTCCGCTTGATGATCAAAAGGTATTTGATCTGCTTCAACAAGGAAAAACTACAGCGGTTTTTCAGCTTGAATCACCCGGAATGCGTGAGCTTATTAGAAGATTAAAGCCAACAAAGTTTGAGGAAATTACAGCATTGCTTGCACTTTATCGACCTGGTCCTTTGGAATCAGGAATGGACGATCAATTTGTGGATCGTAAGCATGGAAGAAATAATGTTTCTTATCCTCATCCATTATTGGAACCCATTCTTTCAGAAACTTATGGAGTAATTTTGTATCAAGAGCAGGTCATGCAGGCTGCTCAAGTGCTTGCTGGATACTCTCTTGGGCAAGCGGATATCCTCAGAAGAGCAATGGGAAAGAAAAAAGTTGAGGAAATGGAGGAGCAAAGAGCCGTATTTGTGGAGGGCTGTAGGAAAAATAATATTAAAGAAGGACTTGCCTCAAAGATTTTTGATCTAATCGAAAAATTTGCAGGATATGGATTTAACAAATCTCATTCTGCAGCCTATGCATTAATTTCCTATCAAACTGCCTATCTAAAAACATATTTTCCTGAGCAGTTCATGGCTGCAGTTCTTTCTACGGAGCTTGGTAATACTGACAAAATTTATACTCTTCTTAAAGAATGTAATAGTCTGGGTATTCAAGTTAAAAAGCCAGACATCATGAAATCCGAAAAAGAGTTCTTTGTAAATGAACAAAACATTATCGAATATGGCTTAGGCGCTATCAAAGGAGTTGCTGATTCATTTATAAACCATTTGTTAGAAAATCGATCCCAACACAATATTGAAAACCTATTTGATTTAACTAAGAAGTTTGATATTAAGTTAGGAGGCAAAAAGTCTATTGAGGCGCTTGCAAAATCAGGAGCATTTGATGCCTTGGTTCCTAACAGATCCATTGCCATCTATTCGCTAAGCGATATTTTGTCTGAATCTCAAAAAGGAAATATGCAACAAGTTGGAGGGGACCTATTTAGCAGTAATGCCATAGATTTTGATCCTTATGAAAAATTTAAGAATAAAGATGAGATCGATAACAATGAAATCCTTGAACTAGAACGCGAAGCTTTGGGATTTTATTTCTCAGGTCACCCTGTAGAGTCACTAGGCAATACATTAACAGGATTGACCTCTCATACCATTGATCAGCTGAAACCCGATATAAAGAAATCTAAAATTGCTGGCTTAATTCAGAATATTAGACAAACACGCGATAGACAAGGTCAGCAAATGTATTTTGTGAATTTTGATGATGGCTCTGGATCTATGGATGCTGTGATATCGAATGATCTCATCCAAAGCCATCATGAAATTATTAAGAAAAACAACATACTCATCTTCGCAGGAGACATCAGCATAGATGACTATCGTTCAAAAGAGGTTGGAAAAGTGCAATTTAAAATGAATGTTAAAAGACTGCATACCCTAGATGGAATATATAAAAGCGTGCAGGGCATTTCTTTACATATTACTGAGGATCAACTCCCAGAGCTGGAAAGTGGTATGGAAACCTTAAAAAAACTCAATGGTGCTTTATGGGAATCAGGAGAATGTACTCTAGAGATTAAGCTTAGTTTTAAAGATAAAGACACCTCTATTAGTTTAGGAGAGAATTTTAGATTTCATCCAAATCAAGATAATATTGCATCTATAAAACATGCTTTTCCAAATTTAGATTTAAGAATTAATTAACATGAGCAATCAATTTTTAGAGTTTGAAAAACCACTTGCTGACATTTTAGAGAAAATTGCAGCTCTTAGAGAGGCTTCCAAAGGGGATACCTCCTTGCTAAAGGAGATCCAATCGCTTGAGGATGAGGAACTCAAGCTGCGTAAAAAGATATTTTCAAAGCTTTCAATTTGGCAGAAAGTACAGGTAGCCCGTCATCCTCAACGACCACATATTTCAGACTTTATTCCAAGATTATTTAGTGACTTTGATGAGCTTCATGGAGACCGACAGTTTGCAGATGATGCCTCTATCATTGGTGGTCTGGCAACCTTTGAAAATATTCCAGTGATGATTGTTGGACATGAAAAGGGCAGGGAAACTTCAGAAAAAGTTAAACGAAATTTTGGGATGGCTCAGCCTGAGGGTTACCGAAAAGCAAAAAGGTTATTTCAGCTAGCTGAGAGATTTTCTTTACCCGTCATTACATTTATAGATACAGCTGGAGCATATCCTGGTGTTGAAGGAGAAGAAAGAGGTCAATCTGAAGCTATTGCTCAAAATCTTGCTGTCATGTCAAAACTCAGGACGCCAATTATTGTTGTTGTTACTGGGGAGGGCGGCTCAGGAGGCGCTCTGGCGATTGGAGTAGGAGACCATGTTGCAATTTTTGAACATGCCATCTATTCAGTTGCTTCTCCAGAGGCATGCGCTTCAATCGTTTGGAGATCATCAGAGAATGCACCAGATGCTGCTGAAGCAATGAAAGTTAGTGCCCAAGAGCTTATTAAGATTGGTATTGTGGATGAGATTATTCCAGAGCCCTCTGGTGGTGCTCATAGGGATTATGAAGAAATGGCTACGTCATTAAAAAGATCAATAACAGATGCGCTTTCAAGATTTGATCAACAAACAATTGAGGAGATGCTTGAAAGCAGATATCAAAGGCTTTTAAGAATTGGCTCTTAACGATTTAGCTGCCAAAGAAATTTTCCAAAATATCGACCCAGATGTAGATACTCTTGTGGGATTTAGTGGTGGACCAGATTCCACTGCATTGCTCTTCGGACTTCACCAATTAAAAATTAACAATAGATTGAATGGAAAGCTTGCTGCTCTGCATATAAATCATGGCATTAATTCTCAAGCAAATGCTTGGGAGAGTCATTGCAAGCAAGTAGCTGAATCACTTGGTATCACATTTTTTAGCGAGCATGTCACTTTAAAAAGCAAATCAAAAAGTATTGAAATTGAGGCTCGGAATTTAAGAATGGAAGTGTTCAAAGCATATTCGAGGGATTACAAACAAATATGCCTTGCGCACCACCTAGATGACCAAGTGGAAACAGTTTTATTTAGACTTTTTAGAGGGACCGGATTAAGAGGGATAACGGGTATAAAACTTTCCAGAAAAATTGGCGAAGGTTTCCTTATACGTCCTTTATTGCATGCCCCAAAGGATGTACTGATTGACTACCTTAAATCTCACAACATTGACTATTTAATAGATGAATCTAATTTAGATCAGAGCATCGATAGAAATTTTATTAGAAAATCTGTGATGCCTTTAATTCAGTCAAGATGGAGTGCAGCTGCAAACAAGATTTTTGATTTTAGTAAACTTGCGCATGAAGAGATTGAAATCCTAGACACACTTTTTGAAAATGTTTATGGGCATCTTTTTAGATCTGAATCTCTCATTAAAAGTGAGCTTGTAAATCTCGACTCTCCATTGAGAAGAAAATTAATCAGGCATTGGTTAGAATTTCATAAACTCCCTATTCCAAATTTAAAGATACTCATTGAAATTGAGAAAAATTTTTTAGATTCTTCATCGCCTAAGGCAGAAGTTCAGTGGAGCAGATCTGATGATGAGCAAGGTGTTATACTTCGTATCAACAAAAATGAGATTTATTTTGAGGTGATATAAAAAATGGCTTACGAAACTCTTTCTTTAGATATAAATACTGAAACCAAAATAGCAAAAATAGTTCTTACAAGACCAGATGCAATGAATGCCTTTAACGAGCAACTAGTATGGGATCTTAAAAGTGCAACAGAACAGGTTTCTCAAGAAGAAAAAGTAAGAGTATGTATATTAACGGGAATGGGACGTGGCTTTTCTTCCGGAGCTGATCTACAAGAGAGAGATGCTAGCTGGAAGAGTACCAAAGATTCACTTCTAAACGGATATCTACCCAGTTTAAGAGCGATTATTGATATGCCAATTCCAGTAATAGGTTCTATAAATGGTCCAGCTGCAGGTATTGGGGCAGCATATGCCATGGCTTGTGATTTACGCATCATGTCTAAAGATGCTTTCATTATGTCAGTATTCAGTAATATTGCACTTGTCCCAGATGGAGGGCTTGCTTGGCTATTACCTAAGGGCTTTGGATATGCAAAGGCATTGGAGTATGCCATTGAAGCAAAAAGAATATCAGCTGAGGAGTGCGAAAGGTTCGGCGTTGCCAATAAGGTTGTAGATCCAGAGAAGCTAGAAGAAGAGACTAACGCTTGGGCTGAAACTATTGCTAGCAGATCGCCAACGGCTGTTAGGGAAACAAAGAAGCTCATGAGACTTGCTATGGAAAAAGGATATTACGAAGTATATGAGGCTGAGGCAGAAATCCAAGACAAAATTTTTGGTGGGGATGAGTTTAAAGAAGGTGTATCAGCTTTCTTTGAAAAGAGAAAACCAAATTTTAAGTAATATTATTAAAGCAACAAATAATAGCTTTTATTGAAGACTTAAGTGTATTTTTATCAATGCCAGCTCCCCAGCGAGTAACTTTTTTATCTTTGGTAATTTCAATATAAGTTATCGCAGAAGCCCCTGAACCTGAACCGATAGAATGTTGATGGAATTCGCTGATACTCAATTTAGTTGCAAAAGCCTCATTTAAAGCATGGATTGCAGCAGAAAGCGGACCTTCACCTTGAGCATGAATTTTCTGTTGCTTGTCTCCATTTGCTAGAAGAATTTCTATGCTGTCTTGACCATCTTCCTTAGAAGATACCTCAAATGATATGAGTTCTAAGCCATTTGACTTTACAAAAGAACTTTCAAAGATATCCCAAATTTCTGAGGAGATTATTTCTCTACCAGTTTCATCAGCAACTTTTTGTACCTCAGCACTTAAGGCTATTTGTAAGCGCCTTGGCAATGAAACTCCATGGTCATTTTCTAAGATATAAGCAATCCCACCTTTACCTGATTGAGAATTGATTCTCACCACTGCTTCATATGTTCTACCCAAGTCTGCGGGGTCAATAGGAAGGTAGGGTACCTCCCAATGCGGCTCATTGGTTTTCTTCAAAGCCTGTAGTCCTTTGTTGATGGCATCTTGATGTGACCCTGAGAATGCAGTAAATACTAGATCCCCTGCATAGGGATGTCTTGGGTGCACTGGCAGCTTATTACAAAATTCTACTTCCCTTATGACATGATTAATATTGGTAAAGTCTAGCTCAGGATCAATTCCCTGCGTTAACAAATTAAGAGCCAGCGTTACAATGTCTACATTGCCCGTTCTTTCGCCATTACCAAATAATGTTCCTTCTACACGGTCAGCACCAGCCATGAGTCCAAGCTCGGTAGCAGCTACTGCAGTTCCTCTGTCGTTATGAGGATGAAGAGACAGAATAATATTTTCCCTATTTAACAGATTGCGATGCATCCATTCAATTTGGTCCGCATACATATTAGGAGATGTCATTTCAACAGTAGCGGGTAGATTGATAATAACTTTATTTTGTGAAGCATCCTTTAGGATACGCACAACAGCATTGCAAACTTCAACAGCATACTCACATTCTGTGCCAGTAAAGCTCTCGGGGGAGTATTCAAAAGACCAATCAGTATGGGTATTTTCTAGGGCTAATTTTTTAACTAATTCAGCCGCATCGGTTGCTATCTTTTTTATTCCTGCTTCATCCTGATTAAATACTACTTTGCGTTGAAGGGTTGAGGTGGAATTATAAAAATGAACTATTGCTCTATCAGCGCCATCAAGCGCCTCAAAAGTTCGCTCAATAATATGCGATCTTGCTTGCGTTAGGACTTGAATAGTTACATCGGAGGGTATTTTTTCTTCTTCGATCAGCCAGCGAACAAAATCAAAATCTGTTTGAGATGCTGCAGGAAACCCAACTTCAATTTCTTTAAACCCTAAATTGCAAAGCAATTCAAACATTCTCTTTTTGCGTTCTTGCCCCATTGGCTCAATAAGAGCTTGATTTCCATCTCTAAGATCTACAGAACACCACAGGGGTTTTTTTTCGATTGCATTGCTAGGCCATGTTCTATCTGGCAGCTCGATAGGCTTATAAGGTTTGTATTTGCTAGCAATATCTTTCATGTTTTAATGAGCTGTGTCTTATTTAAACAAAAGGTCAGCAACAATTCTTTCTCTAATGGGAATCAAAGACTTTTCACAAGCATTCGTTGAACCCAAAAAAAGTATTAATTATATGTTTCTAGAACCTATTTTAACATTGCATCAAGAGGAATTAGACCAAATAAAGGAAGATGAGCTAGATCTGTTAAATAAAGTTCTACAATCCTCTGGTAATAACTCTCTTTTAGAAAGAGGAACTCTTTTGGTTGAAGAAGATGCAACCGAGTTTGATAGCAATATGATTAGACACAACTGCAGGGTGATCATTGATTTTACAAGAACATTCAACGGATCTAATGTGATTGCTGCCCCCTCTTTAGAACAACTGCTACAAAACCAAGATCTCAAAAAAAATTTATGGCAACAAATGCTATACCACCTCAAGAGCAAATAAAGATATCTTTAGCAAATGCTAGCGATTTTGCCAGGATCCATGCTATCGATTCCGAAACAAATATCTCTCCTTGGACTGTAGAGCAGGTCAAGTCTTCATTTAATGCAGGACATATAGCCCTAAAGGCAACACTTGAAAGTGAGTTGATTGGATTTTTAATTTATGAATCTATTTTCCCTGAGATCCATTTACTGAGTGTTGCTGTTGATAAAACTCAACAAGGTAAGGGTATTGGAAGACTTTTGATGCAAACATTATTCCAGCAAGCCAAAGTGCAAGATATGCAAATAATATATCTAGAGGTTAGACAATCTAATCAGATAGCAATCACGTTATACGAATCTTTTGGTTTTAAGGTAGATGCTGTAAGAGTTGACTACTACAAGAAGCCAAAACCAGAGGATGCGTTATTAATGAGTATCGCTTTGTAGCTTTTGCAAGATCCAATCTTCAAGCCGTGATTGGAAAGAAAAGTTTTCTATAAAACCGCAATGCCCACCGTATTTGGTAATGTTTAGATCGAGTAACTTTGAAGGTTGAATATCTAAAAGTGGATCGACAGGAATACATGGATCATCCATAGCGCTCCATATCGTTGTTTTTCTTGGTAGGTTTTTAAGGTTTTCGCTTGTTATAGCATACGCATGAAAAAGCTCCGCTAATGAAAAGAATTCAGCATTCTTATTCCTAAAGAATTCAGTTATCTCTCTTAAGGATTTAAGTTCAAGGGCGGGCAGCAGATCATTATCTGGGTAATGCTTATGCTTGTTAGCAATAGATTTCTTCCATTTTCTTAAGAAATACTTATTAATTATCACGGATTGTGTATCCATTGCTTTCATAGCTTGAGCTGGATCTAAAACAGGAGAGATAGCAATTACTCCTTCCAGATTATTTTCTGATACTACCTGAGAGATACGAAGGGCTATATTACCTCCCAGAGAAAAACCAATTAAATTAAATAAAACATCCGATTGGCTGCTTGTGATAGTTTTTATTAGCTCTTCAATGGCAGAAATATCTGTGGCCTTAAAAAAATCCGAGTTCAAATGTTCTGACCCACCATGATCAACGGGATGTATTCTGATTATTTGATATCCTGCTTTGAAAGCATTAAAAGCATGGCATGCTAAATATTTTGAATCTTTATTACCCAAGAAACCAGGCAGGAAAATGACAGATTTTGCTGCATCACTTGTTTTGAAATATTCTAAATTTATGCCCGCAGAGCTTTGAAAAATTTTTTTTTCAGATGCCGTATTTAATGCTTTTACTTTTTTAGACTGATGCAGTGATCGAAGCGGAGAGGAAGAATATACAGTATTGAAGACACCATTTTTTAATAAAAAATTTGGCGACATATTTCTTTAGAGAATTTTTTTTATTTCTTTCTCAATCTTTGCCACCGAGTCATTAGATCCAAACCGCTTGATTACTGTTCCGCTGCGGTCTACCAGAAATTTAGTGAAATTCCACTTAATAGACTTTGAACCTAAAAGCCCTGGGGCACTATTTTTTAAATAATCGTATAAGGGAGATGCATTTGCTCCATTCACGTCTATTTTTTCAAACATTTGAAAGGATACTCCATAATTCAATTCACAAAATTCTTGTATTTCTTGATGACTTCCTGGCTCTTGCTTACCAAATTGATTACAAGGAAAACCAAGCACTTCGACGCCTTGATCTCTATATTTTTTATGGAGTTCTTCTAAATCCTTGTATTGAGGAGTAAAACCACACTTGCTAGCAACATTAACAATCACAAGTATTTTTCCATTATATTTTGAAAAATTTACAGGTTCTCCGCTAAGAGCATTTAATTCAAAGTTATGTATTTCCATAAGTTGATACCATTCTTAAAAAGCTATAATACCAGTCTCTA
>Ga0255782_10001777_pt1 | contig 18127 bp, 6 predicted proteins | sample 101ome_26_FD_179980 | JGI IMG/M metagenome (GOLD analysis project Ga0255782, IMG submission 179980) | Coastal salt marsh microbial communities from the Groves Creek Marsh, Skidaway Island, Georgia - 101408AT metaG (version 2) | ecosystem: Environmental > Aquatic > Marine > Intertidal zone > Salt...
CGCTATCTCCGCATGCTACCGTTCGCTCCACCTCGAAGCCTAACTTCTTTCTCACAAACTCTAAGCTTTCCAGCTTCCCTGCTTGATTCGAGACGCAATCTACGTACTTCCATCCACCCGTACCGGAACTAATTATTTTCGCCGTCACGTTCTTTTCTTTCAAATATTTCTCCAACGTTTCCACAAAGTCGCCTAGCTTTTCATCCTTCAACCCGCACGTTATTTTATGCGCGTTCTGTTCCTCTTCCGGTCGAAAATGTGCCGACTCTTCCCCGCATAATTCGATGGCTTTCGCGCACCCGGCTCGCACGATAGACTCATCCCACCCCACGTCTAGCGTTCTCGTCCACTCTTCGTCTTCGACCCATTTTTCTTCCTCAGTTTTCGAGTACACTTTAGTGCCGACGGCGCATATCAGCATCTCCGGTTCAACCATCACCTCTCGCTTCTCGCTCAACAAAACTCGAAACGACTCCAACGAACGACCGGTGCTGTACACGAGTTTACTCCTTCCGTCGCGAATCTCTCCTTCCCAAAACGTCCGAAACGCTGAAGTCGATTGGTCGTCGCCAACCATCGTTCCGTCTAAATCCGACACGACCAGGATTGGTCTTCGTTCCGTTTCGTCGCCTTCTCTTTCCGCGGATGAAGTTGAAGTTGAAGAAGAAACAACAACCGTCGTCGAGCGACGAGAAGAAGAAGAAGAAGAAGATTTTCTTCTCCTACTCGTTGTTTTAGTTGAAATTGATGACGACGAGGACGCGAATTTGTAGGAGCGCGCGCGCAGACGCGAAGAACCGCTGATGCCGAGATACGCGCGGTTAGTCGTGGCGGCGGCCATGTTTTTTCGTTTCTCCCGCGTGGTGATGCAAAGCTTTTCTTGTGTCGCGGAATGGAAAAACGTGTTGAGTTGTTGAAACCAAAAAGTGATGAGTGAGTCTATATTTCAAGTGTGTGTATATATTTACAACGATGTTGATGATGATGATGATGATGATTCCGTCGAAACTTTTTTACTTCCCAGCAGCCGCAGCCGCGGCAGCTTCCTTCGCTTTCGCTTGCTTCTCCTTCACGTCCTTCACCGCGGCTTTAATCGCGTCTTCGGCCAACATGGAACAGTGCAACTTCACCGGCGGCAAGTTCAAGTGATTCGCGATTTCGCTGTTTTTAATCTGCGTCGCTTCGTCAATGTGTTGTCCTTTCACCCACTCCGTGGCGACCGAGGAAGACGCGATCGCGCTCCCACACCCGAACGTCTTGAAGCACGAATCTGTGATGTTCCCGTCGTCGTCTACTCGAATTTGGAGTTTCATCACGTCGCCGCACGCCGGCGCGCCCACTAAACCCGTCCCCACGTTTGCATCCTTCTTATCGAAAGCACCGACGTTTCTCGGTTTTTCGTAATGGTCGACGACGTTTTTGTGATAGTATTTTTTCTCGTTGTTGGTGTTGTTGATGCTATTACTAGACGTGGACAAAACGCCGGAAGTTCGAGCGAACGCGCAAAGTTCGGCGTTTTTGATGCCGTTCGCGTTTCTCAGGAGCACTCTTAAAGCGCTCATTTGTGTTTTTATGTGTGTATGTGTGTTTTTGTTTGAGAGGGATCTTCTTCGTTTTTCTTTCTCTGTTATATTCTTATGCAACAGACGAACGAGAGTGATGATCGATTGCGGGGTATCGACGCGAAAACAGTAGTGAGCGCGCGCACTGGCTGCGATCGTTTTTTAGCGTGTTGCGGGTGAAGACGAACACGAACACCAGCGCGGGGCGCAACAAAAAGAAGAGCGTGTTGTTGTTTTGGGGAATTATTTTTCTAAGAAGAGAGTGTGACACGTCGTTTTTGTCCAAATTGTCTCTTCCTCTCTCAAAAATACTAATCAAAAGGTCAGCACTAAACTACTTGCTTTTTACTATTTTCAAAAAGACTAATGATGATATAATTTAATCGTCGTCGTCGTCGTCGACGAGGTGATCTAAATCGCTGGCGACGTGCTCTTTGCTGACAGATTTCGGCAAACCCATTCTCGCGACGAGTTTCGTTCTTTGCTCGTGGTGGTCTTCTTCGTTCTCGTCTCGCGCGGCGCCGCGTTCTTCGCCGAACGAAGCGGCTAAACCGCTCAATATGGCAGCCACGGTGTCCGGGAAATGATCTATGAAAAAAGAAGGTCCGACTAAAAAGCCGCGGTCCATGAGGTCTTTCGCTTCTATTTTCCAAATCTCGTAGTTGAAATGTCGGATAGTTTTGGTCGCCCTTCGTCGGTTGCCCGAATGCGAAGACGACGAGGACGGCGACGCGTCGTCGGTTGGATAGTATTTGACTTTTCGGAGGTACAACAACTCGCCCGGCGGGTACAACGGCGCCGCCATGTTTGGATCTGAAGAGATTTGCCGTTCCGAGAAAGCGTTGAAGCTCTGACGCAAACTCGTCGCTTCAGAAGGTAAGGCGTCATCGGTATCATCGTCGTTGAATACGTCCGATTCAACGAGCGCGGTTCGCGACATTGTCAGTTTTCTAATGAGTTGAACCTTGCTCAGTTTACACCTGACTAACGCGTTGATGACTTCCGAACGAAGTTTTAACAAGGTTGGACCAGATAAACGCGTGATAGCATCGAGTCCGTGGATGGAAGATGTGCAAAACTGTTCCGTTTCTTTCGCGAGTTCAGCACCGAGTAATCCTCCCGGAGGTTCGATGGCGACGACTTTTAGAGTAGGGAACTTCTCGCGCAAAAAGAGCGCCACGATTGACGCCGTCGCGCCGCCGAGCGAGTGTCCCGTGAGCACTAATCGCCATCCGCGACATTCGGAGAGAACATCTTCCGGAATCGAATCGCCTTCTGCCGTGCCTTCTTCGCCGAGAATGACTTGGTCCAAAATGCGATGTCTGTTCAAATCGTTAAAAACAAACTCCGAGACTTCGGCGATGCCTTTGTGGCAGTGTAACTGAGAACCACTGAACTTTTTCTTCGCGATATCTTTACCGAGCAAGTTTATATCCAACTCCGTCGGTTTATACATGGCGTCTGTGACGCAATCGGCAATCGAAAGCGTTCCGCGAATGGATAAAACGACCGAGCGTTTCTTCACGTCTCGAGCGATGAAGTACGGCACTTTACCTACGCCTTCCTCCTTAGATATATAGAAGATGTCTCGCGAAGAGATTCCAGCGCACGCTTTCAACGCGGCACGATCGAGCGTCACGTCTTGCCTGGAGTTATACAAGCGCTCTTTCTCTTCTTCCTCGTCTTCTTCCATATCTTCCCTGACTTCCACGACAACGTCGCCGCTACTGTTATTACTACTATTACTATTACTACCGCGACCATTGGCGATATTTTTCTTCCTCTTTTGTCTCCTATAATACCAACCGCAGCACACTCGACTCATGCCTTTAAAAGAAAACGCCATCTTAAACCCTTTAGATGGATGCGCCCAAGCGTATAACGTCCAACCGTACGCGGCTAACGACCATCTCGCGTAATGCGCCATGTCTTCGAGCGTCTTCGAGAGCAACTCTCCGGAAGATTTAATCGGCACGTCGTAAGACGACGACGACGACGACGACGTCTCTCGTTCATCAGAAAACAGAGAAGACGAAGCGGCACTTCGTGGTGACTCGCTGGCTGTCAACAGTGTTGCTTCAATATCGCCGCGCTCGACGTCTTTTCCTTCATTCACCGCGAGCGACGCAGCGGCGATTGGCGCCGCCGCGCTCGATGGTTTCAACAAAATTCCTTTTGGAGGATCTTTGAGCATTCGTCTATCTTGTACGGCTAAGAGCGCGAGACCTGCACTTATATCGCTCGGCACTAAATCTGCACCTTGGAATATTTCGCCGAAGCAATCCGCGATGGCGCTCATACCACCTCCTCTTCCCGCCGTCACCCCTCCTCGTTCTCTCGTTTTTTTATCGATGTTTTCTAAATCTTCAACCGCCGTGCTCTCTCTCCGAATCCCATTACTCGAGGATGAAGAGCTCCCACCTCTCCCCACGCACATCAAACACCCGAGGATGGAAAATATCCTCTGCCACCTCTCCTCGGGATCTAAATGCGCGAACGCGGAAAACATGGAAAATACGCCAAACGCCGTCAACCCGACGACAACGAAGTTTCCGACGATGACCGACAACACCGCGGTCTTCACCCCTTCCGTCTCGTAACACTCTTTCCCGCCTTCTTCGTTCATTAAAACGACTCCGTACCCCATCGCGCAAACTATCGCGACTAAAATAATCGAGTGCACGATCAGAAGTGGTCTCGCTCTCCTCCGTTTGTTCGGTTCCAATATCTTCCCTTTCGAGCTCTCGAAACCAATCAAAAACTCAACGCTCGCCGCGAGAAAGAACAGAGACGAGGAGACGAACACCCAATCCATCGCTTTCTCTCCGACTCTCCCGCACGTCTCTCGTTGTTGCAACTCTTTCCCTCTCGCTTTCGCGTACACGCTCAGCAACACGCACAGCCACACGACGTGTAAAACGCAAAGGAGGAACGCCGGGATGACTAAATCGTCCAACGCGACGAGCCAACTCCGTCCGCACAGACGCAATGCCGGCATTTTTTCCTCGTGTGTTTGTGTGGGGTAATTTTTATATATATCTAGCGCGCGTTCAAACTACTCGGTCCGGGCGTATAAAATCAATCAATCGGTGAGGTTTCATTCTTCGTTCATCTCAATCTCTCTCTCTTTCTTCTGCGCGAGAGCGTGATTTTTTGCGCTAATAAAGTAGGCTTTTTTTTTCTCGTTATTACTTAACGCGCGCGCCCCCTTTTTCTCTTTTGTGTGTGATGTGTGATGAGAGAAGTTTCGCGCGCGAAAAATTATAAAATTTTCAATTTTTTTTGAAAAAGAGCTGCTGATGCTCATTTTCTCCATTTGCAACAAAAAGAGATATTTTTTCTCATTCTATATATCTTGAATATTTCACATCAAGCAGAGAGAATATAAAAACAAACGAACGCAGAAGAGGTGCGTCTGTTCTCTCTCTCTCACTTCTACTCTTTTTCTTCGATTTCTGTTTGCTTTTTGCGCGCGTTTCTCTCACAAAGTCTCGTCGCGAAGATTCCGTCGTTTTTTTCTTTTTCTTTTTTTTTTCCCTCCATTTTTTTAAAAAATGTGCTTCTCCTTTCCCGACACACAACAAATACGAAACAGTGGCGGCATGGCGACGACTCAGGCGGTCCGTTTAGGATGTGGTGACAAGAATGGGCGATCGATCTTTCCTCCTTTTTGTTTTTCGTCGTCTCGATCGTTTCGAAGGAGGAGTGGGTGCGGTGATATCGGCGGAGAGAGTGCTCGTGTTCGGAAAAGGAAGATTTTCAGAGTTGAGGCAGCCGGAGCAGCCTCTTCTTCCTCCTCCTCTTCTTCAAAAAATATCGACGAAACGACGAGAACCAACAAGAGTAATAACGATAAACAAGTGCGGACTTTTTATACGTTTAAACCCGGAGAAACGGTGGAAATGCTCTCGGAGTACGTCGGGGTGGACGTCGAGGCACTGAAAGCGCTCAATCCAGGCGTGGATTTGGATTTCGTGTTTCCGGGAGATCGAGTGGTGGTGCACGTGGAACGACAGCGAGAACAAGAACGAAAGGTGGTGAAAGATGAAGAAGTTCGCGAGAAAGTTACCACGATGGTAGATGCGCGAGTAGAACAGCGACAGCAGCAGCAGCAGCCACAACAACGAGGACGACGAATCAAAGAAGAAGAGAAGCAGAAGCGAGCGGCCCCGGGGATGGAAGACGAGAGAAACAATCAACGACGACGGGAGAAAGAAGCAAAGTTACTCAAGAAGGCCGAAAAAGAACAACAGCAAAGCAAGATGAAAAAGCAAGTTCAAGTCCAGGCGACGAAAAAGCCCACTCCGGTTTTCAACGCTGGCGCCGCTATGTTTGTTGCCTCTGTACCAGCGCTCGCCATCTCGACCCGTCTCGGATACTTCAACCCTGTTCTGGATGCGTTTGGCAAGGTAAAAGCGATGCTCGCGTCATCTTCTGCTGCACTGGAACAATCACCACCAGCTAGAGGCGAAGTAACAGCAACGACAGAAGCAGAACCGTGGCGATTGAGAACTCCGGAAGTATATGCCGCGATGACCCAACCGCTGGGTGCTTTGAATTCAAGCACCGCGGCCAAGAATGCTCAGCCTTCGTCTCCAATTTCCTCTTCTTCTACGCTGCAAAACTCGGTATCTCAGCAAGAATTCACCGAGTTAAAGAAGGAATTGAACGGCGTGAAAGCGAAGCTCGCTGTTTCCGATTCTGAAGCGAGAAACATAAAGTCTCAGCTCGAGGATGCGAAAGCGGAAAGGGAGAAACTCGTGGACGAAGCAAGACGAAGAGAAGATGAAGGAAACGAAGTAAAAGCTCAGTTAGAACACGCACGGAGTGAACAAAAGAAACTCGCGAATGAAATGAAACGAAAGGAAGCAGAAATGACCGAATCATTGAGGAGAAACGAACAAGCTGCCGCGAAGAGCGCGGCTTCAGCGGAGGCGGACATGAAGCGCGCAGTCGAAGAGTCGGTGGAGAAAAATGCAAAGTTGCAAAAAGATTTAGAGCTCGCGCGAGATTCGTTGCGACAAGCGCAAGCATCGCGAGAGTCTGAATTGAATTCCATGAAGTTCGTCATTACGCAGATGGAAAAGGAATTGCAGGATGAGAGAGCAGCTTTGAAAGATTTAAAAGAAGAAAATACCCTGCAGGTGGAGACTGAAATCTCTGATCTCGAGAGGCGTTTAAGTGAAAAGATGAGAAGCGAAGAGTTTTTGCAGTCGGAGATTGAAAGGCTTAAAAGCGAGTTGACTGCGAATGCGTCCGAGCTTGAAGAGGCGATAAGCATGAAAGAAGATGCCGAAGATGCGTTGAAAACGATTGAATCCAAATCTCGCGAGGAAATCGACGCGTTATCCACGGAAGGACAGAAAATGAGACTCGAAATTATTGCTTTCAATCAACGAGTTGCAAAACTCGAAAGCGAAGCCGAGATTGCCACGACTCGCGCCGCCGATGCAACCGAGGCGTTGGAACGTCTTCAAGAGTCTGCTCAAATCGCAGGTTCGACCCAAGAAGAAAAGCTGAATGCAGCACTTTTGGCTCAAGCTGAGACGGAATCGAAATTGACAGAAGTTGAAAGTCGCTACACAAAGGCAAGCGAAGGTTTTGCCGAGCAAGAATTGGAATTCAAAAAGAAAATAAAGGAATTAGTTGGAAAAGTGCAGTCTATAGAAGCCAAGTTGTCGGAAGAGACTCGAAGTTTGGAGGCGAAAAATTTAGAATACGCATCAAAGCTTTCAGAAGCTTCTGAAATTGCCGTTAAAGAGAAAAAGGTGATTGAGGATGAACTCGCCGAAGTCACAGCTTTGAAAGATTCCGTGGAACTACAATTCGAAGAGCTGAAGGAGAAAACATCGAAAGAAAAAGAAGAACTTGGCATCGAACAACGCGCTATGGCATTAGAAATTAGAAACTTAACGGAGCAGCTTGAATCAAAGCGTTCGCTTGAATTGGAAGCTGAAAAGTTCCACGAGGAGAGAGAAACGCTGCTCATAGAAATCGAAAACGTTAAGTCCTCGAGGAAAAATCTCGAAATTGAGTTTGATACTTTTCAGAGAAAAGCAGAGGCTGATTTAGAACGAGAGATAGAGCTGCGGGAAGCGAGTTCGAAACAAATAAAAGATGAAGTTCTACAGTTCGAAGAGATGAATAAATCGTTGACCGAAGAAATTGCAGGTTTGAAGCAGAAGCTTGAATTTGCGAATATTGCAGTATCGAGAAGTGAAACGCAACGATCGGAATATGTCGACGGGAAAATAAATGACCTGGAAAAAGCGCTTGAAAATGCGGAGAAGGAGAAAGAGACGCTAAAAGCCGAGTTTGATGAGCGATTGAATCGACAAAATACGGAGTATGCAGCTTTTGGACGCGACTTAGAGCTGCAAATTAAGGAAGCGGAAGATGCTCTCGAATTGTCTCGACAATCTTTCGACAAAGAGTTGAAAGCCGCATTGGCCTCAAAAGAAGAAGCAGAGGTGAACGAGAAAGCGTGGCGAGAGAAAATTGAAGATCTCGAGAACCAATTGGCTGAGTACGGCGATGTTGAGAAAGATCTTGACGTTTTCCGAGAAAAGGTCTCGTTCTTGGAAAGCAAACTCACAGAAACATCAGAACGGATGAAGCAATTGGAAACGGAAGAAATCGAAGCAAAAGCGACTCAAATGTCAGCACGGGAGAAGATCGCCGAGCTCGAATCGGCGTTGGCCAACCAAGGTGCTCTCGAGGAAGAACTCACTGCTTTGCGCGATCAAATTGCATCTAAGGAAAACGAACTGCAAGAAGCGTCGGATAAAGTCAAGAACTTTGCGACGTTAGAAGCGAATCTTGCGGAAGCTATCGAAGATCTCGAGATTTTTAAATTAGAGTCCAAGGCTGAACTCGATGATGCGTGGCGAGAAAGAGACGAAGCGACGGCAGACGTTTATCGTGAACGCGCAGAACAGTTGGAGCGCGCAAATAAGCTTGAACGGGAGTTGAATGGCAAAATTGAAGATTTGCAAAAGGAGCTTGAAAGTGCCGAGGAGAGTAAAAAGCTAGCCGAAGAGAACTTCGAAAATGTTCAAAAAGCTAAAAGTATTATTGAGGCAGATAAAATAGCTATGGAGCTCGTTCTCAATAAGTTCCGCGAAGAGCACGATAAGTTTATTGAACTGAACGAAGAATTAGAGCTGGCCGCAAAGGCACAAGAACAAGCTGAAAAGATTTTGACTGAGACGAAGGAAAATTTCAACACTGTTCTGGAGGTCACTTTCAGCGAGCATAAGCAAGAAATCCAAGCGTTGGGCAAGCAGTACGACTCAAAAGTATACGCGCTGGAAGCAAAGTTAAAAGTTATGAGGGATCAAAGCTATGAAGAGTGTAAAAGGGTAGAGTCTGCCAACGCGCGAGTTGTTGAGCTTGAGTCCGAGCTGGAAGAAGTTCGTTTAAAGATGGAGGAAGAGATGGGTTCTTCCATTGCTGCAGCAGCGATAGCAGGTGAAGCAGAAATCGCGAAGAAGCAGCTGGAAGAAGTTAGAGCTGAGTTGGACTCTTCTCATGAGAAGTTTGAGAGTGAATTGGGCGCAGCGGTGGAGGCGAGGAGAATTGCTGAGTCAAATTTGCATGCCGCGACTGAGAAAATATCAACCTTCGAGAACGAGATTTCGTCGTTATCCGACGTTCGTAACTCAGAGATGATAGAACTTCGAGAGCAACTGGAAGATATGAAAGCTTCCTCGGCTCTCGAGCAAGAGCAGTTGAGAGCGGATCTCGAAGAGTCTCGCGCGGAGCTTGAATCTGCTCGAACGAACTTCGAAACCGACCTGAATGCCGCGTATGAAGCGCAGAAAAGCGCAGAGTCGAACGTAGAGGAATTGAACAAGCAGATCAAATCGTTCGAATCTGAAATTTCACTCGTTTCCGATGCGAAGTTGATATTAGAGTCTGAACTCGAGGAAGCCAGAGGCAAGTTAGGTGAATATGAGTCATCTTTGGGTGAAAGAGAACAATTGCAACAGAAGTTGGATTCAGCTCGCTTCGAGTTAGAGAACTCTGAGTCTAAAGTTGCCGCGGCTGAAGATAAGCTCCGCGAAACGGAAGCTGAACTCTACGACTTGCTCTCGAAGAATGAGGAGCTCGAGTCCTCGCTCACTAGTAACTCGGAGTCTCTTCGATTGGAATTGGAAGAATCTCGCGCTGAGTTGGAATCCGCTCGAGCAAACTTCGAAACTGAGTTGAACGCTGCATACGAAGCACAGAGAAGCGCAGAGTCGAACGTAGAGGAATTAAACGAGCAGATTAAATCGTTCGAATCTGAGCTCGAGGAAGCAAAGGTCAAGTTAGCCGAGTATGAATCGTCTTCCAGTGAAGAAACAGAAGAATTTCATCGAAAATTGGAAGCGTCTCGTATTGAATTGGAGAACTCTGAATCTAAAGTTGCCGCGGCTGAAGATAAGCTCCGAGAGTCGGAAATAGAACTTGACGCGCTAAAATTGAAGATTGAGGAGCTCGAGTCCTCGCTCACTAGTAACTCGGAGTCTCTTCGATTGGAATTGGAAGAATCTCGCGCTGAGTTGGAATCCACTCGAGCAAACTTCGAAACTGAGTTGAACGCTGCATACGAAGCACAGAGAAGCGCTGAATCCAACGTCGAAGAGATGAACGAGCAAATCAAATCCTATGAGTCTGAACTCTTGGCAATTGGCAGTTTAGAGCTTCAACTTGACGAGGCGCAAGCAAAGCTAACTGCGTACGAAGCGTCCTCCAACGAAGAGAATGAAGAATTACTGAAGCAGTTGGATTCAGCTCGCTTCGAGTTAGAGAACTCTGAATCTAAAGTTGCCGCGGCTGAAGATAAGCTCCGAGAGTCGGAAATAGAACTTGACGCGCTAAAATTGAAGATTGAGGAGCTCGAGTCCTCGCTCACTAGTAACTCGGAGTCTCTTCGATTGGAATTGGAAGAATCTCGCGCTGAGTTGGAATCCACTCGAGCAAACTTCGAAAGTGAGTTGAACGCCGCGTACGAAGCGCAAGAAACTGCAGAGCTTAAAGTAGCGGCAGCAGAAGAGAAGCTTCGAGAGTCTGAGTATGAAAAGGGTGGGTTACGCTCGAAGATTGACGAGCTCGAATTGTCTGTCACGAGTAACAATGCATCGCTTCGCGCCGAGATGGAAGAAGCTCGTGTAAAATTTGAGAGTGAATTGAGTGCTGCGTCAGAAGCAAAGAGACTCGTCCAGATGAGTCTGCAAGCTGCGACCGAGAAAATATCAACTTTTGAAAATGAGATTTCCACACTATCTGGAGACCGTGACTTCGAAATGATAGAACTTCGAGAGCAACTGGAAGATATGAAAGCTTCCTCGGCTCTCGAGCAAGAGCAGTTGAGAGCGGATCTCGAAGAGTCTCGCGCGGAGCTTGAATCTGCTCGAACGAACTTCGAAACCGACCTGAATGCCGCGTATGAAGCGCAGAAAAGCGCAGAGTCGAACGTAGAGGAATTGAACGAGCAGATCAAATCGTTCGAATCTGAAATCGACGTCGTCCGAGCCCAATTGACTGAATATGAAGTCACTTCGAGCGAAGAGAAAGAAAAGTTGCAGCAGAAGTTGGATTCAGCTCGCTTCGAGTTAGAGAACTCTGAGTCTAAAGTTGCCGCGGCTGAAGATAAGCTCCGCGAAACGGAAGCTGAACTCTACGACTTGCTCTCGAAGAATGAGGAGCTCGAGTCCTCGCTCACTAGTAACTCGGAGTCTCTTCGATTGGAATTGGAAGAATCTCGCGCTGAGTTGGAATCCGCTCGAGCAAACTTCGAAACTGAGTTGAACGCTGCATACGAAGCACAGAGAAGCGCTGAATCCAACGTCGAAGAGATGAACGAGCAAATCAAATCCTACGAGTCTGAACTCTTGGCAATTGGCAGTTTAGAGCTTCAACTTGACGAGGCGCAAGCAAAGCTAACTGCGTACGAATCATCTTCCAATGACTTACGCGAAGAACTCGAATCCGCTCAATCAGAGTTGGATAGTAAAGCATCCATTGTCGCCGCGGCAGAGGAGAAACTTAGAGCGTCTGAATTAGAACTCAGCGACTTGCGCTCGAAGCTCGAAGAGAAGGAATCCTACATCAGCGGCAGAAACTCTACCGTGCAAACTTTGGAACAACGTTTGTTTGAAATGGAAAAATTGAGCGAACAATCGAAAGCAGATTTGGAAATTGCGAGATCTGCGTTTGAAGCTGAATTATCTGAGGCACACGAAGAACAAAGAGTTGCTGAAAAGAACGTGGAAGTTGCAAACGAAAGGGTCAAAGCGACAGAGTCTGAATTGGTGGATCTCAGAGCCAGGATTGAAAATTTTGAGGCGCAAAGTCAAGAGAAGGAAAATATTCTCCAAGAAGAGGCGAGAGCTTTGCGCGTGAGAATTGAGGAGTTTGAAAACGCGGAGCGCGCCTTAGAGCGGCAGGTATCAGAGGCAAAAGAAAATTTAGTCGTTGCGGAGACGCGAGCAAAGTCCTCGGAAGTCCAACTAGCACGCCTTCAAAACGAAGTCGACGCTTTGAAAGATACCGTTGCTACGTCAACGAACATACTCCGACAGAAAGAAATGGAAAGCGAAGCGCAAATGGTAGCCTTACAAAACGAAAAGCTTCGAGCGGAAATCCAGATGGCGACGATGGCCACGGAACAGCAGCGCATACAGCTCGAAGACACATCGGCACAACTTCCATTTTCAGTCGAGGCAAAATTTATCGTCAACCTTGATTTACCTCCACATCAGTTCTTGTCTCTCACCGGGTCATGGTGCGACTGGAGCGTTAGTGCGAGCGAAGAAATGACTTGCGCGAACAAAACAACGTGGACTAAAGAAGTCCCTTTAGGATTGGACGTAGCCCACGAGTATAAGTATTTGATTTGCGAGCGAGACTCCAATGGTCAGCCAAAACAAATAGAGTGGCAAAACGGCGCCAACAGCATGTTTGGCGCATCCAGCGGCGCTTTACAAAACATGCGAGGCGACGTAGAAATTCACGACACGTGGATCCCAAACCCACAAAAGAATGCCGTATTTCTGTTTTCAAAATCCGGAGGTAAATTCGAGACCGACAGACATCGAATGCTCCAAGACTGTCTGGATGCTCAAACCTACGGCGTAAGCCAGAATTTTACCTCGCACATTGTCGACGACATGTACTCCGCCTTGGGCGGTGATTCAACCTACGGGCCTAACGACAACACCAGCGCGCAAGCGGGAGGCGGAGAAATACGACAAGCTCTAGGAGAAGGCGAGGACTTTTTTGAAGTCGTCGACGACGGTTTCGGTGAAAACGCGAGAACGAGTTACGAATACGTAAACGGCGACGACGACGACGACGAAGAAATCATCATTGACATCGTTTAGAATGGAGGATGCACATTTTGCGCGTGTGTATATATGTATATATTTTAAAGATGATACTAGTAGGTATATGATATAACAATAAGAAAACGTTGTAATAATAGAATTGAATGCGAGCAGCGCGCGCAGCAGCAGCAAAGCAGCACGAGGGGAAGAAAGAAGAACGCGTCCGTCGTTTTTAATTAGGTATTCGCCCTTTTTCGAGAAAAAATTAGGTGATTGAATTTTTTTAAGCGCATCAAACTCCTTTTTTTCGTCACAAAAATAATGGAGGACGACGGCGAACAACTGATCGTGTTCGACGACGATCATCCAGACTCGGACGACGATCCGGGCAGATTCGCCGACGACGCGATGCCTGAAGATTTCTTCGATCAATTCGTTAAGCATAAAATCCCCGCTTTGAAGCGCGGCGATGCTCGCGCAGGAACCATAGAGGATGCCACAGGGGAAGAAGAATCAGTCAACGAGATGGTTGGGATGATGGGAAACGAAATTCTTCCCGAACGCGCGACGAATGACCGACTTCAAGCGCCTGGAAATAAAAACGATATCATCGAAAACAGCGGCAAAGGAGACAAACTTCAAATTGAGCGATTGAAAACAGAATTAGTCGAAGCGACCGAAACGATTCGCGCGGTGGAAGAAGCTTTGAGAGACGCTTTAGATTGGCCTTCCCGAGGAGGAGGAGGAGGAGGAGATTCAAAAAAGTGCTGTTCTCGAGAGGAGTTGATTGGCTTAGTGCAACATTTGAAATCGGACGCGCTGGAAAGTCGAGAGAACGCGATGCGAGCGCGAGAACAATTGATGACGATGAAAGCTACCACCACTACCACCTCGGCGTATTCTTCGTTCAATGGCGGCGGCGGTGGTATTCCGTCGAAGGAGAGCATAAACAACTTTGCCGTTCAACTCGAGCGCGTGAATAGGGAAAAAGACGCGCTCGAACGAGAGAAGAAGCGCGCAGAGTTTGAAAACAGGAAATATCGACAAGTGATGGAACAAACGAGAGAAACAAAGAGAGACTGCGAGATTGCCCTGCGAAAAACGCTGGCGAGGTTACAAAAGTACGAGCGTGCATTTGATGCAGCGGATATGAAAAATAGAGAGTTGCGCGATCGAATACAATTAATATCGCGAAGGTTAGTCGAGAGTGAAACGAAAGTCGCGGATGCGAAGATGCAAGTGGACGTGGCAGAGAAAAGAACGCAAAGAGCGATTCAAGAGATGGAACGAGCGAAAAGCGTTGCAACGGCGAGGACTGAGCGGGCGCAAAGCGCTGAATTACGCGCGAAGCAAGCAGTAGAGGATGCGAAGGAAAAGAAGAAGGAGAGGGACGAGTTGTTTCGAGAGACGAGGGCGTTGGAGAAGAAGTGTTTGGATTTAGCGACGAATAGTAATTATAGCGGAAAGAACAACAGCGGAGGAAATCATTTTATGAATGAGCACTCGAGAACCGTCGCCGAACTTTCCGCCCTGTCTCAAGAACTAGCGAGAGAAGAGATGATGACGAGAAAAAGGTGTGAAGACGTGGAGAAGGAAAGAGACGCTTTGCGATTGGAGTTGGTATCGGTGCAAGCCGAATTGAAAGCGATGAAAGAGGAGATTAGCAGAGCACACGAGAGAGATATTAATTACGTGATGAGCTCGAGTGGTGGTAACGTTCCCAAAGGGTTGACCTATCATCACCAGCAGTATCCACAGCCGCCGCCTTCGACGATGCAGCAACCACATCATCATCATCATCATCAACAGCAGCAGCAGCAGCAGCAGCAAACGGAAATGAAAGGGTATGGTGGCGTGGAAGCCACGCCTGGTTTTGGATTTTTCCAAACATCGACTCAGCCAGCCACTGGACGCGTGCTTCAATTCGAAAAAGAAGACGTATCGGTACCTCAAGCGAACGAAGGCGCAGCACTACCGGTAACGACTGCACCGCCGGAGACGACGACGACGTCGACAGTGACGCCGCGCGCGGAGAAGCAGAAAAATCTTGCGCTTCTCAAAGAGCTGGCCGAAACGAGGCGCATGATCAAAGAAGAGCGCGCGCTGCGTGCCCACGCGGAGCAAAAGTTAGCAACCTAGATTTAGCACACGCTTAGAACGCTTTGTACACCACGAGTATGTAATATGATGACATTAATTATTATTATTATAATGCATGTTGTAAGTACTTTCTTTTCACTCGCTGCTTTCTTCTCCTCTTCGCAAGTGCGTCCAACGTTCTCGTGTAAATTTTTGAAGCGTAAACGTAATCATGCCGTTTTGTTGCAACTTCACGGAAGAGCTTTCGGGAACAATCTCACGAGCTATTTCCGATATTGCGAACAGAGCATATTCGCTCGATGATTCGCTCGATGATAAGTCTATCACGCAATCGAAGCTAAACTTTCGAAACTCGACGTCGAATCGTTTCTTCATGAACTCCTCTCGCTTGTCTCTGTCAACCAATCCCAGCTCTTCAAGCAACTTTACGTTATCGACGATGTCTAATTTCACATACACGACTAAATACGTCTCAAAATCTGCCCAACTGTACTTAGTCAACGTCTTTTGCTTAAAGTAACCGCCGCGTTCTTCTTCTTTCGCTTTCATGCGCTCTTTGATTCGGTTTTCGCTGTTGTTCCCTCCAACATTTTCCCAATTAATTTGCCTTCTACTCGTTGGATCCCACTTTTGTTCCTGCTTCGTTTCCCACATCCACTTTCGATAGGCTTCGTGTTGGTCGATGTTTTCTTGCCTCAAACGTTCGTCCTCTTCTTCGCTGTCGACGTCTTCGACGAATCTGTCCCATTTGGAGTAGCTTTCCGTGATGGACATTGTAGAGTTACGATTATTATTCTTTCTTTTTTTTGCTTTCTGACAAAATTGGAGCGTTTTTTCTTGTGATGTGACGCAAAAACGCAAAACGGGAAACGATATTAGATGTGTTAGATGTTACAAAATATGTGTGTGGTTCTTTTTAAAATGCGTTATTATTCTTCACGCCTTTTGCGCCTCTGGCACGGTACTCTTCGGCGACGAATCTTCATCCCCACCCGTCGTCGTCGTCGTCGTCGCTTTCGTCGTCGCGGAAGGCATCTCCTTCTCGCTTTCGGCAACCGCCTTGGAGACAATCGCGTTCGCTTTCTGCGAAAGGAAGCTGAACGCGTTTGACACCGCCGTCGTCGCTTTTTTCACCGTCTCGTTCTCGTTAATTTTCGACACGACGCCGCTGCTCGTATTCTTTACCACCTCTCCAGCCGCACCAGCGGTTGCAGAGACTTTGAACTTCTCGTCTAACTTTTGCGACTCCTCCGAAATCTTCACCTTCATCGTCGCCGTCGTCTCCGTCAGGTGCAACTTCTCGTCCATGTTTTTGTACGCGCTATTAGTTTTTGAAACCACCGTCTCGGAAATTTTATGCTGCTCGTCGAATTGTTTAATCGCTTGACCGGCTTGCTTCCCAAGCGTGATCGTTTTTGCCAAAATGCCGCTCGCTATCGTCTCTCCCTTCGATAATTCCACGCCCGCGCCGCCTTCCGCGCGTCGCTTCAACTGTTCCAAATCTTCCATCTCCTCGGCTGGAAATTTAATCTCCTCGATGCACAAAGCGTGGTTCAACAATAAACATCCGTTCAAGAGCAACGCCGCGGATACCGCTTCTTTCTCCTTAAAATCAATCGTCGCTCTCTTCGTGTTGTTCAAGCCGTCCTTGACGACTAATTTGGAAATATCCCCAGCCGTGGAGAAGAAGTCAGTCAAGTCTGACTCTTGCGCGGACGGGGAAACGTTCGTCACCTTTTTTAAAGTAGGAGAATGCGTCAGTATTCCGCTTTTTGCGAGTAATAGTTGTAAACTAGTAGTGATAAAAAAGAAACAACAACAAGAAGAAGAAGAAAGAGACAGAGAGCGAAAAGGAAAGAGGCGCACCTGGACGGACGACATCTTCTTCTGCTACTTAATAATAATATACGTTTTTAGTTCTGTGGGGAAATGGAAGAGATTTTATTTACCAACGAGAGCGCGGCTTCTTTTTTTTTGTTTTGGAAAAAGCAAAAGAGAAAAGGGGGTGCCCTTCCAAAACAAAAAAACTTTTTTGAACGCGCGAATTTTTTTGGCTTCGGTTTCTGCTTCTTCGATGATGATGATGGAGCCAAAATCTCTTCTTCTTGCTTTTTGATGGATATTTTTTGCAAGTTGACTTGACTTGACTCTCTCTTTGAAAAAACTCCACTTTTTGATAGATACACATCGAATAAACTTTTGATCCTCTCTCTCTCTCTCCTCGTCTCTTCTCAGAGCTCTTCTTTTACCACTCTTCTTCTTCTCCTAGGAAAGATCTCTCTCTCTCTCTCTCTCTCTCTCTCTCTCTCTCTCTCTCTCTTTGAAAAGCGAGAGAGGGAAAAGCGAGAGAGAAGGAATAAGAAAAAAAAAGGGATTTTTTAGCGCGCGTGATCTTTTAAGTTCTCCTCCTCTCCGCGCGAGATAACTACTTTTTAACGAAGACGAAGACGAAAGAAAAGAAAGATGACGAGGAGTAGTGCTAGTGGTGGTTTTGCGCGTCGTCTTCTGACGAGTGCGATCGCTTTGCTCCTGCTCTTCTTCTCCTTTGCGAGCGGCGGTGCGAACGCGGCGACGATCATACAGCAGAACGATACGGTCGTGCAAGCGTCTTCGATTTTCTTCGGACAGACCGTGGAGTATTACGCGAACGCTTTGGCGGATGAGGAAACTTTGGTGCGTGTTTTTTTTTCTCTTTATTAAGGTTCTTTTTTCTCTATAACAAATTCGATCGCGCGTTGCGCGCGCGCGCGTGTCTGTTGGTGTGCGTGATGATCGCGCGCGCGCGCAGAGGAGGAGGGGGGAGGATGGGTCGCGTTGTTTTTGAGCGCGCGTTCTTCCTCACTCCTGTTGGGAAGATTTTTATTTTTTTAAAATTTCGCGCGGGAAAAATAAGCGCGAGAAGAGAGAAAACGACTCGCGCTGACATTTTTTTCTTTCTCTTTCTCTCTCTCTCTCTCACACACACGCACACGCACATATTGAACGCGTTGAAACAGATGACCATACGATTAACGAACATTGCCGGGACAAACGCAAACCCGGATTTGTACGTGTCGTGCGCCGGGACGAATTACTCCTCCACAAACTCCCAGAAGGCTTTCGGCGAAACCGTACAGTTTGTCGCTCCCGCGGGCGCGAGAGCGGATATCCGAG
>Ga0255782_10001787_pt1 | contig 18061 bp, 24 predicted proteins | sample 101ome_26_FD_179980 | JGI IMG/M metagenome (GOLD analysis project Ga0255782, IMG submission 179980) | Coastal salt marsh microbial communities from the Groves Creek Marsh, Skidaway Island, Georgia - 101408AT metaG (version 2) | ecosystem: Environmental > Aquatic > Marine > Intertidal zone >...
AGATGAAATGAATTTCAGCGATTTACAGTGGTATGTTTTAAGATTTACCACAAATAAATTTGAATGGGGACACAATGACTGCAATACTTTTATTGTAGAATATGTAGACTGGATAAAAGGCACTGAAATTATAAAAGAAGTGCGTGGCAAGTACTGGGATGCACGAAGTGCATTTCGCTTTACAAGAGACTACAAAAAATTAGATGCTGGATTAGTAGAAGCAGGTTTTATAGAAGTAGAAGAACTACAAGATGGCGATATTGTAACCTACGAAAAAAACGGGTTTGTTTGCGGGCATATATATGCATATAGTCGTATGCACAGTATGGATACAGACAACGGATACATGAGTGTTCCTGCTGATCGTATAAACACAGCAGATCCTAAATTAAAATTCTGGAGATACAATGTCGGGTCGTGATATGGATGCAGCAACCCAAACAGAGGTTGCAAAGAATAACATAACAGGATTTGAATTACTGGAGATTGAATTAGATGCTGCCACATATTATTTTACCAACTCAGCCTGGGATGCATCTTATAATGGAAATACTTACTTGGCTCTCGGCAACTTTTTAGGTTTCTCTGACATCCAAGAAAATACACAGATGCAGATTGCAGAAGTTACTGTAACACTCACAGGACTACGCCAAGAAGATTTTGGTTACTTTGTTAACGAAAACTTTATTGATAGATCAATTAGAATTTACAGACAACTGTGGAATGACACAGATGGTGTAGTTGGCACATTCAAAATATTTGAAGGTAGATTAAAGAACGCCGCAGTAGAAGATTCGGGCGAGGAACTTACAGTTGGGGGCACTGCGTCAAATCAATTTGTCGACTTTGAAAGAACAGCAGGTCGTAGAACAAACGATGATGAACAGCAATTCTATTATACAGGAGATAGATTTTTTCAGTATGCAAAAGAAGTGCTTAAAGAGATAAAATGGAAACCATAATATGGCAGTAGCATTACCAATACTGGGCGGATTAGGAGCAGGAGCAGCCGGCTTCTTCGGGATCAGCCTAGCAGCCACATCACTTACAGCAATCTTAATCGGTGGTTTAATTGTTGTTGGAGGTGCATTGCTTGTAGGCAAAATGATGAAAGCAAAACAACAGGGTGGTAGATCAGACCCTGGTATGCTTGTTAACAAAAACTCAAACAACGATCCAATTCCAATTGTATATGGTGAACGCAGAGTAGGTGCTACAAGAACTTTTATGCGTAGTGCAGCCGCAGATGGAGCAAGTGGGTCAAACGAATACTTGCACATTGTGTACACAATTTGCGAAGGACCTGTTGAAGAAATAAGCAAAATATATTTCAATGATGTAGAAGTATGGGATGTTAGCAGTGGTATTTCAACCAGTGCTGGTGAGGACAACATCGACTTTAGTGGATTGCTTGAAATTAACAATCATTTAGGTGACCAAACCGCAGCAGATGCAAATCTACTATCTCGCTTTAGCAGCGAATGGAGTAGTAATCATATTGGTTATGGTATTGTTTACAGTTACATTCGTATGAAGTATGATAGAAACGCATTTAGTGGTCTTCCTACAGTTACATTTCAAGTAAAAGGTCGTAAAGTTCGTGATGTAGACAATATCTCAAATCCAGAAACATATTCAAAAGATCCTGCAAACATTGTGTATGATTATTTGACACATCCAATTTACGGCAGAGGCTTTACTGCAGATTTACTCGACATTACAAGTTTTCAAGACGCACAAGATTACTATGAAGGCACTCACACATATTTAGGTGCTGCAAGATATGTCTTAGATGGTGCTCTTGCAACAGATGATAACACATATGAGAACACACAGCGTATACTTGCTTGCTGTAATAGTGCACTTATATTCTCAAATGGGCGTTATAAACTTATACCGTTTAAACAAGCCAACAGTACAGATACTGTCAACGAAACACATATTGTAGACAATTGGTCGATGAATTTTGGGGATAAAACAAACAGATTTAACACTGTAAAAGTTCGCTTTACAAATGAAAGTGATGATTATCAGCAAGGATCAGCAGTTATAGAAAACAGCACATTCAAAACAGCAGATAATGGACTTGTTTTACAAAAAGAAATTGGATTAGATTTAGTTGTAGATCCAGACCGTGCAAAACTTATTGCATACGAATTGATGAAGCAATCAAGATACGACACAACTGTAGAACTAACACTACCACACACTAAACAAACAATCGAACCTATGGATGTTATAACATTTGAGCATCCATATCTGCCAGATGACACACCAACACTATACAGAGTGTTGGATGTTGCACTGCGAGCAGATGGCACATTACAAGTGCAACTGCAACAGTATAACGCAAGTGTGTATACCGAAGAGGATCCTGCAACGCTATGAGTAAAATTATTATCAACCAAGAAGCAACCTTTGTTAGTGACGGTAATGACATTATTGACACGCTCAATGAACTTACAGATGTTACAATTAGCAGTCCTTCGAACAACCAAATACTAAAATACGACACTGGCACAAACAAATGGGTAAATGCTACAAACAGCGAACTAGTTTCACTAGATGGCTTGAGCGATGTAACCATAACCAGTGTTGCAAATGGTGATACACTTGTATATGACAGCACATTAGGCGAATGGATAAATGTAACAGGTGGTGCTGGTGCATCCAACTTAAATGGTTTAAGTGATGTTACAATTACCAGTGTAGCAGATGGCGAACTATTAGTGTACAACTCATCAAGCAGTCAATGGGAAAACACAGATACTATTGACGGCGGAACTTACTAAGCATTGAACCCAACGAGGAAGAATGAAACTTATAAAAGGCAAAATTCACTTAGCAGGTGAATACTATTGGATCAGAGGTATTAGTAGTCCACACAGAATGGTCCAATCATATATGGATATCAGTAAACTTGTTTGTGCTGTAGCAGGCACAAAACCAATGATACACGGCGAATGTGTCTGGGGTCAAATATTTGGCAGACCAGGCATATTCACTTTTTACTATACCAGTGAAGAAATAGAACAACGAGCAAAACTCACAGATGGCATTCATTACATTTGGAGTAGACAACCAACCAAACGCAGTCAAGAAAAAGAAGCACTACCTACCGTAAGCAAAAGAAGTAGACCTACACCGGACGAACCTTGGCATGCATGGGATGACGATCAAATCAAACAAAAACTATATGATATATGTAAAGATTTAGTTGAAACAAATGATTCAATGGAAGTAGTGTGTTTTAGACATTCAATGACTCACTATGGATTTAAAGCACTGTTTGAAATGTATGGAGTAGAATACTATGAGTGGACGAATTATAAAACGATACCTACGCACTTTGACAAAACCCCAGAGTTGGCTTGGGAATTTCCCTCTATGTCCAGCATTAGTGGGTAATGTTGATCGTGTTCATATAGTAGAGTATACCGAAGAGGTTTTAGACACTATATGTTGCACCTGGAATGCAATAAAACCATTTAGTGTTGCTATATATTGCTATGGAAAAAGCGATGTTTGGTTAGATAACACAGCAGAAGAAATAGAAACTCATTATCCAGAAATAGCAGTACTTTGGCATCATCCAGCAGAACCTAGATATATCAAAGGGCATAAAACACCTACGCCAGATATTCCATTACTCATACTACAAAGCCGAGCAGAACTAATCGCAGAGAAAGAAAGATTAAAGCAATTAGGTTATTATCGTTATTGGAAGTAATATCTTTGAACTAAAGTTCAAAGGAAAACATCACTGTCGTTCGTTTTCATTTATTTCAAAGTCGAAGTTTTTTTTATTTCGAATATATTTGATTACATCCAATGAAGTCAGACGACGGCTATACACGAGAAACACAAAAAAAAATAAAAGGTTTTGTGCCTCATGTATAACCGCCGCATAAATCTCATCCAAAGCCTGACGAGACATACTGTATTGCATTTTACGGAGGACGGATGTATTGAAACCTCCAACTCTTGTTAGTAAGTTACCCTTGAACTAACTGAGCAAATGTGCGGCCCTTGAACATCAATACTAATACAGCAATATTGAGTCTTATAGGGTCATTAGCCGTCATATTACAACCTATGTTTTTGCACCTTTTTGAGTGACTGCCTGTCTCACTTTTCTTTGGGACTTTGCCCATCTTCTCTTTACTAATTTAGCCAATTTGAATACTGCCATCATTTCTGCCTTTTTAATTGCCTTAGGGGATTTTTTCATTATTGCCTGTAGAGTTTTTACTTCTTCTTGTTTGAGCCTGTAATTGCGGTCACTTGAGCCTTTGATAATATTATGTGCTAATTTTTTTGCCTGTAGTTGTTCGGTAGAAACATTACTATCAATCTGCTTTTTATTCAACCCAACAGTTTTTGACCAATAGCCCACTAGTTGCTCTTGTTCAATATTATTAGATTGATTGTACTGATTATTCATAATGTTTACCTTTGTGCCTTAATACAAGTTTATTTATACAATAAGCGTCATCCTTTGTCAACCGAAAAAAAAGGAGCAGTGAGAAAGGTAAAAACTCACTGCTCCAAGCCTGTATTAAGTTAAGTTAAGGAGACAAATTAATGTAACAACACATTATCTGTCAGCGTTAAAGTATGATGGATTAGGCTAGTAAAACTAGATAGGCAGCATCATACTAAAACAGTAAATTATTAGGAGACAACTCAATGGCTATAAGTTATCCAAGTAATACAACAAGATGTTTGGAGAACAAGTCAAATGTATTACACCTAATCTTTAATGCCTACAAAGTTATTTATACATGAAAAAAACCCTTTGTCAACTAAAAAATGCAAAAAAAGCACCTTTTTCTTAAAGAATTTTATTGACTTACTAAATACTATTGTGTTATAAAGTAGTTATAACATATATTAGGAGAAACAAAATGTATGAACTAACAGATCAACAAATTAGATATCTAAACGGCACTGCACTGCAGATGCTTATGGAACTAGATCCAGACTTTAAGATGAAACACAAGCGTAGAATTTATAGAGAAACAATTCATAAACTTATGTTACATGTTTCAGAAGAATACTGGAGACTACAACATCAAGAGAAGGCTAACTAATGCCAGAGTTTGAATACAGAGAATTACGGAATATGAACCCTCGCCCGGGTGTACGCTATGGAACAAAGTATTACATACAATCACCTAAACAGCGTGAAGTTCTTGCAGAGCATATCATAACAGTGTGTGACGAAATTGCACACTTAACACTTGAAAATGATGAACTGGCACGATGGTTAGAATCTCCAGATGATCGTTTTAAGCGTGATAGAAATAGAGCGGAAAAGCCAGGCAAATACAAAACGCCACTTGAACTGCTTGAAGATAGTTTAGGCGAAGCACACGGTAAAAAACGCAATGGCGATCCAAAAGACTTTGCACAAGCACCAATTGATCGTTGGAACAAACTATGGGAAGATATTCCAAATTATCAAATTGAAATGGTCACCGAACGACCTAAAAATTACAATCCAAATTTTGACAGATTATTCAGGAGATAACAGTGGGTAGAACAAAACAAGAGCGTCCTCCATTTTGGAGACAATACAATTTAATTAAAAATAGTGCAAAGCATCGTAATATTGCTTGGGAACTTACATATGAAGAATGGATCAACTTTTGGGGAGATGACATACATCGTATGGGCAGAGATCATCCAGAAGCAATTCAATTGACACGCATTGATCAATCGAAAGGTTATAGTTTAGATAACATCGAAAAGGTGTCCAAATCAACACTAAGCACAAGACACTGTCCACGCTATCTTAAAAGCAGAATACCAGTTGTTACACCATATGGAGAGTTTGATAGTTTTAATCATGCAGCCAGAGAATTGGGAATGTGGAGTGCAGCGGTTAGGATAAAATGTTTAAGCAAATCACCTAAATTAAGTGATTGGTATGTAAAAGAGGCCGGGCAGTAAGTTTAGAATACCCGACCTCAAGCACAGCAGAGCCCTTTATGGGCTCTGTAGTATTTACTAAATAGTAGCACACAAGGAGCACAGCAAAATGAAACTACCTGACGAGGTAATCGAACAAGCACAACTGAGAAAATTACAAATCAGTTGTTTGAAAATGATAAATGGACTATTGGCATTTACCTATATAATAGGCACAGTATGGGTATTCGCAAAAGTAGTCCAAATGATAACAGGATAAAGACAAATGGCCAATAGTCTAACAATAATTGATAGCACTACAAACGAAGTGCTAATACAAATCGACCAAGGTGCAGACTTTGGTCAAACTCTCCGTTTCTATACGGATGATACAAACACAACCCCCAAAGACATTTCAGGATATGAATTTAGATCAAAAGCCCGTTATGGTACGCACAAAAATGATAATGATGTAGTAGAATTTACTGCAGCAATCACAGATGCAGCAAATGGCGTGGTAAACTTTGCACTAACCGACACACAAACTGCAGCAATGAAAGCAGGCAAGTGGAAATACGACTTAGAGATGGTTGACAGTGGTGGTACAGTAAGTAGAATTATGTGGGGCGACTTAGAAGTTGCACCGGAGGCTACCTACTAATGACAAGCGTAACCTTAACCGACCTAACCGAAGAAAATAATATCACACTATCAGTTGATAGTGCAAACAACAGTGTAGCAATTAGCCAAACAACAGTTGTCCCAACACTTAGTATTAGTTTAAGTGCGGCAGGTGAAGTAAACACCATTTCAAACATAGGATCTGGTGCCCAAATTTACAAAGAAAAAGTTGGCACTGACTTAAGACTCCGCACACTTATAGGCGGCACGGGTATATACGCAATTACAAACAACGAAGACATTACCTTTTCATTAGGTGATGTCAACGGTGAGATTGATACAGACCTTGTCCCAGATGGCAATGAAACCAGAGATTTAGGTAGTTTAACCAATCGCTGGCGTGACTTGTATTTGAGTGGCACCAGTATTGATTTAGGTGGTGCAAGCATTACAAGTGATGGCACTATCGTTGCAATACCAGATAATTCAACTGCAGGCGGTTATAGAATTATAACTGTAAATGACACAACAGATGATATTCCAGAAGGCACAACAAATCAATACTTCACAACAGCAAGATTTGACACTGCGTTTGCAACCAAAGACACTGATGACTTAACTGAAGGCACTACTAATGTATATTATACTGATGCTCGTGCAAGAGGTGCAGTAAGCGTAACACAAGCGGCTGCAAGCGGTGATGGAACACTTGCATACAACAGTACAACAGGTGTTTTAACATATACACCGCCAGACTTGTCAGGTTATTTGACAAGTTATACTGAAACAGACCCAGTGTTTACAGCAAGCCCAGCGAGTGGCATTACTTCAACAAACATTACTAATTGGAACACTGCATATGGCTGGGGTGATCACAGCACTGCGGGTTATCTTACAAGTGAAACAACAACCACACTGAGTTTGGCAACCAATATTTTAACATATACAGATGAAACAGGCACTGACACAAACATTGACTTGAGTCTATACTTGGATGATACAAATTTAGCAAGACTAACAAGCGGCACATTAGATGGATCAACAGGTATTGCTACATTTACAAGAGATGATGCAAGTACATTTACAGTTGACTTTTCAGACTTATTAAACATTACATTTGCAGATTTAAGTGTTACACAAAACGCCGCAAGTGGTAACGGAACATTATCATACAACAACACAAACGGTGTATTCACATATACACCACCAGATTTAAGTGCATACTTAACAAGTTATACAGAAACAGATCCAATCTTTAGTGCAAGTGCAGCATCAGGCATTGCTGGCAGCGATATTACAAATTGGAACACTGCGTATGGATGGGGTGACCATAGTGTAGCAGGATATTTGACTTCATACACCGAAACAGATCCGGTGTTTAGTGCAAGTCCAGCAGCAGGTATTACCTCAACAAATATTACAAACTGGAATACAGCATACGGTTGGGGCGACCATAGTACACAGGGTTATTTGACAAGTTTCACAGAAACAAACGACCTTACAGCCGCAGTTACTTGGGCAAATGTTCCAGATGCAAACATTACACAAACAAGTGTCACACAACACCAAGCCGCACTGTCAATTACCGAAAGTCAAATATCTGACTTATCACATTATACTGATAGTGATGTTGATGCACACTTAAACACAAGTAGTGCAACAGCAGGACAAGTATTAAGTTGGAATGGCACTGATTATCTATGGTCAACAGACGCAGCAGGTATTGAACTAACAGATTTAAGTGTAACAACAGACGCAGCCTCAAATGGAGGCACACTTGCATATGACAACACAACAGGCGTGTTTACATTTGCACCAGCAGATTTAACAAATTTAGATGCAAGCACTTCACTTAATGTTGTATATACAGCGGTTAACAAAGACACTGTAAGTCTTGCAAAAGGCACACCAGTTTATGCAAGTGGTGGCACAACAAGTGGACAAACTGTTGAAGTTGCGGCAGCAGACGCAAGTGATCCTGCTAAAATGCCAGCAATTGGTGTATTAGGCGAAACACTCGCAGTAGATGGCGAAGGCGAACTGCTTATCTTTGGACAAATACAAGGTATTGACACACAAACACCAGGATTTAGCGTAGGTGATGTTATCTATGTTGCAGATGGTGGTGGATTTGACAATGCCGCACCAACAGGTGAAAGCAACATTATTCAAAACTTGGGTGTTGTTACAAAAGTTCATAGCAGCAACGGCGGCGGACTTATTGAAGGTTCAGGTCGTGGTGCAGCAACACCAAACTTGGATGATGGTAAAATCTTTATTGGTAATGCAAGTAATCAAGCAACAACAGCAACACTTGATACAAGCATTGTTCCAGAAGGAACAAACCAATACTATACAACTGCAAGATTTAACGCAGATTTTTCAACTAAATCAACAACAGATTTAGCAGAAGGGTTAAATTTATATTACACAGATGCAAGAGCAAGACTGGCATTATCAGGTGGCACTGGTGTAACATACAACAATAGTACTGGTGAAATTGCAATTGGCCAAGCGGTAGAAACAACAAGTGATGTCACATTTAACGATGTGCAAATTGATGGTGATTTAACTGTAGCAGGCACAACAACTACAATTAACACGGAAACTGTTACAATTGCAGACAATATGATCTTGTTAAACAGCAATGAAACAGGCTCGCCAACACAAAATGCTGGTATTGAAATCGAGCGTGGAACACAACCAAATGTTCAATTCCGTTGGGTTGAAGGAGGAGGTTATGGTTACTGGTCAACTGCAGGCGAAGAAATAATTGTAGGTGACCTGATCGCAGGCGGAAGTATTTCATTTAATGCCGGCGGTGCATTAAAAGGTGATGTAGCCGCATTAAATGGAACTGTTGTATTAGACAGCGGAACTGATGGCACCAATGCTACATTTACAGGAACAGTAACAGGAACAGTTAGCAGTATTGCAAACCACGACACAGATGCACTCACAGAGGGTGTAACTAACTTGTATTATACAGATGCAAGAGCCAACACGGCGATAGATGCCCGTGTAGATGCTACTTTCGTAGAAAATCTCAATATTGATATTGATGGTGGCACATATTAACCTATATAGGAGTGACAAATGGCAAATAGAATTAAACTAAAACGCAGCAACACAGGTGGTAGTGCACCTACTACAGCAAACATTGAGGTGGGTGAAGTTGCAATGAATATGGCAGATAGACTGTTATATTTTAGAGATCCCTCAAACAATATCTTATCATTTACTATTGAAGATTTGAATAACTTTGATACTGATGATCTTACAGAAGGTGCAACTAACCTTTATTACACAGATACTCGTGTAAATGCAAACTTTTCAACAAAAACAACTGATGCACTAACAGAAGGCACAAGTAACCTTTATTACACAGATGGTCGTGTAGACACACACCTAAACACAAGTACAGCCGCAACTGGCGAATTTTTAAGTTGGAACGGTAGTGATTATGATTGGGTTGCTGGCGGCGGCGGTGGCATCGCAGATGTTGTAGATGATACAACACCACAACTTGGCGGTGATTTAGACTTAAACAGCAACAATATCAACGGCACAGGCAATATTAATATTTCGGGTAGTATTACTGGTGTTGGAATGACAAACAATGCAACCAGTTTCGGTGAAGCATTGATTGCAAGTCGCACAAACAGTAGTGGCACTTTTGGTGCAAGTTTTCAAAATGATAAATCAACTACACTAGCAGATGGTGATTTTTCAACTTCAGCAGGTTTTGCAATTAAGCCAAGCACAGGTAGCACTGCATATCCTGCTTTCATTCACGCTGAATATCATTCAATAACCGGTAACCGTTTACATTTTAAAATGTATAATGATGGTGTAAGCACATTTGGAACTAACACAGGTTTAGATTTAGGTGCCAATGACGCAGAATTCTTTGACGGTGATTTAACACTTTCAACTGATGGAACTAATCAAACAATTGGCAGCACAACTGGTAATATTACACTTGCACCTGGCACTGGCAGTAGTCAAATTATTGCTGAAAATGGATTTAAAGTTCAATCAGATGGTAGCACTTCAGATCCATATCTTCAAATATTAAACATGCAAAACACACCAGGCAACTATAACGGCCTTGGTCAAATGCAATGGTATGGAAAAAATAGCACCAATGGTTATGTAAAAACTGCTAACATTGAAAGTTATTTTACCAGCGATACAGCAGGATCTGAAAACAGTGAACTTGCATTCCGTGTTATAGATGGCGGTTCTGAAATGACACCAATGATTATGAACAGTAGTGCGGTTGTTGTGACAGGCGGCGCTGAATATTTCTTCAGAAATCAAGACAATGGTAATGCTCCTGATATTAAATTAAACAACACCAATAGTTCGATTGCAAACAACGATCTATTAGGACAAATTCACTTCGCAAAAAATTATAGCAATCACGCACAAATTGAATCAAGAATTACAGATATCACTGGCGGTAGTGAAGACACAAACTTTGAATTCTATGTTAAAAGAAACGGTTCATTACAACAGTATCTAGTCATTGGTGATAACGGTAGAATAATACCCAAAGCCAATGTTGATGTGGAATACAGTTGGTTGCAAATTAAACAGAATGCCTCTACAGCAACACAATATTTCTATAGAGATGATAATCACGGCAATGGTGCTCTTATAGGTCAAACTGAATCGTGGGGAACGGATAATTTCGGCGGTGCAAAACAATATACTAGAATCAGATCAAGAGCAGATGATAATAGTTCAAGTGGTGTTAGTGGATCAATTGAATTACAAGTTTCAAACGCTGGCACAATGGACACAATTGCAACAATTGACAAAAGCGGTATTGAACTGGTAGGTTACAGAGAAACTGCAAACCCACCAGGTAGTTCAGGCACAATTGCACCAGATCCAAGTGGCGGAACATACGGTGTAATTACACTGGGTGGTAATATTACATTTAACGGCTTTACAAACCCAATTGCAGGACAAAGTTATACGCTGGTAATCAAACAACCAAGCAGTGGTGGACCATACACACTAACTTCAAGTATGTTGTTCTCAGGTGGTGGTAAAACATTAAGTACTGCAGCAAACGCAGTAGATGTAATGACTGTGTTTTATGATGGCACAAATTATTATGCCTCACTAACATTAGGATACGCATAATGCCTTTAGGATTTGGATCAGGAACACGCAGAGCGGCAGCCAACACTGCCGCTTCAGGCGGATCAGGAATAGGATTACTCGGCGGCCCAGGCGGTTTTTCGGCAAGTTCCGGTGAACCACTAGGCACATTATTATACACATTTTCAAACCCCGACACGCACGACACTACCAGTGATCAATTCGGTAGTAGTGAAATGGAATTTTCACCCAATGGAGAATTTTTAGCAGTTGGTGCTTTTCAAGCCGATACTTCAAGCAATACTTCAACAGGTGAAGTGCATTTATATGATCTTATAAATGAATCACGAGTATGGACTGTAGAAGGCACACAGTCTAACGAATTTTTTGGCAAAAGAGTCGATGTATCTGATAATTATGTATTTGTTAGTCACGAAAGATACAACGCAGGCGGTTATTCTGTAGTAGGCCGTGTTACAATATATGATATCTTTACAGGAAATCTTGTAGCAACAATAAATCCTTCGACTAACTCAAATAATAGATATTTTGGAAATATGATTTGTATAAATCCTGATACAGATCAGTTAGCAGTATATGAATCAAGCACAGATACAATTTATATCTACAACAGTAGCAATTACAATACAGTAGAAACAACAATTAGTAATGCCACTGGCTCAACTTCAACATTTACTGAAGGTGAAATGGACGGCGATGCTAACTACTTTGCAATCGGAAGAGCCATTCCAGATAGTGTAAGAGTATTTGATTGGGATGGCAATTTAGAAACTACTATCAATCCGTCAACAAGTTATAAATTTGGTATTAGTGTAAACTTAAATGGCGATTATCTTGTTGTTGGCGATAATGGTTATACTGATGGTAATGATGGCGCAGTATTTGTTTATAACACCAGCAATTGGAGTTTAAATTATTCCAAATCATATGTTTCTGCAAGTAGTTTATATGGCGCCAATGTTGATACAAGTCCAGAATATATGATTGTAGGTGCTAACTGGGTAAATTCAGGCGGACAATATCATAGTGGTGCCGCTTATCTTTATGATATTAGTAATGGCAATTTAGAAACTACTATTACACCAACAACAGCAGTTAGAAATGGTGCATTTGGTATATCAACTGCTATCAATCGATATAGATACGCTGTTGGACACGCTGGTGAAAACAAAATCTATGTTTATAGCACAGGCGAATAATTAGAAAGGATTACTCATGTCTTATGATGAGGGAACGGATACTGTAACGGAACAGCAGGAAGAACCAAAAACTCGTAGAGGCCGTCCAAAAAAAGAGATGGACTACAGTAAAATAGAGCGTATGGCAGAAGTGGGATGTACTAAAAGAGAAATATCCTACATATTAGACATACACGAAGATACGCTTGCAAGACGCCCAGAAGCAGTCGAAGCATATGAGAGAGGTGCAGAGAATAGTAAAGTTAGATTACGCCGTGCAATGATGTTTAACGCTATTGACAAAGGCAATCCAACTATTCAAATCTTTTTAGCGAAAAATATGTTGGGAATGAGTGACCAAGGTATGACAAACACTGACGACAACGGTGTACTACCTTGGGAAGATTGATTTAATCAGCCCATACAAACAAAAAGCCCCTACTTGGGGCTTTTTGTATTACGCTGTTTCCTCTACAAAAGTTTTGAACCATTTTGTAATAGCAACACTTCTATATGATTGCGTAGGTGTTGTATCACTTGTTAGATTGTTCATTATATATTTGTGTATTTTGTGATACTTGTATCTGTGGGTGTCATCAACAAGAGAAATAATTGTGTCACGGTTGTTGTTCATAAAATCCCAAAGACTGACACCTGCAAAAGTGTGTGTAGGTTTTGACAGCGATTTCTTGCCATATTTTTTGAGCATAGTTTTTTTTCTTTGTTCATCAACTATAGGGTTATGCTTTCTGCCCATATGAGCATTGCTTATTTTTGTCCGTGCTTCTTCAGTATGTGTTTTTCCATACATTGGGTTTTTTTCACCAGCATATCTACCTTTAAGGTTATCTAACCATACTTTTTGTTCTCTTGGTAAATTATTGAGTTTCTTCAGTGTATCAGATGCCGCTAACTTCTGAAGGTCAACATCATAATCTGCACCGTTCTTAAACATTTTCTGTCTCCTTTATCAACTTACAGTTATAATATAGTATGTTTGGCTCTCAATTACAAGAGCCAATACAATCTTTTTTAGTCAAAATCTACAGTTAATGCAAATTCTTTCCAAATTGCTGGATGCTGATTGTAAATTGTACAAAGCATTTTAATTGTTCGAAATGATATTTGTCCGAAATGTTCGATGTTATTAGAAATAAAATCGATAATCTCTTGACGAACTTCTTGAGGAATATCATGTTCATCAAAGCATAGTATACGCTGTTCTTCATTCATCATTGTAAAATATTCTAACTCCCATTCTAAATTAGGCAAACCAGTTTTAAAGGCTAATACACGATCAAGAACTGGCTTCATAATACGCTGAGATTTGCTCGGACGCTTATCTTTAGGTGTTGATAAGTTTTTGTTAGTAATAATAATAACACGAGCAGTCATTTCAAAAGCATTTGGCAAGCCAATTGCTTGTAAGTTGGTGTTCTGCTTGCTCCAAGTAATACGGCGTTCTGGTTGTGTGTCCATTGCTGCTTTTAGGATGTTTGCTGCTTCTTCACTTTCAAACAAACTGTCGCTGTCATCGATAACAAGAACATCGTAATCACGGTGCTCATAAAAGAACTTGTAAATGCCGATAGCACTTGCACTACCTTTGATGCCATCAAACTTAACACCGCTTGCTTCAAGTGTGTCTTTGACACCTTGTGTCTTGCCTTGACCAGCCTCACCCATAAGCAACAGGCTCCAAGCATCATCAGCGACACCTTGTGTCAGTTTTGCAATGCTATTACTAAATTCTGTAATTTTGCTACGGATTTGAGTTTTTGTCAAATCTTTAGTTGCTGCAATAGCAAGTGATTTGTTTACAATCTTATTCATATCTTGTCTCCGTTTAACTAACTTACATATATAATATAATAACATTTATGCCAAATGTCAACACCTATTTGACATTTTTTTTATCTTTTTTTATCTTTTCTTTCCATTCTAAGAAGTCACCGTTTTTCAAGTGACCTCTAACGGTGTAATACGAAACACCAAGTTCTTCTGCCCATTGGTAAACAGATTTACCATAGTATATTTTAGTTTGCGATTTAATCTTTTTAGCAATCGCCTCTGCAGACGGCTTTTTGCCTTTAAGTGCCGCACTGAGTTTTGCACGAGTTTCAGCAGACGGCTTTTTGCCTTTATGAGTCTTTGACAATAATTCTGCACGGCGTGCTCGTTGCTCCGCTGACTCATTTGCACGGTATTCTTTCTGCGTTTTGCGAAGTTTTTCACGATACTCATCTGTTATGTATGACAAGTCTCTATTAGCCATCGCCAGGCGGTGCTTTTGTTTTTGTTCTTCTGTCTTAGGAATACCTTTGTTCCAAACAGGAAGTCTCTGATCATAATCTGCACCATTCTTAAAAAGCATTGCGTGTCTCCGTTTAACTAACTTACAGTTATAATATAGTATGTAATGGCTCCAATTACAAGAGCCAATACAATCTTTTTTTAACTTTTTAATGTAACTGGGATGCTGTTAACACGCTTCTTTACTTCACTGTACGGTGTGCAAGCAAGGAAGTCTGCTTGATCTGCTTTGCGATGTTTGATAGCATGTTTCTTCTTCTGAGTGGCAATCAACTGTTTGTCTTCGCTGTAAACAGCAACAGCACCCATTGCAAACTCATTACGCACAACATCAACAAGTTCGTAGTCGTTCATATCGTAGTCGACACGACTGATTGAATTGTCAAAACTTTTAACAATAAAAGTTTGAATGTCTGCTGTTGATTCAAAGTTGTTAAGTACTTCTTGCAGTGTCATTTGTAAGTCTCCTTTTTTAACGCTTACAGTTATAATATAGTGTGTAATGGCCCTAATTACAAGAGCCAGTACAATCTTTTTTTTGCATTATGATGAATAAAAGTATGCACCATTATTATTGTGTGTTTTGCGTGTAAACAATCCAGTTTCCCAAATCTCATCACGCACAGCGACTTTGTCAACTTCTGCTGTCAAGCCTGCATTTTTTAGCAACAATGCAATTTGAAGATCGTCAACACGATTGCAATAACCAAGTGATTGCATTTTGTTTACATAGTTAGTGATAAGTTCGATACGCTGTTGTTTAGTTGATAGTGTCATAGTTTGGTCTCCTTTTAACTAACGCTTACATATATAATATAATAACATTTATACCAAATGTCAACACCTAATTGACATTTTTTTCATCTTTTTTTACACAATTTCATAAGTGCAGTCTGCACCGTAAGTGTCTAGCAACTCGTCAACAACTAGCATTGCTTGATCATATGTGTAGTCATCGTAGGTGTACTTTAGTGTGTCACCGTTTTGCATTGTGAAGTAAATTGTCATTTGTAAGTCTCCTTTTTTAACGCTTACAGTTATAATATAGTGTGTCTGGCTCTCAATTACAAGAGCCAATACAATCTTTTTTTTAGTGTTGTGTTATTTTTGATCCTGGGAACATTTCATCTAAGCGTTGACCCCAAGACTGACCTTTATCATTAACATCAAACTCATACTCATCAAGTTGAGTAAACCCCTGTCCTGTGAAGTATTGTTGTAACAATGATTGGAATGTAATCAAATCTAATTCCTTAATGCCTTCATAAAATGCAGACAACTCACCATCGTCGTTTAACAAGTTAATTTTAATTTTGTTAATGTTAATGTTAGAGTGTGCTTTAATATACTCTAAAGCACCTACTGCCTGATTGTATGTCTCATGAACTTCTTTTGATGCTTGAAGTGAAGGTGCATCGTTACGAACTTTAACAAGTTTACCGTTGATTGTTTTGTAAGGCATAGTTTTATCTCCTTTTTTAACTAACTTACATAATATAATATAAGTATAATCAACACGAATGTCAACACTTTTTGGAAAAAAAGAATCCTTCAGTTTCAAGGTCTTAGAAAAAAAGATAAAAAAAAGGCAGCACAAAGGCTGCCAAAGTATAAGGAAAAGTTAGGTTACCAAACTTAGTTGGTAGCGTTTTTTTCAACTTTTTTTTGCATTGTGTTATACGCACAAATACGCATAATGTGTTCAAACATCGATGATTGTTCTGCTGTCATATTGTCACGCACATTGCTGTCGTCTAGCATACGCACAGCACCTGAGATAACATCAAGGCGTGTGCTAAGAACTTGTGAATCAGTCATTATACTGTCTCCATTGCATTGTTGTATAGTGTGTCGATAAATTGTGGATCTGCTTGCTCAAATTGTTTACGAGTGAATGTTTTGTAAACACTAAGCAAAAACTGTATTTTGTCTTGTGTAGTCATTGTGTGTCTCCTTATTACTACCGCCTACACATATAATATAATGGCCTTACAACCAAAGGTCGACCAAAAAATAGAAAAAAATTAAAAAAAGATCTTCCAATGATCAATGACTTATAAAAAAGATAAAAAAACCCCCACTAAACCTACTTTAGCGGGGGCAAGTTGAAATTTCGAAAATGTCTAGGTTGCATAGCACGCCTCGAAACTTGCTATACAGTGTTAGTATATAGCAAACTGCACCCTGTGTCAACAAAAATAAATATATTTGAAAACAGAGGATCTACTACTATGGATGACCAGTACAAAGAGAAAATTGCCAAGATTGAGAATGACATTGGCGTTATTAAGAACAATCATTTAGCACATATCGAATCGAGTATAGGTCGTATCGAAAAAACAATGGACAAGTTAGACAACCGTATGTGGGCTATAGTAGCAATTATAGTTGCAGCGGCAGTTGCATCAATGTTTACATAGTGTGAGTGAGAGTGACCGCAGACAGAGGAGAGCCAATATGCCAAAGCATATGAAGAAAAAGAAGAAGTCAAAAAAAAGAAGTAGATAATCTATGCCTTTATCAGAAGCACAGCAAAGCATAGGCGACGATCAAACACGATTTAGAGTAATCATAGCAGGTCGTCGCTTTGGTAAAACATATCTCAGTGTACGAGAGATGGCCAAATTCGCAAGACATCCTAAAAGAAAAGTAGTCTACATTGCCCCCAGTTATAGACAGGGTAAACAAACAGTGTGGGCAGACCTAAAAGAAAAACTGGGTAGACTAGGATGGATCAAGCGTGTAAACGAAACTGAACTTACCATAACACTGATTAATGGTAGTTTGATTATGCTACGCTCCGCAGATAATTACGATAGTATGCGAGGCCTTGGCATTGACTTTGTTGTGTTTGACGAATTTGCAGACATTGCAGTTCAAACTTGGACAGAAGTTATCAG
>Ga0255782_10001788_pt1 | contig 18051 bp, 7 predicted proteins | sample 101ome_26_FD_179980 | JGI IMG/M metagenome (GOLD analysis project Ga0255782, IMG submission 179980) | Coastal salt marsh microbial communities from the Groves Creek Marsh, Skidaway Island, Georgia - 101408AT metaG (version 2) | ecosystem: Environmental > Aquatic > Marine > Intertidal zone > Salt...
GTGTGTCCGCGTGTGTGTGTCGTTCGACGAGTCATGACTCTTCATGGATAAGGCTTTGGATCGATTCATTCGCGTCGTTCGCGAGACGGACGGACGTCGACGGACGACGAGACGTCGGTCGTGAGTCCACCGCGCGCGCGCGTGAGTCGACCGCCGTGAATCAGTCACCGCGCGAACGGTGAACGGTGAACGACGACGAAGAGACGAGACGACGACGACGATGGAACGAAAATTGAGCAAAAACAATGGATTGTTCTCCTTCGTGAAGCGCGCGCACGACGACATCGTCGAAGAGGCTGCGCGCGAGGCCGAGGACGCGAGAGCGCGGGAGGCGGAGGCGGAGGCGAACGCGATCGCGGTGACGTCTGAATCGCAAGCGACGCAGACGGAATCGGTCAAGGCGATTTTAAAGTCGCAAAAGTCGATCGCGAAATCGGAGAAATTGGAGCGCAAGCTCTCGGCGCGCGCGAGTAATCTCTCGGGGGCGAACGCCGAGGCGGTGATGCGGGAGCTCGAACGCGTGAAGAGCGACAGAGAGAGGGAAGAGGCGAAGGTTGAGGAGGCTCGATCGGCGTATAAGGAGGCTGAGGAGGCCAAGAAGGCGGCTGAGGAGGAGAGAGCGTCGGCGGAGGCGGACGCCGCGGCGAAGGAGGCGGAGGCGCAGGCGGCGAGGAAAGAGGCGGAGGCGAAGAGGATGGAAGAGGAACGCAAGGAGGCGGAAAAGCAGGCTGAGCGGGACAGAAAGGAGGCGGAGAAGATGCTCGCGGAAGAGAAGAGAAAGGCTGAAAAGGCTGCCGCCGAGGCTTTGAAGGACGCCGAAGCCAAGGCCAAGGCGGAGCGCCAAGCCGCCGAAGAGGCGAAGAAGGCTGAAGAAGCCGCCGCGAAGAAGGCTGCCGAAGAGGCGAAGAAGGCTGAAGAAGCCGCCGCGAAGAAGGCTGCCGAAGAGGAAGCCGCGAAGAAGGCCGCCGAAGAAGCCGAAGCCAAGGCCAAGGCCAAGGCGGAACAAGACGCCGCCGCCGCCGCCGCCGCCGCCAAAAAAGCGCACGAGGAGCGTCTCTTGGCCGAAAAGAAGGCGGAAGAGGCTGCGCGCAAGGCGGAAGAAGAGGCTGCGCGCAAGGCGGAAGAAGAGGCGAAGCAGAACCAAGGCGTGTTCGCGATTCCGGGTAAGATTTTCGGTCGCGCCCTGTCCATCATTCCGGCCGTCCTCGGCGGCGGCAAGGGCGAGGAAACGTCGGAACCCGCGAAGGAGGAATCCGCGAAGGAGGAATCCGCGAAGAAGGAAGCGCCGGTCGTCGAACAAAAGTCCAGCTCTTTCTGCTTCTGCTTTTAAGTCGACGACTCGCGGCGCGCGGGTAAAAAGTCTCGACAGAATTAATTTTATCAAGAAAAATCGACCGTTGTCGATTAATAAAGGAAAAAAAAGCAGGATAGCGTTTCGTTTTTTTTCTAAAATAATCAAGTCATCACGAATAAATTCAGTTTTGATTGAATTGCATCCTCGTCGTCTACTCGTACAGCGTGCGCGCCGCGCGTCCGGCTAGCGGAAAAATCCTCCTCCTCCTCCTCCGCCGCCGCGCTTTTTCTTGTTATCCTCGTTTTCGGACGCGTTCGAAGACCCGAAATTGAACAGACCAGTCTTCTTCGGCGCCGGCGGTTCGGGTTTCTTCGTCTTTCTCAACGCCGCCTCGATGGCGGCGAACGGTTTGGGCTTCTCCGGCTCGACGGGTTGTTTCTTTCCCAGACCCAATCCCCCGAACATCCCACCAGACGACGCTGACGACGAACCCGACGCACCGTTCGTTCCCGACGTGCGTCGATCCCGTCCTCCCTCGGACCCTTTCTTCGCGCCGTCCTTTTTCGCCGCCGCCGCCGACACCGCCGCGCGCACCGCCAACTTTGATCCCTCCTTCATCACCTTCCCCGCCCCATCCAACACGATCGGCGCCGCCGTTTTCACCGCCGCCGCGCCCACCTTCCCAACCACGTCCACCGTCGCTCGAACCGCCGGATTTTCCACCACTCGCTCCGCCCCCTTGCTCAACTTCCACGCCGCCACAGCCTCGGGCGCCTCGCGCGCCTCCAAATCGTCCAACATTTCATCCGTCGATCTCGCCATCCACTCCACCATTTTCCGCGCATCGCTCGGATCCATCGACGTCTCACCCTTTTTCCTTCCCTCTCGCTCGCGCTCTCGACGCTCTCGTCGTCGTCTCGCACCGTCGTTCTCCTCGGCGTCGTCGACGTCCCGTCGCGCCGCGTCCAACGCCGCGAGCGTCGCCGCCCTCGACTTCATCACGTTCGGTCTCGCCACGGGCGGACCGATCGAGCTCGATCGCTTCACGCTCGCCTTGGACACGGCGGTGGAGACGTCGATGAGCGGTCGACCGTCGTCGAACGTCATCCTCGACGCGCCGTCGCGTTCGTCGTCGAATTCGTCCTCGTCGAGGGATTTCGAGCGCGCGGGCGCGCATCGTTTCACCGCGCGTCTCGACGCGGTTCGCGACGCGACGCGCGCGCGCGCGATCGGAGACGCGCGGGCGAGACGCATCGCGCGCGTCGTTCGCGAGACGCTCGTCGCAGGGCGAAGCGTCGCGCGTCGAGGTGTGACATCTGTGTCGTCTCACCACCGCGCACGATGAAGAATGATTCATTCATTCAATCGTCGCGCCGCACACGCCGCCGCGCTTCGCCGCGTCGCGCGTCACCGCCGCGCGCGGCGTTCACACACATCGCGTCGTCATGTCCGACCGACGCGTGTACGTGGGGAAGCTCCCCGTCGACCTCGACTCGGACGACGTCGTCCTCGAGGCGCTGCGTCTGTGCGGGGACGTCGAGACGTGGACGCGCGCGCGCGATCCTCGCACGGACGCGCCCAAGCGGTTCGGGTTCGCGACGTTTCGAGACGTCGTCGGCGCGGTGACGTGCGCGCGCGCGCTCGATGGGCTCGCGGTGGGGGTGGGGGAACGCGCGGTGTGTAATCCAAACGCGGCGACGCGGGCGGCGGCGGAGACGCGGGAGAAGACGCTCACGGAGGCGGAGGCGGCGGCGGACGCGACTGCGGCGATGCGGGCGAGGAGAGGGATGGGGAAGGTGTTTCGACGCGCGTTGACGGGGGAGTCGGCGTCGGAGGAGGGGGAGATTGACGGCGACGGCGACGCGGCGGCGGCGGGCGAGGAGAGAAAGGGCGGCGGCGGCGGCGGCGAGGAGAGCGGTCGCGGCGGCGATGACGGCGACGACTATCGAGACACGACTCGGCGAGAGAAATTGGAGGTGACGACGAGCGAGGCGGGGAAGTCGCCGGCGACGACGACGACGGTGGCGCCGCGAACGACGGGGGTCTCGGGAAGCGCGTCGTCGCCGGGACGTCGAAGACGGTCGGCGTCGAGGGAGGACGCGGCGCCGAGGTTCGTGCGAGGACGACGCGAGTACGACGAGGCGTCGGAGCGCGCGGAGCGCGCGTTTAGGGAAAAGGAGAAACAGTTGGACGAATTGGTTCGGTCGTTGGCGCGCGAGCGTTCGAGACGCGTCGAGGCGGAGGAAGAGAACGCCAAGGCGAGATGCGAGGCGGCGCTGCGGGACAGAGCGGTGGGCGAGGGCGAGGGCGGGAGCGACGCGAGCGACGACGACGACTATTGGACGCCTCTGTGGAAGAAATCCGAGCGCGAGCGCTCCAAGCGACGACGGTATCGCGATTCCGAAAAGGAGCGGGACGAGAGAGACCGCGTCGCCGAGGAGGCGGAGAAGGAAAAAGAGCGAGAGGAGACGGCGAAATCGACGACGGCGGCGAAACTGACGACGACGGCGAAACCGACGACGATGATACGTGGATTCGCCGAACCGACCGCGACGCTCGTGGACGTACCGCCGCCGCCGCCGACGTCGTTTGGCTTGGCGTCTAAAAAATCGACGACGACATCTTCAACGACGACGACGAAAGCGCGCGGAGGATTATCCGCCGCGCTCGCCGCCGCCGATCGACCGAACGTATTTGACACCGACGCCGACGCCGACGCCGACGCGCATCGTCGTCACCGACCGTCGTCGAAGATTGACGTCGCCGCGCTCGTGGCGTCCGTTCCCACGTCTCGCGCCGACGTCTTCGCCCACCCGCTCGATTGGTCCGTCTACGACGCCGCCTCCATCGACGACGTCGCACGCGGGTGGATCTCGAAAAAGCTCACGACGCTCCTGGGCGAATCCGAGCCCGCGCTCGTGCGTTTCGTTGTGGATAAACTCGGCGCGCGCGCGAGTCCCGAGTCGCTCGTCGCCGACCTCGAACCCGTGCTCGACGCCGAGACCGACGCCTTCGTCCTCGGTCTCTGGCGCGTGCTCATATTCGAAACGAAAAAAGCGGCACAACACGCGGCGTGAGCGCGCGCGCACATCGTCGACGCCCGCGCGCGTCGGACGCCGACGCCGCCCATAGCACACTACATACATTAATATAAAATACACCATCAAATCACACAAAACACACCATCACACGAGTGTCTCAAAACCTACCGACCGATCCGACTCCACTCCGCGTCGCCGCGAGCGACGACCGCGCGCGGTTCGCCGACGCCCGTCGCGTCTCCATCGCTCGTCGACGTCTCGCACCGCCTCGCGTCGCCGGTTCCCATGTTCCGTCGACGCGGCGCCCTCCTGGCGCTCTCCTCGCGGGCGATCGCCCGCGGCGTCGAGACGACCACCACGACGACCACGACGGCGTCCGTCGTCGCCTCCCGCGCCGCGAGACGCGCGCTCCCATCGACGACGATGATCACCGCGCGCGCGTACGCCGACGAACCGACGCGTGCGCACGGCAATCTCGCCGACGCCGATCGCATCTTCACCAACCTCTACGGGAAGCACGACCCGTTTTTAAAGGGCGCGATGGCGCGCGGGGACTGGCACAACACGAAATCGCTCGTCGAACTCGGTGCTGATTGGATCGTGAACGAGATGAAGGCGAGTGGGCTCCGTGGACGCGGTGGGGCGGGGTTTCCGAGCGGATTGAAGTGGTCATTCATGCCCAAGGTGAGCGACGGGCGACCGAGTTACTTGGTCGTCAACGCGGATGAGAGCGAACCGGGGACGTGTAAAGACAGAGAGATTATGCGCCATGATCCGCATAAATTGTTGGAGGGGTGCTTGATCGCGGGAACGGCGATGCGGGCGCGCGCGGCGTACATTTACATTCGAGGCGAGTACGTGAATGAGCGATTGGCGCTCGAGCGGGCGTTGGCGGAGTGCTATGCGGCGGGGTACTTGGGCAAGAATGCGTGTGGCACCGGGATTGATTTCGACGTCAACATTCACTACGGCGCCGGTGCGTACATTTGCGGCGAAGAGACGGCGTTGATTGAATCGTTGGAGGGCAAGCAAGGGAAACCTCGATTGAAGCCTCCGTTTCCGGCCAACGTCGGCCTGTACGGATGTCCGACGACGGTGACCAACGTCGAAACCGTCGCCGTGTCGCCCACCATTTTACGACGCGGACCCGAGTGGTTCGCCTCGTTCGGTCGCAAGAATAACGCCGGTACCAAGTTGTTTTGCATCTCGGGACACGTCAATCAGCCGTGCACCGTGGAGGAGGAAATGTCCATTCCCTTGCGCGAGCTCATCGAAAAGCACGCCGGCGGCGTTCGGGGCGGTTGGGACAACCTTCTCGCCGTCATTCCGGGCGGATCCTCCGTGCCCATGCTCAACAAGGAGGCGTGCGACGACGTCTTGATGGATTTCGACGCGTTGAAGGGCGCGGGGAGCGGTTTGGGCACCGCCGCCGTCATCGTCATGGATAAATCCACCGATGTCGTCGACGCCATCGCTCGTTTAGCCTACTTTTACAAACACGAATCGTGCGGGCAGTGTACGCCGTGCAGAGAGGGTACCAGCTGGATGTACAATATCATGCAGCGATTGGTTAAGGGTGACGCACGCGTCGAAGAGGTGGAGATGTTGCAACAGATTACGAAACAGATTGAGGGGCACACGATTTGCGCCCTCGGCGACGCTTCGGCGTGGCCGATACAAGGTTTGATAAAGAACTTTTCTCCTCTTCTCCGAGAGAGGATTTCTTCTCCTCGAGGAGACGACAAGAAAATCGCGGCGTAACGGGAACGTGCTCAAACGTCCATCGTTAGGGAACAGATCGAAACGAACTGAAATGTATGTAATTGCAAGTAAAAACTCTACGTATAGTTCATCGTCGCATTTCGTTCATCGTCTCATTCAATCAATCAATCTCTTTTGTTACACGATGCGCGCTATTCGCTCTTCCCACGCGGGGTGTCGCTCAATCCATCTACTACCGTTAATATCATTTTTCTTCGCGGTGATAGCGCGCGCAAAAAATGACATCACGCGCTCGAGCGCGCATGCGTCGGTCGAGACGCCCTCGATCCGCGGCTGCAAGAGGTACCGCGCGATGACGACGCGTCAGTCGGTCGAGTCGAATCGAATCGAGACGAAAAAAAAACAACCGGGACAAATGAAAAAAAATGTCGGGACCCTCTCGCTCGGTCGTCGCGCCGCGCGGCCCGATCGTCGCGCGCACGAGTGCGCGCGACGACACGGACGAAGCGTTGCGTGCGCGCGATCGCGTTCGCGAGCGGCGTCGCGTGCGCCGCGCGTCGAGACATCGCTCGGCGTCAAAACGACGTCGAGGATGACGACGCGGTTCGGCATTTAATGTTCCACGAGCGTAACGCGCCGACGCGTGAGGTGCGCGCGTCGGCAGCTGACTGAGTCGTGGGTGAAGTGGGTGCGTGGTTCTTGAACGCGCGCGCGTCGAGCGGGGTCGCGGCGTACCGTCACATGGATGGATGCGGATGGATTCGAGTGGAGGGATCCCTCCGCGACGAGGCGGCGAGTGCGGTTGCGTCGTCTTTCAAGTCTTCTTCCTCTATGTTTCTCCTTTATTTACAAATGATTGATTGATTGATTAGTTCCTCACGATTGCGCCTTGTGGAATTTTTCCTCGAGTCGTTCGCGAATGGACAGCGCGTGCGTCTTTTCCTCCGCCGCGTCGGCGGGATACGCCGACGCCGCGCTCGGCGGCTTTGTGGGATACCCGTCGAGGTTTCGGTGTTGGTCGTCCGCGGCGATCGGTTGCACACCGCCCGAGACTTGACACTTTTCGCAATCGAGCGCTGCCATCTGGGACGTCGTCGGCGCGGCGGGCGCCGTCGTCGTGAAGTGGCGCGGACCGCCTTGCATGCCGCCGGCGCGCGAGTGCGAACCGATGAACCTCGCCGACCCGTCCAAGTGACGGTTGTAGAAGGATTCCTTCACCTGTCCCGTGGATTGATCGTAAATTTTCGTCTTGAATTTAGACTGCTCGATGGCGGCGGCGCACACCTCGTACGAGTGTCCAAATTTGAAGAATTCTTCATCTGGACGCATGGGAATCTTGTGCAGCGAGTAGGCGTTGGCCGACGACATGCCATCCTTGCGGTTTTCAATGGCGATTCGCGACGACTCGTGCGCGTCACCGTTGAGAAGATCAAAGCTCTGTTCGCCGTACTTGAGCACGAACTCGGCGCCCTGCGGATTGTACACGAAGGTCGTCTTGGCGCACAGTTTGCTCCCCTCGCGACACGTCCTGGCGACGTTGAGGTGCGCCTGCACCTTTTGTTGCGTGCACCATCCCTCTCGCTCCGTGGGCGCCAACGCGGTGACGTCGCGAATGCGCACCGCCATGAGGAACTTGCCGCTCACCACCGTGTTCGTCTTGAGTCTGAGGTACGGGGTCACGATGCGCTTGATGGTGCCGTCCGCCTGCGGCGTGTTGGCCACCTTGACGCTAAATTCTGGTTCGAGCAAAATTTCGCCGTAATCGTGTCGCACGGTGACCGGATCGACCGCAAACTGCCCGTCGGAACAGATGAAATCCAACTTTTGAATCGTCATGTCCTCCTCGACGTGCGGCGAGTCGAGCTTCTTGTACGAATTCTTGACGTAATAGCCGATGACGCACGCCTTTGGGTTGGTGCACTGATACTTGATCGCCGACGCTGCGGCGACGGATGTGTGTCGACCGCACTCGGTGTTCTCCGTTCCATCCTTGGACACGCCCACGATGGCTTCGTCCTCCGAGTGCACGAACAACGTGCGCGAATCCTCGGCGAATTCCACCTTGCACTGATTTCCGCTAAAGTCAACGCTCGATGTTCGCGGAAATGCGTCATATCCGCCCGTGTGCACATCCGTCGCCTTCGATCCACTTCCACACGCCCCCTTCACGCCTAACAACTTGTTGTCGTGCGTGAGCATTGTCACGCTCGTCATGCACTGATTCGGTTGATCGCACGCGTAGTACACCCCAGACTCGCGCGCCGGGTCGTTCGGCGAGCCAAAATCCGCGTCCAATCCATTCGGTCGCTTGCGATACAAGTCAGGATCAAAAAAGTGTTTTTGATCCGCGGGTTCGCTCGCGATTTCATCCTCCAAATCACGAATCGTCCCCATGAGCTCGTCGATGCGATCCTTCAGCGCGTTGATCTCGTTGGCGTCTTCAATGTCGTCGCTAATCTCCGCTTGCTCCTCGGATTGCTTCTCCGCGAGCGCGCGCGCGGCGCGGTCGGCGAGCGCCTGCGAGTGCATCTGTCTCAACGATGCCAACTCGTCCTCGAGGCTATTCATTTCCGTCGACAGTCCGGTGACGGCGTCATCATCCGTGTCCTTGCGCGTCTCGGCGCGCACCTCGTCCGCGATGTTCTCCTCAGCGCGCGCGCGAAGCGACTTGACGTCGGAAACCTCAGACGCGAGCTTTTGCAAACGAGTCTTGACGGCGTTCACGGCCGAGTCTTCGTCGGCTTCCTCTTGCTTTCGAACCAACGCGGCGTCCATCGCGTCGCGCTCTTCGCTCTGCTCGACGTCCTCAACCTCCTTGGCGAGCGTCTTGATTTCAGACTCCAATGCAGACTTTTCCACCGCCTCGCGTTGCTCGGAAGCCTCGCGCTTCGCGGCTTCGCGCTCAGCGTTCGCCGCGGTCAGCTTTTCAGTCAACTCGTCGACGCGCGCTTTGAGGGCGTCGTTTTCAGATTTTTCGGCGGCTTCTTGTCGCTCCGTCTCTTCGTCTTCCAGTTTTTCAGTCAACTCGTCGACGCGCGCCTTGAGGGCGTCGTTTTCAGATTTTGCGGCGGCTTCTCGTTGCTCCGTCTCTTCGTCTTCCAGTTTTTCAGTCAACTCGTCGACGCGCGCCTTGAGGGCGTCCTTTTCGGCGTCGTCGCGCGTCGCGGTCGGGTACGCCGACGCCGGGTACGCGCCAGAGTCGTTGAGCTTATCGGATAACGCCTCGACGCGCTCCGCGAGCGCGTCGTCTCGCGAATCATTCGCTGACTCGGCGCGTTGTTGTTGATTTTGCCTGGCGTCCAGCGCGGAGAGCTTCTTAGTCAACTCGTCGACGCGCGCTTGCAACGCGGTGTTCTCCACCTCGTCCTTCTCATCCTCGGCGCTCACCTTCATGTCGGTCGCGTTCATTCTAGCCTGAATCGCGTCCTGTTCGGCTCTAACCGCGGCTTCATCTTCGGTCTGCGTCTTTTCCTCGGCGGTCACCTTGTCGGTCAACGCGTAGATGCGTTCGCGCATCGCCGCGACTTCAGCGTCTTCGTCCACGTCTTCGGCCATCGTTTTGTTGAGAATGTCCGCCAATTCATCGACACGAGATTGAAAGAGCGCATTCGTCTGAGCGTCGTTCGTCTTGGACGCTTGCTCTTGCGTTTGCTTCATCTCCATGTCTTCCAATTTATGCATCACCGCGTCGATGTGATCCTCGAGCGCCTTCGTCTTGGCGTCTTCGCCGGCTTGATCCTTCTTGTTATCCATGTCGTCAATCTTACGCATCAACGCATCGAGTTGGTCTTCGATCGCTTTTGATTTCGCGTCGTCGTCGGCGTCTTCCGCATCCGACTTCTTCGCCTCAAAGGCGTTGATTTTAGTCATCAACGCGTCGAGTCGATCCTTGAGCGCGCGTGACTTGGCATCCTCGTCGGCATCCTTGGCTTGACTTTTCTTCTTCTCCATGCCTTCAATCTTACTCGTCAACGCGTCGATGCGGCTCTGAAGCACTTCACTTTGCGCGCGCTTGCTCGGCCCCTGACCGAGAGTTTGCTTCAGCTCCCATGCGTTGATTTTGGTGGAAAGATCGTTAATGCCGGTTTGCAGCGCCCCATACTCGCGCGCCTCGGCGCCGATACGTGCCGTCTGCGTCGTCATTGACATCGAGGACGTGCCGGCACTCGCCGAGTCAATGTTGTCGAGTTTGCTTGTGAGTTCGGCCAGTCGTCGCTGAAGCGCATCGTACTCGGAATCGTCGGCGTCTTCGGCGGCTTCTTCGTCTTCATCTTCGAGCACGTCAAATTTAGACGTCAATTCGTCGACGCGTTGTTGAAGCGCCTTGTACGCCGCCTCGTCAGCGCTGTTTTCGGTCGCCTTCTTTTGCTCCGTTTGCCACGTCTCAATCTTGACGTTTAACGAGTCCAATTGTTCCTGCAAAGCCTTGGCTTGCTTGGCGACGACGTCATCGTCCACTTGATCCGTCTTGTTCTCCTCGTCTTGCTTCTTTTGCCACTCGACGAGTTTGCCGTTGAGCTCGTTGATGCGTTCCTGAAGCGCCGTAAACCTTGAACCCTCGTTATCGGTATCGTGTTCGCGCTCGCGTTCCATTTTCTTTTGCGTCACGGTGATGTTTTTCATCTGCTCCTCGAACGCGTCGAGCGTCTTTTGAAATTCATCGTTGACGGTTTCGAACTGTTGAAGCTTTTCGTCAATCGTGCCGATGAAATTTTTCGTCTTGACGTGCTTGGACTTTTCCTCCGCAATGGCTTCTTGAAGTCGCGTGATGGTCTCCTCGCGCTGCAGCGCCTCCTTGGTGCGCTGCTCCTTCACACGTTTAGCTTCCAACTCCTCCTCCTCCTTGCGCTCCTGCTCGCGCTCGGCCTGACGGTTTTCCGTCTTTAGCGCCGTCGCCTTGGCGGCTTCCTCTGCGATCTCTGCCTCTTCTTGACGCTCCTTTTCCTTCGCCTCGCGCTCGATGTCATCCACATCGGCTTTGCTCAGCGCGGCGACGAGTTTGTCGTATTCGTCGGCGTACTCTTGTTCCTCCTCGCCCATCAATGCGGTTCGGGAGTGCGGGTACGTTCGACGCGGCATCTTCGTGCGTCGTTTCGTCGGAATATTCGCGCGACGCGCCGCTGCGTCTTCGATCAACGCGCGACGTTGCTCCTGGACGCTCGTCTCTTCGTCTTCATCGTCGTCGCTGTGCTCGTCTTCGTCGTTTTCAGAGTCTTTGTTGGAATGTTCTTCGCGTTTCGCCTGCTCGGACTCGCGAGCTTTCTCTCTCGCTGTTTCGCGCTCTCGAAGCATCTCTTCCTTGGCCTCCTTCTTGGCTTGCTCCTTTTCGCGGATCTCATCGCGAGCACGTTGTCGCTCGGCGGCGGCGTCTTCGGACGCTTTGCGCTTCTCGTCGCGTCCCGACTTACCCACGTTGGCGTGATCTCCATCGTCGCGTTTGCGAGCCTCTTGGCGCATTTCTCGAGCCTTGAGGAGTTCGTCTTCGCGTTCCTTGAGCATCTCCTTGTGCGCGCGCTCCTTGTCGCGAACCTCCTCTCGTTTGCGCTGGCGCTCGGCGGCGGAATCTTCGTCGTCGTCGGCGTTCTCCCGACCACCGACGTCGGCGTGATCATCCTCGCCTCGATCGTGACCGTGATAGCGCGCTTTCTTGGCTTGATCGCGCTCGCGTTCCTTGAGTTTCTCAGCCTGTGCATTCTCTCGAGTCTCCGCGCGCGCCGCTTGGCGCTCCTCGGCGGAATCTGCGTCGGCGTCGACTGTTGGCTTGCTCTTCGTCATGGAGCTCTGCGTCGTCGTCGCGGACGTGTGTCCAGACAAATGCCTCTCCGTCACCGCATCGATGAGCGACAATCGACTCTCAGTCTTCTTTTGAATGAGTTCGATGCGTTCATTCGTCGCGCGCACGAGCTGCGCGATGTCCTTCTCCGCCTTGTCCGCAGCGTCCTTCGTCCCTTCCTCCTTGGCCGCCTCGCGAAGAGCCAAAGACGTCTTCTCCACGCCCTCACGAATCTCGTGAATCAACGTGTCGGCATCTTTCGAGATTTCTTTCCGTTTCTCTTCACCCTTGGCTCGAACGGTAGCGTCGGCGGCGTCGCGTCGCCTCTTCGCCGCGGCGGCGTTCGCCGCGGCGACGTTCCCAACCGGTCGTTTCGCAGCCGCCTGTCGCCTGTTCGCCCGCGCGCCCGACGGTACGTTCGTCTTTAATTCATCTCGAACCTTACGAAGCGCCGTGCGCATGCGTCGACGAAGCGCGTTCTTCTCATCCACTGTGAGCTCGGCGAACTCCTTTGGATCCATGATGGTGTGCGGATCAACCTCCAAGTCGTCCCCCAACTCCTCATCCCCCAACCGCGCCATGTCGTACGCGTGCGCGAACGCCTCGGATTTCCTCGTTATCTCAACCCGTCGGATCGCCTCCTCCACCATCTTTCGCGCGTCCTCGGGCGAGGCTTCGCGCGCGATCTCTCGCAAGACGTCGTTTGCCCGATCTTCGAGCGCTCGCCGCTCCTCCGCGCGTCGCTCTCTCGCCGCCTCTCGTCGATGCTGCACCGCGCGCGCGCGACGACGCGCGCCTGTGTTCTCACTCTTTGCCGCACCCAACGCGCTCGTCCACGTCATCAACGAACCACCGCTCGCGCGCGTCCCCAGCGCGCACGCCGCCGCGCCGGCGACGACGGCGCATCCGCCCAAGACCCACGCCGCGCGTCGTTTCGTCGTCGTCTGTCCGCGTCCGCGCGCCGTCCGCGCGCACGCCGCGTCTCGATCGACGGTCCCGTTCCCGAGTTCACAATCCACCGCCACCGTCCCCGCGAGCAACGGCGCGCGCTCCGCGTCGCCGCGCGCCATGGCGTCGGGTGTTACGACCGCCTCGATGCGTCGACTCGGCGCGTCCCCTCGCGATCGTCGCGAGTCTCGAGCGCGCGCGCGTTCGACGTTCGACGACGCACGACGATTCTCGCGTCTTCACGACCAGTCTCCCGACGCGCGCGTCCAACGTCGCCCGTCCTCGCGCGTCGGCGTGTCCCGATCGTTCTCATCTTTACGAAATCGACATATGGTGTTGTGCTGGGCGCGGACCTCGAGTCTCTCCGAGTGACCGATCACGACCCATCAATACACGAGACCTCATACTACGGCACCTTTTAAGACTATACGCGAGGTACGAACACCGTGTTTAGAGAGAGGATGGGATCGCGCGACGGGTCGATCGCGCGCGCGCGTCGTCGTCGTCGTCGTCGTCGTCGTCGAATCCGCGAATCGGTGGGGACGCGGAAGGGACGCGCGTGTGTCGTCTAGTACGCGTCGTTTCATCGCTACCGCGTCGCCAAAATCTCTAGGTTTGTATCCATCATTCACTCATTCATCCGCGTCTCGTTCCCGTCGTCGTCGTCGTCGTTCCGTCGTCGTCGTTCCCTCGTCCTCGCGCGACCGCACCGCACCGCACCGACCGCCGATCGACGCGCTCACGAGCTCAGGATGATCTGATTGATCGGGACGAAGATGAGCTTGACGAAGAAGCCGACGAAACCCATGACGACGAACCCGGTGGCGGTGCGCGAGGCGATCTTCCAAAACTCCTTCGCGTCCGGTTTCGTGCACTTCTTCACCAATCGGATCGAGTCCTTGGCGAAGTCTTTCATCGGTTTCGTCACGACGTCGGCGACCTCCATGGTGGCGAGCGAGCGGGCGGGCGCGCGCGCGTCGAGGTGTGACGCGATCGGGTCGTCACTTCATTTTCATCTTCATCACTCACGCATTCGCGCGAGTGTGCGACGCGCGATCGGTGGAGACGCGCGTCGACGACCGCGAGTCGTCGATTCGCGACGATATCTCGCGGACATCGACGTCTCGCGGTCGTCGACGCGCGGTGGAGCGCGCGAGGATTTGTTTTCAATTTTTTGTCTCTGATTCATTCACTCTCACATCGACGGAATGACGACGACGCCGTGTCGCGCGTGTGCGGGCACGGGCGCGCGGGCGGCGACGGATGGATTCAGCGCGTGTTCGATGTGCGGTGGGACGGGCGCGGCGCCGAGCGAGCGCTCGCGCGCGTGCTGCGCGGCGCACGATGATCATCAACGTCATTCCGAGACGCGACTCGGCGACGGCGTCGCTCGAGCGGTGTCCTCGATCGAATCGCTCTCTCTCGTCACCGACGCCGGCGCGCCGGCGACGACAAAGAAAGATTTCACGCTCGTCGTGTTCGTTAAAGATTCGTGCGGGGCGTGTCGGAGATTTGCGCCGACGCTTCGCGCGTTCGCCGACGCCGAGTCGTCGCGCGTCGACGTCGTCGCGGTGAGCTGCGAGGCGTCGAATTCGCACGCGTGTCTCGGCGCGCACGGTTCGAGTTTTTTACGCCCCGCGATGGACGCCGAGGGGAGCGAGGCGCGCGCGCGACGCGTGGACGCGACGAACGCGGCGTTGCGCGGATTTTCGGTGTCGACGCTCCCGCGCGTCGTCGTCGTCGATCGAAGGCGACGCGAGACGGTCACGACGTGGGGATACACCGTCGTGTCGATGAATCCCAGAGGCGCGGTCGACGCGTGGACGCGAGGCTCGAACGGGTTAGTGCCGGAGGTGATCGCGAACGGGGCGAATCGATTGAACAGAGCGTTGTCGGCGTGCGCGTACGGCGGGACGTAGCGAAACCGCCGTAGAACGCGCGCGCCGTGTACAGTACAGTAGGCATGAATCAATGACGCATAGAACGCGCGTGAAAGTACTACCGTGACGGCACGCGTCTCGATCGCGCGTTCGCGACTCGGCGCGCGGCGTCCGACCGATGAGGACGTTCTTCCCGCGCGAGCGCCGACACACATCGTCGCGCACGCGGCGCGCCGCACCGCGCGCGCGGCGCCGACGCGCGCCATGACGCCCTCGGACGCACCCGCCGCGCGTCGAGCGCGCGGCGTCGCCTCGCGCGAATCGTACGCGCGCGCGGACGTCGCGTGTGGGAGCGCCGAGTGCGACACCCATCGTGCGCTCAACGCTCGATGCGGTCGCGCCGACGCGCTCGCGCGCGCCGAGGACGGCGCAAAGATGTACGTCATTCCGGACGCGCGCGCGTGGGAGCTCTACGGCGAGGTGTTCGCGTCGGGGCACGTGAATGATGTCATCGCGCTGCGCTCTACGACGCGGCGGTTGGGAACGAGACGCTCGTCGACGTCCGAGACCCGCGCGCGCGCGCGAGGGACGATGCAGCGCGCGTTCGACGATCGGCGACGCCGTCTGTTCGTGTTCGACGACGAGCACTGCGCGGAGCTGGCGAGACGGGCGCGCGAACTCGGCGCGAGCGCGTCCCGAGAGACGGCGGCGGCGGCGTACTACGCGAGCAAAGTCAAGGGAAAGTTTCCCGTCGTCGTCGTCGTCGTCTCGGACGACGAGGCGGCGTCGGGGAGCGAACGCGCGCCTCAAGGCGTGGTGGTCGTGAGCGTGGACGCGTTCGTGGAACGGTTCTGTGCGGACGAGGAGGACGCGCCGGCGCGGAGGGCGTTCGAGGCGGCGCGCGCCGTCGTCGAGGAGGACGCCGAGAGCGGCGCGCCGTCGACGTCAGGCACAGCGTACGAGCCGCACTTGAGCGAGAGCGAGTTATTGGCGGGCGTAGACGACGGCTCGCTGACGCGAGGCACGCTGCGAGTGAAGGCGTTGGGGACGACGTGCGAAGGGTACGTCGGCGACGTCTTCGTGTCGTCGAAACACGCGATGAACAGAGCGATGCACGGGGACGTCGTCGCGGTGCAAATCTTACCCAAAGACGAGTGGAGCGCGTCGAAGATAAACACGGTGATGGACGAGGAGCGAAACGTGCGCGAAGGGGACGTGTCGACGTCAGAATCGACGCCGAGGACACGCACTGGGAAAATTGTAGGCATTTTACGACGCACGACGCGAGATATCGTCGCGTGTTTAGACGCGGTGGACGAGGAAGAGATCGCGCGCAATCCGCACGCGACGCGAAACGGTGCGCTTTGCGTGCCGATGGATGGGAAAATGGTCAAAGTGAGGCTACTGACGCGTCGCGCGCACGAATTAGTCGGCGCGCGATTCGTCGTGCGCGTGGACCGTTGGCAGACAAATCAACGCTACCCGTGCGGCCATCTGATCAAAGTGCTCGGCGCCATCGGTGACGTGGATTGTGAGATGGCGGCACTCTTGGCGCGATACGACATCCCCGCCGATCCTTTCGGCGCGCAATCGCTCGCCGAACTTCCGCGCGAGGGCGAAAATTGGGTCATCCCGCCGGACGAGTTGACGAAACGACGAGATTTGCGACATCACAGGGCGTGTTCGATCGATCCTCCCGGATGTACGGACGTCGACGACGCGCTCAGCGTGCACTTTCTCGACGAGAGAGGAAGCGACGGCGCCGTCGTGGAGATTGGCGTCCACATCGCCGACGTGTCGTACTTTGTGCGTACGGGGACGCTTCTCGATTACGAGGCGCGTCTTCGAGGTACCACCGTGTACTTGGTCGATCGCCGATTAGATATGCTCCCGAGTTTATTGAGCGAAAACTTAGCCTCGCTCTTGCAGCGCCGAGATCGTCTGGCGGTGAGTTGCGTGTGGCGCCTCGACGAGAAGATGGACGTCGTCGACGTGTGGTTCGGGCGCTCCGTGATTCATTCACGCCATCAGATGACGTATTACCAGGCGCAAGCGATCCACGACGAACAACCTCTACCTCTCGAAGACGGCGCCGCGGCGAACGCGTTTCCAGACGCGAGCGACATCGACATTGTTCGAAAAGATTTACGAACGCTCGTGGCGTTCGCCAACAAGACGAACGCCGTCAGACTTGAACACGGCGCCGTGGAACTCGAGAGCGCAGAATTGAGATTCGAAACGGACGCACGGACAAAATCACCAACCGAGGTGATCAAGAAGGTGGAGGTGCCGATGATGCGAGTGGTGGCTGAGTTGATGATTTTGGCCAACGGAGCGGCGGCGCGCGCGACGCATCAAGCGTTCCCGTCCAACGCGCTCCTTCGTCGTCACGCGCCGCCTCGCGAGGGAGGTTTCGCCGAACTCACGAAACTCGCCGCGGCGAAAGGCATCGAACTCGACTGTTCGAGTGGTGAAGCGCTGAGCGCGTCATTGGCGAGAGTCGCCGCGAGCTCGGATGCGGAAGTGACGACGCTCTTTCGCGGACTCGCTACGCGAGCCATGTCCGAGGCGCAATACGTGAGTTCTGGATCCGTCTCCGATACGGACGGTGGATTCGGACACTATGGACTCGCGTTGGCGTATTACACGCACTTCACGTCGCCCATTCGTCGGTACGCGGACGTCATCGTGCATCGTCAGTTGATTGAAGCCACCGAGGCGAACAACGGCGGTGCCGCGGCGTCGCGCGGGTCCACCTCGATGTCGCCAGAACTCCTCGAGTCGATCTCGACGCACCTGAACGAACGCAATCGCGCGTCCAAACTCGCTCAGTCTCGATGCGGAGAGATTTACCTCTTGTGGCTCTTGCGGGAAAAGCCGGCCATCGAGGCGGCGGTGGTGCACGAAATCAGAGACGACGGCGTCATGGTGTTTCTACCGTCGTTCCACATCAAAGCACCGGTGCGTCTTGTGGACGATGAGGGACGCGCGATCGAAGAGCTCGCAGAGAGCGAGTTCGAAGTGGACCCGTCGTCGTCGAATTGGATTCGCGCGAAACCGAGCGTCGGCGTCGACGGTTTTGCGGCGCGGCGCTCGACGTCGTCCGACGAGGATCGGCTCGATATCGTGCGCGTTGACGATGACCGCGTCGTGCGCTCGTACGCGCTCCTCGATAAAGTCTGGGTGCAGTTATCGTGCAAGCACACGCGCGCGTACGGGCCGAGACTCGAATTGCGTCTCCTCGACGCCGAGAGGCACGCCGGCGCTCGAGACGCCGCGGCAAGACGCGTGCCGACGCGTCCGGCGGCGTCCAGTCTCTCGAACGCGATGCGAGAGGTCATCAAGACCAAGATGACTCACAAAATCATCGACGACGGCGACGACGACGGAGAT
>Ga0255782_10001791_pt1 | contig 18021 bp, 20 predicted proteins | sample 101ome_26_FD_179980 | JGI IMG/M metagenome (GOLD analysis project Ga0255782, IMG submission 179980) | Coastal salt marsh microbial communities from the Groves Creek Marsh, Skidaway Island, Georgia - 101408AT metaG (version 2) | ecosystem: Environmental > Aquatic > Marine > Intertidal zone >...
GCCCCACATCGCGGATTTTGGCGCCCAGCCTTTGTGACCGTCTGCTTCGATCTGGCACCAATCAATTGTGCATTCTTCAAGATCAGCAATGACGTTTTGCGATAAAATCGCAACCATTGGGGATGTGTCATCGGGTTTGCGGTAAATGGGTTGCTGATCGATTGTAATCAAAACCGTACGAACGCCAGATAGCAGCGAATAATGGATCCACCCCCCTGCCCCATCAAAATCACGTACGCGGCGCCAATTTTCATATTCGCCATAAATTTCAACCGGCAGATTTTTTTGGGTGTATACCCAATCAATCCGATGTGACAGTGACGGTCCGCGTCTGGCGTTTGCTTCGTTTGATTTTATGGAAACAAAGCGCGGCAAGGGCAGATTTGTGACCTCGCCACGGGTCTGCGCATGTGCCAAGGCCGGCAATACAGCCAAGGCTGCACAGGCAAAAATGCATGTCAATCGGTTCATCAATGTCACACCTGAATAAAACTATTCGCGAAAGGGTGCTTGTGCCCCCAAGGATTTTGCCACACTGTGACATTATTGGACGTCAAAGAAAAGCACCAGGAGCGAATAATGCCATCTGATCGTTTGAATGTTGTCGTAACACGCCGTTTGCCCGAAGTGGTCGAAACACGGTTAAAAGAATTGTTCAACGTCACCCTGCGCGCGGATGATACCCCAATGACCCGAGACGAGTTGACCCAAGCAGTCAGCCAAGCGGATGTGTTAATCCCCTGCATCGCCGACAAAATTGATGCAGGATTGATTGGACGTGCAGGACCACAATTCAAATTGATCGCCAATTTTGGTGCAGGCATTGACCATATCGACGTCACAACCGCATTGCAGCGAGGCATTTTGGTATCGAACACCCCAGATGTGGTCACTGATGATACAGCAGATATGACGATGGCCCTGATGATGTCCGTCTTGCGAAAAATCCCCCAAGGTCTGTCCGCCATGCAATCGGGACAATGGGGCGGATGGTCGCCTACGGGGTTTTTGGGCGGACGTCTGGGTGGACGACGGCTTGGTATTTTGGGGATGGGCCGGATTGGTCAGGCGGTGGCGCGTCGCGCGCAAGCCTTTGGCATGCAGGTCCATTATCATAACCGCAAACCTCTGCGCCGCGAAATTGAACAGCAATTGGGCGCCACATATTGGGATAGTTTGGATCAAATGGTCGCCCGCATGGATGTGATTTCAATCAATTGCCCCCATACCCCGTCCACGTTCCATTTGATGAACGCGCGACGGCTGAAATTGTTAAAACCAAGCGCGGTCATCGTGAACACATCACGTGGTGAGGTGATTGATGAAAACGCCCTGACGCGGATGCTGCGGGCGGGCGAATTGGCCGGTGCGGGATTGGACGTTTATGAACACGGGGTCGAGATTAACCCGCGGTTAAGAGCGTTGGAAAACGTGGTATTACTGCCCCATATGGGGTCTGCCACGCAAGAGGGGCGCATTGAGATGGGCGAAAAGGTGATCATCAATATCAAGACCTTTGCCGATGGGCATCGTCCGCCGGACATGGTTGTGCCGTCCATGCTGTAGGTTTTTGTTGTTTTTGTTGAAAACGCGCCCTTGCGGGCGCGTTATGAGTATTTGGGCAAAAATGAAAGACCAAGACTGAATAGATTAGTCAGTGAATTTGTTATCACGCGGGAAACCACGCGGGGCCATGCGGCCGGCACTGGCGCGTTTGGCAACCCATTCGGTCAGGTCTGTTTCTGTCCGCGTGCGGCCCGCGGGATCAAGCCAGCTGAGACCATTTGCGATATGGAGGGTGGTTACGTCAGAGAGACCGCCATCTTTGTATTTTTGTAAACGCACCCCTTTGCCACGGGCCATTTCGGGCAGCTCTTCGATTGCGAAGATGAGCACTTTGCGGTTTTCACCAACAACGGCCACATGGTCACCGTCAACAGGGCGGCAGACGCGAGCAGTGTTGCCATCGCGGACGTTGAGCACCTGTTTGCCGGTTCGGGTTTGTGCAATCACGTCATCTTGGGGAACGATAAATCCATCCCCCGCAGAGGAGGCGATCAGCAGTTTACTGCCAGGGGTATAGATTAAGATATCCACGATATCCACGTCATTGGGCAGATCAACCATCAGCCGCAGCGGTTCACCCATGCCGCGCCCACCAGGCAGGTTGGCGGCCAAGACCGTATAGAACCGGCCATTGTTGCCCAAGACCAGCAATTTATCGGTTGTTTCGGCATGGAACATGAACCGCGGGCTGTCGCCATCTTTGTATTTCAATTCGCGGGTCAGGTCGATGTGGCCGGTCATCGCGCGGATCCAGCCCATTTGGCTGCAGACCACTGTGACGGGTTCGCGTTCGATCATGGCCTCTAGGGGGACTTCTTCGGCTTCGGCGGCCTCGGCCAAGATGGTGCGGCGGGCGCCGCCCGCATAGTCTTTGCCGAATTTTTTACGGGTTTCGCGAAGTTGTTCGGAAATACGCGCCCATTGCAACGTTTCTGAGGCAAGCAGTTCGTCCAATTCGGCGCGTTCGGCCATCAAAGCATCACGTTCGCGGACCAGTTCCATTTCCTCAAGCCGGCGCAAAGACCGCAGGCGCATGTTTAGGATGGCTTCGGCTTGCACCTCGGTCAATTCACCCGCGGCCTTTAGGTCGGGGCCGATGTAGTCTTTCTCGGATGTGGCGCGTTTGTGGTCGATGGACCAGTTTTCTGCCATCAGCGCCGCCTTGGGGTCGTCATCATAGCGAATGATATCAATCACGCGATCAAGGTTTAGAAAGGCGATAATCAGGCCTTCTAGTACCTCAAGCCGGTGATCGATTTTTTCCATTCGATGGGTTGAACGGCGCTGCAATACATCACGGCGGTGATCCAAAAAGGCGCGCAAGACCTGTTTTAACGAACTGACCTGCGGTGTGACACCATCAATCAAGACGTTCATGTTCAGTGAAAACCGGATTTCCAAATCCGAATTTTTGAACATCATGCCCATCAGCATATCGGGTTCGACATTTTTTGTTTTGGGTTCCAAAATCAGGCGAATGTCTTCGGCGCTTTCGTCGCGGACATCGCCCAGAATTGGGACCTTTTTCGTTTGGATCACTTCGGCAATTTTTTCGATCAGTTTCGATTTTTGGACCTGATAGGGGATTTCCGTGACTACGATTTGCCATTGACCACGGCCCAAATCTTCGACGTGCCATTTTGCCCGCAGGCGGAATGAACCGCGACCTGTGGCATATGCGTTTCGGATGTTTTCAGGGCTTTCGACCAAAACACCGCCCGTAGGGAAATCGGGACCCGGAACATAGTTCAACAGCGTGTCATCACGGGCATCGGGCGTTTTGATCAGATGTAAACAGGCGTCGCACAGTTCGGCGATATTGTGGGGCGGAATGTTGGTGGCCATGCCCACTGCAATACCACTGGACCCATTCGCCAAAAGGTTTGGAAAGGTGGCAGGCAACACAACCGGTTCGGTCAGGGTCCCGTCATAATTTTCACGAAAATCAACTGCGTTTTCGTTCAACCCCTCAAGCAATGCTTCGGCGACGGCGGTCATGCGTGCCTCGGTATAGCGTGATGCGGCCGGATTATCGCCGTCAATATTGCCGAAATTCCCCTGCCCATCGACCAGTGGGTATCGCACGTTGAAATCCTGCGCGAGACGCGCCATCGCGTCATAGATCGCGGCATCCCCATGCGGGTGATAATTCCCCATGACGTCGCCACTGATCTTGGCTGATTTGCGAAAGCCGCCATTTGATGCAAGCCGCAATTCACGCATTGCATATAAAATACGCCGGTGCACAGGTTTCAAACCATCACGCGCATCTGGCAAGGCGCGGTGCATAATCGTGGACAAGGCATAGGTCAGATATCTGTCACCAATCGCACGACGCAATGGTTCAGCTGTAATCTTACCTGCTTCGGGGGTTTCAAACGTATCGCTCATAACCACACGAATATATCGTGTTTCACGATTGGTAAAGCAGTCTTGGACAGAACATTACATTTTGCGTGGCAGATTGTTTTTATATTGCAGCTATGCCATAGCTTGGGCGCAAAACAGGGGGTGGTACTATGGCTAGCAAATCAGTTCTGATCACAGGATGTTCGTCCGGCATTGGGTTTGATGCGGCACATGGATTGCGTGACGCAGGGTGGCGGGTGTTCGCCACCGCGCGCAAACCCCAAGATGTCGAACGGTTGCGTGATTTAGGATTTGAAAGCGTGGTGCTAGACTATGCAGATGACGACAGCATTTCGCAAGCTGTCGCATATGTCACAAATCAAACCGGCGGCACATTGGATGCCGTGTTCAACAATGGCGCCTTTGCCTGTCCTGGCGCCGTCGAGGATTTACCCCGCGGTGCGTTGCGTGAAATTTATGAAACCAACCTGTTTGGCGTTCATGAATTGACCCGTCAGGTTATTCCCATCATGCGGGCCCAGGGCCATGGGCGCATTGTGAACTGTTCATCCGTTTTGGGCATGGTGCCCCTGAAATGGCGCGGTGCCTATAATTCAACCAAATTCGCGCTTGAGGGCCTGACACATACACTGCGGTTGGAAATGCGTGAAACTGGAATTGATATTATTTTGATCCAGCCTGGGCCGGTCACATCCGACATCCGCAAAAATTCAATTCCTCAGTTTGAACGCTGGATTGATTGGAAAGGGTCCGCACGCGCATCGCAATATGAAACCAGATTGATCCCGCGCCTGTATACCGACAGCGGACCAGATACGTTTGAATTGCCCGCCTCGGCCGTTACAAAAAAACTGCGCCACGCGCTGGAAAGCAAAAGACCAAAGTTAAATTATTATGTTACGACACCTACATATTTTATGTCCGTCGCCAAACGCGTCCTGCCAGCACGGGCGTTAGATTGGCTTTTGGATAAGTTTTAGTGACAAAACTTCGCACCCCCATTCGCTTTTGCGAAAAATCCCGCTAGATATCGTCGCAACGCAGCACAAGGAATGTCTGGATGAACCAAGACCCGTTATTTTATGTCGTTATCATCGCAATGGCCGCTGTTGCTATAATTATGCTGATCGGTATCGGCGGATTTGGCAAAGGCGGCGATTTCAACCGAAAGTATGCCAATAAAATCATGCGATTACGCATCATCGCACAATTCATAGCCGTGCTATTAATTCTGCTCTTTGTTTACCTAAGATCCTGAGGAAAATATGGTTGTTCTAAACAAAATTTATACGAAAACTGGTGATGATGGCGAAACAGCGCTGGGAAATGGATCGCGGGTTGCGAAACATTCAATGCGTGTAACGGCATATGGCACAACGGATGAACTGAATTCCTTTGTTGGTCTGGCTCGGCTGTCGGCCACAGGTGACATCGATGATATGTTGGTGCGGATTCAAAACGATCTGTTCGATATTGGCGCCGATCTGTGCCGCCCTGATATGGAACAGGATGCCGAGGCAGAATATCCCCCCCTGCGGATCATAGGATCTCAGGTCAAACGACTGGAATCTGAAATCGACGCCATGAATGCCGATCTGGAACCCCTGCGCAGTTTCATCCTGCCCGGTGGATCGGAATTGTCGGCAAAATTGCATTTGTGCCGCACCGTTTCACGCCGCGCCGAACGTGAAACCGTCGAACTGGCCACGATGGAATCGGTCAACCCACATGCAGTGAAATACCTTAATCGTCTTTCGGACTGGTTTTTTGTTGCTGCACGGGTGGCCAATGACAATGGCAAAGACGATGTTTTGTGGGTTCCAGGGGCCAATCGCTGATAATTTTTTGATGACGCGGCGTAGTTTATCGCTAACGTGACGATTTTACCCTATTTTCGTCGTCAACAAAGCATTATCAACAAAATACGAAATTTTGATGCCGCAGCCAGCGGCATTCCAACGAAGGAGATAAATGCCGATGAAGGTCGTGGTACCTGTCAAGCGCGTGATCGACTATAACGTAAAAGTCCGTGTCAAAGCGGATGGGAGCGGTGTTGATCTTGCCAACGTGAAAATGTCGATGAACCCATTCGACGAAATCGCCGTAGAAGAAGCGATCCGTCTAAAAGAGGCCGGCAAAGTCGAAGAAATCATCGTCGTATCCATAGGCGTTGAAAAATCCCAAGAAACGCTGCGGACTGCGCTGGCTATGGGTGCAGACCGTGCAATTTTGGTCACTGCAACAGACGATGTCCACAACGATATCGAACCTTTGGCCGTTGCGAAAATTCTGGCCAAAGTCATCGCAGACGAACAGCCCGGCCTTGTCCTTTGTGGCAAGCAAGCCATCGACAACGACATGAATGCAACTGGCCAAATGCTGTCCGCATTGCTGGGTTGGTCACAAGCGACCTTTGCCTCTGAAGTTGCCGTAGATGGCGATCATGCAACAGTCACCCGCGAAGTTGATGGTGGTTTGCAAACGATCAAGGTCAAAATGCCTGCGGTTATTTCAGTTGATCTGCGTCTAAACGAACCACGCTACGCATCACTGCCAAACATCATGAAAGCCAAGAAAAAGCCGCTGGATATTAAAACAGCCGCCGATCTGGGCATCGATGTGACCCCGCGCCTGACAATCGTCAAAACTGGCGAACCCGCTGCCCGCGAAGCCGGCATCAAAGTTGGATCCGTCGACGAGTTGGTCGCAAAACTGAAAGAAGTAGGAGCAGTATAATGGCAGTTCTATTACTTGCAGAATTAAATGGTGCCGATCTGGCCGTTGACGCAACAGCCAAGGCCGTGACAGCCGCCCGTGCATTGGGTGATGTGACTGTTCTTTGCGCCTCATCCGGGTGCAGTGGTGCCGCCGAAGCAGCCGCAAAATTGGATGGCGTTGCCAAAGTGCTGTGCGCCGATGATGCCGCCTATGGCAATGGCTTGGCAGAACCTATTGCGGATTTGGTTGTCTCTTTGGCCGGCGATTATGAACATATCGTCGCCCCAGCGACAAACAGCGCCAAAAACATCCTGCCACGCGTTGCGGCACTGCTGGACGTGATGGTGATCACCGACGCAACAGCCGTTGTTGACGCCAACACATTCGAACGCCCAATCTATGCGGGCAACGCAATCCAGACTGTTCAATCATCTGACGCAACCAAAGTTGTCTCCTTCCGGACTGCAAACTTTGATGCGGCAGACCAAGGTGGATCTGCATCTGTTGACACCATCGCGGCCGCCGGCAACCCAGGCCTGTCCGAATGGGTCGAAGATAAAGTCGCGGCCTCTGACCGTCCCGAACTGACATCTGCAGGCATCGTTGTCTCAGGCGGTCGCGGCGTAGGCTCCGAGGAAAGCTTTGCTATGATCTCAGGCCTGGCCGACAAACTGAACGCCGCCGTGGGTGCATCACGTGCCGCCGTCGACAGTGGCTATGCCCCCAACGACTGGCAGGTTGGCCAAACTGGCAAAGTTGTCGCACCCGACCTATACGTTGCCGTCGGCATCTCGGGCGCCATCCAACACTTGGCCGGTATGAAAGACAGCAAAATCATCGTCGCAATCAACAAAGACGAAGAAGCCCCCATTTTCCAAGTCGCAGACTACGGCCTTGTCGCCGACCTCTTCGATGCAGTTCCCGAACTGACAGAAAAACTGGGCTAATCCCACAACACCAAGCCCCGCTCTCAGCGGGGCTTTTTATTTCTTAAAACCAAAATCATTTTTTGTCGAAAAATATCCCCGCCGGAGGCTTCCGCAGCTTCAATTGACGCTGCCCGTGGATCGCTCTTACACCGGTTCAGCGGTCAACCAAACCCCACCCTCAGGCCGCAGCGTCAATACCATAACGGGGTCGGGTACCTTTCCAACAACAGGACGAAACCGAAATCTGGTTAGGATTGATGCCAAAATAATCACCGCCTCATTGATCGCGAATTGCGCCCCAATACAGACCCGTGGCCCATCAATAAACGGGATATAGGCAAAGCGATCTATGGATTTCGGATTTTCAAATCGCTCAGGAATAAACAAATCCGGATCCTGCCATAGTAACCGCGACCGATGCAGCGCATATAGCGGCAGGATCATTGTATCGCCCTTGCGGATTTGGCGACCACACAAAACATCCCGATCCATTGCCGTGCGCGACACAATCGCAGCCGGTGGATACAAACGCATTGTTTCATCGATAATCTGACGGATAAACGGCAAATGTGCCAAATCGGCCTCGCCGGCAATCCGACCATTCAGTTGCCCCTTGGCCTCTTCAATCGCGCGCTCTTGGTAATGGGGGTGATTGGCCAACAAATATAATGCCCACGACAATGCCAAAGCGGTTGTTTCATGCCCCGCCAAAATGAACGTCAACAAATTGTCGCGCAGTTCATCTGTCGTCATACCGCGGTCGGTTTCGGGATCTTTGCTATGCACCAACAAATCTAACAAATCGCTGGCCATATCTGCGCTTGGCTTGGTTTTGCGGTCATTGATCACGCGATCAGCCTGCGCCTTTAGGTATTTCAATTCATGCGCTGCAATTGTGCGTTTGAACCGTGGCACCCAAGTTGGCGCATCGATCATATCCAACACAGTCATTTTTGCACCGGTTTCCAAATATCGCTCTAACGCACGATGCACCATGTCACGATCCAGCCCATCGTTACCGGTAAATGTCACATCTGAAATTACCTCAAAGGTGGCCGTTGCCATTTCATCATGCAAATCGACAGCACCACGACCCGCCGCGGCAATACGATCGACCGAGCGCTGCGCCGCATGTGACATAATGGGCGATAAATTCCGGATATTGCGCGGGCTAAAGACTGGGGCCACCGCGCGGCGCTGCCAGCGCCAATGCGCGCCTTCGGCCACGAACATTGATTTGCCGATAGCAGGCCCCAAAACATTGCGTGTCGCCAAGGATTTCGGATAATTTCCAACGTTATCCAACAAAATTTGCCGCATGGCACCCGGATCCATGATCATATGCCAGCGTTTGCCCGTAAATCCACTTAGGATCGGTTGTTGTAACGCAATATCGGGAATAATCGCCAATGCATTTTTTTGGACAGCACGAACTGATCCGATCAACCCAACTGGATTGTTGTGCATTTCCACTTTGGTCGGAACAAAATCAGAGGTGTCCATTGAAAAACCATTTGCTAAACTACAAAAACGGTAGGTGCGATATTGACCAAGGTCAATATAAGCTATCATAAATATGTTTCCAAACCGACAAAACTGCTATAGCAGGTACACACTGAACGGGGGGGACATTATGAAATCTGCAATTCTAGCTGCATCACTATTTTTGGGGCTTGCTGCATGCACACCCCCTGTCAGCGACAAACCCGTTGTGCCCATTGGTGATTTTAGTTTGGGATATAACGTGGTCGTCGGCGACCAAATGGCCAAAGGCCCCCTATCGCGCACCGCAGATACACAGGCGATCGCAACATCTTTGAAGACGGCAATTAATGAACGCCTGTCACGCTACGAAGGTGACAAACTGTACCATGTGGTGACACATGTTGACATGTATGTGATGGGCCGCGCAGGTGTTCCATTTGTATTCAGCCCAAAAACCGCCTTGTTCGTGTCAATGACTGTTTGGGATGACGCGGCCCAAGCCAAATTAACCGAAACCCCGATACAACTGACATTGCTGGAAAACAGCAACTCTAAAAATTTCTTAGGCTCCGGACTGGGACAGACGGTCGAGGAACAAATCCAAAGCATGGCTGAAAGTGCCGCCTATCAAATTGAAAGCTGGCTGCGCAAACAAAACCGCGAACAAAATTGGTTCAATCCAGATGCGGATGTCCCACTTTATGCGCCCACACAGGCGGCAGAAAATGCGGATGCATCCTAAAGGCGATGCAATTTTGCAATGCCTGACAGAAACTGCGCATATCACGCAAGATGGGCTTGATTTTTCGCTCTAATCCTTCTAAACGCGCGCCTGATGGAAACTGGGGCGATGCCCCCCAAACAAAGAGGCGCTTGACGCATGGCAAAGGAAAAGTTTGACCGCAGTAAACCCCACTGCAACATCGGCACAATCGGTCACGTTGACCACGGCAAAACAACGCTGACAGCGGCGATCACCAAGTATTTTGGTGACTTCAAAGCCTACGACCAAATCGACGGCGCACCCGAAGAAAAAGCCCGCGGCATCACCATCTCAACAGCGCACGTTGAGTATGAGACAGAAAACCGCCACTACGCACACGTTGACTGCCCAGGCCACGCTGACTATGTGAAAAACATGATCACTGGTGCGGCGCAGATGGACGGCGCGATCTTGGTTGTGAACGCAGCTGACGGCCCCATGCCACAAACACGTGAACACATCCTGTTGGGTCGCCAAGTTGGTATCCCTGCGATGGTTGTTTTCATGAACAAAGTTGACCAGGTTGACGATCCAGAATTGCTGGAATTGGTTGAAATGGAAATCCGTGAACTGTTGTCAGATTACGACTTCCCAGGTGACGATATTCCAATCGTTGCAGGTTCTGCTTTGGCCGCAATGGAAGGCCGTGATGAAGACATCGGCGAAAACAAAATCAAAGAATTGATGGCCGCTGTTGATGATTACATCCCACAGCCTCCACGTCTGGTTGACGAACCATTCTTGATGCCAATCGAAGACGTATTCTCAATCTCTGGCCGTGGTACAGTTGTAACCGGTCGTGTTGAGCGTGGCGTAATCAACGTTGGTGACGAAATCGAAATCGTTGGTATCCGTGACACATCAAAAACAACCTGTACAGGTGTTGAAATGTTCCGCAAATTGTTGGACCGCGGTGAAGCGGGCGACAACATCGGTGCATTGTTGCGCGGCGTAGACCGTGAAGGCGTTGAGCGTGGTCAGGTTCTGTGTAAGCCAGGTTCCGTAAAGCCACACACAAAGTTCGAAGCAGAAGCCTATATTCTGACCAAAGAAGAAGGCGGCCGCCACACACCATTCTTCGCGAACTACCGTCCTCAGTTCTACTTCCGTACAACTGACGTAACAGGTACCGTGATCCTGCCAGAAGGCACAGAAATGGTTATGCCAGGCGACAACCTGAAGTTCGAAGTTGAACTGATCGCACCAATCGCGATGGAAGAAAAACTGCGCTTCGCGATCCGCGAAGGTGGCCGCACTGTCGGTTCCGGCGTCGTTTCTAAAATCCTAGCGTAATTTCGCTTGACAGTTATACAAGGTGCGCGTACTGCGCACCTTGTCTTATTCATAGGGGATCTCCCCGATAAGGGTTCGATGAAGGTGCTTGATGAGCATGCGTCTTCCTCTCAACTCTCACGCCTAACGTGAAGGCATATTATAATGCAAAGCCAAAACATTCGTATCCGGCTTAAAGCGTTTGACTATCGTGTTCTGGACGCCAGCACACAAGAGATCGTCAACACTGCTAAACGCACCGGAGCTTCGGTTCGTGGACCAATCCCACTGCCGAACAAGATCGAAAAATACACCGTTCTACGTGGTCCACACGTAAACAAAAAATCCCGTGATCAGTTCGAAATTCGCACACACAAGCGTTTGCTAGACATCATCGATCCAACACCACAAACCGTAGACGCGCTGATGAAGCTTGATCTTGCGGCTGGTGTTGACGTTCAGATTGCTTTGGGGGCTTAACATGCGCTCAGGTATTATCGCAAAAAAAGTCGGCATGACCCGACTGTTCATGGAAGACGGCAAACAGATCCCAGTGACTGTTTTGTCAATGGAAAACCTGCAGGTTGTTGCACAGCGTAATTCTGACAAAGACGGCTATACAGCCGTTCAGTTGGGTGCTGGTGCGGCCAAGGCAAAAAACACATCCAAAGCGATGCGTGGCCACTTTGCGACAGCAAAAGTTGAGCCAAAGCGCAAAGTTGCGGAATTCCGTGTTGCGCCAGAAAACTTGATCGAAGTTGGTGCCGAAATCACTGCTGATCACTATGTTCAGGGTCAATTCGTTGACGTATCTGGTACATCGATCGGTAAAGGTTTCGCCGGTGCGATGAAGCGCCACAACTTTGGCGGTTTGCGTGCATCACACGGTGTTTCGATCAGTCACCGTTCGCACGGTTCGACAGGTCAGTGTCAGGGCCCTGGTAAAGTGTTCAAGGGCAAGAAAATGGCAGGCCACATGGGTGCCGTTCGTGTCACAACGCAAAACTTGCAAGTCGTCAAAACAGACGTCGAGCGTGGCCTGATCATGATCAAAGGCGCTGTTCCTGGATCAAAAGGTGGTTGGGTGACAATCAAAGACGCGGTGAAAAAACCATTGCCTGAGAATGTTCCTTTCCCAGCAGCTCTGCGTTCAACCGAAGCTCCTGCGGCCGAAGCGCCTGCAGAAGGGGGTGAAGCATGAAACTAGATGTAATCACACTTGACGGCGGCAAAGCAGGTTCCGTTGACCTGACCGACGACATCTATGGCCTAGAGCCACGTGCAGACATTCTGCATCGTGTTGTTCGCTGGCAGCGTGCCAAAGCACAGGCTGGAACACACTCTGTTCTGACCCGTACTGAAGTAAGCTACTCAACCAAGAAGATCTATAAGCAAAAAGGCACCGGCGGCGCACGTCACGGTTCCCGCAAAGCGCCGATCTTCCGTAAAGGTGGCATCTACAAAGGTCCAACACCGCGCAGCCATGCGTTTGATTTGCCGAAAAAGGTACGTCAATTGGGTCTGAAACTGGCATTGTCAGCGAAAGCCAAATCAGGCGCTTTGGTCGTTATCGATCAGGCAGCGTCAAACGGCAAAACTGCTGAATTGGCGAAACAGGTCAAAAACCTGGGCTGGAAACGCGCATTGGTTATCGACGGCGCAAGCGTTGATGAAACATTCGCAAAAGCGGCCGCAAACATTGATGGTTTGGACATCCTGCCAACAATGGGCGCAAACGTCTATGACATCCTGAAACGTGACACCTTGGTTATCACCAAAGCAGGCGTCGAAGCACTGGAGGCCCGTTTAAAATGAGCGCGAAACCAGAACATTATGATGTGATCCGTAAACCGGTCATCACCGAGAAAGCAACTATGGCGTCGGAAAATGGCGCGGTCGTTTTCGAAGTGTCGATCGACAGCAACAAACCACAGATCAAAGAAGCCGTAGAGGCATTGTTTGGTGTTAAGGTCAAAGCTGTAAACACAACGATCACCAAAGGCAAAGTGAAACGCTTCCGCGGTCAACTGGGCAAACGTCGCGACGTTAAGAAAGCCTATGTCACCTTGGAAGAGGGTAACACAATCGACGTGACAACCGGTCTATAAGACTGAGTGTTATCATCGCTTGACGAAATTGACCCACGCAGCAATGCGTGGGTTTTTTTGTGCTGCCGGAGGTAATCAATGGGGTTAAGCCATATGGACGTTCGTTCACGAATTACTAATTGGGCCAGATGGTTCATTGAGAACCCAAGTATTTGAAGAAAATGTAAGAGCATTTCTTGGCACCTAAAATCCTACTAATGGGAAGATTTCAGAAACTATCAATAGTGATTATCAGACGCGCTTTGCTGTATTGAACAACGGTGTTACTATTGTATCCCCTGATGTAAGTTCTGTTGGCAACAGTTTTCACCTAAAAAACTATCAGATTGTTAATGGTTGCCAGACGTGCAACGTGCTCTACCAAAATCGGGACAATTTAAATGATCTATCGATAACCGTTAAAATCGTGGAAACGCAAGACGAAGATGTTTTTGTACAGTTAGTTAATGCCACAAATAGCCAAACTAAAGTCGAAAATTCCCAGTTTAAATCATTGAGCCCCGTTGTGCGGCGTGTGGAAAACTATTTCAAGGTAATGCAAGACCATGAAACTACATCATGTCTGTATTCCGAACGCAGAGATAAGCAGTTTGTGGGGGCAGACATTCCAAATCTTCGCATTTATTCGCTGAAAGAAGCAACGAGATGCGTTGCCGCAATGTTTTTGGAAAGACCAGACTTGGCGTCCAGATTCCCCATTCGAATGCTAGATGAGCTCAGCGATGAATTATATGATCCAAAGCTTCACGAAATATCCTACTATGCGGCATGTCTTACCATGCATCGTTTCAAACTGCTTAGATCAAACAGACAAATCCCGCAGAACTATCAGAAGTTGAAATGGCATTTTTTGCCTTTGATCAGGATGAGTATTTGTGGTGAGCGGCAGATCGCTCTGACCGATAAAAAATAAAGGCACAATGCGAACAGATAATTGATAGGTTGTCGTCACATAATACTGCTGCAACAAAGATATTCGAGGATGTCTCTAATTCAATGAACGACTTTAGGGACATCAATCTGGATAAATTAAAAAGCCTACAGACCTTTTCTCAAATGAAAGAAAACTTTAGATCGACCTTCAAAGGAAATAAAAGGGTGTAAATGTTTTTTGCAATTATTGCGTGGTTAGCGGAGCAATGCTCTAAAAATCGCATCAAAGAAGTTGCCATCTATTGTCGTGGGTACTAGACACCCCCGCCAATCCACACTATACGACAGCGATCTTGTGGCCCTAGATTCGTCTGGGGTCTCTTGATGTTTTGAACTTGGAGACCTTTGGGGCTCTATAACTTGGCCACCTTCGGGGGGCTTAACCGAGGCGGGGAAACCCGTCACAAGCAAACGGAAGACAGAAACATGGCATTAAAGTCGTATAAACCGACGACGCCTGGCCAGCGTGGGCTGGTACTGATCGACCGTTCGGAGCTGTGGAAAGGACGTCCAGTCAAATCTCTTACTGAGGGTTTGACAAAATCGGGCGGCCGGAACAACACCGGACGGATCACATCACGCCGTCGTGGTGGTGGGGCCAAGCGCCTTTACCGTATCGTAGATTTCAAACGTAACAAATTTGATGTTGCAGCAACCGTAGAGCGTATCGAATACGACCCTAACCGGACTGCTTTCATCGCCCTGATCCGCTATGAAGATGGCGAACAGGCCTATATCCTGGCGCCACAGCGTTTGGCCGTGGGTGACAAGGTTATCGCAGCTGCGAAAGCCGACATCAAGCCAGGTAACGCAATGCCGTTCTCAGGCATGCCAATCGGGACAATCGTTCACAACATCGAATTGAAGGCAGGCAAGGGCGGTCAAATCGCACGTGCGGCTGGCACATATGCACAATTCGTTGGTCGTGATGGTGGTTACGCACAAATCCGTCTGTCATCAGGCGAATTACGCATGGTTCGCCAAGAATGTATGGCAACTATCGGTGCGGTTTCAAACCCTGACAATTCAAACCAGAACTACGGTAAAGCCGGTCGTATGCGTCACAAAGGCGTGCGTCCATCGGTTCGTGGTGTTGTTATGAACCCAATCGACCACCCTCACGGTGGTGGTGAAGGTCGGACATCTGGTGGTCGTCACCCAGTGACACCTTGGGGTAAACCAACCAAAGGTAAGAAGACCCGTAACAAAAACAAAGCGTCGCAAAAGCTTATCATTCGCTCGCGCCACGCCAAGAAGAAAGGGCGTTAATCCATGTCTCGCTCTGTTTGGAAAGGTCCTTTTGTTGATGCTTATGTGCTTAAGAAAGCCGAAGCAGCACGTGAAAGCGACCGCAATCAAGTTATTAAAATCTGGTCTCGTCGTTCGACGATCCTGCCACAGTTTGTTGGTCTGACATTTGGTGTATACAATGGTCAGAAACACATCCCTGTAATGGTCAGCGAAGATATGATCGGTCAGAAATTCGGTGAATATTCGCCAACGCGGACCTACTATGGTCACGGTGTCGATAAAAAAGCGAAGCGGAAATAAGCCATGTCAAAAGAGAAAAACCCTCGTCGCGTGGCAGATAACGAAGCAATGGCAAAACTGCGCATGCTTCGCACAAGCCCGCAAAAACTGAACCTTGTTGCTGCGTTGATCCGCGGTAAAAAGGTTGATCGCGCATTGAACGATCTGACATTTTCGAACAAACGTATTGCGATAGACGTTAAAAAATGTCTGCAATCTGCAATCGCAAATGCTGAAAACAACCACAACCTGGATGTTGATGCATTGGTCGTTGCTGAGGCATTCGTTGGTAAGAATTTGGTCATGAAACGTGGTCGCCCACGTGCGCGTGGCCGTTACGGTCGTATCATGAAGCCATTCTCAGAACTCACTATCAAGGTGCGTCAAGTGGAGGAGCAAGCCTAATGGGACAGAAAGTTAATCCAATCGGTATGCGCCTTCAGGTCAACCGCACCTGGGACAGCCGTTGGTATGCCGACACCAAAGATTATGGTGATCTGCTGCTAGAAGATTTGGCACTGCGTAAGTTCATTAAAACAGAATGCGCCCAAGCTGGTGTTGCCCGCGTTATCATCGAACGCCCGCACAAAAAATGCCGCGTCACCATTCATACCGCACGTCCAGGCGTGATCATCGGTAAAAAAGGTGCCGACATCGAAGTGCTGCGTAAGAAGCTGGCAAACATGACTGAGTCAGAATTGCACCTCAACATCGTTGAGGTTCGCAAGCCTGAGTTGGACGCACAGTTGGTCGGCGAAAGCATCGCGCAACAGTTGGAACGTCGTGTTTCATTCCGTCGTGCCATGAAACGTGCCGTTCAAAACGCAATGCGCATGGGTGCCTTGGGTATCCGCGTGAACGTTGCCGGTCGTTTGGGTGGTGCAGAAATCGCACGTACTGAATGGTACCGTGAAGGACGCGTTCCATTGCACACGCTGCGTGCAGACATTGATTATTCAAACGTCGAAGCCATGACACCCTATGGTATCATCGGTATCAAGGTTTGGATCTTCAAAGGTGAGATCATGGAACATGATCCACAAGCACGTGATCGCAAGTCCCAAGAAATTCAAGACGGTCCAGCGCCTCGCGGTGCCGGTAACCGCCGGTCATAAGGGGATAAGAGATGCTTCAACCAAAGCGTACTAAATTCCGTAAAATGTTCAAAGGCCGGATCAAGGGCGAAGCCAAGGGTGGCTCTGATCTGAACTTTGGTTCCTACGGATTGAAAGCGACCGAGCCTGAGCGTGTCACAGCGCGTCAGATCGAAGCGGCCCGTCGTGCGATGACACGTCACATGAAACGCCAAGGCCGTGTTTGGATCCGTATTTTCCCAGATGTACCTGTATCGGCAAAACCGATCGAAGTTCGTATGGGTAAAGGTAAAGGTTCCGTTGACCGTTGGGTGTGCAAGGTAAAACCTGGCCGCGTGATGTTCGAAATCGACGGCGTTAACGACGAAATCGCACGCGAAGCGTTGCGTTTGGCGGCAATGAAATTGCCAGTCAAAACCCGCGTCGTGGTTCGCGAAGACTGGTAATTTTTACCGTTTAGATCTTTGAAAAGCCCTCGCATTTGCGGGGGCTTTTTTTATGGTATCAACATTGGATACTTAAACCGCGCTATTAGGGCAACTGCTCTGCTTATTTTCATTGCCAGGTCCATTGATCTGATATTCTTGGCTAGATTTTGATTGTGATGATGGATTGCCGTTGGGGTTAGGAGCAATTCCAAAAAATAATATCTAAATCAGCTCTTTCTGTGCTATGCACAGTTGCATAGATAGAAATTTATTAGAGTTACTCAGTGTTATGATTGTACCTACAAATTTAACAAACCGCGAGCGTGAGATCATACCGTTTTTGTTAACCGGTACAACGCGCGCGGAAATTGCTTCTCATTTTGGTGTGTCCGATGAAACGATCAAGGTCCATGTACGCAATATAATCAAGAAATTTGATGCAACGGGCGTGCGCGACTGTTTCAAATCGCTTAATCTTTATAATCAATACTACGGCGTCGAAGGCGCTGGTACGCAATTACATGTCTTGGATTCTGAACTTGACTATTATCTTGCGGATGATCGCAAATCATTGAGATTGTTGCGCAAATTTGGATATCTTGTTGTGGCGGAACCCGTTACGATTGTTAAACGTGTTTATTCAGACGTGGACCGCCAGCCAACGGTTGAATTTTTAGCGGATTTCCCAGTCACAACAACGTATGTCCGAGAAAATGATCGTCACATCTATACCGCGGAATTCGAGCAACCATTTCAAAAGGGCGCACGATTTGAGTTAAGCGAAAAATTGGCTTTGGCTGATCATCATGATATTGGATCCGGCTA
>Ga0255782_10001811_pt1 | contig 17912 bp, 12 predicted proteins | sample 101ome_26_FD_179980 | JGI IMG/M metagenome (GOLD analysis project Ga0255782, IMG submission 179980) | Coastal salt marsh microbial communities from the Groves Creek Marsh, Skidaway Island, Georgia - 101408AT metaG (version 2) | ecosystem: Environmental > Aquatic > Marine > Intertidal zone >...
GGAAAAACGAAAATCCAAAAATCTCCAACCAAACCGTTCCTCGCGTGCGACGCTAAAAAACGCACCTTCCAACCATCGCGCCGCCGTCGCGGCGTCCGCGGTATCATCAACACCGCGTCCATCGTGCGTTCGCGCCGACAGCGACGCCGACGCCGACGAGGCTTCCATGCCGATATCGTCGTCTCGCTCTGACGCGCGATGGCAACCGCTTTGCGAACACCAGTTGTCCAATGTTTCATACTGTATCTATGTAAAGACTATATAAAGTACCCGGTACAATACCAGATACACAAAAGTACACGTTGGTATACCCCCATCGGCAGCGCCACTCGACGGCGACGACGACGACAGACGACGACGACGCGAAACACGATGATGGCGACGATGATGACGCCGTTGACGATGCGGGTTCGAGGTGGATCGACGACGACGACGACGACGACGACGACGCGCGTCGCGAGAGGTCGGACGATGCTGACAACGACGTCGTTATCCAACCACCGAATCATCAAGGGCGGACGCGTCGCGCCGCGCGCGGCGATGACCCGATGCGGGAATGCGTCGACGGCCGATGCATCGTTTCGTTGCGCGTCCATCGCGGAAGATGCGAGACGGACGACGACGCGACGTGGGTCGGTCGTGACGCGCGCCGCGGACGCCGCGGCTGCGGAGGGTAACCCGTCCAACTCTGCGAGTGGAAAAGGAGGCTTTGATTTCGGCGCCAGAGCGCGCGCCATCGCCTTCTTCTTAACCTCGTTCTCCCTCGCCGTGCCTCTCATTACTATTATGGCCATCATGTTTCCGTTTGTGTGGGTTTTCGATCGTACGAGACGAAGCGCGTTGAGTTTTTGCAACGACATCTGGGCCACCGTGTCCACGGGGTTGTTCTTCCCGGTGGAAGTTTTCGGTCGCGCCAACCTTCCCGCGGCGGATGAGGCGGCGGTGTACGTCGCCAATCACGCGTCGTTTTTGGACATTTACTCGTTGTTTCATCTCAGGCGTCCGTTTAAGTTTATCTCCAAGACGAGCAACTTTTTGATTCCCGTCGTCGGGTGGTCCATGTTTCTCACCGGTCACGTTCCGTTGAAGCGCATGGAGCGTCGTTCGCAAATGGAAACGTTGAAGAAGTGCAGAGAGATGCTCGCCGACGGTGGGTCGGTGTTGTTTTTCCCAGAGGGTACGAGAAGCGTGGATGGTAAGATGGCGGCGTTTAAAAAGGGGGCTTTTAGCGTCGCCGCAAAGGAAAACGTACCCGTCATTCCGATTACGCTCGTCGGAGCGCACGAAGCGATGGCGAGCGGGAAAGAGTACGAGCTTCACAACGGCGGTATCAAGGTGATCATCCACCCGAGAATTCAATCCACCAACGCGGATGAACTGTGCGATAAGGCGGAGAAGATTATCAAGGAGGCGCTCGTGAACAACTCGTAAATTTTCTCACCGCGAGCGGATGGATGGATGGATGCGTCGAAACGATTTCGCATCTCGAGCGAATTCATTCGCAGAGTCAAGCGACGCATAGATCATCTACCGTCCGAAATGTACCACACGTTCGTTTCCTCCATTCTTTTGTAACACTCACCATCGTCATCAGCGCCCGAACCGATGTCGCAAATCGCATCCGTCCATCCGTTCATTCATCCATAAAGCGCGCGTCGGCGTCTCCACTTTTTCATCTGATTCAATCGCATCCATTCGCGTCTTCATTCACCGTCGGACCATCCCGTGATGATGGCACCGAGTCGCGTCGTCGCCCTGTGCGACGGTGCACTCATCGCCATCGCGTGCGTCTTCCTCGTCCTCGTCGCGCGGGTCCTCGCCGCGCGAGCATCGCTCGCGAAAACCCGTGTGGACGTCGTCGTGTCCTGGCGGCCGCGGTTGCTCTGGAGGCGTCTCTATCAAAAATCTGAGCGTTCGCTGCTCAAACGCGTCGAGTCGCGGTTCGCCAAGGCGCGAGCGACGCACGGGGGGAAAGGGCGGCGCGCGTTCGGGGCGGTGTTGGGGACGCGAGCGTTCGTGCACGTCGGGGAGGCAAAGCTGGCGAGGGCGGCGCTGAAGGGTACGTCGGTCAAGTCGCCGCTGTATCACGCGTTTGAAGCGTTCGCGGGGACGGGGATATTCACCGCGGAGGGTGGAGATTGGGAAGAGAAGAGGAGTGAGGTGCTTCGGGCGTTTCATAGGGTCGGGATCGGGAGATTGAGGGATGCGGCGGTGAGAGAGAGCGGCAAGACGGTGGAATCGTTGACGCGAGCGATGACGGATGAACAAACGGCGGCAAAGGAGGCGACGAAAAAGGCGAGAAGAAGAGGGAATTCGTCGTCTGAAGAGCGTCGGGGCTGTGGATGTGAGATTCGCGCGCTTCCAGTGTTACAGAGATTGGCGCTCAGGATTACGTTTAGTTATCTCACCGGGCGGACGATGGAGGAGGCGTGCGAGGCGTGCGGGTCATCGCGAGACGAAATTGAGGATGAGTATTTAGCCGCCGCGACGACGCTTCGACACCTCATTCCGGCGCGTGCGAGAAGTATTTGGATCCTCAGCGACTTTTTATACGGGCTCACCCCGATTGGGCGGTTGGAGGCGCGAGAGATTGCGACGACAAAGCGAATGTCGGCGTTGGCGTTGCGAGTCGCTTTGGAGGATTCGCCCATAGGCATTCTAAAGCGCGGAAAGGCGCACTCGCGTGAGAAACACGTGCGCGTGGAAGACGAGTCGTACCCGAAAGGGCTCTTAGATGAAGTCACGACGCTTCTCTTTGCTGGGCACGACACGCAGAGCGCGACGCTGTCGTGGGGATTACTCAAGTTGATTCAACATCCAGACGTGCAACGCGATTTACGCGCCAGTCTGGAGGACAAAGTCATCTCCGAAGCGCTCGGATTACGTTCGTCAGTCGTGTCCTCTAAGAGATCCACTCGCGGCGGCGATTCGGCAAGGAAGGAATCGGAAAAATCCAACCCGGCGTGGGCGACATCAGCGTTCGCACCGATGCTTGAATCCGTCATTCGAGAGACGATGCGATTACATCCCGTCGCTCCGCTCGTCGTGCGTAGATTGACGTCGGACGTACAATATGGCAACGGCGCCGTCCTTCCAAAAGGATGCGCCGTCGGCGTCTGGCTCAGCTCTGTCCATCGAGATACTGAGATTTGGGACCGACCTGAAGAGTTTGATCCGTCGCGGTGGATAGGACCGAGCCACGCGAGAACGGGTTCGACAGGTAGCCTGAGCGAGGAAGCAATCAGTGACGAAGCGCCTTCTTCTTCGCCGGCTTCTTCGGCGCTCAAGCGCCGCGGAGTCGGATACATGCCATTCGCATACGGCCCCAGAGCCTGCGTCGGACAACACCTCGCGCAAGTCACCATGCGCGTCGCCCTCGCGCACCTCGTCGATGCCTTTGAATTCGCGCCGAGCGAGGTAGATGAGGACGCTGCGTGTCCGTCGGTGGGATTCACCGTCACTCCGGCGACGGGTGCACCGATGAAAATTTATCCAGCGAATTCCAATAGACGACAACGCTAGGTTGTTAAAAGAGAACGGCGTGTATTAGGCTACTGCTTAGAACGAGAAAACGCATACAGCTACGTGTACATTACACCATTTAAAATTATAATTCTTAAAGACCATTCCATTGATCACCACGACTCAACCTCGACGCCCGCATTGGTCAACCTCCTTCGCAATTCGATAGCCTTTTTCGGCGTCGTCGGATACAACGCCTTGTGCTCTTCAATATCCGCGTACTCCACCCCACTCGCGTCCGCCAACGCTTTACAATCGTGATATCTCACCCGGCTTCGCACCTCTTGCGACATTCGTCCGTCGCCGTACTTCGGATCCCCTTTTCTCGGCACGGCCCAGTTCCCGACGAGATACCAACGCTGTTCGCCTTGGTCCTCCGCGTAATACAAATCGCTCACGTCAATCCCCCGGTCTTTACAATCCCCAAGCGCCTTGTCGAGATCCGACCCTTGTTTCGCCTTCCCCGCACCGAGCGCCGCTACTCGCGCGCCGAAGACGATGAGACCGGCTTTCGCGGCGGAATCCAGCGTGAGGACGTCGGATAACGATGAAGCATTCGCGCGCGTCTTGACTGACGACGACGATCTCGATCTCGATCTCGATCGAAATCCCGACGACGGCGCAGCGCGCGTCGTCGTCGTCGTCGTCGCCGTCGGCGCGGTGTTTCCACCCGATCGGCGTTGCATTCCCGGTGTCAGCGCTGTCGGTGCGATCATCACGGTTGCGTTGTGCCAGTAAGTGACGACAGAGCGCGGCGCACAGACGAAAGAAATGGTCCTGTACTACACCCCGATCGACGCGGAAACGACGGGGCACACCATTTACGTCGGCGTGGATAAACACGAAAACGAACACTTGATCAAGTACGGGCTCGATCACGACGTGTGGTTTCACGTCGATAAAATGTCGAGCGCGCACGTGTACCTGCGACTGCGACCTGGGGAGACCATCGATGACATCACGGATGCCGAGTTGGAAGATTGCGCGCAGTTGGTCAAGGCGAACTCGATCGCGGGGAACAAGACGAACGATGTATCGGTGTCGTACACGCCGTGGGGAAACTTGTTGAAGCGAGGGGATATGGATGTGGGGCAGGTTGGGTTCGTGGATGACAAGGCGGTGCGGAGGACGCGCGTCAAGACGAGGAAGAATGAAATTGTAAACCGGTTGAATAAGACGAAGAAGGAACGATTTCCGGATTTGCAGGCGGAGAGGGAGGCGTTCGATGAAGGAGTTCGGAGGGAGAAGAAGGAGGCGTATCGATTGGCGGAACAGGAGAGGTTGGCGGAGGAAAGAGCGAGAGAGGCTGAGCGCGAGGCGAGAGACTACAAACACATGATGGTGGAGGAAAACATGAAGTCGAACAAGGACATGGCGGCGAAGTACGCATCCGTGGAAGAAGCTGAGGATGATTTTATGTAGTAATGCGTTGAATCGTTGGCCTCGATAGCAAAAAACGGGGTTGAGACGACGTAGAGGGGAGTCATCGGAGAGGAGCGGGGCGTCAGCCGAGTAGTAGGCTACTTTTGTCTTGAAGAGTTGTTATGAATACGTAAAAGAACGTTTTGTACTCGTTGTCGTCGTCGTCGTCGTCGTCGTCGCAAGTATTTCATAGTTGGTAATTGATTTTTTCTTTTGTATCTTCTCATTACTCGTGTACCTAGTGTTGAGCCAAAAGGCTAAGGGGTGGCCCTCAAAGAACGAGCGAGAACCGACTCATCCACGAGTCGGGGTTGATTGTGTTTGGAATTAATGGACGTGCAAGCAAGCGGGGACCGTTTCCAAAGAGTCACGAACCTCATTTCGACTACACTTAAATGAGGTCGGCAACGTTGGAAGGAAGCTCCTCGATGACCGTTTGGTAGAAACGTTGGATGTCTTGGAGGAGACGTTCGTCTTCGGCGGTGACAAAGTTGATGGAAACACCCTTACGACCGAAACGACCGGAACGACCGATACGGTGAAGGTAGTTTTCAGGTTGGGTCGGCAAGTCGTAGTTGATAACCAGGGAAACTTGCTGGACGTCGATACCACGGGCGAGCAAGTCAGTGGTGATCAACACACGGGAGGAACCAGAGCGGAACTCGCGCATGATGACGTCACGAGTGTTTTGGTCCATGTCACCATGGGTGGCGGAGACGGTGAAATCACGGGCACGCATGTTATCCGTGAGCCAATCGACCTTACGGCGAGTGTTCGCGAAGATGACAGATTGCGTAATCGCGAGCGTCTCGTACAAGTCGCACAAAGTGTCCAACTTCCATTGTTCCTTGTCAACGTTGACGTAGAATTGCTTGATACCTTCAAGAGTAAGTTCATCACGCTTGACCAAAATGCGCACCGGCTTGGTCATGAACTTGCGGGTAATCTCGAGCGCCTCCGGGGGGAGGGTCGCGGAGAAAACACCGACTTGCACCTTCGGCGGGAGCAAGGTGAAAATGTCATAAATTTGATCCTTGAAACCACGGGAAAGCATTTCATCGGCTTCATCGAGAGCGAAAATCTTGATAGAGTCGCTCTTCAACGCACGGCGGCGAAGCATATCGTACACACGACCCGGAGTACCAACAATGACGTGGACGCCAGCTTGAAGGATGCGGGTGTCCTCGCGAACGGAGGTACCACCAACGCACGCGTGGCACTTGACTTGGAGGTAGTCACCCAAGGCGCGCATAACCTTTTCAATCTGTTGGGCCAACTCACGGGTCGGCGCCAAAACGAGCGCTTGGCACTCTTGGATAGAGTAATCCAAGCTTTGGAGGATACCAGCGCAGAAAGTGGCCGTCTTACCGGTACCGGATTGCGCTTGCTGGATCACGTCGAGACCCTTGGAGAACGGGACGATACCGCGTTGCTGGATCGCGGACGGCTTTTCGAAACCGTACGCGTAGATACCGCGGAGCAAGTTCTCCTTGAGGTTCATCGTATCGAACGTTTCGTGAACTTCAGTCCACTCGGTGATGACAAACTCTCCGTTCTCATCCTTCTCTTCCTTGAGGAGTTCCTCCATGCCGCGATCGTAGTTGGCGTCGTCGAATCCACCTTCTCCAGACATGGTGAAGCTGTGCGGCGGAATCGCGAAACGAAATCATCGCGCGCGCGTCTCGTCAGTCACTCGTTCCCATTGTTGTCTCTCTTCGGCTTCCCGTCGTGTCATCACGACCCACATCGACGCGAACGACACGCGTTTCTCACGGTGATAAAAGAAGAATCGATCGCATAGAGCAACCTCGCCCGTGGCCCCAAGACGCCGCGCCGCCGCGAACCTCTCGCGAATCTTTCACGAGCCACCACCCGACGTCGACGACGCGAAACGACGAAACGAAGCGGACGAACGGAACGGAAAAAATATCCCCCGTCGCGATCGTTCGCGTCGACGTCCGTTCGCGCGTCGCGTCGCGATCCGTACGGACGCGTCGCGTTGCGCCCGTCGGACATCCGGTGGAAGACTCGCGCCGATCTTCACGGATGGGTGGATCTCCCATCCGTCCGCGCGCGCGCGTGCGGGCGCTCGAAAGACGCGTCGCGTCGCGATGCGATGCGATGCGAAATATTACGCATCGATCCGTACCTGTTGTTTTGTTTGTTGAGAGTTGTTTCGTGTGCGGTCGTGCGTACAGAGACGCGACTGGTTAAGGCGGAAGCATTCGCGGGCGGAGCGCCGTCGTCGTCGTCGTCCGCCGGGTTGACTTCGCGCCGAATGACTTATCCCGTAACCACCAAGTTTTCATCTACTTTCTCTTTTTGTTTGTGTACTATGAGTTTTGTCGAGCATCGTGTCTGATCCATTCGTTTTGGTCCCTCAAAGATGGGGTCGTTGACGAGTGATCATTCGTTCCTTGATCGGACATGTGGAGTTTTATTCGACTGATTTGGACGACGAGTAGCGAAACGCGCCCCCACACACGCACACGCACGCGCGCGCGGGTGTCCCGTACGCTCGCTTTGAGTCGATGTTTGCATCCATCGCGCCTTGTTCTCCGTCATCGACGTCGTCGACGTTCGCGAGAGGCTGCACCGCGTTTAAGAAACGGACGGTCGGTGCGCGTCGATCGAAAAACACTTTTGGTGGGAGACGGCTTCCGCCGACGACGACTCCGCGCGCCCTATTCACCGGGTTGGTGCAAGGAAAGGCGACGGTGCGGTCGTTCGAGAACGTGGATGATCAGTTCGCGAGGCTCACCCTCGGGTTCCCCGAGCGCACGCTGGATGGGATACTCATCGGGGCGTCGGTGGCGGTGAACGGCACGTGCTTGACGGTGACGCGCCTGGGCGAGGATGGAACGAGCGCGTCGTTCGATCTCATCGTCGAGACGCTTCGGGCGACGAATTTGGGTGGGTTGAAAGTCGGTGGGGAGGTGAATTACGAGCGGAGCGCGCGGGTTGGGGATGAGATCGGTGGGCACACGGTGAGCGGGCACGTGCACTGCACGGCGGAAATCGTCGAGGTGGTAGACACAGAGCTCAACAGAAAGGTGGTGTTTGAAGTAAGCGATAAGAAGCTCATCAAGTACGTCCTTCCTAAAGGGTTCATCTCGGTCGATGGATGCAGCTTGACTGTCGGTGAGGTGGACAAGGAGAAGGGGCGCTTTAACGTGTGGTTGATTCCGGAGACGCTTCGCGTCACAGTGTTGGGCAACAAGATCGTCGGCGGCACGGTGAACATTGAAATCGAATCTCAAACGCAAGTCATCGTGGACACAATCGAGCGTTACATGGCTGAGCGCGGGCTTTAGGCGGCATTATTTTTAACAATGTACTAGAATTTTTATATTTCAACAAAGAGAGGAGAAGACAACTAGTTGAGTTGGAATGTACAGCGTCCTCACCAAACCTTCAGATGCTTGAGACAAAAAAATCAACTCGGCCGGTTGTTACGTATCGAGCTCTATGACAGAATACCCTTCATGAAACGAACACCACAAGCGTTGCAGAGGGTCTTTTTCCCTTCTGGACCCATTCTCCACTGCGGAGTCTTGATGGTCCCGCAGTGTAAGCAACCTCGTCGCACCTTTTTGCCGTTCGCCGTGACGACATCTGTGGCGCGAACGCCCTTGTCATTCCTAATCGTCTTGTACGCCTTGGCTCGACGACCGTTTTCATCGGGTCTACGCAAAGCCTTGCGCTTTTTCGATACCTTTTCCGGTGAAGCAACGACCCCCTTTCTCTTACTCTGAGCCACGAGCTCTGCGTCAGAATCTTCCGCATCCGTTCCTCCGCCACCCTTCGCGCTGTCTTCGAGCTGACTTCTGCCGTAACCACCGACGAAGTCAGCCTCAGAGGCGGACGGGGTGACGAGAGAGCTGGAGATGTGGAAGACGCGTCCGTCCGCGGCGGTGCACGTGTATTGCTCATTGAAATCCTGCGCAGATTCGCATCGTCGCAACGTCATCTTGGGCTCAAAGGCACCCTCAAATGGCTCGCACGTCGTCATCGCCGATTTGGCAGTCGCTTCAAAGCACGTTTGCGAGCTTTTCACCGCGCTCTCGCGCGCTTCGCGTCTTGCCGTGAGCGCCGCTGGCTCACTGATAAAATCAGCCGGCAAATCCATCGTGGATCTCATAAACTCTTCCTCTTCATCCTCCAAAAACTTGCTCGCGCGAATGTGACCGGCGTACTCCGGCGCGTTCTCCGCGTCATCACCCTCTTCTTCGTTATCGCTCCCCGCACTCCCCACCGTCACCGCCGTAGATCTCTCTAACCACTCCGGCGCAATGTACGGCACCGTGCTCTCTCCGTGCACCGCATCGAAACCATTCATTTCCTCCTTGTACAGCGCCGACGAAGACACGTCTCTCGGCGGCGCCGGCAACGCTCGAATCGCATCCAAGGCGTCTTCAACCCTCCCATCACCACCGAACGCGCGCTCGTACTCCTCAAACAGCTCCCCGAGAGAAATCTCCTCCGTCTCCTCGCTCACCAATGGCTGCTTCGTCGCCGCAGCTTCAATCTCAATCGCCGACGTCGGGCGCGTCACCTGTGTGTTATCAACATGCGTACAAACAGTCACGCCGTCAATACAAATTCGACACGTGTCGACATCCTCTCTTCTGTTTCTTCGTTTCCCGCCCAAACGGTGCCGAGGTGCGCACGCGCCCGGCGTCTCTTGGCGCGACCGCGTCGTCGCCGACGCCGCCGCGACGACGGCGGTTTCCTCGCCGGCGACCGGGAAAACATCGCAAACGAAATCCATCGCGTCGCGCGTCGCGGCGTCACCCACCGTCGCGGGCGCGGTCGCGGGCGCGCCGCGCGCCGAGCGCCGCGCGCCGAGCGCGGTCAACGCCTCGCCGAAACGCCCGCCCGCGCCGACCGACGACGGACGCGCCGAACGCGACGGGTACCGAACGACGCGCGATCGCGACCGAACGAAAGCGAATCGTTCCGCGTCGTCACTCACCTTTTTCGACATCGATCCCGCGCGCGCGCGCGCGTCGGAGCGCGAAAGATCGTTTCGGGCGTCTTCTCCGACTGTCGCGCGCGCCCGTCGACGTCTCGTCGACGGTCCGCCCGGGGACGACGCGTTGCGTCGCGTCGAGACGCGCGGAGACATGTCGGATCGTCGAAAGCGAACGAGGGACGTTTCACAAAAAAACACTCGGCGGAGAGACAGACGGAGCGCGCGCCCTTCCGCACCGCGCGTCGCGTCGACGTGTGCCGGAACCAGAGAGAGAAATCAATCACATCCGTAACGCTGGGGCTGTCGACAGCGAACGACACGCGCCTCGGGGTTCGTGTCGGAATATTTTCTCTACGCGTAAACAGTATCGCGCCGAAACGACGACGTCGGCATCCGCTCGGGTGCGAAGAATAAAATGAAATAAAAATGCGCGGGAAAACGCGCGGGAAAACGCGCGGGATTCGGACACTCGGACACGATTCGGACACGTCGGGACCGCACTGTTCACACATATAAAAAAGTTAACTCTGTCGACGGATTCCGAAAGCGGCATCGAAAATCTTTTTGAAAACCGCGCGGTAACGCCTCCCGCGGTCGATTCGGTCGCAATCAATCTTGTACATGATGGGTGTTTCGAGGGTAAAGTATGCGCAAAACAGCTCCGGCGCGGTCCGACGCGAGGCGAGGCGACGTCACACAGCAGTCGACTCACCGACCCCGGACGACGACGACGAGTCACGACTCACTGACAGAAGAACAAAAAGGTCGCCGCGTCGTCTCGAGTCCCGTTCGTCTCCCGCGAGGCGACACTCGGGGCGAGGCGACTCTCGGGGCGGGCGAGGCGCGTTGGATTTTCCCTCCCAAACACGTGGGGCGCCGATCGCCCGAGCGACGCCCGAGAGACGACGGACGTCGACGGAACCTTCCTTTCGCGAGTTCGAGCCGAGGGGGCGACGTCGACGTCGGGAGACCGCCGCGCGTGCCGACGCGCGCGTGCCGTGTGCTTAGACTGGACGACGGACGGCGGTGTTGAGTTTGTCGGGGAACGGGAACCACCGGGGACCGGGAACCGGGGACCGGGGACCGGCGGAAGCGGGGACGCGGCGCGTGCTTGGGCGGGAAGACGACCGGGACGGGCGGCTCGGCGCGTGCGTGCGCCGTTCTCTCTCGCGTCGAGCGCGTCGAGCGCGTCCGTCGCGGCGTTGAATCGTCGGTGCGTCGAACGAGGGGTTTGAACGGCGCGGGTGTTAGTATCCACGGGCGATAAACGCGGCGCCGAGCGAGGAGGCGCGCGGACGATCGAGGGAGAAGCGGGCGAGCGCGATCTAAACCGAGGCGAGAGACGCGGGCTTTAAAACGCTCGGGGATCGCGCGGGACGGGCGCGATGGGCGACGGATCGTCGAAAGGGGACGCTAATGCGGCGCGGTTAGCGTCCGTGGCGTCCACGGCGGAAGCGCTGGAGGAGCTCGGGTACGCGTGCGCGCACGCCAAGGATGGGTTGATTGAAATCTTAGGGAAATTGCCAAAGCTCGACGAGGTCGGGCTCGCCAAGATGGTGGGCATGATGGCCAGAACGCACTCGGGTTTAGAGAGCGCAAAGGGAGAGAGTAATCTCGTGGCGCTCGCGAAGCGAGCCGGGATCGCGCCGCCGACGCCAGAGGCGTTGCGTTTGACCACGTGGAATGTCGGCGTCGTGGTGGAAGCGGTGTCGGCTTCTTACAAGGATTTGAACTGGGAGAGCGCGATGGAAAAGCTCGATCAGCCAGAGTTTGGTTGTCCGGACGCCAGGGCATTTCAGCTCATGTGTGAGATGTACTCCATGGCGACTGGTAAGAACTTTCCAGCGAGAACTTTGTGCGCGGCGCCTTGGGGTAAAAATCAGACGGGTCAGATTGAAGCGCTGCGTCAGTTGTTGTCGGCGTCCAAGGAGACGTGCGATTGGGATAAACTGAAGCACATAGATGTTGAGGGCACGGTGGCGGGGCCGTGGGCGTGCTTAGACTTGATGTCAACGCTGTGCTCTCTCAGTGAGACGGGTCACCGCGACGCGGCTCGAGGAGCGCTCGAGCCGGGCGCGCAACACACACCCGAGACGATTTGCATCACTTTAGCTCAAGCGAGCGACGAACACAACGCCTTGGCAAAGGATGCGTTCGCAGCTTTGCTTCCGTCGTACGTGGCGACGGCGCATCCAAAGGCTGGCTTGGTTTTGCGTAACGTTTGGAACAGACACTCTGTGGCGGTGATTCGCGCCATGGTTGACGCGCACACGTCCTCTCCGGCGGCTGCGGAGCGCATCTTTGAAGTCTGTCAAGAGCTGAGCGCGTTACAAGTGGTGATTGATCGGTCTCCGTTCCCCTTGGCTATCGAGATGGTCTCGATCGCTTCCCGACGAGCTGGTGTGAACTTGGAGCAGTGGCTGCACGAGAAGATCAAGGCAAACGGTGGAGCGTTTGTGAGCGCATGCATGCGCTTTTTGCGCCTTCGAGCGACGCAAGAGGGCGGCGACAGAGGTGGTTTACCTCTCGCTCCGGAGGTGACTCAGAGTTTCCTCAACGTCTTGCAAGCTGCGATGCCGAATATGCCCCCAGATCTGCAGGCTGAGCTGCGTCAACTCGTGACGCAAATCAAGACGTCTCCGAACAAGGGTCGAGATGCCAGTGCGGATGACTTGGCTGCTCAGGCAGGCACGGCTCAAGGCTTCAGTGCCGACGTTGAAGAAGAAGCGAACCGCTACTTCCAGCGTGTGTATTCTATGCAACAGTCCATCGGCGAATTGGTGGAACTGTTGAGAAAATTCAGGGTTAGCCAAGTGCAGCGCGAACGCGACGTGTTCTCGTGCATGGTGCACAACTTGTTCGATGAGTACAAGTTTTTCCCGAAGTATCCCGAAAAGGAGTTGCGTATCACGGCTGTGCTTTTTGGTCAGCTCATCTTGCACAATCTCGTGAGCAACATAACGTTGGGCGTCGCCTTGCGTTGCGTCTTGGACGCGCTTCGCAAGCCGAACGGCTCCAAGATGTTTGCATTTGGTTCCGAGGCGCTCGAGCAGTTCAAGCGCCGTCTCACGGACTGGCCCCAGTATTGCCAACATTTAGCTCAGATTCCTCACTTGGCCGCAGCGCATCCGGACTTGTTGCCTCTCTTCTCCAAGGGAGCTGACCAGACGGTGGCGCTCGGCCGCAGCGAGCCGAGCATGAATGCACCAGCGAGCGCAGACGCTCAACTTGCCGCAGGCGTTGCAGGTATGCGAATCGGCGAGAACGAGGGAAACAACCCACCCTTGCCTCGCTCGTTGTCCTCTGCGATAAACTTGCCTCCGCAGCCACCGGGACCGCCACCGGCTGGTGAAAGCGCCCCAGCTGCGGCTGCAGGCTCGAACCGCATGCCGAGTCGAGGTACGAGCATGCCGACTCTGGATAGGTCGGGCAGCAACGGACAACTTCCATCATCTGGGAGTGTGCCTAGCGGTTTCGCAACGTCCTTGAACATCGACACTCTCGTAGCGGCGAACGCGAGCGAAGGTTCGCAGCCGGATGCGGCGACTGTTGACAAGGTGCACTTTTTGGTCAATAACCTCTCTGCAGAGAATATGGACGAAAAGGCTGCCGAAGTCAAGGCAAAGGTTCCACCCGAGTACTTTGAGTGGTTTGCCATGTACCTCGTCGTCAAGCGCGCGTCCATTGAGCCGAACTATCACAATCTGTACCTCGAGTTGTTGGCGAAGATTGATGACAAGGGGCTCAACGAGTCAGTGTTACAAGCCACTTACCGCAACATCAAGGTTTTGTTGTCCAGTGGAAAGGTGAAGACGAACAGTGGCGAACGCAGTTTGTTGAAGAACTTGGGTTCATGGCTCGGTCAGCTCACCATTGCCAAGCGCAAGCCGGTGCTTCAGCGTCACCTCGACGTGAAGGAGCTCATTCTCGAAAGTTACGAGTCTGGGCGCATGATTGGTGTCGTGCCGTTCGTGGCCAAGGTGCTCGAACCGTGCAAGGACAACATGATTTTCAAGCCACCGAACCCGTGGACGATCGCAATCTTGTCGCTTTTGTGTGAGATCTACAACGAGCGAGACTTGAAGCTCAACCTCAAGTTTGAGATGGAGCGATTGTTCAAGCACTTGGACGTCGCCATGAAGGATATCGAGCCGTCGGTGTTGCTCGCCTCTCGCATGCGCGAGCGCGTTAACAATCCTGACTTTGTCGCCGACAAGAACTTCGCCGCCCCAGTGCCGCAACTCAACCCCTCGGCCTCCGAGGGATCGTTGCAACAGCCAGTCATCGGCGGCAGAGGCATGGACGAGGAAGAAAAGACTCGTCTCCAGACACAGAGCTTGGAGGGTGCCTTGCCCAACATGCAAGCGCACGTTCGTGTCGCCTCCGCGCCAAACTTGCCGGAAGCTACTCGCGCGACGCTTCTTCGTCTCTTGCCGGTCGCTTTGACGCAAGGTATCCGCGAGATTGTTGCTCCGGTTGTGGAGCGTTCCGTCACCATCGCTTGCAAGACGTCTCAGGAGCTCGTGAGAAAGGATTTCGCCACCGAGTTGGACATCAACCGTGTTCGCAAGGCGGCTCACCTCATGGTGTCTTCTCTCGCAGGTTCGCTCGCGCTCGTGACGTGTCGAGAACCGCTCAAGGCGAGCGTCGCGAACCAACTCAGAGCGCTCGTCCAGCAATCTGGCGCGGGCGCCGGCTGTGAAGCCTCTGCGCTCGAGGCTGCCGTCCAGTCGGCTACGGTTGACAACCTCGAGCTTGGCTGCGCGTTGATTGAGAAAGCGGCTTCAGAAAAGGCGATTCGAGACATTGACGAATCTCTCGCCGCCGCTGTCATGGTTCGCCAAAAGCACAGAGAATCCGGCATCAACCAGCCCTTCTTTGACACCGCTGTCATGCAAGGTCGATATCCGGCTGCGCTTCCGGAGTCTCTCAGACCACGACCGGGCCAGTTGCCGACGGCTGCTCTGCGCATTTATGACGACTTTTCTCAGCTTCCGCGTGCTCCGCCACCACCGCCGTCGGGTGCGCCTCCGGCGTTTGCTCGACAGCCGTTTGGACAGCCGCAACCGCCGCCGCCGCCGGTCGCGTACCCAGGTATGCCACCGCCGCCGCCGCCCGGTGCGCCTCCGCCTCTCCCACCAGACAGCACCGAAGTTGCTTCTTCTGAGACGGCGCAGGAAGCAAAGGATGCCGCCAAGATGCCGTCTGCCGGCGGACCTCCGCACGGACAGCCAGATCCGGTGGGCTTGCGCGAGAAGGTTGCCGCTCACTTTGACGAGTGGGCTCGTGTGCAAGACATGCCCCCGACGGATGCCGCGAGCGTTGCCTTCATGCAACGTCTCGTCGAGTCGCGTTTGCTCGCTGAAGATACGCAAGAGAGGTTTTTGCGCATTCTCGTCGAGCTCGCCGTCACTCACTGCCTCGGTAGCGAAGTGCCAGGCGCAACTCCGCAAGCGAGCTCTCAGCTCTCTTTCGCGGCGATCGATGCCTACGTCCGCCTCGTCACGAGATTGGTCCGACGCAAGGAGGAGCCCCTCACCTCGCGTTTGGCGTTCTTTGGCAGAGCGTTGGTGGCTATCGTGCGCACGGCGATGCGCGACACGGATGAACGCAACGTGGCTTTCAACGCCCGCCCGTACTTCCGCGCGTTGGCTGGTTTGTTGAACGAGATGCACGCTCCGAACGATGCTTTGGATTCTTCGCATCCGCAAGTCCTTGCGGCGTTTGCGTCTGCATTCTTGGCTCTTCAACCGCTCCGCGTTCCGGGCTTTGCTTTCGCCTGGCTTGAGCTGATCTCGCACCGTTGCTTCATGCCTCGTTTGTTGATTGATCACGAACAAAAGGGCTGGCCTCTTTTGCAGCGTCTTTTGACTGCAATTCTGCGCTTCATGGAGCCTCACTTGCGCACTGCCGATCTTTCGGAGCCAATCAAGTTGTTGTACAAGGGTATGCTTCGCATGTTCTTGGTCTTGTTGCACGATTTCCCCGAGTTTTTGTGCAACCATCACTTGAACTTTTGCGACATCATTCCGCCCAACTGTGTGCAGTTGCGCAACTTGGTGTTGTCAGCCTACCCACGCAACATGCGACTTCCGGATCCGTTCACTCCAAACCTAAAGGTGGACTTGCTTCCGGAAATTCAGCAGGCTCCGAGAATCAACGCCGATGCGGATCACGCCTTCCGTTCGTCTCCGTTGCGTGAGGAAGTGGACTCGTACCTCAAGACTCGTAAGCCCGAGAACTTGAGCCAACACGTCATCCACAGACTCACTCTCGCACCGGCGGCGGCACTCGCGGCGGGAACCAAGTACAACGTTCCGTTGTTCAACGCGTTCGTCTTGTACGTCGGCGTTCAAGCCATTCAAGCGAACCGCAGCAAAGATGCTACGAGCGGCATTGCGCAGAGCGCGCCGATGGAATTGTTCCAGCAACTCGCACAATCCTTGGACATGGAAGGCCGCTACCTCTTCGTGAATGCCATCGCGAACCAGCTCAGATACCCGAACTGCCACACGCATTACTTCTCTTGCGTCATTTTGTACTTGTTCTCTGAGGCCAAGTTCGGTATTATCCAGGAGCAAATCACTCGCGTGCTCCTCGAACGTCTCATCGTCAACCGCCCGCACCCGTGGGGCTTGTTGATTACGTTCATCGAGCTCATCAAGAATCCGCGGTACAAATTCTGGAGTCATTCTTTCACCAAGTGTTCTCCTGAGATCGAGCGACTCTTCGAGTCTGTCGCTCGTTCTTGCATGCCGCAGGAAAAGGAAGTTCCAAAACCGGTATCTGCCGCGTCGAGCTGAACCGACGCGTGACGGGTCACTTTCTCATGAAACCACTACGAACGACCCGCCTCTTTCTCCCCAGTACGATCTATACGATGAAGAAAAAACCAAAAAAAGCTTTAGAGCTAGCAGTCTAGTAGCTGATGACAATTGTTTGGTATAAAAGATGAAATCGCAAAAAAATTATCAACGTCGACTCTCCTCGAGTGTTACAAAAACATTTTCTACGGTCTGTACTAGACGGAGTACGACGTCAACGGCCGCTTCGTGGGCGACTCTTCTAAGTGCAACCACGAAACCGGCTCGCTTATAGTCAAAGAGGACGTCAGATCGGCGTATCGCATACCCGCAAACGCCGAACGCCTCGGCTCGATTTCCGCGAGCCGATTCGACGCCTCGGCGTGCCAAGCGTCCACCTCTCGCGACAACGGATCGACCCACGCATCCTCGCCGTAGGTCGCCTTGAAGCTCTCGTGGGCGTCATCAGCCTCGCGCCGAAGCATCTCTGCTTCAGCCTCGGCGATTCGCGCCTCGAGGTTCGCGCGATCCGCTTTGACGCGCAACTCTCGAGCGACGCGCGCGTCCTCCTCATCCTCCTCGTATCGCCACCCGGCGTCGATCCCGACCGCCCGTCGCACCGCAGAAAACTCCGTAACCAACGCCTTGACGCTATCGATGTCAAACCTTCGCTCCCTCGCGCTCCTCGCCGCGATATCCACCGCCTCGAGCGCCTCTCTCAGCGTCCTCGGCGACGAAACGTTATCGCCGACAAACTCGTCTTCGCTCGACGCCTTGGACGACGAGACATTCTCATCCGTCACCACCGAATCCTCGTCGTCGACCAATCTCGCCCCAGACTCGACGATCGAGGTAAAATCCAGCGCCCGAGCGACGCAATTCTTCCCCCCAGACGCGTTTCCGTCCACCCCGCGCCTCGTCGTCGCCCTCCTCGCGCTATCCAAATCCGCGACGACGAGCTGCGTCTCGTCTTCGCAGCCTCCTCCTCCTCTCTCTCCTCGTTTCCATTCAAAACCAAACCCACACCCATCGACGACGCCGTCGTCGTCGCCGCCGCCCTCCCCATCCTCGGGTCGGACCAATCTGTAGTAACGCTCCCTTCCCCGCCCCGCCGAAGTCGCCAAAGTCGTCGTCGTCGTCGTCATCCGTCACTCACAATTTCAAAAAAAACGCTCCTCTCTCAGACAGAC